>Ga0116227_10005003_pt1 | contig 28359 bp, 17 predicted proteins | sample S1TSphgellanicum_FD_89693 | JGI IMG/M metagenome (GOLD analysis project Ga0116227, IMG submission 89693) | Host-associated microbial communities from peat moss isolated from Minnesota, USA - S1T2_Fb - Sphagnum magellanicum MG | ecosystem: Host-associated > Plants > Peat moss > Unclassified...
ACACCAAGCTTGCCGCCGAGGTTAAAACGGCCTACAACAACAAGTTTTTTAACAAAGTAACTAAACAGTACGATACCGGTAGCCAAACCGCTAATGCTATCTCGGTTTACATGAATTTGGTTGAACCAGAATATAAAACTGCCGTTGTAGATAACATAGTAAAAGAATTAAAGAGCCATAATAATAACCTAACCGCTGGCGATATTGGTTACCGTTATCTGCTGAAAGTGCTGGATAATGAAGGCCGGTCTGATGTGATATTTGATATGAACAACCGTTCGGATGTTCCGGGATACGGGTTTCAATTAGCTAAAGGAGCTACAGCTTTAACCGAGTCATGGCAAGCTTTATCAGGCGTATCTAACAATCACTTTATGCTGGGGCACTTAATGGAATGGTTTTACGCCGGTTTGGCCGGGATAAAACCTGCCGACGATGCCGTTGCTTACAACAAAATTATAATTCGTCCGCAATTGGTAGGTAACATCACATCAGCCAAAGGTAGCTATCGCTCCAGCTATGGTACCATTAAAAGCTATTGGAAAAAATCAGATAAGGGTTTCGATATTACTGTTGAAATACCCGCAAATACTACTGCCGAAGTTTACCTCCCGGCTAAGGTATCAGCACAAATTACGGATAATGGCAAGCCGGTAACCGGTTATAAAAATAGTGGGGGAATCGCTATCATTAATGTAGGCTCCGGCACATACCATTTTAAAGTTATAGAGTAAGTTTTATGAAAAAAGGATTTTTAATACTGCTGATGATCAGCGTGTTTTTAACAAAGGGATTCAGCCAATCCGGAAGGAATGTCTCGGACGCTAAAATGAAAGAGATTTACGAAGAGGTAAAAACCCCTTATAAATACGGTATGGTAATGGTACCCGATACAAACATCAAAAAGATTGATTGTCCAACAGTTTTCCGCCAGGGTAACATATGGTGCATGACTTATATTATCTTCAACGGTCGGGGGTATGAAACTTGGATAGCACACAGTAAAGATCTGCTGAACTGGAAAACCCAGGGCCGCATCCTGTCTTTCCCTACAGATACAAGCGCCTGGGATTATAACCAACGTGCAGGTTATCCGGGATTGCAGGATACCAAATGGGGTGGAAGCTATGAGTTGCAAAAATACGATAACAAATACTGGCTATCATACTTTGGCGGCCATGAAAGCGGTTATGAAAAAGGATTGCTATCTATCAGTGTAGCTTCGACGGATAAAGATCCATCAACTCCACACGAATGGAAAACCTTGGGCAAACCCGTATTAAAGGCTAATGACGCCGATGTAAGCTGGTGGGATAATCACACCTTGTATAAAGAAACCGTAATTTGGGATAAAGCTAAAACCACAGGCTACCCGTTTGTAATGTATTACAACGCCAATGGCGATAGCGTAAACAAAAAGCGTGGCGCCGAACGCATTGGCATGGCCGTATCAAACGATATGACGCACTGGATCCGTAATCAAAAAGACCCAGTACTAAACCATGGAGCAGGGATTACCGGTGATCCGAACATCGAAAAGATAGGTGATGTATGGGTGATGTTTTACTTTGGAGCCTTCTGGTCAACATCAGGTCCAACATGGCAAAAGCACGGTGGAGCTTTTAACCGCTTTGCATGTTCTTATGATCTGATCAATTGGAGGGACTGGACCGGCGAAGACCTTATCCAATCATCCGAAGTAAACGATGGGCAATTCGCGCACAAATCTTATGTAATAAAACATAAAGGTGTAGTTTATCATTACTACTGCGCGGTAAACAAAGCCGATCAACGTGGTATAGCCGTTGCTACATCAAAAGATATGGGTAAAAGTACATTGCATTTTATTGCGCCACCACCGTCAAAAGCACGCTCGTTAAACCAATAAAACAATGAGGCTTAAATTACATTTGTGTTTGTTATTGCTGTTTGGAGTTTTTGTCGCGACTGCACAAAATCATCAACCTTCGCAAAATTTCAACCAAAACTGGAAATTCTTTTTGGGGGATGACAGCACCGCCTATAAACCCGGATTTAATGATACCCAATGGCGTAACTTAAACCTGCCTCATGATTGGAGCATAGAAGGCGCGTTTGACGAAAAGGCAATCTCAACCACTAACGAAGGCGCCTTGCCAACCGGCACAGGTTGGTATCGTAAAACGTTTACTTTGCCAGCCACAATAAAAGACGAGTATGTGTTTATTGATTTTGATGGCATTTACAAAAATAGCCAGGTTTGGATAAACGGCCATTTTTTGGGAAAGCGACCAAATGGCTATATCTCTTTTCGGTACGCTTTAACACCCTATTTAAACTTCGGTACAAAGCCAAACGTTATCGCCGTGAAAGTTGACAACTCCGAACAACCTAATTCGCGTTGGTATTCAGGCTCGGGCGTTTACAGAAACGTTTGGTTGGTAACACGACCTAAAGATGGTTTGCATTTTGGGCACTGGGGCACTTTTATCACAACACCCAAAATAACCGCGAAGTCAGCCAATGTGAATATAAAATTCACAATAAATGGAGATCCTGATCCGAGAGAATACGTTTTAACTACAACTATTTACGATGAGAATGGTAAACAGGTTAAAAAGCTATCTACCGATTGCCGTTTAAAACAAGATACTACAGTCTACATAAATCAGGCAATTACCATCAATTCTCCAAAGTTATGGTCTATAGATCATCCGCACCTTTATAAAGTGGTAACCCAACTACATTACATTCCCTTTGTATGGGGACAACCAAATGTACTTGTGGACAGCTATACCAATACATTTGGTATCCGCTCTTTCAATTTTGATGCGAAAAAGGGATTTTCATTAAACGGTAAAGCATTGAAAATACAAGGTGTTTGTCAGCATCATGACTTGGGCGCGTTAGGAGCTGCCGTTAACAAACGTGCTATTGAGCGCCAATTAGAAATATTGAAGGCTATGGGCTGCAATGCCATCCGCACATCACACAACCCGCCGGCCCCTGAGTTTTTAGACTTGTGCGATAAGATGGGTTTTCTGGTAATGGATGAAGCCTTTGATATGTGGGCCAAAAAGAAAAACAAATTTGATTACTATCGCGACTGGAAAGAATGGCACAAAACGGATTTGGAAGATCAAATTAAACGCGACCGAAACCACCCATCAGTATTTATGTGGAGCATTGGGAACGAAATACGTGAGCAGTTTGATAGCACAGGTATAACCATCGCCAAAGAATTGGTTGGTATTGTAAAGAGTCTTGATAAAACCCGTCCCGTAACATCCGCCCTGAGCGAGAACAAGCCCGAAAAAAACTTCATTTATCAAGCGCATGCGCTTGATGTAATTGGTTTAAATTATCACCAGGAGGCGTATGCTGATTTTTCAAAAAATTATCCCGGCGAAAAATTCATCGCTACCGAAACTATGTCGGCCTTAGCGAGCAGGGGGCATTATGATCCCGTATCCGATACCACATTAAAATGGCCTCACAGCTCGAAAGGAAAATTTACAGATGGTAATACTGATATGACGGTTTCTGCCTATGATAATGTTGCCGCTTACTGGGGTTCAACCCACGAAGAAACCTGGAAGATCATCAAAAAACATCCTTTCCTTTCGGGACTATTTGTTTGGACTGGGTTTGATTACTTAGGCGAGCCCACACCATACCCCTGGCCGGCCCGTAGTTCGTATTTCGGTATTATCGATCTGGCTGGCTTTCCGAAGGATGTTTATTACATGTATCAAAGCGAATGGACAAATGGACCGGTTTTACACATCCTGCCACACTGGAACTGGCAGCCCGGCAAAATAGTTGATGTTTGGGCCTATTATAACAATGCCGACGAAGTTGAATTGTACCTGAATGGGAAATCATTAGGTATAAAAAGGAAACAAGGTGATGATCTGCACATCTTATGGAAGGTGCCTTACCAGGTCGGCACGCTCAAAGCCGTATCTCGTTTAAAAGGGAAAGTTGTATTATCTACAGAAATTAAAACCGCAGGCAAGCCTGTCAAAATAGAGCTGATAGCCGATAGAAGTAGAATTAAAGCTGACGGAATTGATCTTTCCTACATTACTGCGAGGGTATTAGATGCTGATGGTAACTTAGTTCCGGATGCTGATAATTTATTAAAATTTAGCATTGCAGGGCCGGGGGCTATTGTAGGTGTTGATAACGGGCAGCAAACAAGTTTAGAGCCATTTAAAGCATCACAGCACAAAGCGTTTAATGGTTTATGCCTTGCTATAGTGCAATCTAAAGCCTCTGCAGGGGAAATAAACATTACAGCCGAAGGCGCAGGTTTAAAATCAACTACCATTAAAATAAAAACCAAGTAATCGGTTGTAATTTTACCTATGATAACATAGTATAATGTTTGGAGAAAAGTCTATATAAATTCATCAGTTTGCAAGGTTAGCTTTATCATATTATAACCTGATCCTAATAACCGGGGTAAAACTGAAATTCATGAAACAGCAAAGCATTTTTGATTACATCAATGTGGACGGATTTTCGTCTACACCAAAGTACATGCAGTTGGCTAATTGCATACAAGAAGCGGTTTTTTCGGGAAAAATACACAAAGACAGGATTTTACCATCGTTACACGAGCTAACCTATCACCTCGAGATCTCAAAAGATACTGCCGATAGGGGATACCGGTATTTACGCAAGTTGGGTATTCTGGCATCAATACCCGGCAAAGGACATTTTATAACAGCCAGCACTTTTCAAAAACCACATAAAATATTTTTGTTAATCAATAAGCTGAGTACCAATAAAAAAACTTTTTACGACACCTTTACCGAAGCACTTGGCGAAAATGTAGCTATTGATTTTTACGTTTATAATGATGATTTCGGTTTGTTTAAAAAACTGTTAACTACCCGCCGAGAGGGCTACTCGCATTATGTTATTTTACCACATTTTTCAGAAGGCGGAGAAACTGCTCATCAGTTGATCAATACCATCCCCAAAGATCAATTGATACTGTTGGATAAAAACCTGAAAGGTATTGAGTACGGTTACGGATCGGTAATAGAAAACTTTAAAAAAGACATTTATAAAGCGCTCGAAAAAGCATTGGAGCCCTTAAGTAAATACGATACCCTGAAATTGGTATTTCCATATGATAGTTATTTTCCTGCCGAAATTACCCAAGGCTTCAACTTGTTCTGTCAGCAATACGCCTTTGAGCGCAAAGTTGTAAATTCCATTAAAGATGAGAAAATCAATAGAGGAGAGGTTTTTATTTGCCTTGATGATGACGATCTGATCATCCTGATAGAACGTATTAAAAAAATGAAATTAACGGTGGGGAAAGATATAGGCATCATATCCTACAACGAAACTCCGCTAAAAAAGTACATCCTAAATGGCATCACAACTATATCAACGGATTTTAAACAAATGGGCTTAAAAGCTGCCGATATGGTCATAAATAACAACATGCAACAAATAGAATTGGATTGTGCTATCAATTTAAGGCCCTCATTATAAAATAGTTTTCGCATCCACATAAATGAGAGTATTACCTTTAATTGATCTTATCGTTATTGTATTTTACCTGGCCGCAATGGTGTGGGTAGGTTTCTATTTTTCGCGTAAAAACAGAAGCTCAGAACAGTACACTAAGGCATCAGGTTCAATACCGGGTTGGGCCATAGGTATGTCGATTTATGCCACATTTTTAAGCAGTAATACATTTTTAGGCGTTCCGGGTAAAGCGTATGGTGGTAATTGGAATGCTTTTGTATTCAGCATCTCCATGCCTTTTGCCGCGTGGATAGCCGCAAAATATTTTGTACCATTTTACCGTAACACCGGCGAAATATCAGCTTACTCACATCTCGAAAAACGCTTCGGCTCATGGGCGCGCACTTATGCCGTGGTTTGCTTTTTACTCACCCAATTTGCCCGCATGGGTTCTATCTTTTTTGGTATTGCCTTGAGCTTGCAAGCGCTCACAGGTATTTCCATGAAACTAATTATGATCGTGATGGGTGTCTGTATTATATTTTATACCTTATTGGGAGGCATTAAAGCCGTAATCTGGACAGAAGTTGTACAAGGAGTGATCAAAACTTTAGGTGCCGTATTGATCATCTATCTAATAGTTACCAATATGCCCGGTGGCATTCCAAAAATATTAGAAATTGGCAAGCAGGATAATAAATTTAGCTTGGGGAGTTTCTCTCCCGATTTTACCAAATCTACCTTTTGGGTGGTATTGTTATATGGTTTCTTTATCAACCTCAATAATTTTGGTATGGATCAAAATTACATTCAGCGCTACCATACCGCTTCTTCGTTAAAGCAAGCTGTTAAATCGGTATGGTTATGTGTGGTTATTTATGTTCCCGCGTCTTTCCTGTTTTTTATTATAGGATCTTGCCTTTACGCGTACTATTCAGTTCATCCCGAATTGATAGAAGTTATTAAGCACCAGGTAGCAGTAGAAAAGCTTCCAACAACGGCAACAGCAGCGCAAATTGCCGATGCTGTTGCACAACTAAAACCAGCCGATTACGGCGATAAGATAATGCCCAATTTTATGGTGACCAAAATACCGGTTGGTTTGGTTGGCCTAATTGTTTCGGCCATATTATCAGCCGCCATGAGCACCATCAGTTCGGGCATGAATGCCTCTGCAACTGTGTTTACCGTAGATATTTACAAGCGTTATTTTAAACCCGCAATTAACGAAAAGCAAATGTTAAGGGTATTGCACATTGCAACAGTGGCTTTTGGTGTATTGGGGATGGGAGCGGGGATAGCCATGATAGGCGTAAAAAGCATCCTAGATGTATGGTGGACGCTCTCTGGGATTTTTGCTGCCGGTATGCTTGGCCTATTTTTATTAGGAATAATAAGTAAACAAAGCCGCAATCGTGAAGCCATTCTGGCTACTATAATTGGTATTCTGATTATTCTCTGGATGACTTTCCCTGATCTAATACCTGCGGAATATGGCTTTCTGCACAGCTCAATGCATGCTAACATGATCATTGTAATTGGCACACTTTCTATCTTTTTAACTGGTGCTCTTTTTACAAAACTGCGCCAGTTAAAAACAGCTAATCAAATCGAAATATAATATACACATATACAATGCAACAAGATAAAAAAGGCTTTATTCCGGTAATGCTTACTCCGTTTAAAGATAATGGCGAAATTGATTATAAGGCACTTACACAGTTAACTGAAGTGTATCTGCAAGCAGGTGCTGCAGGGTTGTTTGCAAATTGCCTTTCGAGCGAGATGTTTGAATTGGCCGACGAAGAAAAGCTGCAAGCCATTAAACATATTATAAAAGTAACCAACGGTGCTGTACCGGTGGTAGCTACCGGTACCTTTGGCGGAGCTATACAAAAACAGGCCGATTTTGTAAAAAAAGTAAATGATACCGGTGCCGATGCTGTTATAGTTTTGGCAAGCCTGATTGCTGATGAGCAAGAAAATGATGACATATTTAACGATCGGATCCATCAACTTCTTGATTTAACAGATAATATTCCTTTAGGATTTTACGAATGTCCGGTTCCTTATAAAAGATTGCTTTCGCCAGATCAACTCACTCAGTTTGTAAAGACCGGACGGGTAATTTATCATAAAGATACTTGTCTGGATCTTGATCAGATCAAACAAAAACTGAAAGCAGGTGAAGGTAATCCCCAATTTGGATTATACGATGCATACATGGTGCATGCTGTAGATTCTTTAAAAGCAGGCGCGGCAGGTCTATCATGTATCCAGGGTAATTTTTTCCCTGAACTGATCGTTTGGCTTTGCGACAACTATGCCAACGAAAGCTTACAAACTCAGGTTGCCGAAGTACAACAATTTCTGATCGATAATATGGATGTGATGCACAATGTATATCCCATCATCGCAAAATACTGGCTCAAAAAACGTGGTTTAGGTATTTCAACCTTTACCCGCCGCAAAGTGGGCAACTTTTCAACAACCATAAAAGAGCAGGTTGAACACTTATATGGCGATTATAATACCCTCCAAAACCATTTAGGCCTTACGCTGCAGGTTTAGCATTATTGTTATGCAAGTACTTACGCTTGTATTCAAGCGGGGTCATGTTGGTTATCTTTTTAAAGTGGCGGTAAAAGTTTGATACATTATTAAAACCACATTCAAAACATAAAACCTCGGTAGGCAGCTTGTCCTCAATCAAAAAGCGACAAGCATGGCTTATCCTGATCTCGGTTAAAAAATCTGAATAGGTTTTTTTGGTCATTAGTTTAAAATACCGGCAAAACGAGGTCACGCTCAAATTGCCAATCGAAGAGATCTCCTCAAGGCTGATCTCTTTTTTGTAATTAGCCAGTGTGTACGAGCAAACCTTGTTCAACCTGATCGTGTCTGATTCATTTGATTGATGGAATTCGTTATGTGATAACGTTATAGGTTTAAAATCCTCGTTTTCGGCAAGTATTTTAAGTATAGATAGCAATACAATAATACGATCAAGATTGGTAGCGTTAACCGCACGGCGCATTAAACCAGCCAATTCAATCTTGGCTTTACCGCCAATAACTAATCCGTTTTTGGCTTTTTCAAAAAGCTTGGGTAAAAGGTAAGCTTCGGGTAAGTTCAATAAATATTTACCCAGGCAATCCGGCAAAAAATGTATCACTATCACCTCAACATTCAGCCCCGAATCCGGTACAAAGTATTCTTCTTTACATCGCCAGCAGTGGGGGAGGTTCTCGCCAAGTAAAGTGATTTCTCCTGCCGAAAAGTTGCTGATGTTATCACCAATAAATCGCACCCCTTCACCCTTAATAACATAGTGTAATTCTAACTCTGGGTGGTAATGCCAAATACCCCTGAAGGTAGGTATAACATCGTGCCTGATACTAAACGAATTTTGTGGTTTAACATCTACTTTAAGAAAATGTGGCTTCATCTTAAAAATGATAATAATTAATTTTTACTGCAATCGGTTTACAATATTAATAACGTTTACGCAACCTTATTAACTACTTGATAAATATAAAATCTTATGTGTAATAATTGGTAGGTTTTGTTGCCATGTAATAGCCGTTTTACCTTAACCAAAGGTAATAAAAAACAATTAAATGTTATGATAAGATTATACAATAAGTGGATAACAATTAGCAGAAATATACTTAGTGTATAATCCATATTTGTAAGGTAAAGTACGTTTTAAAACTAAACTGCTTTAACTGATACATAAACCAAAAGCTAACGCTATACATTTTTTGCAGAACACTTAAGTATTTATTTGGAGTAAATACCTAATGAATAAAATTTGACCCTAAAGATTTTTCCGGTATAAGCCTGGGGAAAATTATGGGGAGTTGTTAAAGTATTATACTATTTAATTTAAACAGGTAATAAACTATAATTCTGTAATGTTAAGTTCTAAAAACAAATTTCACGTACAAAACACAACGGTTTAATTTATATAAAATGCTAAAAACTCTACAATTATTATTCGTTTTAATTATGTCGGCAACTGTAGTATCTTATGCCCAAACTGCACCTGTTGCTGATGCCGATAAAGCCGCTCAATACACCAAAACCATTACCGATCGTGCTGATAAGATAGTTGCTAAATTGGGTATTACTGATCAGGCAAAATACAAACGTGTACTTGATGTAATAATAAATCAATATCGTACTATAAATGATGTACACGATGCGTATAAGGCGCAAATTGCCGAAATAAAAAAACAAGCCGGCGATGATAAAGCCGCGACTACTGCAAAAATAAAAACGGCAGATGACGACCTCGAGCAGAAAGTGAATGTTTATCATACAGTATATATATCAAAATTAAGTGCTGATCTTACTCCCGAGCAGGTAGAACAGATTAAAGATGCAATGACTTATAATAAAGTGAATGTAACCTACAACGCATACCTTGCTGAAGTACTTACCCTCACCGATGTGCAAAAAGCACAGTTAAAAGCCTGGCTTGTTGAAGCCCGCGAACATGCAATGGATGCCGAATCATCAAACAAAAAGGATGAAGTATTTGGTAAATACAAAGGCCGCATTAATAATTACTTATCAAAAGAAGGGTATGATATGAAAAAGGAAGGTGAAGAATGGCAAAAACGTATCAAGGCTGCTTCTGATAAGCAATAATCCAACAATAAAACCAATCAATAAATAACTAAATATGAAACTAAAATCTAAACTACTATGAGAAAAATTCTCCTTTTATTTTTAGCGCTGCTCATGTTTGCCATTACGGTACATGCGCAGAATCGAACCATTACCGGTACTGTTAGCGATGACAGTGGGCCGTTAATAGGAGTAACCATACAGATTAAGGGTAGCACCACAGCCGTTGCTACTGATGCTAACGGTAAATATTCTGTAAAAGTAACCAATCTGCAAAATGTGGTGCTTGGTGTTAGTTACATAGGATATGATTATCAGGAAATTACTTTAAAACCGGGTGAAACAACACATAACTTTAAACTAACTGCTTCTAAAAATAGTTTAAACGAAGTAGTAGTTGTGGGTTACGGTACCCAAACCAAGGGGCATTTAACTGGTTCCATCGTATCTGTAGATATGAAGGCTATTGAGGATTTGCCTGTAAGTAACCTTGGTGTTGCTTTATCTGGCAGATATGCTGGTGTAGGTGTAAGCGGTGGTACATCAAGGCCTGGTCAGGCAACAACACTTACCATTCGTAATCCTGTAATCGTATCTAAAGATGGTGGAACTTTATCTCCTTTGTACGTTATTGATGATATTCAATATAATGATAATGGTACATATTTTAACACACTTGATGTATCCGAAGTTGAAAATATTTCGATACTAAAAGATGCTGCTGCTGCAATTTATGGTATTGCCGGTGCCCAGGGTGTTGTAGTTGTCAGAACCAAAAGAGGTAAAGCAGGCAAACCGCAATTTAGCTACAATGGGTCAACCGGGTACGGTTTGGCAACCCGTTTACCAGATATGATGACGGGCTATCAACAAGCTGTGTATCTTAACGATTTAAATTATACTAACGGTTTATTGGCTACAAACGCAGCCATTTACACGCCAGATGAATTAGCTTATTTTAAAGATAACAATACCGATTGGTTACGCACCGCGTTTAAACCTGCGTTTAACAGCAAACAATCATTAAATGTTAGTGGTGGTAGTGAAAGAGCTACTTATTTTGCCGGCATATCTTATTTTACCCAAAACGGTAACTACGATAACATTAGCTCAAATAAGTGGACTTACCGCTCAAGTGTAGATTTTAAAGGTGGCGATCGTTTAAAGGTTGGCTTATCTGTAAGTGGTGATATTGAGCAAGTAAATGCATTTGAATTAAAGCAGGGTGGTTCTGCCGTTGATAATGATATTACCGGTTTGGTTACTGTTCCGCAGTTTACTCCTATTCAAATAGATGGAAATTACTTGAAACTAAGTTCTTCAAGTAATCAAAACTCAATTGATGCTTTTAACTTTTTTGCAGTTCAAAATTTAAATGGAACAAATAATAATCAAGCCATTAATTTACATATTAACTTAAATGCAGAGTATCAAATCCCGGGGATTAAGGGATTAGCCGCTAAGTTTTTATATGGTCGTAATTTAAGCAATACCTTCGCTAAAGAGTATGGGCCAAATTACTATCTGTATTCATACAGTATGCTTGGCGCACACAGCCACATTTATGGCGGTAATTTAACAACCATCACCACAGAAACCAATAACGGTTCCAGAATTTATATTCAGCCTGCTTATGTGGATTCATATCAATTTAATGGTTTTTTAACTTATAACAGAGATTTTGGAAAACACTCAATTAGTGCATTGGCAACTGTTGAGCAAGCTGAAACTACGGGCGATAGTGTTGAAGGACTTGCCGCTACACCGATTGATGGTGCTAACCCATACGTGCAGTTTACAAGCGGAACGCAGTCTGTTACTGAAAAATTCCCTTTAAAATCTGCTCGTTTGGCTTATTTAACCCGCATCAACTACAATTATGCAGGCAAATACCTAATAGAATTACAAGGCCGTTTTGATTCAACAACTAAATTCGCTCCCGAAAATTATTGGGGTTTCTTTCCATCTGCTTCGGTTGGATGGTTGATATCAGAAGAAGGATTTTTTAAAAACAAAGTTAAGTTTGTAGATCTTTTAAAACTACGCCTCTCTGCAGGCCACTTAGGTAGTGATGCTACTAAAAACTTTGCCTATCTGCAATTATACGATACTCAAGCTAATAACGCTGCTGTATTTGGTGGTAACAACAGCCGTGCAAACGGTGTAGCCATTGCTGGTATCCCTAACCCTAATGTACATTGGGATAACGATAACAAGTTTAACGCTGGTTTAGATATGCAATTCTTAAAAAGCCGCTTATCGGTAACTACCGAAGCTTTTTATGATCACCATTATAATATGCTTTCAGGTTTAACCGCTTCTGTGCCAATGCTTGTAGGTGGTGCCGTAGGTTCAGAAAACTTTGCAGTAATTAATGGATATGGTTATGAGATCAGCGCAAACTGGAATGATCATGTTGGTAAAGATATAACCTACCATATAGGTGGTTTCTTTAACTGGAGTGATGCTAAAAACGTAAATGTTGATGTTACACCAGGTGTTGTTGGAACATTCCAGGATCCAAATGGTCATTCAACCGATATTGGTATAGTGGGCTATGTATATCAAGGTATGTTTAGAACACAAGCAGACGTTGATAATTATTTAAAGATTCACCCAGGATATACTTTATTTGGAAACGTACCTAAACCAGGTATGTTGTATTATGAAGATATCGGTAGCCCTAAAACAGCTACAAGCGGAAATAATTTTGGCCCACCAGATGGCAAAATTACTGCAGAAGACGTTACAACTATTGCTCCAACATCAAGTAATCATTACGGATACGGACTTAATCTTGGGTTTGGATTTAAAGGCTTGAGGTTTGAAACAGTTATTGCTGGATCTTTTGGCGGCCAAAACATGGTTGAGGGTAATGCGCAAAAAGCAGCAACAGCAACTATAAACAGGCCAGCTTTCTGGGCTGATCACTGGAGTATTTCAAATCCAAATGCAGCCTACCCAAATCCGGCATACGCTTTTGATTATAACATCAATTCATCATTCTGGTTCAGAAATTCATTCACCTGTACAATGCGATCATTGAATATTAGCTATTCTTTACCGCAAAAAGTTACTTCAAGTTTGGGTGTTAATGGTGTAAGGGTATATCTTAATGCAATCAATCCGTTAAACTTCTATAATCCTTACGATTATAGAGACAATACCGGAAGCAATTATGATCTCTTCCCACAGCTTAAAACCTTTACAGCAGGGTTAAGTGTAACATTACAATAACCTATAAAACATTAAAGATAATGAACATGAAAAAACATCATATAGTTATAACTTCTCTGCTAATATTGGGCAGTGTAAGCTGTAAAAAAGTATTGGATGTAGCGCCGCTATCGCAATATAATACAGCGCAGATATTTCGCGATTCAACAGTAGCACGCCAAGCTGTTGATTGGATATACGATCAAAACTGCCCGGCATGGGGTGGTGGTAATCCTGGTAACAGTTCAAGCGTATTTGGTGGTGTAACTGCCACGGATGAAGGATCGGGTACAACCAACTTTTTTGGAAACGTGGCTCCTAACATTGAGCAGGTTACTGATATTGGCACTGCTTTGAGCGGAACCAACAACTATGGTAAAATACGTACCATGAACGATTTTTTACAAAACATGGAAGCCGGACCGCTGCCTCGTTCTGCAAAAGACAGGTTGGAAGGACAGGTTTACTTTTTCAGAGCTTACCAGTACTTTGAATTGTTCAGAAAATATGGTGGAGTACCATTAGTAACTAAAACTTTGGAGGCTTTAGGGCCAGATGCCAAAATTGCGGATCAGTTACCTCGTAACAAAAGTTCGGAAGTTATTGCTCAGATAGTAAGTGATTTGGATAAGGCTATAGCTATGCTTCCTGTAAATTATAGGGCCAGCCTTCCGTTAAACTCTGATTGGGGACGCATCACCAGTGGTTGTGCAGCAGCTTTAAAAGGTAAAGCTCTATTGTATTGGGCCAGCCCGCAATTTAATCCAACAGGGATAGCAAAAAGATGGCAGGATGCATATGATGCAAATACACAGGCGGTTAATTTATTAACAACAGGCGGATTTGGGTTAAATACATCTTACGATAATATGTGGTTTACCGAAGTAAATAACCCCGAAGCGGTTTTTGTTACAGGGTATAATAACGTTAGTACTGGTATTGCTAATAAAAACAATGGTTATGATAACGCAACCAGACCAAAAGTAAACGGTACAGGAGGTGGATCAAACCAGCCAAGCTGGGAAATTGTTAAAGCTTATCCTATGCTCGACGGAAAAAAACCTGGTGATGCTACCGGGAAATATGCTTACGCTGATCAAACCTTCTATAAAAACCGCGATCCTCGTTTTGATAAAACTATTGCTTATAATGGTTGTACATGGCCATTAAATGGGAATACAACTTATAAACTTTATACTTATTTAATAGGTACTACAAGTGTTGAAGTATCTGGGTCTACTTCAACAGGGTTTTATTGCCGCAAAGCAATTGATCCTAATACCGCTGCCGCGAGTGTTCCGTTTGAAGGTACAGACTGGATGGAGATACGTTATGCCGAAGTATTACTCAATCTTGCCGAAAGTGCAACTGGTATTAATAAGTTAGGTTTTGCAGATGAATCGTACAAAGGTTTGATTGCCATAAGAGCAAGAGCTGGTATTGAAGCCGGTACAGGTGCAGGCGCTGGCTACTACGGTTTACAAGTTGGTATGAACCAGCAACAAATGTTCACAGCTATATTATATGAACGCCAAATAGAGTTTGCTTTTGAAGGTAAAAGGTTTTGGGATATCCGTCGCTGGCAGTTAGCTAATGCAGCTACACCAAATATTTACGGAGTGCTTTCTCCTTATGCTGGTATTACAAGCAGAACGAAATTAACTATTACACTAAAAGCTGGTGCTCCTACCGAATTTACTGCAAAAACTGCAGGTCGTGATAGCTATGCTATTGATACGCAGTATGCTTCATATTACAATTTAGCTTTCTCAAACTTGGATACTACACAACCATTTACTTGGGTAACGGCTTACAATTGGTTTGCAATACCAACAGCTACTATTAATAACGATCCTAATATTTTCCAAACAAGTATTGGTTGGGGTGGTAGTTTTGATCCCCTTCAATAATCATATTTGGAGGGCATAAGGAAATAGAGATATGAGTGTGCGGTTTAAAACCGCCGCTCATTTAAACCGAACCAATCAAATTAAAGAAAACGTTAACATGATAACGCAAGAAAATAAATCAATAAAATCAAATATTCCGCGCAAGGCATTTTTGCGTATTGCGGGCGCAGGAGCAGCAGCATTAACCATGCTGATAGCCGCCTGTAAAAAAACAGCTCCGGTTGGATCCTCAATATTGACCGACCCAAATGACGTTGGACCTGGCGACTTAGGCTTGTTAAATTTTGCATTAGCTTTAGAAACACTTGAAGCTGCTTTTTATACACAGGTAGTGTTAACCCCATATACAGGCATAACCGCAGCAGAAACAGCTTTGTTGACTGATATTCGTGATCACGAAATAGGACATCGGGAATTGTTTAAAGCTTTTCTTAACGTAAATGCATCACCTGCTACCATAACACCTAAGTTTACAAGCATAGATTTTACAAGCCGGACTTCGGTATTAACCGCTGCTCAAACTTTTGAAGATCTTGGAGTTGCAGCGTATAATGGTGCAGGATACCTGTTTCAAAGTAGTACATATTTGGCGCAGTTTGGTAAAATAGTTTCGGTTGAAGCACGCCACGCAGCTGTTATTCGTAACTTGCTTAACCCAGGTAGCTTTGCCGATAATACTGTTGTTAACGCCAGTGGCCTGGATGGGGCATTGCTTCCATCACAAGTACTTGCCAAAGCATCAGCATTCCTATCATCTCCATTAACTGCTAACCAATTACCTTAAATCAGCACAACATGAACATTTTTAATATTATTGAAGAAATAGAAAAGGTTGACCCTGAGGTAAATGAAAGGTTCAACCCAAGGCGCGAAGCGATTAAAAATTTAACCGGCTTTGGCACTAAAGTAGCAGTTGCTGCCCTGCCTTTTGCATTAGGTGCTTTATTTAACAAAGCATATAGCCAAAATGTTACCCCCGTATCATCAACCGGTGCGGAGGTTAATGATATATTGAACTATGCACTTAAACTAGAGTACCTGGAGGCTGCTTTTTATGCTAAAGGTTTAGCCACAGCTGGTTTAATTCCGGCAGCAGATGTTGCTGCAATAACTACAATTGCAAATCACGAAGCAGCACACGTAACTTTTTTAAAATCAGTATTGGGCAGCGCCGCAGTTGATCTCTCAACTCAGGGAACAGCCGGGGTTTATGATTTTACCGGCGGAGGTAAGTTTCCAACAGTATTTACAAGTTATGATACTTTTTTAGCCGTTGCTAACGCTTTGGAAGATACTGGTGTACGTGCTTATAAAGGCCAGGCACCTAATTTAGTTGGTAATAAAACTGTTTTAACCGCAGCTTTACAGATACACTCGGTAGAAGCGCGCCATGCTGCTGAAATACGCCAGATTCGCAAAGCAAGAGGTGGAACAGCAGCTAATCTTAAGCCATGGGTATCAGCTACTGTTTCAGGTTCTGGGGCCGGTAATGATACTTATATAGGTACAAATGTTGATGCTAACTATGCTGGCGAAACAAATGCGGTACAGTTTGGATACACCATGACTAGCTTTTTAAACTCCGCATCGGCTACTGCAGGAGCTACGCTTTCATCAAACGCTTCGATCGAAGCATTCGATGAGCCTTTAACAATGGCTGCGGTACTTCCTTTAGTTAAAATATTTGGTGTAGTTTAAATACAACAAGATAGTTAATAGATAAGGGGAAGCATAATGCTTCCCCTTTTTTTGTGCTTCAAGTTTTAAGTGCATGCAATAATAGCCCTTCAATTATCTTTTTATTTGTAACTTGTAAATAAAATAAGATTATTCTTGTATTATTTTATCGCTCCTATTTTTTGATGGTTGAAAATAGAGTGTTAAAAAGTACTTGAATTGAGCTCGTAAGTTTGATTTTGTAACATCGTTGCGACAAAATGCTCGTTTTGACCTGATAAGTAGCTTGTGCTAAAATCGTATAAAACCATGCGAACATTCTATATGAAATAGCCTTTTATAGATTGCATATTTGAATCAAGATAATTTGTAAACCAAAATTACCTAAGAATCTTATAAAAATATTTACTGTTAATATTAACATGAAACAGATGGTTCTATTTCAGAATACTGTATGATATTATTAATTGGTAAGCTAAAATTGTAATAATGTTAAAATGAAAAAAATAACACTGCCCATTTTGTTTTCAGTCGCTTTGCTAACAGTGCAATCGGCAAGAGCTCAGTATCCGCAAGAGCCTAAAGAACTGCATGACGCCGCTGCCGCCATGATGAAAGAGAATCAGCGCAAGTCTGACTCTGCCTGGGCCGTTGCTTTACCAAAAGTTCAGTACGATCAAAAACATGGTAAACCTTATGTGCCATGGGCTTCAAGACCTACGGATCTGCCGCAATCAAAAATTTTAGCTTTCCCTGGTGCCGAGGGTGGTGGTGCTTATAGCTTTGGCGGCCGTGGCGGCCAGGTGTTGGTAGTAACCAGTTTGGCCGATAGTGGTCCGGGTACTTTGCGTTGGGCTTGCGAACAGGGTGGTGCGCGTATCGTAGTTTTTAACGTTGCGGGTATAATCCGTATCAAATCACCTATCATCGTAAGAGCTCCTTATATTTCTATTGAGGGCCAAAGCGCGCCAGGCGATGGTGTTTGCGTGGCAGGTGAATCTTTTTGGGTAAATACGCACGATGTAGTTATCCGCTACATGCGTTTCCGCCGGGGCGAAACTAATGTTGCCCGTAGGGATGATGCTTTAGGTGGTAACCCGGTTGGTAATATCATTGCTGATCACGTATCGGCAAGCTGGGGCCTGGATGAGAATTTTTCTATGTATCGCCACATGTTTGATGCAGGTATAGGCGAAAAGGAAGAGAAAAAGGGTACCGTTAACATCACCATACAAAATTGTATTTATGCGGAAGCTTTAGATTATTGGAATCACTCTTTCGGTAGTACTACAGGTGGCGAAAATAGCCTGATGATACGTAATTTATGGGCTGATAACACAGGCCGTAACCCATCTATCGGTTGGACAGATGTTTATCACTTTGTAAACAACGTAGTATTTAACTGGCATCACCGTACTATGGATGGTGGCGATTACACCAGTAACTTTAACGTGATCAATAACTATTTTAAACCAGGTCCGGTAACACCTAAAGATGCGCCGGTTGGTCACCGTTTCCTGAAACCGGAATCTGGCCGTAGCAAATTGAAAGAAAAATACTTTGGCCGCGTTTATATCAAAGGTAACGTAATGGAAGGTTTCCCCGAAGTAACCAAAGATAACTGGAACGGTGGTGTTCAGGTTGAGGATGCAGGTGGAAAAGAATTAGCTGATGCCGGTCAATATAAAGATTATATGAAAACAGATGAGCCATTCCCATTCCCGCATGCGCCAATCAAAGTATTAACAGCAGTCGACGCTTATAAATTTGTGGTTGATAACGCAGGGGCAACTTTGCCAATACGTGATGCTGTTGATAAACGCATTACCGAGCAAGCCCGTACCGGGAAGATAGCCTATAAAGAGATGCAAACCGATACTGATTTTCAGTTCAAAGTACGTAAATTACCAAAGGACTCGTACAAGTTAGGTATTATTACTGCCCCATGGCAGGTAGGTGGTTATCCTGACTATAAAGGAACACCTTACAAAGATAGCGATAACGATGGTTTACCAGATGCTTACGAGATAGCTCATGGCTTAAACCCTAAAGATGGTAAAGACTCAGCATTGCCAGCTAAAAACGGTGGTGGTTACACCAATATCGAAGTTTACCTTAACGGATTAGCGGCCAAAGGCGAAAAACTGATGCCACCGGTTGTAACTAAATATTAAGATCTGTTTTAGCTATCAGCAATAATAAACCTATAAATATGTTTCCCCAGCCGAAACTTAATCAATACATAACAACCTGCTTTTTGGCAGGTTGTTTATTTATAAATTTACCTGCCCAGGCTCAAAAACCTAAAGTAGTAAAACCACAACCCCCTGTTGCGGAAAGCAAAGAAGGCAAACTAATTTACGCTTCCGATGCAAATGGCGACCGCATTCCCGATTTTTCCTACTGCGGTTACATGGCTTCCGAAAAGGCTATTCCAAATGCCGATGTTAAAGTAGTAGTGCCAGTTAAAAAAGGAGATGCCACTTTACGTATCCAATCGGCTATTGACTATGTATCATCTTTACCAATTGGTAAAGATGGTTTACGTGGTGCTGTTTTGTTAGAAAAAGGTAAGTACGATGTTTTAGGTAGCTTGCTGATCAGTAAATCGGGCGTGGTATTACGTGGCAGCGGTAACACCTTAGAGGGAACTATTTTGGTTGCCGGAGGTAAAGACCGTGCAACATTTATCCGTGTATTGGGCACTAACAATAAAAAAGTTGAGGCATCAGCCAAAATTGTTAACTCTTATGTTCCCGTAAACTCAACCGAAATTAAAATTGCCGATGCTGCTAAGTTCAAAGTTGGTGATATGGTGATCATAAATCGTCCAACAACAAAAGCATGGATAGATAAGTTAGGTACCGAAACTTTCGGCGGTGGCTTATCTGCCTTGGGCTGGAAACCAGGTGACCGCGAAACTAACTGGGATAGAAAAGTTGTTGCTGTTAAAGGCGACATAGTTACCTTAGATGTACCATTAACCACTGCTTTAGACACTACTTATGGCGGCGGAACAATAGCTGCTTACCAATGGGCTGGCCGTATTGAGAATGTAGGTATCGAAAACCTACAGATGAGATCATATTATGATGAAGCCAAACCTAAAGATGAAGATCATCGCTGGATGGCCATCACAATAGAAAATACAAGCGATGCATGGGTTAGGCAGGTTGTATTTAAACACTTTGCAGGTTCTGCCGTGAATGTACTGGAAACCTCAAGGCGTGTTACGGTTGAAGATTGTAAATCATTAAGCCCAACATCAGAAATAGGAGGGCAGCGTCGTTTTACATTTACAACAACCGGGCAACAAACGCTTTTCCAGCGCCTTTATTCCGAGTTGGGTTACCACGATTATTCCGTTGGAATGACTGCCGCAGGGCCAAATGCTTTTGTGCAATGTAATTCATCGCAATCTGTTGGTTTCAGTGGTGCTATTGATAGTTGGGCATCAGGCGTTTTATTTGATATTGTAAATATTGATAACAGCAGATTAAGCTATGCAAACCGTGGTCAGGATGGCCAAGGTGCTGGCTGGAGTGCTGCAAATAGTATGTTTTGGAACTGTACCGCAGCCATTGTGGATTGCCCTAAACCGCCAACAGCTCAAAACTGGGCTTTTGCAACATGGGCACAATTTCAGGGTGATGGCTATTGGAGCGATTCTAATAATAGCATTACCCCACGTAGTTTTTACTACGCTCAATTAGCTGATCGTATAGGTAAAGATAAAGCAAACGAACTTGGGCAAGTATTTCCGTTAAATACTACAGCTTCAAGCAGTCCATCTGTAGAAGAAGCACAAAAACTAATTGAGCGTTATAAACAACCACAAGTGTTGCTGACGGATTGGATAGACCAGGCTGCAAAACGTACACCTATTCCAACATCGGCCGCGGGAGCTAAAAATATTGATATGATAGGAGTGAAAGCACCCGCTACACCTAAAATGGCTGCGCCAATGCAGGTTTTAAACGGTTGGATAGTGCGCGGAAGCAGTGTTTTAACTGGCAAACATTATGATTCACCATGGTGGAACGGTAACGTTCGCCCGGGTGGATTGAAGGAAGCTAAGCCATCGGTAACCCGTTATGTGCCAGGACGCACCGGTACAGGTTTAACCGATGATCTGGATAGCATGACCAATAAAATGGTAAACCAGAACGTGTTAACCTATGAGCATAATTATGCGTTATGGTATGATCGCCGTCGTGACGATCACGAACGTATCCGTCGGATGGATGGCGATGTATGGCCACCATTTTACGAGCTTCCTTTTGCCCGTAGCGGCGAAAGCAGCGGATGGGATGGTTTAAGTAAATACGATCTTACCAAATATAACCCCTGGTACTGGGGCCGCTTAAAAAAATTTGCTGATCTGGCCGATGAAAAAGGTTTAGTATTGATCCATCAAAACTACTTCCAGCATAACATCATTGAGGCAGGCGCACACTATGCCGATTTTCCTTGGCGTACGGCTAACAATATTAATAATACCAGCTTCCCCGAGCCTGTACCGTTTGCCGGTGATAAGCGGATTTTTATGGCCGAGCAATTTTACAACGAAAAGGATCCAAGCTTAAATAAATTACACATCGCTTTCGTTCGCCAGTGTTTGGATAACTTTAAAGACAACTCTGGTGTTATACAATTGATTGGAGAAGAGTTTACAGGCCCGCTTCATTTTGTACAATTTTGGGTTGATAACGTAAAACAATGGGAAACCGACAATAAGAAGAAAGAGATCATCGGTTTAAGTACTACCAAAGATGTGCAGGATGCTATTCTTGCTGATCCGGAACGTGCGGCTGTTATCAATGTGATCGATATTAAATACTGGCATTATCAGGCCGATGGTAAAACGTATGCCCCAATAGGCGGACAAAGCCTTGCACCACGCCAGCACGAACGTATTTTAAAACCGAAAGCTTCATCATTCGAATCAGTTTATCGTGCAGTAAGTGAATACCGAACCAAGTATCCTGATAAAGCAGTTATTTATTCTGATGACGAAAATTCACCATGGGCGGTATTTATCGGTGGTGGCTCGTTAGCTAACATACCGGTAGTTGCAAATCCTCAATTTACTACTGATGCTTCTGCTATGAAAATTATGGAGTTAAATGGTAAACCACAGGGCCAGTACGCTTTAGGTAATCCTGATAAAGGATACATCGTTTATAATGCTTCGGGCAGTGCTATTAATTTACCATTGGCCAATGCTAAAGGCAACTATGTGGTACGCTGGATAAATCCTAAAGATGGTCATATCATCAAAGAAGACGGCACTATTAATGGTGGTAAAGATGTTGAACTGAAAGCTCCAAACGGCGGTAACGTAATTATGTGGGCATCACACAAATAATTGAATATGTATAAAAAAATAGCTTTAATAGCGGTTTGTGCTTTAATATGTTTTGCTTTTACAGCAGATCATACATTCACAGGTGGCAGGTTAAAAATATCACCGAGCAAACGATATTTTACCACAAGCGACGGCAAACCATTTTTTTGGTTGGGAGACACGGGATGGTTACTATTCTCAAAACTAAATAGGGAAGATGCTGAAAAATATTTAGAAGATCGCCGTGTTAAAGGGTTTAACGTGATACAGGTTATGGTTTTGCATTCTGTAGGTGTTGTTAATGCCTATGGTGATTCGGCTCTTATTCATAAAAATGTAGCTACACCTTTGGTAACTGCAGGTTCATCGTTTGATAATAAAACCGAGTACGATTATTGGGATCACGTAGACTATATTGTTGATTTGGCCGCTTCCAAAGGTATTTATATTGCGATGGTACCCGTTTGGGGATCTAACGTTAAAGAGAAACATGTTACATCGGCGCAAGCTAAAATTTATGCGCAGTTTTTAGCAACTCGTTATAAAAGTCGTCCGAATGTGATTTGGATGAACGGCGGTGATGTTCCCGGATCGGATTCTATTAAAGTTTGGAAAACAATCGGTAATACTTTGCATCAGTTTGACCCGCAACACATAGCTACCTATCACCCACGTGGCAGAACACAATCATCAAAATGGTTCCATAACGAAAGCTGGTTGAGCTTTAATTGTTTCCAATCAGGTCACCGTGATTACGGTCAAGACACATCTAAAAATGATTTGAATTATGGCGAAGATAACTGGAAATATATCAATTCCGATTATCGCAAGTTACCTACCAAGCCAACTTTAGATGCCGAGCCATCTTACGAGGGCATACCACATGGTTTGCACGATACAACTTTAGCCAAATGGACAGCCGCTGATGTTAGGCGTTATGCTTATTGGTCGGTTTTTGCGGGTGGCTGTGGTTATACTTATGGCGATAACTCGGTAATGCAAATGCATAAACCGGATGAAAAAGTAGGCTCCTATGGTGCAAAAATGCCGTGGTTTGATGCTATTAATGATCCCGGTGCAGCGCAAATGCAATACATTAAAAAACTAATGTTATCGCGATCCTATTTCGATCGCGTACCTGATCAATCCATCATCGTGGCTGCAAAGCAAGGAAAAAGATACAATTACCTGATAGCTACTCGTGGTGCAAATTACGCGTTTGTTTATACTTACAATGGTCGTAATGTTGATGTTAATTTAGCTAAGCTAACAGGCTCAAATTCTAAAGCAACGTGGTATAACCCTCGCACGGGCGAAACTAAAATGATAGGAACATATATTAATAAAGGTACCTATTCATTTAAGCCCGAAGGTGGAGTTAAAGATGGTAACGATTGGGTTTTGATATTAGATAAAGCATAAAAGATGAAGAACTTGTTCGTCATAGCTTTGGTATTTGTACTGGCATCGTGCAGTGTAAAAAAGGATGTGTATTTGTTTACATCGTTTCATGAGCCTGCCACAGATGGTTTGCGGATGCTTTACAGCTTTGACGCTTACCATTGGAATGATCTGAACCACTCGTTTTTAAAACCGATAGTTGGGGATAGTGTAATGCGCGATCCGTCAATAGCTCAGGGTAAAGATGGCGTGTTCCATTTTGTATGGACCTGCGCCTGGAAAGGTAATAGCGGATTTGGATATGCTGATTCAAAGGACCTGATCCATTGGTCGACACAAAGAGTGATCAATGTAATGGCTGATGAGCCTACCACAGTAAACGTTTGGGCACCTGAGATTTTTTATGATGACGATAACGATCAGTTCATTATCATATGGGCATCAACCATCCCCGGCCGCTTCCCGGTAGGCACCGAAACAGAAACTAATAATCATCGCTTGTATTATACAGTTACAAAGGATTTTAAAACCTTTAGTAAAGAAAAGTTATTTTACGATCCGCAATTTAGCGCTATCGATGCCGAGATAATTAAACGTGGTAAAGGCGATTATGTAATGGTTGTAAAGGATAATACACGCCCTAACCGTAATATTAAAGTGGCTTTTGCTACTAACCCATTAGGACCTTACACTAAAGCATCAGAACCATTTACAGAGAATTTTACTGAAGGGCCCACAGTTGCCAAAGCCGGCGATAATTACCTGATCTATTTTGATGCTTACCGCGAAAAGATATTTGGTGCCGTAAGCACTCCTGATTTTAAAACGTTTACCAATATAACCAAACAAGTGAGTGTGCCGGTTGGGCATAAACACGGAACCATTTTTAAAACTACTAAAAAGGTTTTGAACAAACTAAAGCAAGAAGCCGGAATTAACTAATTTCAGGCTGAGGATTGAATTTATGAGAGGCATTTGTAATATAGCTTTATTGATATTCGGCTGTTGTAGTTTTGCGCAGGCACAAGATACTGTACACTACAGTGGAAGCACCGTGGTTAATGTAGATTATCATCACGGGCAGCTTAGTCCGGCCGTAGGTGTGCACAGTACACAAATATTCCGTGCTAATCGTGAGCATCCGGAATGGGCCGAAGGTTTCGGGTTTACTTATAACCACGCGCCGATGCTGAGCTACTGGAACAATACTTTTTTTGTAGAGTATCTGAGCGATAAAGTAGGAGAGAGTGTCCCGCCAGGACAAACATTAATAGTTACCTCAAAAGACGGTCAAACCTGGTCGAAACCAGAAGTCGTTTTCCCGCAATACAAAGTACCCGATGGTACTACCAAACCCGGAATCAACATTGTAGCTAAAGATCTGTATTCGGTGATGCACCAGCGCATGGGTTTTTATCAATCCAAATCAAAACGTTTATTGGTATTGGGTTTTTATGGGATATGTTTAGAACCTCATGATGATCCTAACGATGGTTTGGGTATTGGCCGCGTAGTACGCGAGGTATTGCCGAATGGCAAATACGGACAAATCTATTTTTTACACTATAACCCAAAATGGAACGAACAGAATACATCATATCCGTTTTACAAAACCAGTAAAGACAAAGGCTTTATACAAGCTTGCGATGAGTTGATGGCAATACCGTTAATGATGATGCAATGGGCCGAAGAAACGGATCGTAAAGACCCATTGATCCCTTTGCATAAAGATTATAAGGCATTTAATTTTTATCATTTGCCTGATGGCAGAACCGTTGGGTTGTGGAAAAACGCCTTAACATCCATCAGTAAAGATGAAGGTAAAACCTGGGGAGCTGTTACACGTGCGCCGCATTTTGTAAACAGCAACGCCAAAATATGGGGTCAAAAAACATCGGATGGCAAATATGCAACGGTTTATAATCCGTCGGAATTTAGGTGGCCGCTAGCTATTTCGGTAAGTAAGGATGGCTTGGATTATACCAACCTCTTATTGGTTAATGGCGAGATCTCAACAATGCGTTATGGTGGGGCCTATAAATCATACGGTCCACAATATGTTAGGGGGATCGAAGAGGGTAATGGCATTGTGCCCGATGGTAGGCTTTGGGTTACCTATAGTATGAACAAAGAGGATATATGGGTGTCGTCTATTCCGGTACCAGTTACTGAGAATGCTGACGGGCACGCTAATGAAGATTTTAATGCGATGCCTGCCGGAAAGGAATTGGATAAATGGAACACGTTTAGTTCGCAATGGGCAAAAGTGCAGATCGAAAAAATGACTGATGGCACCAAAGCGTTGGCTTTGCACGACGAAGATAAATTTGACTATGCCCGCGCGGAAAGGATAGTTCCTGAATCGAAAAAATTAATGGTTGATTTTACCATAGCAGCCGGACAAAATACCAACGGTATGCTGGATATTGAATTTCAGAATGCGAAAGGTGACGCAGCCATTAGGTTAACGTTGGATTCCACTGGGGCATTTATTGCTAAGGCGGGTTATCGTGCCAAAAATTTATTGAAAAAATATGAGGTAGGCAAAGCTTATCACATCATCTTAAAAATGAATACTGAAACACGCTTTTACAGCATCAACATTGATGGTAAAGATTTATCACCAAGTTTGTTTTTCGCTCCCATCAATACCGTTAAACGTGTAGTTTTCCGTACCGGTGGTGTACGCAGGTTCCCGAATGCGGATACGCCTACCGATCAGGATTATGATTTGCCACAAGCTGGTGAAAAAGATAAACCGGCGGTGTTTTATATTAAATCGTTTAAAACCAGTAATTTTTAATGAAGAGTTTTAAAATATATATCAGCGCATTATTCCTTTTTTTCGGAATAGTTAAACTACGCGCCCAGGTTGTGTTGCCACGCGTAATTGGTAGCGGAATGGTTTTGCAAAGGCAGAAACCTGTACCTATCTGGGGAACCGCGGCCGCTGGAGAGCCTGTAACCGTTAGTTTTAATAAGCAAACTAAAAAAACTATTGCTGATGCAGAAGGAAAATGGAGTGTGTTATTAGGGCCTTTAGTGGCTTCGGATAAGCCTGGTACCATGATCATCAAGGCATCCAATACCATTATTCTGGATAATATTTTGGTAGGAGAGGTTTGGATATGTTCCGGTCAATCGAATATGGCGTATGAGATGCGAAAGAATAGCAAAGTAAAAAAGCCGGATAGCCTTGATAAAAATTCACCTGTTGATGAAATGGACAGGGCACACGACCCGGCAATCCGAATATTCTGGGTAAATCAAAAGAATTTAAAAACTACCGGTAATTATTTGGCTAAATGGGAACTAGCGCAAGATTCTGCTCTGCGGGCATTTTCGGCGGCTGGTTATTTTTTCGCTAAGAATCTTTGTCAGGAATTGCATGTGCCAATCGGTGTGGTTTGTGCTGCGATCAGCGGAAGCGCGATTGAACCGTGGACGCCCTACGAAGCTTATGATGCTGTGCCTTATTTTAAAAACGAAGGTAGTTTTTGGGTGAAGAAGGATGCAGGTAAATTTTATCATAGTATGATTGAGCCTATGGCGCCTATGGCTATTAAAGGATTTTTGTGGTACCAAGGCGAAGCTAACATGGTAGAGAGCATCAGCTATGCCTATAAAATGGAAGCCATGATCAAATCATGGAGGAGTTTGTGGGGAGATCAAACTTTGCCGTTTTATTATGTGCAAATAGCACCTTATGATTATGGTAAGCTGATGCCGGGAATATCACCAGAAAAATTACCGGAATTTTGGGAAGTGCAAACTATGGCGCAAGCTATCCCCAATACGGGTATGATCGTTATTACCGATCTGAATGATAATGCAGCAGAATTGCACCCCGGCTATAAATGGGAAGTTGGCCGGAGATTGGCTCTTTTGACATTAGGGAAAACCTACGGAAAGAAAGTTGTTTACAGCGGTCCGACGTACAAAGCCATGAAAGTTGAGGGTAACAAAATCGAGCTTGAATTCAGTAATACAGATAGCGGTTTGATCAGTAAAAATGATAGGCCTTTGGATTACTTTACCATTGCCGGCAGCGATGGTAAATTTGTTGAAGCTAAGGCTGTTATTGTTGGTAACAAAGTAGTTGTGTCATCACCCGAGGTGAAAGCTCCAACAGCGGTTAGATTTGCCTGGACACAAATGGCCCAGCCCAATTTGTTTAATAAGGAAGGTTTGCCTGCTGGCCCGTTCCGTACCGATAACCCTTTAAAATTTACGGTTAATTAATATGATAAATCGTTATACAAAATTATTCACCTTTTGCCTACTGCTATTAGCGTTTAGCTCTTCTTTCGCGCAGCAAACAGAAAAGCTGTATCTGTCAGGTACAGGGAGCGATCATACAGTTAGCTGGCAATTCTTCTGCACGGCTGGAATGAATTCCGGTAAATGGACAACCATCCCCGTACCCTCAAACTGGGAACTGCAAGGTTTTGGCAAATATAATTATGGTTTAGATAAAGATACTGTAAGAGGCAAAGAATCAGGATTATACAAATACGAGTTTAAGGTGCCCGCATCATGGAAAGGTAAAGATATCAAGATCGTTTTTGAAGGGTCGATGACCGATACCCGTGTTAAAATAAACGGTGAATCTGCAGGGCCAATACACCAGGGTTCGTTTTATAGATTTAAATATGACGTAACAAGTTTATTAAAATACGGCGAAACCAATTTGCTGGAAGCTAC
>Ga0116227_10005004_pt1 | contig 28358 bp, 20 predicted proteins | sample S1TSphgellanicum_FD_89693 | JGI IMG/M metagenome (GOLD analysis project Ga0116227, IMG submission 89693) | Host-associated microbial communities from peat moss isolated from Minnesota, USA - S1T2_Fb - Sphagnum magellanicum MG | ecosystem: Host-associated > Plants > Peat moss > Unclassified...
AATCCCATTAGTCATGAGGATTGTCATCCTATTTGATTGGAGGATGAAATATTTTTTGTGTCTCATTGGGCCCAAGAATTCTCATCCTAAAATCAATTGGAGGGCAAATCATTATCAAGTCTCGTTGGCTCTTGAAGGATGAGGAGGCCATTGATTAGAGGGGAAAATTTCAAAACTTCCATTGGGCAAAAGGAACAAGTTTAAGGAAATGTCATGGAGGCTTACCAAGGGAGAAAGGAATATCTTGTGTTGGGGGAAGAGGAAAGGAGGAAAATGAATGTGTGAAGAAAAGATTAATTCTTATGTGTGGAAAGATGTTGTTCATGGAAAAGATGTTTGCAAGAAATAAGCATGGAAGGAATTCCATGACAAAGCCTCTAGAGTTTTATTTCAAATAGTTGTTGCTCTAAAATCCACCGTTGGATTTATGTCAAACATAAATAAATTTTTTTTTTAGGAGGTGTAAAAGGTTCTTTCTAATTTTCAACATCATCGGGGTTGATGTAAGGGAGCTACGCTTGTCGGAAGTAGAGGGTGTTTATAGTGGAGTTCATGAAAGGATTTCCATGACAAAGCCTCTAGAGTTTTATTTCAAATAATTGTTCCTCCCAAATCCATTGTTGGATTTGTGTCAAAATTGCAATAGTTTTTGTGTAGGAGGTTTAGAAGGTTTTCCTCAATTTTTAGCATCATTGGGTTTGCTATAAGGGGGTTACATTTGCCGGAAGTAGAGGGGGTTAAAATTGTCTATTTTTTTCCTCAATTTAAGTAAAATGATTTTTAGTCCCAAGGCTTAACTCTTGATCAAAAGAATAAAAAATTATAAGATTTTGTAACATGGCTCCTTTTTAGATTAATTTTTCAAAAATCCAATGTATGTTAGATTAGGAGGTTATATGTAGGTGTTATGACGAATGGAACAAAAGGGGTTCAACCATCAAGCGTGACATTGAATGAACGTCAACATAATGCCCCTTCACATTCCATTATGGTGAGTTACAATTCTCCCACAATGTCTTGTATCTTCCAAGTGGGCTTGTGTGCATTAGATTCTTAATGAACTTCATTGCATTACATTGAACCACCTTACTAGTTAGACTACAACTACATAGTAGTTCCACTTCCAAGTGGGTTTGTGAGTGCATATTTTCATGTTAAGGGTGTGAAAGAATGCCTCACACCGACCATTGTGCAAACATTCATCCAAGAACTGTTCCAAAGTCTAGAAAATAATTTAATATTTTTAATGTCAAAACTGAACTTGAAATCAAAAATGAAAATGGGAGAATAACTTACCTCTTGGGTTGCATTGGTCTGAATTGGAGACCACCCGAAAATTGAAACAAGTAAATTTGTGAATCTTTACAACTTTGAAAAACTATCTTACAAGTTTAAAAAAGTTGGAAAATGCTCATTTCTCATGAGAAAATGGGTACATCAAACTTACCTCCTCTTCTATCACTTCCCGGTGCTGTAACTAAAGGCTTCTTTTCCTTGATTCTTCCATCTGCTTTTATTTTTAAACATTGCTTTGAACTCATCCACAAAAAAGATGTCCCTCTCCTTCTTTTAGGTCTTGACCCCACTATTGTGTGTTCTTCTTTTGGCATTTGCATACTTTTGTATGACTTAGATCTAGTTCTATTTCAATGACATGTCATTACTATGCATTATGAACGATTGGAGTTTTCCAAGAAATCATGATAGTTTGTTGATGCAATTCCAACCTTTTTGTTCATGCTAACCAATTTGTAATTAATTATGTTACTTTTTGAAGTTCAACAAAATATTGTTAGCCATTTTTAATGTACATGCATTTTAATTTGTAATTGTTAGGCGTTTGTTGGAATGTAAATTGACAGCGATTAGTACTTTGGTCTTTTGGCATGAAATCAATTTTCAACCCTACTGGTGTTCTTGCTAGTATTTTTTGCCATGTTATGCACTTTGTGACCTCGCAACTATAAAATAATGGAAATCAAGGCTAGCCTAATAATGTTGTAATGTTTATAAGATTTGACAAACATGTTCTTAATTTTTCATAAATTAGGCTATATAACTGGACCCTAATAATATTTAAGAATTTGTGTTTAGGTGGGGTTATGATTCGTGTTGCGATATCAATTTTTATTTTTCCTACACACATGTCCATGTAATTCTTACTTTATAAGAAATTTGTTTATCATTTCTTTTTGTTTTATTAATGATTTGATCCCAAGAAAACATACCATTGATGTTGACAAGTCTTTATAGAAAATAAATAGATTACAACTTTTTTGAGGCTTCCACCAATATTTTCTTAGGTTCAAATTTATTAACATTGGGTTATTAAAAATTGGGGCTTCCTAAATGGGGTCATTGTTTACAAATGGTGGGAAAATTAAAGATGTCATTAGACATTATTCATATCATGGGATTTAGTGGCAAACATTGTTGCAAAAGGCATTGTGATGAAAGAAGAGCAACCTCTACACTTGGATGTGCCACAAGTGGTTCCTTTCACTAGCATTATCGATTTGTTGAAGGCAATGTCTCTAACCCCACGAACTTGTTTTGAATTAAAGTCCCTTGACTACGATGCCATCACAATTGAATTTGTGAATTGTCTTCCCACAAAATTCAATGGTGACATAATATTTGAGCTTCCTCTTATGTGTCATCCGTTGGGACATTTTGGACAATTGTAAGGTATGGACATAAAGTATAATGGTCATGCTTCATGCAAATTACAGACCATTAACATCAAAAATTCGTTTGGATTGGGGTTTAGAATGATGAAATGCCTTAGACATTTGTGTTGTTAGAATGTTTTTTGTCCTTTACTTCAACATTCTTTTGCACATAATGAAGTTAGTTAGAATGGTAATTATTCCCAGTTACCGATATCTGAGTTGTGTTTTGTGAAATCCCCAATTTATACCATTAGCTTTAAGTTTTGCACCTGTCTACAAACTTGCAATTCTAAAATGTATTATTTTATTCACAAATTTCCAAATCTTTCAAGAACCGTGATCCACTTAAGCACCCATTCGAATCCAGTCGCAAAAGGAATGTGTAGATAATCCTTCTAGGAGATGAAGAACAGGGTTACCAATTTAGGTTTGTCGCATGCTATCTTCTACATCTTTGGCTATTACTTGGTTTATGAACATGACTTTTCTTTTTTGTCATTTGTTCAACGAAGATGGAGAAAATCCTATGGAGATTATATTTTCAAATTGAAGGCATTGTTTGGTTACAACTATATTCAAGACAATTGTTTTCTTGGTCAATAGCTGGGCAAAAGGTTTATTTGTTTAAGATGTCCATTGATGGAATTGCATCCAGATTTGGTTTAATTTCGCAAATGTAATCGAATGATGATCTGCATGGATGATGTTCGATCAAGAAAAAACATGTTCAAGGATGGATGACCATGGCTTGTCACGTTTACAACCCAATCTATTGTAAGGTGATGACGATTGCAATCTATGACATGCAATCTGAAAACATGGAAATTCAATGCATTCTCTGGAGGAAGTTGAACATAATTATTGAGAAAAAAAGGTTGGGTATGCTTGTTTTCAAAGGGTTCATGGTGGATGGTGCGCAAACAAACTAGAATGATGTTCACATTGTTTATGGGATTAAAGATCTTACGGTGAAAATGGTTGATAAAGAATGAATGTGTTTTTTCCATTAGACTTAGTCTTTCGACATACATACTAAGCAACTAATTGCTTTTAAATTTCATGATCAACACAAAGCCTTCTATTATGATTACAAGAAATCCATGTCCTTGGAGGAAGTTGACCTTCGATATGCTACCATTTGGCCATGGTGTTACTCGTTTAGAATTGTAAGTAAGGGCGCCATTCACGAGCTCAATAATTGGTTTAACTTCTAACATTTTCGTGTGTAACATTGGGGAGACTTCATGTTGGATATAAGTTTTACCAGACTATTGTGTTCAAATTTTATTTTCCATCTATTGACGCACCAGCAAACTCCTTGAAAGATTCAAATGTGAAAGTGAAAACAATAGAAGGAGTTGGGGTATGTTCCCTAACTCGCAGCATTTTGGGGGTAAGAAGGGCTCCAAGATGGACTATGACAAGTGACAAGTTGGTCAATTATTCATATGGACATGCACAAATCAAACAACAAGTTAGTTAGTGCATAGTTGGAATATTTTTGGTGCACAGATGAACCATGGGCATACATGATTCACAATACTCACCACGACCCAAACTTGAGGGAAACCACCACCTTCCCCCCTTGTAGTATTCCCTATGATTAACCACAGGGGTTGCATCCAAATGTCATTTTTCCCACGATTCCCAAGTTGGGAATCTTGAAATTCTTGAAATTGGAACTCCTACAATTTTGGACACCCATAATTTCTTGTGTAGACCTTCGATTAAAGTGACATCTAAAGAAAAGTTGTAGCCTTAGTCCAGAGCTTTCCAACAATATGTGGCACACCACCTACATGCATGTAATTCAAAGCGATTCCTAACTTTTAGTGGTTAGGAGTCAAATTGACAATTTGACTCCCATCCCTTCTTTTGGCGATAACTTGTGTCGTAAATATTCAAATGGATCATGTGAACCCATTTTAAACATCTATGTTTTAATAAATTTTCAATGGTATAAGGAGCGCTTCAATCCAATGAGTTTGGCCCCTCAAATCACTCTTTGAAAATTTGAGAGTCCATAAGGACTTTAATTCCCAAAGTGGAAGTCCACTTAGGAATGTGTGGGCTCATTCCCTCACATTCTTTTGCATTCCTAGGAGTGCGAGTATGAGTCCTAGGTTGCATTTTTGGCCTGCACCTTTCCATGCCCTTGCCTTGGTCGCGAACCTAAGGCTAAGGTTGTGACATCTATCCTTCCTGAATTTTAACTTCATTCTTTTTATGTGCTTGTAAAAATGATCTTTGGACAAGGAAGCTAATATGTTGACTTGTAACTTATATGAGACAGTTCATAACATTTGGTTGCAACAATCTAACAATAGGGGTGCTTGTTTTTTTACTACAACGTTCGATGAATACATGCAAACATTCAAGCAGTCCTCATTGTATTATGCCTTTTTAGAAGGCGATGCATCTAGGACCAATCTAGACAATAATGAATTATGCTTGTGTAGAACTAGTTGGTTTGGGGACCTAGTCCAAATTGTTGCTATAGTTGCCAAATATAGCTCAAACTTTGGTCTTTTCGCTAAAATATCACACCTGGAAGGTGAGGAAGTGTTTGGATTAGCCAAACACAAGGCAAACCTCCCACCTAGGTTAGAAGTAAATTCACATCGACATGATCAAGTGAACTTCTTTCGTCCAAAAGTGGCCAATGTAACAACTCTAATCAACTAATTGTCAACTATTGATGTGGGAAAGGCCAACAACTTTAGTGAATTGTGATTCTAATTAGGCTTAACTTTGACCTTATGAATGTGCTTGATATTTGCAATTGATGTGTTTTAAAAGTCCAACCAATTTAGTTGCATGGTAGTTGCATAGACTGTACGTTTTACATACAGATGAAACCATACATGTTGATTTTGATTTCATCTGTCATCTACAATTAAGGACGCATGTAACTTGTCCAAAACAACTAGGGGATTTTTAATTGCATGTGACGCAAGAAACAAAAAAATAGTTGCATAAGCCAATTGTAAAAATCCATTTTTCTTCTAGTGTTCTAGTCATGAAAAACATGATTTGGCATTGTGTCATCTTCTTCCCAACCTCTTCAATAACAATATCCATGCTTCCATGAATAATGTTTTGTGCTTCCATTGTCAACATGGATTGAATCCAATGGCAAATTCTGCATGATGTTTTTCACAATAATAATTTTTTTTTCCAATAATTTCAATGGTTTTCCCTTCAATGCCATAAAAAAGTTTGATCTCTTTTGCTTTGTGCTTTTGTCTAATTGTATCTTCATCTCCTCCTCCTCTCCCTTGGAATTTTGTCATCCATTGCCTTAGGGTTCTAGATCTAAAACCATTTTTACAAGTTTCATTCATGTTCTCAAAATGGGGAGTCATAACCCTTGTTTATGTCCATTGAAAATTTTCAAATAATATTTTCCAACAATAGAGGTGATTGGGATTTTTATGTATTTATTATTTATTGTTATTCAATAACAATGATGCATCAATGATTCATTTAATCAATGTTCATCTTCATTTAGTCACCAAAGCATTTTGTTATGATAAAATGCAAATAATCTACTATATTGCACCAATATTTCATTTCATTCATAAATGAATGATTTTTAAAAAATATATGATTCCAAATATTTAGTATATTTGTCAAAATAAATTTCAAATTACATGTCTTTTATCCATTCATTACCAATACTGAGGGCTTTCAAAATATCACAAAAATTTCATAAAAATATTTGTCATTTATTGTTTGAAGAATAAAATTCAAAGGTAAAATAATAATATTTTGTATATTATTATTATACATGTTTATGTCTTGACATAGTCAGAGTTAATAAAATATTATTATTTTTAGAATTTTTTACAATTTATGTGTTATTTTAAAGGAAATCTAATCAGATCTTGATATTAAATAACCTATTATCAAGAAGATTTAAGGAATTCGTAATTATACCTATCTTAAATATGTCAAAAATAGTTACAAGGGCCTTTAAAAGGTAATTAAAGGTGGTTGCACCACAACAACCTTTGCCTAAAATAATACTAGTACATGAACAACCATGTTCACAAGTTTAGGGAATTCAACCTATGATGTTCCCAACATTGAGTCCCAATAGCCAATGAGAATAAAGATGCCTCTTCAACAAACACCAATGGAGTATGAACAATGGGGGGAACCACAAGTACTTTCATTTGGTCATTTTTTAACACCCCAACATTTGTCCCAACAACAAAGGTTGGACACAAAATTGCGTGGAAATCAAACTGCACCTATTTGAAATACTGATGAGGTAAACTTTACATACCAAAGGCCACAATAACTTCTATAGTATCTACAACTCTTAGATACTATACTTTTAGGGCTATCATACCATCATGATCAACACAATTTGCTGTTGGATATTATGCTTTTGATTTGGTCCTCACTTGAATTTAATCATAGTAGATTTGGAATTGGAACATAACCAAATTTTGAACTAGTTAAAATAACTACAAAGCTTGGAATAGAGATGGGAGATATTTTGCATCCAACTATTATATGCATAATATCACACAAAAAGTTTAGAAGGTGAATGATACAATAACAGTGATTGAGTTGTACCTTAAAAAATATGACAATTCTAACTTAGTTATATGGAGAATTTAACTTCCAAGTTATGTATATATTAATCGCATGAACATGGTAATAAGTTTCCATCATTTAAAGTTGTATTATTTTCAAAAGAGTTCCAAATTGGATATGCAATGGCTAGAAATAAACCTATCTTACTAACTAATTATAATATTGAACATCATTGTTTAATTACGAGGGAAAAAGTTTGCCACACAACTTGAAGGAAGGGAATCCAAAAATAAGAGATAATAGATTAGGGTTCATTCAAAATGCCATTATTTCTTCATACAATCTTGAAATTTGGCAAACAAAGGCTCTTTATGAAGCTAACAACTAGTTATATAAGCATGAAAAAAATTAATTCATATTGATAAAATGTCAATCTTCCACATTGCCTTGAAATTGCCCTCCGTAAATTGTCATGATAGTAAACCCCTTTGAGTTCTGACACCTATATTTCTCAAGGAAAACTCTAGAAGCTTTGATTTTTTGTGAGCACGTTCCTTAAGTGCTAATCTAATATTGTGTCAATTTTCAAAAGAATTCACTTCTTTAGTGAGGAGATTTAGAATCTAGAATGGGAAGTCTAAAATCTAGTTCACAAAATACCTCATCATCTAGTTTTAACAACCTTATTTCTTAACTGGCAATTCCAATTCAACTAAAACTTTGTGAAAAGGTGTTTTAAGTATTATTTTTTATATTTTCAAAGGAATCCCTTCTTGTAATCAACATCTATTGAATGTATGTATAGTGGACATCTAATGTCTAGGTAGACAACTTCATTGGGAAAAAACTATTTTTAATTCATTTGTTTTCAAGTTTTTTTCTATCCTCACCATTTTATCACTTAGTTTCACCCTCTATAGGCTATGCCTCATTTATTGTTATCACACCCATGAAAACATCAAAGGCCAAGGGAAAACAAGAAAGAACCTTCCTCCTTTTTTTCAACCTTTTCAATGAGCTTCCTTCTCCCAAAATGTGAACCCTTGCCCTTGGCTAATGAATCATTTCCTTTCCCCTTCCTCCAATCAATGGCTTCCATCAATTCATGAACCAATGACAATTGGAAGAATTGGTCATCCTCTAATCAAATCAAGATGAAATTTGCATATGTAATGGAATTGCTTGCTTCCTCTTCCACATCTAAATCTTCGCTTCTATCAACCCTCAATCTTGATCGTCACCCATAAGGTTGGATGGAGGCCACCACTTTTTATCACAAGGAATATATTCATCTTTCATCCTAGGTGGGGCCACACCATTTTCTCCTTGTCTACTATGGTTCATTCACTATCCTTTTTTTTCCCCAATGCACACCTATTTTACCACGAAAAGTTTTGGTAAGTCCATCTCAATCTTCCTATGATTTCTCTCATTTTTTCATCTATTCAACTCCAACCCCAAGGTTCAATATGGTAGATTTAAGGCACAATGGTTTTTAAGGTTTGGAAACATCTACTACGTCATCATGAATCAACCACTAAATTAATCCTAACCTTAAATTCATAAGTATTTAAAAACATTCATATTTTATCTCAAAAAAATCACAACTAGTACAATGGTGCAACCTAGTTCAAAATCACGTATAGTTCAAGTAGTTCAAGTCATTGAAGAACCTTTTGATTTTTTGTTGGGCTTGAATTTAACACAAGTTAGGATCGAGGAGGAAGTAGGTGGATGCAAGGTGTGCCCTCAAATTGACTTTGATTGCATCACCTAACCTTGGCATCGCCAATTGGGAACCAATGTGTGTTCCTTGGTGTTGATGTTGGAGGTCAAACTAGCTATAGTTGACAAACTTGAAATCATGTATGAAGGTGTTTTTGAAGGTAATGAAGCCATAATGTTAGTATGGTTAGCATTTCTCGAGGTTGAGCACTATTGGTGGTTGCAAGGTATGATGTTTCAAATCAAAGCAAAATATAAGGCAGAACTTTTTGTTTATATTGTGCATCACATTTTAAAGTTCTTGTAATTAAAGTAATGGAGCTCAAGGCTAGTGGTTTAAAAGTGAACAAAATGTTTTTCCAAAACACCTTTGAAGCTTGTAACAACTTTTATGAAACCATAGTTGAAGACATTTAACATTTACATCTACTTGTGGCTCCTATAGCCCAAAATTTCAATAAAATTGGCATCATTGCTTTCCTATTACCAATTTTTTTCTATTTGCATTGTCTAATGTGTTCAATCTATTTTTGTTTCAAATTAATCATTTTAACTAATCTCCACAAAATTGATCAACAATTTCGCTTAATCTTAAGAAGAAATAAGTAAGATGAACATACCACTATCCTAATATTATCTTAATTGACTAAATACCTTTTCCCTTAATTCAAACTATTTCATACCTACTTGTTGAAAATTCACTAATTATGACCATTCATCCATAAGAAAACTACCAAACTACCATAGATATAATCTAATCACTAAAGTTGGGGCTCACATGAAACCTTTAGATTGATCTAGTTTTCAACCACATGTAAAATTAGTGGAATCAGTCAAAGTATTTATTATTATTCAATAAATATAACCATTGAGCCATCATGTTTGGCTAGCTATACTTGTTAGGGAGGCGGTTGAACGACCATTAAATCAATGAAGTACATTAGTTCTAGGCATACATCCCAATATTAAAATTGCAGCATGTGCATATTTTCAACAAGTTGGACATGAGTTCAAGAATTTTCCTTTTATGGATGATAAATTCCAACAACTAATGAGAGAAGAGATCATGAAAACTTTGTAACCTATTTTCCAAGCACATTAATAACACATGTTGGTGTATTTGTGCAATAACAGCAACCACAATCAAGTTTAAGCAATGGGATAGTACTGGTTAGTCAATAACTAATTTGGCAACAACTTGTTATACCATTTACAATAGGACAATGCAAAGTTGTATCTTATTCACCATACCTGATGTGGTCCCATAATTTACCACATTTTGTATTTATGGATCCTGATATGTATTTAACATATTATTTTGGGATCAAAAGAATTGATCCATTGATTCCTAGGAGTAAAGCGATCATAATTAATCAAAACCAAAACCACATGTGGAGCAACCCTATTAGTACCCTATTATAGTTCACATTTTTGGACTAGAATAATTGGTTTTGAATTCATGAAGAGTACATGTTCAATAGTTAATGGTAACATCCATACCTATAAACTTACTACCTTTCTATGGTGGAGGGATGCCACCCCAACCATTAAGAAAGGAATTTCACATCAACAACAAAGCAAAGGACCATTTGGAGAGTCACCTAGTGGAGGATTGTTCAGAGGAGGATCACTTAATAAAAACCCATTTGTAGGACCACCATTTAATCCATCTGATGGAGCATATGGATGGCCATCATTTGGACCAAATATGTGGGTACCCATCGGTTGTAATAAGACTTGAACCAACCAATAAATTGGTATATAGAAAGTTACAATATCCAACATATGTGAAGGATGTTGACCTTCATGCTCACATTAGAGTTTTTGAAAAAACGATTAAAGCTAATGGGGAGATTATGGAAATAGGCATCAACCTATTTGGTTTTATTTTAAAAGATAATATTTCAAAGTGGGGTGAAAACTTTGTACAAGATCATCCCACATGTACATTTTGAGAAATTGTGTTGCAACCTTAGTCTTGGGCTTGCGACCAAGGCAAGGGCTTGCAAAGGTGTGGGCCAAAAGTGAAGCGAGGAGTCACATTTCATGCTCCCATGAGTGCAAGAGAGTGCAAGGGAATGAACCCCCACACTCCCCAAATGAGCTCCCATTTTGGAAGTTAGAGTCCTAATGGATTTCCAAATTTTCAGAGGGCAATTGCAGGGGCCAAAACTCATTGGATTGAAAAGTTCCTTATATCATTGGAAAAATCTTGGAACGTAAATGTCTAAAATTGGCTTGCATGACCCATTTGGATACTTAGAACATAAATTATGGCCAAAAGAAGGGCCGGGAGTCAAATTCGCAATTTGATTCCTGACCATTAAAAGTCAAGAATTGCTCTGATTTACTTGCGTGCAAGTGGCGTGCCACATATTGTTGGATCTCGACGAGGGCTACAATTTTGCTTTAGACCTCATTTCAATTGGAGGTCTGAACACAAAGTCATGGGCCTCCAACGTTGCGGGAGTCCCAATTTCGGGAATTTTGGGATTCCCACTTGGGAGTCCCGGGACAAAATGCCATTTGGGTGTTGGCTTCGTGGCCAGGCATAGAGTATAGTATAAGGGGGAAGGTGGTGGCTTCCCCTAAATCTGGGCCGTGATGAATATTGTGAATTTGTGTTTGCTCGTGGCTCATTTGTGCACCAAAAGTGTTCCAACTATGCACTAACCAATTTGTTATTTGGTTTGTGCATGTCCTTGTGAGTAATTGAGTTGCTTGTCAATCTTCTTAGTCCCCATCCCGGAACTCTAGCATGCCCCTCTACCCCTGAAGTGTTGCGAGCCAGGGAACGTGCCCCGACTTCTTATTCTTCTGTTATTTTCACCTTAGACTTACATTTGAGTCTATCAAAGGAGCTTGGGAGTGCGTCAAGTTGCATCACAAACTTCATGGGCCATGACTTAGCAATAATAGTAATGTGAAATTTTTTTTTCATGAATTTGTATGGAGTAGACATGGATGTCATTCATTTATTTGTATTGTTTGAACATGAATGTTATGTGCATTGTTTAGACTCGAATGTCATATGCCTATTCATATTGTTTAAACACAAATGTTGTATGTTTATTCGTGTTATTTACACACAAAACTTGTGCACATGATTTATGCGTTTAAATATTGCACAACATTCATGTTCAAATAATATGAACCTATGAAATAACATAATTCACATAGATTTGGAATGAACCCATGAAGCCTATAAATTTGTGATGCGTAACAAATGTTTCATAAGTGTTTTTAAACTATGAAAAATGACAAATAAATCTACATGTAATTGAGAAACCTACAACAAATTGGTGAATGGGTAGAAGTTTACTCCCATGTTTATTGAAACTTGCAAATTGTTTTCAAGCCAAAACCATTGATATTTTTTTTACTAATATTTTTAGAGCAAGTTTGTAATTTAAGATTAACAATTGCATGTATGGAAAGAGATATTTTCATTAAACACAATGAAGCTACAGTGAAGAAGTGAACCAATTATAACAAATTACAATGTTTTGTTAACACAATTGGAAGTTAAACCAATTATGCAACTAGTAGTTAGATATACTACAATTAAACAACAACTAACTTGTTAAAACCATGGAAAAATAGGTCATGCCAAGGAGACTTGTCATAACAAAAAAAGGAAAAAATAATAGTACTTATTGTACTAATCAAGAAAATTGAATTTGTTGTTAAAATTACTATACAACCTATTAAACCAACTAAAGTAACTCTACAATACCCATACATTATTTGTTTTAGTGTTAAACATTGGCCAAGAGATTATCTTAAAAAGAATGAAATTCAAAAAATGTTCCACACTAAGATAAATCCTACTATTCCAATAGTTCCTAAACTTGTTAAACATGATACATGTTAGTCTAATTGTTGTTGTCACAAAACGTAATCAAATACCATAGCAACATGTCCTAAGAGAATGAGAATTGGTGAAAGCAAAAAGCAAAAGCTGATTGCCAAACAATGGAATGAATGTGTTACTCCTTTATCCATACTATTAGGGATTTGTAGAATGATGATCTTGGATCTCAAGTAGCATAACTACCAAGTGAACACATGAGTGTCAATGGTGAGCTTGTGAACATGAGCAATGAACATGAATGAATCTTTTAGGTATATTTTTATCACATGGCAAGAATATTCAAACCTAAACAAAAGATGCTTGCCACATTGGCAATCTATTTTTGCCACGCATATAAATGTTCTATCTACATGGCAAAATATTCCCACCTACATACATACACAATATACAAAACATTTTAACAATATAAAAGATAAAATTAACAATTTTTGGGCTATGATCACACATTTAAAGCTTGATTTTTAAATCTTGCTTTACAAGGAACATTATCAAAAATACAATACATTTGCTTTTGTGAACATTTTCAAAATCAAAATTAACATAGGTTCATTACATTTAGTCCAATACTAAAAAGTGGCAAACTGAAGCTAAACCTGAATAGCATCATTTTGGAAGGAAAATTAATTGGTTCAAACCACAGAAAAAAAAGCTTAAAGAACAAGTGTCTGCTTTGGAGAACCAAGATACAAAAGGCTTGACACAACTCAAGGATTCATTTTGCTTCAAATTAGCCCAAATTAGTGCTTTACAATCTCGACCTTTGACCCCTTTTAAGTGGCTTTAGTCAAGTTGACGGATTTGACTTTCAATTACACATAACCCAAAGTAGTTCATTACATAATTCCTAAGTTTCCTAGTCAATACATTTTCAAGCTGGGGTCCATAAGTTGTATTATTATTTTTTGCACTTAGTCATATTCTTTTTTTTTTTAGCCCAACCCATTTTAATGTTAGGGGACCTTGCATCTACTGGCACTTTCCAAACAGCCAACAGTGTGAAACAACTTTTCAAAGTAGAGACAACCTCCTAACGATTCCACATGCCCTTTTTCCTGTTCTATCATCAGTAAAAACGTGGTGCAAAGGATTTATATCCATCCATCTGGTTAAGCAATATAAGTCAAGATTGATGGGTTAGCTCCAGTTATTTAAAGGAAATTGCTAATTAAAAAGCAGGTACTTGAATCACAAAACCTTCAAATTGCAGTATTTCTCAAAAGAATTTCAAAAGTGTTCCACCTATTTACACACAGCCCCATATTTCAAAACTTTTATCACAAAGTTATCTAACCCTCAGTTGAAAGTCACCACATAACTAAACAGGAAACCATACCTATTGTATTGTCATTTAAAAACAATTGGCAGGCTACAGATAACCCTTATGTGAAGGAAGATTGGAACAACTGCAATTCAGTTCAAAGAAGAGGACACAAATTCTGTGCAGCTCAAGTTAGTGCCCACATCACAGTCCAGTTAACCCAGAACCGGACCGCCAACCAGGATGAGAACCAGACCAGACCAGTTACCCAACTAATCCACAAACTAGAATGAGAACCAGCCCAGGTTCCACAACCATCCATTACTAATCTGGGTAGCCAGGAAAATAGATAAGTGACCAAATTGTAAGATTTCTACTAGTGGGGATTCTTGGAGATGGATAGAGAGTTGCAGCTAAAATCCAGGCTTTTCTGTTGCATTCTGAGAATGAATCTTCTCTACTCATTGGTGCCACAGGTTTCAAGCATCATGGTGATGCAAAACCAGTGTAAGCAGCAAATGAAGACCAAACCCACAACTCCAAAACTGGGCTCAACAGAAAACAACAGACCAAAGATGTGTGCAAACCTCTTCAATTACATATTTTGCGTAACATGTAGAAGTGGGCTATCTGTAAACCCTCCCACAAGCCAAGTTTTGTGGATTTTGTGTCAAAATTGGTTGGATAAAAAATCTAGCTAACTTCAAAAACAAAATCAGCAGGATAAGAGACACTTGCTTACGATCCTAGTTCAACCTCTTTGGTTGATCATTTCATCAGCAACTAGTCCAGTGCTGCAAAGGTCAGTTGTAGCCAATCTGTTGTCATCAGAAAGCTCCTGCAAAGGTTTGTGATAAGCAGGAACAAAAGCAAAACTGGCAACAATTGGAGTGGTTTCTGAGCTGGAAAAATCTTTGATTGAGTCAGAAAGATTAGTGATTTTTTGAGATACATGGGGATTGGTAAATTTCAGTCAGGCATTTGAAGAGAAGCCAGGCGTTGCACCACTAGTTCGAAGCTATGGTTGCGTTCCAACATGCTAAGCCTTACAAACTCAGGTCCAGCTCCAAAATGGTGACCACTTCGAGCGATGATCCCCCTTGCTTTCAAGAAGGCTTGACAGTCTGGCTCCCTGTTGCATCGAAGCCAAGCAAATGCTGTATACCCAAATATCAATATCCAGTTCAGTTCCAATATTTTAAAAACTGATATCCTAAGTTAAGTGAATAGAGTTATCCACAAAGTCAGCCAAACTGACCAGAACGACCAGTTTCACTGAATTTGAGCATGAAATGCAATAAGTGACAAAAAAGGTACGCTGTCTTACAAGGTGGGGCTGAACTGATTTTACCACCACTGCTGGTGGCAAAAGAAATTTCATCTTCAGTTCTCAATTTGTATGGACACTGCAACATTCACTGCTGCTGTAACTCACATTATTTTTTTTCAAATCAAGTGCAATTAGTACTGCTGCTTCAGTACTTCATCCTCACTTTTTGAAAAGTTTATTCATTTGCTCCTCAAGGGCTTCCAAGTTTTGCTCATACCAGCAATGATAAGAACCGGTTCAACTTACCTACCTAAGTACCTCAACCTGTATCAAGAGGTTTCTTTCGAGGTATGGGTCCTGGTTCTAGCTAGTCCCATGCTCTGGTTCTTGTATCAGTCCCACCAAAAGGGTGTTGGTTAGTCATAAGAACCTGAACCTCAGGTTTAATCCTCCAAACCAGAGAACCTGCCATAGCTGCTGCAAACCTCTTTGTGTTTGAACAAACCCTTCAAAATCCAACCTTGGGACCTTTTGGGTCAGGATAATCAGCATACCTGGAGTGGGGGTGTGGTTTTTGTCAAAAAATGTGCAATGATCTGGTGAGAAATCCAAAAGACTGAAAGTTGTTGAGGAGGCAACAGCCGCACGCAACTGGTTCCATCTGTAGTTCATGATGGAATGTCCATAGTGGAACAGCAGGTCCTGGTTGTTGATGTGGTTGGAATCTGTGAGTAGAAGAGGCAGCAGTGGCTTCTTTTTTGCAGACTCTTGAAGCCTGCTTCTTCCATCATTGTTATATCCCTGGATGACTGCTCTCAGGATTTGTATTGCCCTCATCTGTGAATCCTGAGAAACCCCAATTGTATTCAGCTCCACAAACTTCACCATCTTCTTTGCCACAAGTGCATCTTTGACTATAGCCCATCTGCATACAAAACCACACTACTCATATCACAAGGCAAAAGTGCGAAAGATGCTCAAATCCAGAAATTTGGCAACATTCAATTACTGAGGGCACAGTTGAGATGCCATTTGATGAACCACTGCAATAGAGGAGTCCAGGTTATAGAAGAAGATAAAATTCTGAAAGGAAAGATCAAAGAAGAAGAGCTTTGAATCCATGAGAAAACACTCACAGACATGATTTTGCCAGAACAAATTATGGAGCCAAGACTTTGGAACACAAGAGGAAGACAGTATATTGAGGAGAAAAGCCCTTTCACAGGTGAAATACAGCAGCTTGGATGGTGGCATGATTTTGTCAGAGCCATCTATGTATGATCATGGAGGTGCGCAAGTTTGGAACACAAGAGAGAAAGACAACTACAATAAAATTGTGGAGACATAATCCAATCCGTACATACCCAATGCGAGTACCAGCATGGCCAGTGCATTTGGAGACTGTAAAGAGCATGAGATCATGGTCAGCTGGAGCAGTGATGGGCGTGTAGTGTGGCCAGTAGTATGCCAAGTCGTGGATCACAGGACCTGTGCCATTCACAACAGCATGCTGAATTCTGCCGTCTGGATTGTTGGGTGAAGTCACAAGCTCTATGTACGCTTCTTCGTTGCCTGATCTCTGCTTGAACGTTGTGGCATCCCCAGCCCAGTGGAACAACGCTGACCTCAAATAGTCTGTCACCACGGGATACGACTGCAAACACACACACACGCCCCCAACATACATAGCAACAGAATGTGAGAGACAAGTTTTTCCAAGAAGAAGATGGTGTTGTTTATTGTGGTGTAATCTGTTGCTTTCCTTCCACAGAGCAGTTTCGAATTGCAGAACTACTAGGATGAATGGCTGGTCCGTATGAAGGAGGTTGACGGTTTAAAGCAAGCGCTTAGTGAGCTGCCGGCCGCATCACACAGGCGGACAGCAGATATACGTTATTGCAGATGTGGTCTTTTGTGGAGACAAAATTCAACGTGTTGAGAGTGATAGAGTTGTTCATGATGCCTGGCTGCGCTGCTGAAACTACAGTAAAGACGTTGAAGAGGCCTGCTTACAGAGTAAAAGGGAGCTGCAGAAACGACACTGATGGGTTTTGTTTGTTCCCCTGGCGAGCTCAGAGCGTACAACGCTGCTTGATACAGCTGTGTGGAGCCAGTGCCCACCACAATGTGGCGGCCTTCAGTGATGGCATTCCCTACAATTGCGTGCAATGCTCTGATTTGCACGTCCAGCTCATGCTCCATGAACCACACGTGCTGGCTGTGCGCAAAGTAGCTCATTCTTTGCCACCCCGGGATCACGGTAGTGCTGCTTTCGCCATTGGCCAGCCAGTAAGCCTCGTACATTGTTGGGTCACCACTGCAAAATTCACAAACGCCCGGGCTCTTTCTCTCCTCAGAAACAGATCGCCAAATTCCTCACAACAACTAACAAAATAGCTTGAAAACAACAAGCTGGAACCTCAGCAGCACAAATCTGCAAAATTCAGCTGCTGCAACGGGAAAAAAGCATAGCAAGCAGCCACTCACTGGTCCAGGTCGATGATGCATTCAGAAACAGCTTGAGAGCAATCAGAACCTCCAAAGCATGCGTGACACTTGCATGCTGCACTAGCGGACCTGCTTGCATCAGCCGGCTGCTGGCTGGTAATCAAGTGCCCGTGACCAGAGCATGGAAGAGACTTCGGCAATACTTCAAGACCTTGTTTGCCCACTGCATACAGCTGCTCAGGACTTGAAGAGATATCAATATGTACAAAGTTCTGCTCATTGGGTTGTTTTCTCTGGAAGAGCAAGACCGAGAAAAGGAGAATGTTCAAAGCCATCGTGCAGGTTAACAAGAGATTCTGGGATTGCTCTGATTTCTGGCACCCGCTACCACCAGCATGAGCAACATGAGCTGCCGATTGACAGCTCCTAGACAGCTGGGAGCTGGGCAAGGAAGCGGCCACCAGGTGCTTTCGCTTCTCACGCTCTGGTTTTAAGATCTCTTCTGACGCCATCAGCTGCTGCTGCTGTCCATTTCGTCTTACCACGCTATTACATTCCTGCATCTTTTCGGCTTTCACTGCCATATTTCTCTTGGGGGAGGAAGCAGCAGCTGGGAGCGGCACCGTGGACCAAAAAAACAACCAAATTTCCCTTAAAGAGCTACCTACTCAAGCTCCCATTCTTTCTTTCTCCAGAGCTTACAGAGGGTGGTAATTTGAAGAATGAGGGTACAAGGAAGCTGGAACTCCAACAAAGCGCTACACACAACTTTCTTAGTTCTTTTTGTGTTCGAGGAGAAACACTGCTGCAAACTCTGTTCGCTACTCTTGTGCTGTTAAAATTCACAACAAAAACGAAAACAACAACAGCACGAACAACCGCAGTTATCCTCAATCTAGGTCACAGCTAGCCTTGCAAAAATCCACGACATCCGTAAACGTTTCTAGAAGAACAACCTGAAATCAAGCAAAAAGTAGATAGACAGGCCCATCCATACCTCTAAGAAAAAAAGAGCTTCAACATCCTCGGCTGGAATTAAGATTTCAGACATTGATGACCAGAGGAGAGAAATGCAGCAACAGCAGAAATTCCACAACTAACAAGTTCAGCTCAGCAGCTGAGGAGCTTCAGTACCTTAAAAAGAAACACAAATGAGCAAACTCAAAACTTTCCCAGCACCAGACTGCTGCAACAAACGAATAAAAAACAAGAAGCACAACAACCGATGGTGGAAGTGAGTAGTTGCCTACTCCTCCCCTTCCCATACCCACAAACTCGCAGTGTTATGAAGCGCAGGTACCTACTGCCCACTTAAGAGACCTACTCATGTACACATCTTTTTTATTGCAGGCTAGGAGACAATTACAACAGCTTCTTTCCTTCTTCTTTATAATGTGTTAACTAATTTATAACAAGCGGCGATGCCTCCATCCCTCGCATCATAATGCTCTCTGCCCATTAAATGGCAAGTTCAAACTAACAACAGTTAAGTAGGAAAATGTTCTCATCAAGTTTCCATTCTCCCCAGAGTAAAAGAAGAAGTAAGGACTCGATCACCATGGATTTGCCCCCTTCCATGGCAAGTTCCAATCGGCCACTTCTTTAAAGTTCCCAAAAACTCGAACTCTCGTAACTTCACAAACAGTAAAGCAGGTAGGGTAAGCACACCTATCACCGAACACACGCCGGTGTCCGATCGGAGCAAGAGTTCAATGCAACCCGGTTACACTGGCTAGCATGCACTTCGCACCCCATGATCAAACATGTTGTGTGAAAATTTTATGTTTGGTTCTTTTATAACTTCTGCCTAGGGAGATTGTTTTGTGTTTGGTCATAGGATAAATTTAGATCATGCTGGTGTTATTTGCATCCTAGTTAAAAATAAAAATGTGTTTGGTGATGGGAGTCATTCCTTGCATTTCTAAAGAAATTATTGCCCAATCTTACATGGAAGGTGTTTGGTCATAAGTGTAAAGCACATTATGGGGAAAACTTCAAACCATTTCACATTTAAGATTTGTTTGATAATGGGGTGATGTAACATTGGACTGCAATATTTAAGGTTTCTGGTACAAACAATCTTCTAAATGCACAAATAGCATTTCAAACTTCAAAGTACAATAACATTTTCTCATGAAAACACAAAACATATTAATGACCCTAAAAAGCATGTAGCTTCCCCACTTGCAAACACATTGGAATCCTAGCAAAGCATGCATTTGAATCATTAGTTCAATTTTAAAAAGTTAATATTACATGAACTCAAATTAATATTATATAAATCAATTCTACTAAGAGAAATATAGTAAATTTTTGCATTATTGTTGGATTCAAGAACATGCAATCCCAAGAGTAGTAAGGAGTTTAGGTAGATATGGTTCAAATAAATTTTTGCATATCACAACCAATCAAAATTTGAAGCACGCACCTAGATGGCCTACACATCAACCAAAAATATCAATTTAATGTGGAATGATTGTACTAAGTTTTGGAATTCTTATAGGAGGTTAAACTTCATACCTCTTATAGGTTTTAATCGAACATCATCAAGTTGTTGAAAATTAAAGTTAAAAAGTAAAGGGCCACCATGATGTTTAATATACACTAGTGTGAACTTGGAGCCAATGGGATTATGCCAGAGAAAAAGAAATAAGTAAAAGATAAGTAAAAGACGGACAGACAGACACTGTAGCTTTAATATATAAGATTGTAAAAAATGATTTGGATTGTGAGAACCAACAATAGTAGATAAGCAAAACATTCCACTTGCAAAAGTAGCACAAATAGAAGTAACACAAGCAAAGAAATTGGCAAAAACAAATAAGGTTCCTGCCCTAAGGAAGATGGACCATCAAAATTTTGGAAGAAGCAATGGAAAGAGGTCGAGCTTCTTTAAGGAAAGCAAGCAAATTTTGGCACATACCCCATCACCTTTCTTTTAGATCACTTGAATGGCAAGACAAGGTCAAAAAAGGTAGGCTCACAAGGTGTGTTAATAAATGAAGAAGATAAAACATTCATGGCTTGAGTTTTGGGTATGCAAGATTTAGAACTTTCCATTACTTTATGATAGTTGAAGACAAAGGTGGTAAACTTACTTGAACTAGACTTGCCCCCTTCAAAGATGATTGCTTAGACATGCTAATGGTATTGGTGTAAGTGTTGACATTTAAAGTTCAACATTTAACTTGGAAAAGGAATTGAAATCTATAAGGCACACGAGGTTTGACAAGTTAATCATGTAGTAGTTTTTACCAAAATTTGTAAACATTCTACATCAAACACAAGTAAAAAATTGACCACATTTGGAATTCAAATGAAATAGGGATTTAAGTAATGTGATAGTTTGGGGCAAGGATCTTGGCAAGAAGGGGTTCACATCAAGTTTATAATATTAGTCTAAGATTTGGTTGGCATTAAATTGTCTTGTGAATGTAAAGGTTTCCTTGCTTAGATTTTATATATTTAAAGGTGAAAGGATTAAAAATGATTACATTAGATATTACAAATCAAAGACACACATGGCAATGCAAACAACAGCATGGATAACAACTTTCCTATTCAAGGAATTCTTTTCATTTTTTAATAAGTCAATTTCTAAAGGGCATATTTCCATCAAATCAATACCTATTACATGTTAATTTCCAGCATATGGTCATCCCTGGACCATTCCAAAGAAAATTTTAAAATAATTACCTCATTTTCAAATTTAACTATGTCATATTATTTTATAACTTCTTTCTTTATAACTTTTTCTTTTTCATGTTAACTTTCATAATAACTATTTCCCACCTTTCTTAACAATTACCTCCATTTTAGAATTATTTCATTTTTTTTCCTATCCACCAACATGAATATAAAAAAAAAATTAACATGTGTCTTTTCATGTCCATGATATATGTATAAATTTAAATTAAATTGATAATGACATAAATATATGAAAACATAAAAGAAAATTTTAAAAATTGATCATCATGGTAACGTGCAACAATGTAGAGCTCAAATTATTTTTTTAATTTACAATCATTAATAATATCATCATAAATTTCTTGCATCACAATTTGACAGTAATAATTGTGTAAAACTAATTTTTAAATATATATTTAAATTTTAATCATAAATATCATGTGCTGAAAACATGTTTGAAACACATATAAATAGGATGCACGATTTTATTATGAATGCAAAAATCTTTCATCTTATTTACATGTGCTTCATGCATCTTCTAGAAGCACATCATTTGTGTTTAAAGAATGCAAACCTATGAAAAAGCAAATTACACATAATTATTATTGTCAAATCGGCTAAGAGGTTTCTGATGATTTGCAAAAAAAAATGAGGATATGAAACTGAAACTTTTTGGATTGCATGAACACACCATGGAAACCTCCTATAGATATTTTTGCATATGTTCATGTATCCAATATGAGTATGTGTGGAAGCATGATCTCTACATAGATAATTGTTCATATCAAATATGAACATATCATGGAAGCATTTCTAAAAAGATTCCTAGATAGATGCTCATACGCCAAAAATACTATAATTCATGATAGCAGAAAGATAAAATAGTTGCTGAATCTAGCTAATAGGGTTTTTTTCACGTGCAGGCAAGAGGTGATTTGCATTTAAGCAGTGTTCTCAATGGATAGGGCGTGCTTTCAAGAGGCTGTCATTGGATCAAATACTTGACAATGCGAAGCCAAGCAAGGTTGCAGGTAGGTTTTTCATAGGAGAACAATTCTAGATGGGCATGGTTCACATGTTACATTGGAAGCCACAAAACAAGCACAACAACTTAGGTTGGATATGGTCACCTTACCTTTCTGACACTTCCCATGTTTTATAACCTTTAAATGTGTTGTTTCAAGCCTTTCAAAAATATTTTCAAAAAATAGAGAAACAATGGCATGGTTAGAAACAATCATTTTGAACCAAACAAATGCAAACTTGTTGGTTGGGTGGACAAGGTTCTAAATCAAACATTGTCCCAAAAAAACATCATGACTGAGTTTAAAGAATACAAATTTGACCACTCAATCCCAAGGCTGTGTGGATCAAAAGACGAGACCAAATGATGCATACACAATAAAACCTATTGACATTTCTTGTGAAAATAATGTTTTTTTGTAATAATGGAATTATTGATGAACTTGTTAACAATGGGGAGCTACCACATAATTAATGAAAATAACAATTATTCAAGATGATGCATGAACAAAATTTCAATATGTTGACCAAAAATTAAAATTTTAAAACAATGTGGAAATGTCATTGAGTCCATGTATTTCTTAGAAAATAAACTAAACCTATGGAAGGTACTTTTAACCTATTAGTTGACCTAGATGGACCTAGTCCCACTTGTGAAATCCATAATTATAGGAATGGAATTCAAATTCCTTTGTATTTGACCAATACATTGTCCTTATTGCATTTACATGTAAGGAAAACAACCATTAATAGGCTACAACCAATCACATATAATGAATATTTATAAATTTTACAACAAAAAATCCTTAGATAAGGAGGCAACATATATTTATAGGGAAAAAAACCAAAAATAAATAAAATGAGAAGGTTAAGCAAATTGTTGATTCATTCATTATGGCTAAAAGAACAACTCAAAGGCTAATAGAAAAACATGATAGAACAAATTTTAACAATGTTTCATCTACAATTGTAATAAGAGAAATGAAAGCACAAATTTCATAAATTTTTTGTTGCAAGTTTCAAAGCCCACCTTCTAGGGTTTAAAGGAGTCAATCTTGGGTTTACATTTGAGCTTTAAAAAGTAATTAAGGCAATAGCAATTGCTTGACAAAAATCAAAGGGTTGTGTTACATCAAGGTTGTAACATACCATTAATTTGTGAGAGAATGAAGTTGGGGGAAGTGTGGGGGTTCCAAGATTAGGAAGAAAAACATGACAACACACATAAAATAAGAATAAAATTATGATGTAAAAAGAACAAAACAACGATCAACAACATGAAGATGATAAGGAAAAGGCAACAATTAAAAGGAGGTGGCAATCAACAACACAAGCCAATGATTAGGAACAAACAAGGATCACAACAAAAAAAGGTGATAAAAAAGAGGTGGCAATCACCAATATAATAGGATGATTAAGAGGAGGCAATCATCAACAACAAAAGATGATGATGAGGAAAAGGTCCATTACCAACAAAAAAGGACAATCAAAAGGAGGTGATGATTGCCAACATATCAACTCAATCAAGAAAAGGTGGTGATTAACAACATAAGATGATGATTAAGAAGAAACATCCATCACCACTAATAGAAGATAATCAAGAAAAAACATCCATGACAACAAGAGAGGACCATTAGAAGGCATCCATCACCAACAAAAAATAAAAATAAGAAGAGGTGGGGATCACCAACAAAAGAAGATAATCAAGAAGATGTGTCAATCACCAATAGAAAACAACAATCACGGGGAAGCAATGATCAACAATGGAAAATGATGATCAAGAAAAGGTGGCGATCACCAACAAAAGATGACAATGAAAAAGAGGCAATGATCACCAACAAAAAAAGACAATCATGAGGAAATGTTGATCACCACAAAAAAAACATGATCAAGAAGAAACAACAATTACTAACAAAAGAAGACAATCAAGAAAATGCATTAATCATCAACAAAAGAGGAGGATCACAAGGAGGTATCAATCACCCCAAAAAAATGACGATTAAGAAGAGGTGGGGATCATTAATAGAAGAGGGTGATCTCAAGAGGAGGCATTAATCACCAATAGAAGAGGACAAGATGAAGAGGTGATTATCAACAATGAAAGACAATGATTAAGAGGAAGCAATGGACACCACCAAAATGTGACAATTAAGAAGAGGTGATGATCACCAACATAAAATGACAATAAAAAGGAAACAAGGATTGATAACAAAAAATGATGATCGTGAGGAAGCGATAATCACCAATAGAAAAGGAAGATTAAAAAGAGGTAACAGTCACTAACAAAAGATGAATATTGAGAGGAGGTGTTCATCATTAATAGAAAACAAAGATGAAAAAGAGGCATTAATTGACAAAAGAAAAGAACAATCGAAAGGTTATGGTGATTAACAATAGAAGAATACAATCAAGAAAAAGGCAATGATCACCAATAGAAAATGACAATTAGGAAGAGGTGGCCACCACTAACAAAAGAGGATGATCAAGAGGGGGTGATAATCAACAACAATAGATGATAGCCAAGAGGAAGCAAAATTCATTAATAAAAGTTATGATGAGGAAGAAAATGTGATCAACAACAAAAGATGACAATAAAAAAGAAATGGTGATAAACAACAATAGATGATAATTAAGAGGAGGTGGAGATCACCAATAAAATTATGATGAAGAGGAAGTTATGATCAACAACAAAAGATGACAATCAAAAGAAGATCGTAATCAACAACAAAAAATGATAATCAAGAGGAAGCAAATATCACCAATAAAGTTACAATGAGAAGGAAGTTGTGATCAACAACATAAAATGACAATGAAGAAAAGGTGGTGATCACCAACAAAAGATGATGATTAGGAGGAGGTTACAACCATTAACAAAAGAAGATGATCATGAATAGGTGATGATCACCAGTAAAATATGATGATTAAAAGGAGGTAACAACCATTAACAAAAGAAGACAATTAGAAAGAGGTGGTGATCAACAACAAAAGATGACAATCATGAGAAAACAATCAATAATAAAAAACGATGATGGAGAGGTGAGGAGATCACTTAGAAAATGATGACAAGGAAAACCAACATGTGCGCACCACTAATTGTGCAAATAGACCAAGAAGAAAAAGGAAAACAACTAAAATTTCCTTAAACATCTAAACATGAGCACACCACTAAACCTTGAAGATTGTGCAAAAAATGTGGCATCATTCGAAACATTAAGGTTACACAAATGACACATTGCCCGTGATTATAGATCTTGTTACAAATTTTTGTGGTGAGGATAAATGTTTTTACATAAAATTAACATTTTTCACATCCATCCATTTTTGTGAAGGGTTTATTGTTGTCTACTTGTCAAATTTTGAATGTTCATTAAAAGGGAACAAAATGTTTATTCATAAGGACAATGTTTGCTTAAGAATTTTTTAAACCAATGGACCCATTCTTTTGGGGAGGGATAATTTTCACGTCTTACACCAAATCAAATGATTCAAACAACTATGGATGTGTTCAAAGATGAAGCATGAGTTCTCTTTAAACCTCATAGGCAAAAAAAACCATTCCTAGTGTGCAATTTATCTTGAAGTCCTTATGTGTTTGGTGACCAACCTAGCTACCCTAACATTTTATCATCATGGTTTTGCCCCTTTAAATGGCAAAATCTAACTATCAACAAGTTAGAATAGGAATTGTTCTATCAAGTTCCCAAAACCTTGAACTCTCATAAATTCACATAGAATAAAATATAATAAACACCTGATCATGTCTTTGCTTTTGAAACAAATAAACAACAACTAAAATAGGAAATGTTCTTATCAAGTTCCCAAAAACTCGAACTCATAATTCACACACACTAATATTGCGGTTCACATTAATTAATTGGGGGAGGTGGGGCCCAAGGTACAATTTTATTTTGTAATAAATTGATTGATTGGCTCAATAGGGAAAAAATCGTTTTTTAAATCAAAAGTTTCAACAATCAATTTTTTAAAAATCCATTCCACTTTGAAGTGGGAGTGATTTGAAACAAAAGATTTATTATCACCAAGACTATACACATGAATAGTCCCCCTTTGGCCCATCCATACAGTTGAGAGGAAAACAACATTTGCCAAAGCATATGGTGTAAAAAGAGGTGGCATTTGGAATGTGTTGAGAATATAGCAAAGAACATGGGGAACAAATTGGGAACACGATGAAAACCCATTGGGCACCTGATGAGAATACTTTGAGAATGAGGGAAAATGAAAAAAAACTTCTCCCCGCCCCCACCCCAACCCAAAAGGAATAAAATCAGGGCACCTTGAGCCCACGCAGAGCTCCCCACTCTAAACCCATGCAATTTCTCTTCCCAAAACTGTTCATCACCATTTTTGGCCTAGGCTAGTGGCAGGGGCAGAATTACAGGGACATAGTGAGTAACACCTGATGAACACTCCTCAAAATCAAAATGTGGGACCAAATGAGAAAACATCTGTTCCATAGTCTCTGCCATACACTAACAAGCAAACCTAAGTGAAATTAAAATATGTATGGAATAATATGCTGTAAAATCTCAACAACATTAACTAGCAAATTAGGGGTTGAAATGACAAAACAACTCTAATGAAGAGGCACCCAAGATCCAAGCCCAATTTACCCAATAAAGCTGAAATTTAACACCTAACAATTTACCTTCCCCCACCCCCCCCCCAAAAGCCAAAAACCCCAAAAAATGAAGAAAACAGCTTCCAACGGGGAAAAAGTCAAGCTGCTGATCTTGAGCACACACAAAAATACAAACTCTATCAGAAAACCGGATTACAACCCAAATCATTTAGATTACCCAAACTTAGTATCCTTCCTTAGCTACCTTCAAAGATGGCGAATGCACATATACCTTGCTTCTCTGAAATGGAGCCATGAAAAATGGGGTGGACAAGCCAAATATGGGATGGTGACTAGAAGCTAGAAGCTACATGCAAGCGCGCCATTCTACACGCAACACAGTGATGAGAGAAAAGTTTTTTTACCTTATTAATTTAAGCGTGTAGTAGTATGTGGTGGTATATGTATTGGTGCAGCATTAAAAAAGAGATGATCTCCAATGGCCGGAAATAAAGCCTCCAGTTGGATTTTGCCATTAAGTTACCACTTGTCATCATTGACTTCTCATAACAGCATTTATACTTTTATAGTTTCTTTAGTAGTTATGATTTCGGTGGCCTTTGGAAAGTACCAAACATCAAACTGCGGTCCTTTTTTGTGTTATCAGTTAACTTTACTCCATTTGGAGGAGTACATGAAAGTTACTTAAGCAGCCAGCTATTATTTTTTGGGTAATTTAACACATGCTTTAAATAGTACTTATTATGTGCTGTGTGTTGTGATCATTTGTGTCTTTATTTTCTTTTCTCGATTGTCTGTTGTTTCTGTTTGCCCTTGTTGTGTTGTGGGACCTCAGGACTCCGGCCATGCTAAGCCAAGTAGGTGCCCATAAAGGCAAGTAACGTATATTTAAAGGAGGAGATTTTAGATAATGCAAACTAGTGACAAGGGTAATGTCCCACATATAAATGGTACCTGCACCTCTTGAGTGAGGCCTCTAAACTGTTACATTTAAGCCTGGGAAATGTTTAATTTAATTTTACCAAACCACCAGTCTAGGTTCTGGTTTACTCCAAGGTCCCTAGTTGGCGCCCCATGGTGAAAACAAATTTAACATTTCCCCAGGTTAAATATAGGTACTTAGAGGCCTCAATCAAGAAGGAGCAGGTAAGATTCGAGGTGCTAGTTCACCCCAAGGCCCCCTAGTTTGGCCTAGTGAACCAGCACTACAGTGGTACCAGTTTTTTTTTTTTTTTGGCGAAATCTTTCCA
>Ga0116227_10005006_pt1 | contig 28355 bp, 23 predicted proteins | sample S1TSphgellanicum_FD_89693 | JGI IMG/M metagenome (GOLD analysis project Ga0116227, IMG submission 89693) | Host-associated microbial communities from peat moss isolated from Minnesota, USA - S1T2_Fb - Sphagnum magellanicum MG | ecosystem: Host-associated > Plants > Peat moss > Unclassified...
ATCCATTTCGCCGTCGCCGCAGAACACCCAGACCTTGCGGTTCTCGGTGTTGGCGATGCCGCGGGCATGCAGGTATTTCAGGAAGCGAGCCTGGTAGATGGCCATCAGCGGGCCCAGGCCCATGGACACCGTGGGGAACTGCCAGAACTCGGGCATCAGCTTGGGGTGCGGATAGCTGGAGAGGCCCTTGCCATCGACTTCCTGGCGGAAGTTGAGCAATTGCTCTTCGCTCAGGCGGCCTTCAAGGTAGGCGCGGGCGTAGATGCCGGGCGACACGTGGCCCTGGATGTAGAGGCAGTCGCCGCCGTGGTTCTCGCTCTCGGCGTGCCAGAAGTGGTTGAAGCCGGCGCCGAACATGTTGGCCAGCGACGCGAACGAACCGATGTGGCCGCCCAGGTCGCCGCCCTCGGGCGGATGGTGGCGGTTGGCCTTGACCACCATGGCCATGGCATTCCAGCGCATGTAGGCACGCAGGCGCTCCTCGATCTCGAGGTTGCCGGGGCAGCGCTCCTCCTGGTCGGACGCGATGGTGTTCACATAGCCGGTGTTGGCCGAGAACGGCATGTCGATGCTGCTCTGGCGGGCGTGCTCCAGCAATTGCTCGAGCAGGAAGTGCGCGCGCTCGGGGCCTTCGGCCTGGATCACGGCCGACAGGGCGTCGGTCCATTCGCGGGTTTCCTGCTGGTCGGAATCTTGGGGGGCGCGCGCAGCGGCGCCAGACAGGTCGTCAGGGAGGGCGGACATGCTTTGTCTCCAGTGGCGCGCCGCGTTCGGCGCAGGTCAGTGGGCACGCCGGATCGGCGCGTGGCGGCAGTGTCGCACACTTTTCCCGCATTTCAAATGGCGCCTTTCAATTTCACATTAAGGAATTTCATGCTGCGCCGCACAAAGGGGCTTTGCGCCGACCTACACTTCGGCTATGCCGTCTTCCCCTTCCCGCTGGCGCAGCAGTGCCATCTCCCGCCTGGGCGCCGTGTGGCGCCTGTGGTGGCGACGGCAGTCGCCGACGCGACAAGACCGCCTCGCCATGCTCGCGCCGCTGGCCGCGGTGCTGCTGTTCCTGGCCGCCATCGTCTCCGCGTTCTGGTACCTGCGCGCCGAGGAAATCGACCGCGAGCACGAGGCCGTGCGCCGCGATGTGGAGTACACGCAGCAGCGCGTGCGCCTGCGCCTGCTGGAGCGGCAGGAGCAATTGATGCGCATCGCGCGCGACATCTCCAATGGTGAAGTGGACGCGCAGGAGTTCACCAGCCGCGCCGAGTCGCTGATCAGCCAGTTCCCTGAGGTCCAGGCCCTGACCTGGATCGACGAACGCCGCCGCGTGCAGGCCAGCCATGCCGCGCCGACGCTGCCCAGCAGCCAGTTGCGCACCGTTGGCGAGATCCTGCGCCCCGGCGAGACCGAGGGCGTCTTCAGCCTCGCGCGCGACCTGCAGCAGCCGGTCTATTCGCAGCCCACCGGCGGGCCGGACGCCTCCACCTTGCTGCAGCTGCAGATCCCGCTGACCACGCAAGGCCACTTTGCCGGCGTGGTGCTGGGCGAATACTCGATCGACGGCCTGCTGCGCTACGGCGCGCCCAGCGAGGTACTGGCGCGCTATGCGGTCACGCTGCGCGACGGCAGCGACCGCCTGCTGGCCGGCAACGGCCTGCCCGAGCGCGAGGGCGCCAAGCGCCTGGTGCCCTGGGCGTCGCGGTCGATCGACTACGAAGTCCCGGTGTCGCCGGTCGGCAACGGCCTGGTGATCCATGCCCAGGCCTACCGCACCTCGCTGGGCGTGGTCGGCAGCGGTTTCTTCTGGCTGGTCAGCGCGCTGAGCGCCATGACCGCCTGGATGCTGATCGCCACGTGGCGCCATACCCGCCGCCGCGTGCAGGCGCAGGAGGCGCTGATTGCCGAGACCAACTTCCGGCGCGCCATGGAGAACTCGGTGCTCACCGGCATGCGGGCTCTCGACATGGAAAGCCGCATCACCTACGTGAATGCCGCCTTCTGCCAGATGACCGGCTGGAGCGAGAGCGAGCTGGTCGGGCAGAAGCCGCCCTACTCCTATTGGCCAGAGGATGACCACCAGATCCTGGCCGCACGCCTGCGCGACGAGCTGAGCGGCCACCACATTCCCGGCGGCTTCCAGGTGCGGGTCAAGCGCAAGTCCGGGAGCATCTTCGACGCGCGGCTCTACGTGTCGCCGCTGATCGACCCGCGCGGCCAGCAGACCGGCTGGATGACCTCTATGACCGACATCACCGAGCCCAACCGCATCCGGGCGCAGCTGTCGGCCTCGCACGAGCGCTTCACCATCGTGCTGGAAGCGCTGGACGCCTCGGTATCGGTCGCGCCGCTGGGCAGCAAGGAACTGCTGTTCGCCAACAAGCTGTACCGCCAGTGGTTCGGCACCGACACCGCCGGCCACCTGCAGATGGTGGTGCAGGCCGGTGTACCGCAGGGCGGCCAGGAGGACTCGATGGACGACGTGGACGGCCTGGCCGGGCTGCCCACCGAGAGCCTGACCATGGCGCAGACCGAAAATGCGGAAATTTTCCTGCCCGGCCTGGGCAAATGGCTGGAGGTGCGGTCGCGCTACCTGAACTGGACCGATGGCCGCCTGGCGCAGATGGTGATCGCCACCGACATCACGCCGCGGCGCCACGCGGAGGAACTGGGCGCCCAGCAGGCCGAGCGCGCCCAGTCGGTGAGCCGCCTGATCACCATGGGCGAGATGGCCTCGTCCGTGGCGCACGAGCTCAACCAGCCGCTCACCGCCATCAGCAACTACTGCAGCGGTTTGATCACGCGCATCCAGGGTGGCCAGATCAACGAAGAATCCATGCTCTTCGCACTGGAGAAGACCGCCAAGCAGGCGCAGCGCGCCGGCCAGATCATCCAGCGCATCCGCTCTTTCGTGAAGAAGAGCGAGCCCAACCGCACGCTGTCGGACGTGAGCGAGATGGTGACCGAGGCCGTCGAACTGGCCGAGATCGAGCTGCGCCGGCGCAACGTGCGGCTGTCGCACTACGTGGCCGCACGCCTGCCGCAGCTGCTGGTGGACCCGATCCTGATCGAGCAGGTGCTGATCAACCTGATGAAGAACGCCGCGGAATCCATCGACCAGGCGCAGAGGCCCTCCGGCCGCCGGACGGTGGAGCTGCGCGTGGTGCCGCGCCGCGTCGAGGATCAGCCGGTGATCGAGTTCTCGGTGCTCGACTCCGGCAAGGGGCTGGCGCCCGAGGTGCTGGAGCGCCTGTACGAGGCCTTCTTCTCCACCAAGTCCGAAGGCATGGGAATCGGCCTCAATCTGTGCCGCAGCATCGTCGAATCGCACCAGGGACGGATGCAGGCGGAGAACCTCTACAATGGCCCGGACGTAACGGGTTGTCGCTTTTCCTTCTGGATTCCGCTCGTACAACCCGCCGACACAGCCGCGCCTTCTGCTGAAACGACGAGAGACCCTGGGGTAACTGCATGAGCTTGATTCCGAAAAAAGGCACGGTCTATGTGGTGGATGACGACGAGGCCGTCCGTGATTCGCTGCAGTGGCTGCTGGAAGGCAAGGACTACCGGGTCCGCTGCTTCGAGTCCGCCGAGTCCTTTCTCTCCCGCTACGACCCGCGCGAAGTGGCCTGCCTGATCGTGGACATCCGCATGGGCGGCATGACCGGCCTCGAACTGCAGGACCGCCTGATCGAGCGCAAGTCGCCATTGCCCATCGTGTTCATCACCGGCCACGGCGACGTGCCGATGGCGGTCAACACCATGAAGAAGGGCGCGCTGGATTTCATCCAGAAGCCCTTCAAGGAAGACGAGCTGGTGGGCCTGGTCGAGCGCATGCTGGACTACGCCAAGGGCGTGTTCGCCGACTCCCAGCAGGCCGCCAGCCGCGATGCGCTGCTGGGCAAGCTCACTTCGCGCGAAGCCCAGGTGCTCGAGCGCATCGTCGCCGGGCGCCTGAACAAGCAGATCGCCGACGATCTCGGCATCAGCATCAAGACGGTGGAGGCGCACCGCGCCAACATCATGGAAAAGCTCAACGCCAACACGGTGGCGGATCTGCTGAAGATCGCGCTGGGCCAGACCCCGGCGAAGGCCACCACCTAAGAAGCTATACATCCAATAGCCAAAAGCCTAGACCACGCCTGCGCAAGCGGGCGTTTTTACTTGGAAAATCAGAATCGATGACAGCCCAACTGATTGACGGCAACGCCCTCTCCCGCCAACTCCGTGCCGACGTGGCCGCCCGCGCGGCGGCGCTCAAGGCCCGCGGCACCACGCCCGGCCTGGCCGTGGTGCTGGTGGGCGACAACCCGGCCAGCCAGGTGTACGTGCGCAACAAGGTCAAGGCCTGCGAAGACAACGGCCTGCACTCGGTGCTGGAGAAGTACCAGGCGACGATGACCGAGGCCGAGCTGCTGGCGCGCGTGGAGGCACTCAACCAGGACCCGGCCATCCACGGCATCCTGGTGCAGCTTCCGCTGCCGCCGCACATCGACGCGCAGAAGGTGATCGAGGCCATCGCCCCCGAAAAGGACGTGGACGGCTTCCACGTCGCCAGCGCCGGCGCGCTCATGACCGGCATGCCCGGCTTCTGGCCCTGCACCCCGTACGGCTGCATGAAGATGCTCGAGTCCATCGGCTACGACCTGCGCGGCAAGCATGCCGTGGTGATCGGCCGCAGCAACATCGTCGGCAAGCCCATGGCCCTGATGCTGCTGGCCAAGAATGCCACCGTGACCATCTGCCACAGCGCCACCCCCGACCTGGGCGCCTTCACGCGGCAGGCCGACGTGGTGGTGGCCGCCGTCGGCAAGCGCAACGTGCTCACCGCCGACATGGTCAAGCCCGGCGCGGTGGTCATCGATGTCGGCATGAACCGCAATGACGAAGGCAAGCTCTGCGGCGATGTGGATTTCGCTGGCGTATCGCAGGTCGCGGGCTGGATCACGCCGGTACCTGGCGGCGTTGGGCCCATGACCATCACCATGCTGCTGGTCAACACACTGGAGTCCGCCGAGCGCGCAGCAGCCGCCTGACGTCCCGGCCGGCACAGTTTTTCACTTGAACCCGGCGGCCCCGCCACCACACTAAAGCGCATGACCTCCACCACCGCCGCCCCCAATCCCCTGCTCGACTTCCACGACCTGCCGCTGTTCGACCGCATCACGCCGGCCGATGTGGCACCTGCCATGGACCGGTTGCTGGCCGACGCCGAGCAGGCCCTCGAAGCGGTGACGGCGCCGGATTTCCCGGCCGACTGGGCAGCCATCGCCCGTGTGCTGGACGTGGCCACCGAGCGCCTGGGCCGGGCCTGGGGTGCGGTCAGCCACCTCAACAGCGTGGCCGACACGCCCGAGCTGCGTGCGGCCTACAACGCCGCCCTGCCCCGCATCACCGACTTCTGGACGCGCCTGGGCGCGGACGAGCGGCTCTATGCCAAGTACAAGGCCATTGCCCCGGCCAGCCTGAGCCCGGAGCAGCAGCAGGCGCACCGCAATGCCGTGCGCAATTTCGTGCTCTCCGGCGCGGAGCTGCAGGGCGCAGCCAAGGCGCGCTTTGCCGCCATCCAGGAACGCCAGGCCGAGCTGAGCCAGAAGTTCAGCGAGAACGCGCTCGACGCGACCGATGCCTTCGCCTACTACGCCAGCGAACCCGAACTGGCCGGTTTGCCGGCCGACGTGCAGCAGGCGGCCCGCGCCGCGGCGCAGGCTGAGGGCAAGGAAGGCTTCAAGCTGACACTCAAGATGCCCAGCTACCTGCCGGTGATGCAGTTTGCCGACAACGCCGCACTGCGCCAGCGCCTCTACACGGCCTACGCCACGCGCGCCAGCGACCAGGCGCCGGAAGAATTCCGCAAGTTCGACAACGGCCCGCTGATCCGCGACATCCTGGCTCTGCGCCAGGAAGAAGCGCAACTGCTCGGCTATGCCAACTTCGGCGAGGTCTCGGTCGTGCCCAAGATGGCCAATTCGCCACAGCAGGTGATCGACTTCCTGCGCGACCTCGGGCGGCGCGCACGGCCCTACGCCGAGCAGGACGTGGCCGACCTGCGCAGCTTCGCCGCGGAGCAACTGGGCCTGGCCGATCCCCAGCCCTGGGACTGGGCCTATATCGGCGAGAAGCTCAAGGAAGCGCGGTATGCCTTCAGCGAGCAGGAAGTCAAGGAATACCTGCCCGCACCCAAGGTGCTGGCCGGCCTGTTCAAGATCGTCGAGACGCTGTTCGACGTCGCCATCCGCCGCGACAGCGCGCCGGTCTGGCATCCCTCGGTGGAGTTCTACCGCATCGAGCGCGGCACGACGCTGGTGGGCCAGTTCTACCTCGATCCCTCGGCACGCGCCGGCAAGCGCGGCGGCGCCTGGATGGACGATGTCCGCGCCCGCTGGCTGCGGCCCGACGACGGCCGGCTGCAGACGCCGGTGGCGCACCTGGTCTGCAACTTTGCCAGCGGCACCGGCGGCAAGCCGCCGCTGCTGACGCACGACGACGTGACCACGCTGTTCCATGAGTTCGGCCACGGCCTGCACCACATGCTGACCCAGGTCAACGAGCGCGATGTCTCCGGCATCAGCGGCGTGGAATGGGACGCGGTGGAGCTGCCCAGCCAGTTCATGGAGAACTTCTGCTGGGAATGGGACGTGCTGCGCCACATGACCTCTCATGTGGACACCGGTGCGCCGCTGCCGCGCGAACTCTTCGACAAGATGCTGCGTGCCAAGAACTTCCAGAGCGGCATGGCGACGCTTCGCCAGGTGGAGTTCGCGCTGTTCGACATGCTGCTGCACACCCAGGGCGACCCGGCCAAGGACGCCATGGCGCTGCTGGCCGAAGTGCGAGCCGAGGTCGCAGTGCTGCCCGCACCGCCCTTCAGCCGGCCGGCACACACCTTCAGCCACATCTTCGCGGGCGGCTATGCGGCGGGCTACTACAGCTACAAATGGGCAGAGGTGCTGTCGGCCGATGCCTATGCCGCCTTCGAGGAGTCCGCCCACGCGGACGGCTCGCCCAACCTCGAAACCGGCCGGCGCTACCGCAGCGCCATCCTGGAGGCCGGCGGCAGCCGCCCGGCCATGGAGTCCTTCAAGGCCTTCCGCGGACGCGAGCCGACCATCGACGCGCTGCTGCGGCACCAGGGCATGGCCTGATCCACGCCGCCACCGGAGGAGCCCGAAACCCATGCCCATCCTCTCCCCCTCCCGTATCGCCGTGCTGCTGCTCTGCGCGTGGGGCGCCGGCGTGCAGGCGCAGCAGGTGTTCCGCATCGTCGGTCCGGACGGACGGGTCACCTTCTCCGACCGGCCCGAGGCGCCTGCGCAGGCGCGCGTTGCACCGGTCAATGCGCGCACCGGCGCGCCCGCCACGGCCAACCTTCCGTATGAGCTCAGGCAGGTGGTGGATCGCTACCCGGCCACGCTCTACAGCACAGCCGACTGCGAACCCTGCGCCAGCGCGCGCGCCCTGCTGAACGCACGCGGGGTTCCGTTCGCAGAAAAGACCATCACGACCGCGGAGGACGGTGCCGCCCTGCAGCGCCTCAGCGGCGACACCTCGCTGCCCTTTGCCACGCTGGGGGCGCAGCAGCTCAAGGGCTTCTCCAGCGCCGAGTGGAACCAGTACCTCGACGCGGCCGGCTACCCGAAGCAGTCGCAGTTGCCGGCGAACTACCAGGCGCCGGCCCCCACGCCGCTGGTGGCACAGCGCAGCGCCCCCGCGCCCGCAGCCGCCCCTGCGCAGCGCACCGAAGTGCCGGCGGCGCCATCGCCGACGCCAGCACGAGCGCCGGCCAACCCTGCCGGCATCCAGTTCTAGCAGCCCGGGCTACGCGTAGCGGATGGTTTCCACCCCATCCGCCGTACCCAGCAGGCAGATCTGCGCCTTCTGGTGGGCAAACACGCCCACGGTCACCACGCCGGGCCACTGGCTCACCAGGGTTTCGAACGCCAGCGGGTCGGTGATCTTCAAGCCCTGCACGTCCAGGATGTGCTGGCCGTTGTCGGTGACCAGCGGGGCGCCGTCCTTCTGCCGTACGCTGGCGCGCCCTCCCATGGCGGCGAACTGGCGCGTGATGCGCTGCGTGGCCATGGGGATCACCTCGACCGGCAGCGGGAAAGCCCCCAGGGTCTGCACGCGCTTGGAGGCATCTGCGATGCAGACGAAGGTGGTGGCCAGGGCCGCCACGATCTTCTCGCGCGTGAGCGCGGCGCCGCCGCCCTTGACCATGTAGCCCTGGCCGTCGATCTCGTCGGCGCCGTCGATGTAGACGGCCAGCGATTCCACCGTGTTGGCATCGAGCACCGGGATGCCCAGCGCCTGCAGCCGCTCGGTGCTGGCAACCGAACTGGAGACGGCGCCGGGAATGCGGTCGCGCATGCTGGCCAGGGCGTCGATGAACTTGTTGACGGTCGAGCCGGTACCGACGCCGACCACCTGGCCGGGGACCACGTAGTCCAGTGCGGCACGGCCGACCAGGGTTTTGAGTTCGTCTTGGGAGAGAGGAGTGTTGGGCATGGGAGAGAATCCGCGGTCGAATCCGGAATTATCCAATGCTGCTGCCCTATCCCCTCGCCCGCCCCCTGCTCTTTTGCATGGACGCCGAGCGCGCCCACGACTTCACCATGGACTGGCTGGCCCGCGGCCAGAACACGCCGCTGCAGGCGCTCTGGCAACAGGCGCCGGTGCATGACCCGATCCAGCTCGCCGGCCTGAGCTTTCCCAATCGTGTGGGCCTGGCCGCCGGCCTGGACAAGAACGCCCGCTGCATCGATGCGCTGGGCGCCATGGGCTTCGGCTTTGTCGAGGTCGGTACGGTCACGCCGCGCGGCCAGCCCGGCAACCCGCAGCCGCGCATGTTCCGCCTGCCGCAGGCCGAGGCGCTGATCAACCGGCTGGGTTTCAACAACCTAGGGCTCGATGCCTTCCTGGCCAACGTGCAGCGCTCGCGCCTGCGCCAGCAGGCCGGGCGCTCGATGCTGCTGGGCCTGAACATCGGCAAGAACGCCGACACGCCGATCGAACGTGCCGCGGACGACTACCTGGCCTGCCTGGAAGGCGTCTACCCGCATGCCGACTACGTCACCATCAACATCAGCTCGCCCAATACACGCAACCTGCGCAGCCTGCAGTCGGACGAGGCGCTCGACGGCCTGCTGGGCGCGCTGACCGAGCGCCGCGCCCTGCTGGCCGAGCGCCAGGGCCGCCGCGTGCCGCTGTTCCTGAAGATCGCGCCGGACCTCGACGAATCGCAGGTCGACGCCATCGCCGCCACGTTGCGCCGCCATGCCATGGACGGCGTGATCGCCACCAACACCACCATAGCGCGCGAAGCCGTGGCCGGACTGCCGCATGCGATGGAGGCCGGCGGCCTGTCGGGCGCGCCGGTGCGCGAAGCCAGCAACCGCGTGATCGCGCAACTGCGCGCGCGGCTGGGCCAGGGCTTTCCGATCATCGGCGTGGGCGGCATCCTCTCGGCGGCCGACGCGCTGGCCAAGGTCCAGGCCGGTGCCGACGTGGTGCAGCTCTACACCGGCCTGATCTACCGCGGCCCGGCCCTGGTGACCGAGGCGGCGCGCGCGCTGCGCACCCTGCAGCGCTGAGCCAACGCTTCTGTTTTGATAGCTCATAGCCCAGGCAGCACCTGGGCTAGAGGCCTATTTCCTCAATATGCTTGAGCAGCACTAAGGCGCGGGCGATTCCCGGCCATCGGGCACCAGCTGGGCCAGCATCACCTGCATGGGCGCAGGCCGGCCGAACAGGTAGCCCTGGAAGGCACGGCAGCCATTGCGCGTGAGGAAGTCGAGCTGGCCCTGCGTCTCCACGCCCTCGGCGACCACCGCCAGGTCCAGGCTTTCGGCCAGGGCGAGGATGGTGCGCACGATGGCCGCGTCGTTGGGATCGGTCAGCACGTCGCGCACGAAGGACTGGTCGATCTTGAGCGTGTCCAGCGGCAGCCGCTTGAGGTAGCTGAGCGAGGAGTAGCCCGTGCCGAAGTCGTCCAGCGAGAAGCCCACGCCATGGACCTTCAGTGCCGCCATCTTGGCAATGATGTCCTCCACGTCGTTGAGCAGCAGGGTTTCGGTCAGCTCTATCTTGAGCCGATCCCCGCGTGCGCCGGTCTCGTTGAGCACATCCAGCACACGCTGTACGAAATCCATCTGCCGGAACTGCCGCGCACTCATGTTGACCGCAATGGTCAGCGACGCAGTCTCGGGTTGCGCCTGCCACTGCACCAGTTGCTCGCACGCAGTCGCCAGTACCCAGTGGCCCAGCTGCAGGATCAGGCCCGTCTGCTCCGCCAGCGGAATGAACTCGCCCGGCGACACCATGCCGCGGCGCGGGTGGCGCCAGCGCACCAGCGCCTCCACGCCGGTCAGGCGCCTTTCATGGTCCACCACCGGCTGGTAGTACAGCAGCAGTTCGCGGTTGTTGATGGCGTGGCGCAGGTCGGCTTCCAGCACCGAGCGGGCCGATACCGCCTTCTGCATGTCGGGGTGGAAGAAGCACAGGGTGTTGCGGCCCGCGGCCTTGGCCTCGTACATGGCCAGGTCGGCGCGCTTGAGCAGGTCGTCCACGCTCTCCACGGCGCCATCGAACAGCGCAATGCCCAGGCTGGGCGTGCTGTGGTGCTGATAGCCGTCCAACTGGTACGGATTGTTCAGCAGGGCCAGGATGCGCTCGCCCACCAGGCGTGCCTGCGCGGTAGCGCCGGCCTCGTCCCTGGCCAGGCCCTCCAGCATCACCACGAACTCGTCGCCGCCCAGGCGCGCCACGGTGTCGCCGCCCTTGACGCAGGTCACCAGGCGATTGGCAACGCGCTCCAGCAGCGAGTCGCCGACGTCGTGGCCCATGGTGTCGTTGAGGTCCTTGAAGTTGTCCAGGTCGATGAACAGCAACGCGCCGCGCTGCTGCCGTGCGCGGCACTGCGCCAGCGCCACGATCAGGCGGTCCAGCAGCAGCCGGCGGTTGGGCAGGCCGGTGAGCGCGTCATAGAAGGCCAGGCGCTCGATCTCATCCTCGACCCGCTTGCGCTCTGTGATGCTGCGGCCGATACCACGGTAGCCGCGGAACACCCCCTGCGTGTCGAAGATCGGCGTCCCGCTGATCGACACCCAGTACACCTCGCCGTTCGCGTCCAGCCGCTGCAATTCGAGGTCATGGAAAGTCTCGTGCGCATCCAGCACCGCGCGGTGCTGCTGCCAGTCCGCCTCGGTCATGTTCAGCGCGCCCAAGTCCCAGCGCGTCAGGCCGATGTTGTCTTCCTGCGGCAAGCCGACCTCGGTGTCCGAATAGCCTTCGAAGCGCACGAAGCGGTGCTGCTCGTCCAGCTCCCAGTACCAGTCTGAGGAGAGCTCGGTCAGGCTGCGAAAGCGCGCCTCGCTCTGCCGCAGCGCCTCGTCCGCGCGCTTGCGTTCGGTGATGTCCATGTGCGCACCGACGATGCGCAGCGGCGCGCCGTGGCGGTCGCGCCGCATCACCTTGGCGCGGTCCAGCACCCAGATCCAGCGGCCGGACTTGTGCCGCATCCGGTACTCGATCTCATGGAGCGAGGCATCGTTCTGGTTGTGCCGCGCCAGCCCGGCGCGCAGGCTCGCCAGGTCGTCAGGGTGCACCAGCACATGCCAGGCCTCGTCGCTCTCCGAATACTCGCCCGGCGCCAGGCCCAGCAGCGCATGCCAGCGGTCGCTGAAATCGATGCGTCGCGCCGCGACGTTCCAGTCCCACAGGCCCACATCGGCACCGGTCAGCATGAAGTCGAGCCGCTCCACGTAGGCCAGCCGCTCGGCTTCGCGCTGCCGGGCCAGCTCCTGCAGCAAGCGCTGCCGGCGCTGGACCAGGACAAGCAGCGTGGCGCTTCCGCCCATCAGCGCCAGATAGAGGACGACATACACGCCCACGCGCTGGTGCCAGCCGCGGAACACCTCATTGCCGTCGCGGCTGACCGACACCACCAGGGGGCGATCCAGCGTGGCGCTCGGTGGCCCCTGCACCGTCCGCGACGCCACCAGCCGATCATGGAAAGGCTCTGCACGGGCCTGGCTGCCGCCGCTGTCGACGAAACCGACGGCCTGCCCGCCCGCGCCATAGCCCACCGTGGCGGCCATGTCGGGCGCGTAGGCCGTCGAGCGCAGCACACTAGAGACATAGTCCGGGTCGATGTCGGCGGAGACGATGCCCGCGAAAGCGCCGGCCTCGTCCTTCACCGCGTGCGTGAGCACGAGGGAGCCGTGCGGCGCATCGGCCTCGGCTGGCGCCGCATACAGGGCGCCGTCATTGCGGCCATTGCGTGCCGCCTGGAAGAAGGGGAAATCTGCCACCCTCTGACCGGCGGCCTCCGGGCGGTTGGTCGCCAGCACACGGCCACTGCTGTCTGCCGCCAGGATATTGCGCACGCTGGGCACGATGTCCACCATGGCCTGCAGGCGTCGCGTCAGCAGCCCGGCCGCCGCGCTTTCCTCGACGCCGCGCACCCGCGCCCATTCGTCGCGCGCAGCAAGCAGCACCGAATGGGCTGCATCGATCTGGTGGGTCAGCGTCTCGTCGATGATGCGGGCCTGCACCTCGAGGCGGTCCTGCTCCTGCGCCGCGATGCGCAGCCGCTCAAGGTAGAGGGTATGGGCAGCCAGCAGGCCCAAAGCGACGAAGGCCAGGGCGAACCAGGCCCAGGCACGCCTGGCGCTGAGCCCTGTGGCCAGAGGCGCAGAGATGGGAAAGCCGGCGGAGGCGGTCATGGCTACGCGCTGGCGCGAAGCGCGCCCTTGACACGCCCCAAACCTGCGCTCGACACACCCGGGGTCAACGTTCTCATTGCGTTCCCTGCGGCCTCCTGCGGCACCAACAAAAAAGGCCCGAACAATTGCCCGGGCCTTTCGAATCTGGTGGGTGATGCAGGGTTTGAACCTGCGACCCCTGCCGTGTGAAGGCAGTGCTCTACCGCTGAGCTAATCACCCGACGACGTTGTGTACGTCAGCCACTGATTATGACACAGTTTCGACAGAATCCTTCCAGATCGTCTTGCCGCCGCTCGCTTTTTCGAGCTGCTTGAGCGCGGCCTCGTGCGCGGACCGCTCCTGCTCGTTGGCAGTGATGACCGGCAGCGTGAACTGGCTCAGGTCCACGCGTACCAGTTCGGTCTGGCCCTCCTCCGGCGCGGCAACATCGATCTGCAGCGCGTTCTGCCCGCGCGTGAGGTTGATGTAGACGTCGGCCAGCAGCTCCGCGTCCAGCAGAGCTCCGTGCAGGGTACGGCCGGAGTTGTCGACGCCCAGGCGGTCGCACAGCGCGTCCAGCGAATTGCGCTTGCCGGGGAACATCTCCTTGGCCATCACCAGCGTGTCGGTGACGCTGCCGACGATGGTGCGCAATGGCGCACGCCCGGCGAGCTCCAGCTCCTTGTTCAGGAAACCGACGTCGAACGCCGCGTTGTGGATGATGATCTCGGCGCCGGCCAGGTAGTCCATCAGCTCTTCGGCGACGGCCGCGAACTTGGGCTTGTCGCGCAGGAACTCGTTGCTGATGCCGTGCACCTTCAACGCGTCTTCATGGCTGTCGCGCTCGGGGTTCAGGTAGTAGTGACGGTTGTTGCCGGTCAGCTTGCGCGCCACCAGCTCGACGCAGCCGATTTCGATGATGCGGTCGCCACTTTCGGCCGAGAGGCCGGTGGTTTCCGTATCGAGGACGATCTGGCGTGTCATGCGAGCCCCTTCATCAGTGGTTTTCCTTGGCGTGGTTGATCGAGTACTTGGGAATCTCGATCGTCACATCCTCCTGCGCCAGGATGGCCTGACACGACAGGCGCGACTGCGGCTCCAGGCCCCAGGCGCGGTCCAGCAGGTCTTCTTCCGCCTCGTCCAGCTCGCCCAGCGAGCCGAACCCCTTGCGCACCACCACATGGCAGGTGGTGCAGGCGCAGCTCATGTCGCAGGCATGTTCGATGTTGATCTTGTGTTCCAGCAGCGCCTCGCAGACGGAGGTGCCCGCAGGTGCGGTGATTTCGGCGCCCTGCGGGCAATATTCGGGATGGGGAAGGATCTTGATGACCGGCATGGCGTGATCGTGGTGGGACGTCTTGGATGCAGTGCTATACCGACTGCACGTTGCGGCCGGCCAGCGCGCGCTGGATGCCGCGGTTCATGCGTTCGGCGGCGAAGGCTTCGGTGCCCTTGGCCAGGGCCTGCGTGGCCGCTTCGATGGTGGCGGCATCGTCGAGGCCACGGCTGGCTTCCAGTGCGGCCATCAGGCGGTCCACCGCAGCCCGGCTTTCAACCGTCAGCAGGTCGCCGTCCGCAGCCAGCGCACTGCGCGTGGCCAGCAGCATGCGGTCGGCATCCACCCGCGCCTCGACCAGCGCGCGCGCTGCCATGTCCTGGCTGGCGGTGCTGAAGCTGTCGCGCAGCATGCAGGCAATGTCGTCGTCCGACAAGCCGTAAGACGGCTTGACGTCGATGCGCGCCTCGACACCGCTGCCCTGCTCGCGTGCCGAGACACTCAGCAACCCGTCGGCATCGACCGTGAACGTGACCCGGATGCGCGCCGCGCCAGCCGCCATGGGCGGAATGCCCCGCAACTCGAAACGCGCCAGGCTGCGGCAGTCGGCTACCAGGTCGCGCTCACCCTGCACCACGTGCAGCGCCAGTGCAGTCTGGCCGTCCTGGTAGGTGGTGAAGTCCTGCGCCTTGGCCGTGGGAATGGTCTCGTTGCGCGAGACGATGCGCTCGACCAGTCCGCCCATGGTCTCGATGCCGAGCGAGAGCGGGATCACGTCCAGCAACAGCAGCCCGTCGTCTCCGGTATTGCCGGCCAGTTGGTTCGCCTGGATTGCGGCCCCGAGGGCCACGACCTGGTCAGGATCGAGGTTGGTAAGCGGCGCCCGGCCGAAGAATTCGTGCACGGCACTGCGGATCTGCGGCATGCGCGTGGAACCGCCCACCAGCACCACGCCCTGTATGTCGTCACGTGCCAGCCCGGCATCGCGCAGCGCACGCCGCACGGCCGCCAGGGTGCGGGCCGTCAGCGCGGCGGTGGCCGTCTCGAAATCCGCCCTCGTGACATCGAACTGCACCGGGCCCGTGGCCAGCTCCAGGTGGAACGCCACGGAATCCGCAGTCGTCAGCGCCTCCTTGCAGGCGCGAGCCGCCTGGCGCAGCGCCGCCTTCTCGGAGGACGACACGGCATCCCGGCCGGCCTGCGCCAACAGCCAGTCGGCCAGCGCGGTGTCGTAGTCGTCGCCCCCGAGGGCCGAGTCACCGCCCGTGGCGATCACCTCGAACACGCCACGCGTCAGGCGCAGGATGGAGATATCGAAGGTGCCGCCGCCGAGGTCGTAGACCGCATAGACCCCTTCACTGCCGTTGTCCAATCCGTAGGCAATGGCCGCGGCCGTGGGTTCGTTGATGAGCCGCAGCAGCTCGATCCCGGCAAGCCTGGCCGCATCCTTGGTGGCCTGGCGCTGGGCATCGTCGAAATAGGCCGGCACGGTGATCACCGCGCCATCGATGTCGGAGTCGAACGAATCCTCGGCGCGCTGGCGCAGCGCGGCGAGGATCTCTGCGCTGACCTCCACCGGCGACTTCACGCCTGCCACCGTGTCGATGCCAAGCATGCCGCCCTGTCCTTCCGGCGTGACAAAGCGGTAGGGCAGGCGCTCTGGCTGCGCGATGTCCGCCAGACCGCGGCCCATGAAGCGCTTGACCGATGCAATGCTGTTCTCGGGGTCCTGCGTCTGGGCATCGCGGGCGGCAGCACCGATGGCCCGCCCCTGCTGCGACAGATAGCGCACCACCGAGGGCAGCAGCACCTGGCCCTGCTCGTCGGGCAGGCATTCCGCCACACCGTTGCGCACGGCGGCCACCAGCGAATGGGTGGTCCCCAGGTCAATGCCCACGGCAATACGCCGCTGGTGCGGATCAGGGGACTGGTGAGGCTCGGAAATCTGAAGAAGCGCCATGTGCAAATATGTTGTGGGGGCCGGTCTCGCGCCGGCCGCAGCCGACTATTGTCCCAGTTGCTCCAGCCGGGCATCCACGTCCTCGGCGAAACGCGCAATGAACATGAGGGCTCTGACCTCGCGCGCAGCTGCTGCTGCATCGCCCGCCTCGTCCAGCAGGGCGGCGCAGCGCTGCAATGCGGCGGCGCGGGCGGCATCGACGTCCTTCTGCAGGCGCTCGATGTCGGCCGTGCTGGCCGCATCGTCCAGCGCCTCCCGCCATTCCATCTGCTGCATCAGGAATTCCGTCGGCATTGCCGTATTGCTCTCGGCCTCGATCGGCGCACCGCGCAGCTCGCACAGGTAGGCCGCCCGCTTGAGCGGGTCGCGCAGTCGCCGGTAAGCCTCATTGATACGCACCGACCACTGCATCGCCATGCGCTGCGCAGCGCCCCCCTGGGCGGCAAAGCGGTCGGGATGGGCTTCGCGCTGCAGCTCCTTCCAGCGCGCATCCAGCACGGCACGATCCTGCGCAAAAACCGCCGGCACGGCGAACAGTTCGAAATCGGTGTCGTTGAGGTTCATGGCAAAAAAATGCCGCCGGCAGCAAGGCGGCGGCGTCTATTCAGAAAACACCGCGGAACCGGGTCCGCCGGGCCGCTGGTGTTGCCCCCGGTAGGGGATTGGCGCAGCGCGACACGAAGTGCGTGCAGCCTGGGGGCGAGCCTAGATCCTGAAACTCTCGCCGCAGCCGCAGCGATCCCGCTCATTCGGGTTGTTGAAGCGAAAGCCTTCGTTCAGCCCTTCGCGCACGAAGTCCAGCTGCGTGCCATCGATGTAGGCCAGGCTCTTGGGGTCCACCATGACCCTGACTCCGTGTTCCTCGAAGACTACATCGCCGTCCACCGGATCGTCCACATACTCCAGCTTGTACGCGAGACCCGAGCAGCCCGTGGTCTTCACGCCCAGCCGCACGCCCAGGCCCCGCCCCCGCTTGGTCAGGTAGCGGTTGACGTGCCGTGCGGCGGCTTCGGTCAGCGTGACGGCCATGTCAGTGGGCAGCGGCGGCGAGCGCCACGCTCTTCTTCTTATAGTCTTCGACGGCCGCCTTGATCGCATCCTCGGCCAGGATGGAGCAATGGATCTTCACCGGCGGCAGGGCCAGTTCCTCGGCGATCACGCTGTTCTTGAGCGCCGCCGCTTCGTCCAGCGTCTTGCCCTTGACCCACTCGGTGACGAGCGAGGAGGAAGCAATGGCCGAGCCGCAGCCGTAGGTCTTGAAGCGCGCGTCTTCGATCACACCGGTTTCCGGGTTGACCTTGATCTGCAGCTTCATCACGTCGCCGCAGGCCGGCGCGCCGACCATGCCGGTGCCGACGGTGTCGTCACCCTTGTCGAAGGAGCCGACATTGCGGGGGTTTTCGTAGTGGTCGATGACCTTCTCGGAATAAGCCATGGTGGGTACCTCTTCGATTCTGTATTCAGGAAACCGCGGCGGGGGTCAGTGCGCCGCCCACTGGATGGTGCTGATGTCCACGCCGTCCTGGAACATTTCCCAGAGCGGGCTCAGCTCGCGCAGCTTGGCCACGTTGTGCTTGATGGTGGAGATCGCGTAATCGATCTCTTCCTCGGTCGTGAAACGGCCGATGGTCATGCGCAGGCTGCTGTGGGCCAGCTCGTCGCTGCGGCCGAGCGCGCGCAACACATAGCTGGGCTCCAGGCTGGCGGATGTGCAGGCCGAGCCGGAGGACACCGCCAGTCCCTTGATGCCCATGATCAGCGACTCGCCCTCGACGAAATTGAAGCTCATGTTCAGGTTCTGGGGCACACGATGCTCCAGGCTGCCGTTGATGAACACCTGTTCGATGTCCTTGAGCCCGTCGAGCAGGCGTTGCTGCAGCACGCGGGCCTTGGCATTCACCTCGGCCATTTCCAGCTTGATGATGCGGAAGGCTTCGCCCATGCCGACGATCTGGTGGGTGGGCAGCGTGCCCGAGCGCATGCCGCGCTCATGGCCACCGCCATGGATCTGCGCTTCCAGCCGCACGCGAGGCTTGCGGCGCACATACAGCGCGCCCACGCCCTTGGGGCCGTAGGTCTTGTGCGCCGTCATGCTCATCAGGTCGATCGGCAGCACCTTCATGTCGATGTCCACACGGCCGGTGGCCTGGGCGGCATCCACATGGAACAGGATGCCCTTCTCACGGCACAGCGCGCCAATGGCAGGGATGTCCTGGATCACGCCGATCTCGTTGTTCACGAACAGTACGCTGATCAGGATGGTGTCGGGGCGGATGGCCGCCTTGAGCTGGTCGAGATTGACCAGGCCGTCTTCCTGGACATCCAGATACGTCACATCAAAGCCCTGGCGTTCCAGCTCGCGCATGGTGTCGAGCACGGCCTTGTGCTCGGTCTTGAGCGTGATGAGATGCTTGCCCTTGGTCTTGTAGAACTGGGCTGCACCCTTCAGGGCCAGGTTGATCGACTCGGTCGCCCCGCTGGTCCACACGATCTCGCGCGGATCCGCGCCAATGAGGTCGGCCACATACCCGCGGGACTTCTCCACTACCTCTTCGGCTTCCCAACCCCAGGCGTGGCTGCGGGACGCCGGGTTGCCGAAATGCTCGCGCAACCAGGGAATCATCGCGTCGACGACGCGCGGATCGACCGGCGTGGTCGCGCCGTAGTCGAGATAGATGGGGAAATGCGGAGTCATGTCCATGGCTAACTCTGTCAAGGCTGGCTATCTAGCTGGCGGGGAAAAAGCAGGCTCGGCCGGGCAGCCCCCTCAGGGGCCTGCACAGGCCCTTGCCTCAGGATTTGGCGAAGACGTTGCCGAGGGCAAACACCGAATTCGGCGCGTTCACGCGAATCGGCTTGACCACCGGCGCACTCGAAATGGCACGCCGGACCACCGGCTTGTCCTCGATCTGCACGCCCTTGGCGATCTGCTCGTCCACCAGCTTCTGCAGGGTGACGGAGTCAAGAAACTCCACCATGCGCTGGTTGAGCGACGCCCACAGCTCGTGCGTCATGCAGCGGCCGGCTTCGCCCAGGCAGTTTTCCTTGCCGCCGCAGTGGGTGGCGTCGATCGGTTCGTCGACCGACACGATGATGTCGGCGACCGTGATGTCGGCCGCCTTGCGGCCGAGCGTGTAGCCGCCGCCCGGACCACGGGTGGATTCGACCAGCTCATGGCGGCGCAGCTTGCCAAACAGCTGCTCCAGGTAGGACAGCGAGATTTGCTGGCGTTGGCTGATGGCAGCGAGGGTGACCGGACCGTTGTTCTGGCGCAGGGCCAGATCGATCATGGCAGTCACGGCAAAACGACCTTTGGTTGTGAGACGCATGTCAGCTCCTTGTTGGCTGTTGCTTTTTCAAAACACCCGGGAAGCCTGCTATTGCAGGTCTCGACCGGGGTACCGTCTCCGCCCTTACTCCCGCGCTCCGCACGGGAGGCAAGAGCCCTTCATCGCAGGGTTCTGTTGTTGAGTATTTCCGTCAAGTATAACACAAGACCCAGAGCCCATGTCGGGAAAGCCTTCCCTTCCTGCCTGGGACCGGCTACGAAAGCCCCGCCACGTGGTCGCCGCCGGACGCCCCGAAGGCCTGCTCCTTCAGGCGCGCCAACTGGTCGCGCAGGCGCGCCGCCTTTTCGAACTCCAGGTTCCGCGCGTGCTCCAGCATCTGCTTTTCCAACCGCTTGATCTCGCGGGCAATGTCCTTCTCGGACATGTCCTCCACCCGCGCCCTCTGCACCGCAGCCTGCTCCAGCAGCGCCTCGTCGCGTCCCGACTTCTCGCTGTACACCCCGTCGATCAGGTCGCGCACCTGCTTGACGATGCTGCGCGGGGTGATGCCTTGCGTCTCGTTCCAGGCCAATTGCTTGGCCCGACGGCGCTCGGTCTCGCCAATTGCCCGCTTCATGGAGTCGGTGACCCTGTCTGCATAGAGGATGGCGCGGCCGTTGAGGTTCCGCGCCGCGCGACCAATCGTCTGTATCAGGCTGCGTTCGGAGCGTAGAAAACCCTCCTTGTCGGCGTCCAGAATGGCCACCAGGCTCACCTCGGGAATGTCCAGCCCCTCGCGCAGCAGGTTGATGCCGACCAGCACATCGAAGGTTCCCAGGCGCAGGTCGCGCAGGATTTCCACACGCTCGACCGTATCCACGTCGCTGTGCAGGTAACGCACCTTCACGCCGTTGTCGCCCAGGTAGTCGGTGAGCTGCTCGGCCATGCGCTTGGTCAGGGTGGTGATGAGCACGCGCTCGTTCCTGTCGACGCGGATGCGGATTTCCTGCAGCACGTCGTCCACCTGGTGCGTAGCGGGCCGCACCTCGACCTCCGGGTCGACCAGGCCGGTCGGCCGCACCACCTGCTCCACCACCTGCCCGGCGTGGTCCTGCTCGTACTGGGCCGGTGTGGCGGAGACGAAGACCACCTGCCGCATGCGCGCCTCGAACTCCTCCAGCCGCAGCGGCCGGTTGTCCAGAGCGGAAGGCAGGCGGAACCCGTATTCCACCAGGGTCGTCTTGCGCGCCCGGTCGCCGTTGTACATGCCGCCGAGCTGGCCGATCATGACGTGGCTCTCGTCCAGGAACATGACCGCATCCTTGGGCAGGTAGTCGGTCAGCGTGGCCGGCGGCTCGCCCTCGGCCGAGCCTGCCAGGTGGCGCGAGTAGTTCTCGATGCCCTTGCAGTGGCCGACCTCGCTCAGCATCTCCAGGTCGAAGCGGGTGCGCTGCTCCAGCCGCTGGGCCTCGACCAGCTTGCCTTCGGCAACGAAGAATTTCAGCCGCGCAGCCAACTCCTCCTTGATCGCCTCCACCGCCGTGAGCACCTTGTCCCGCGGCGTAACGTAGTGGCTGGAGGGGTAGATGACGAAGCGCGGGATCTTCTGCCGGATGCGTCCGGTTAGCGGGTCGAACAGCTGCAGCGACTCGACCTCGTCGTCGAACAGCTCGATGCGCACCGCCAGCTCGGAGTGCTCGGCCGGGAACACGTCGATGGTGTCGCCGCGCACGCGGAAGGTTCCACGCGCGAAATCCTGCTCGTTGCGCGTGTACTGCATGCGGATCAGCTGCGAGATGGCGTCGCGCTGGCTCTGCTTGCCGCCCACCTTCAGGATGAAGCGCATCTGCGTGTAGTCCTCGGGGGCGCCGATGCCGTAGATGGCGCTCACCGTCGCCACGATCACCACGTCGCGCCGCTCCAGCACGCTCTTGGTAGCCGACAGCCGCATCTGCTCGATGTGCTCGTTGATCGCCGAGTCCTTTTCGATGAAAAGGTCGCGCTGGGGCACATAGGCCTCGGGCTGGTAGTAGTCGTAGTAGCTGACGAAGTACTCGACCGCATTCTTGGGGAAGAACTCGCGGAACTCGCTGTACAGCTGCGCCGCCAGTGTCTTGTTGGGCGCGAACACGATGGCCGGGCGCCCCAGGCGGGCGATCACGTTGGCCATGGTGAAGGTCTTGCCCGAGCCGGTCACGCCCAGCAGGGTCTGGAACACTTCTCCGTCCTGCACCCCAGCCACGAGCTGATCGATCGCTGCCGGCTGGTCGCCCGCAGGCGGATAGGGCTGGAACAGCTCGAAGGGCGAATCCGGGAAGCGCACGAAGGTGCCTTCGGGAGCGGAGGGGGCGTCGGGCAGGGCTTCGGCGATGTGGGGCATGGTGGGGAAACTGTACAGGCAGGGCTGGACCGCCGGGCGTAGGTAAAATTCGAGATTGGCCCGTACTCGGCCGATTCAAGGCGGCCCACCGGACGGGCCGCCCGCGGACGCGGGGCTGCAAACCCTTCCCTCTCTCAAGGACTTTTCTCCCATGTCTCTCTTCACCGCCGTCGAGATGGCGCCGCGCGACCCGATCCTGGGCCTCAACGAGCAATTCGCCACGGACACCAATCCCCAGAAGGTCAACCTGGGCGTGGGCGTCTACTTTGACGACAACGGCAAGCTGCCCCTGCTGCAGTGCGTGCAGGAAGCCGAGAAGCGCATGATGGCCGCCCCCACGGCGCGCGGCTACCTGCCGATCGACGGCATCGCCGCCTATGACGCGGCCGTGAAGACCCTGGTGTTCGGTGCAGACAGCGAACCGGTGACCTCCGGCCGCGTCGCCACGATCCAGGCCATCGGCGGCACCGGCGGCCTGAAGGTCGGGGCCGACTTCCTCAAGAAGCTCAACCCCGCCGCCAAGGTGCTGATCAGCGACCCGAGCTGGGAAAACCACCGCGCCCTGTTCACCAGCGCCGGCTTCGAGGTCGAGAGCTATCCCTACTACGACGCGGCCAAGCGTGGCGTCAACTTCGAGGGCATGCTGGCAGCGCTCAATGCGGCGCCCGCGGGTACCGTCGTCGTGCTGCACGCCTGCTGCCACAACCCGACCGGCTATGACATCACCGCCGCCCAATGGGACCAGGTGGTTGCCGCCGTCAAGGCCAAGGGCCTCGTCGCCTTCCTCGACATGGCCTACCAGGGTTTTGGCTACGGCCTGAAGGAAGACGGCGCCGCTGTCGCCAAGTTCGTCGAAGCCGGCCTGACCTTCTTCGTCTCGACCTCGTTCTCCAAGAGCTTCAGTCTGTACGGCGAGCGCGTGGGCGCCCTGTCGGTGCTGTGCGAAAGCAAGGAAGAAGCCGGCCGCGTGCTGTCGCAGCTGAAGATCGCCATCCGCACCAACTACAGCAACCCGCCCACGCACGGCGGCGCCGTGGTGGCCGCGGTGCTCGGCAATCCCGAGCTGCGCGCCCTGTGGGAGAAGGAACTGGGCGAAATGCGCGTACGCATCAAGGCCATGCGCCAGAAGCTGGTCGACGGCCTCAAGGCCGCCGGCGTGCAGCAGGACATGTCCTTCATCGTCCAGCAGATCGGCATGTTCAGCTACTCGGGCCTCAGCAAGGACCAGATGGTGCGCCTGCGCAGCGAGTTCGGCGTCTATGGCACGGACACCGGCCGCATGTGCGTTGCCGCGCTCAACAGCAAGAACATCGACTACGTCTGCGCCGCCATCGCCAAGGTGGTCTGAGACCCCGCGCACGCACCTGCCACGCCCGCCGGCGCCGCCAACCAGCCCTTCTCTTCTGAGGAGTTGGCATGAAGGCAACATGGCATGTGCATTGGAGCCGCCTTCGGGCGGCTTTTTCATGGGCACTTTCCGGCCCAGCAAAAAGGCCCCATAAGCTTATGCACACATGAGCTTAAGCTACATAATACATAGCAAATAAGCCACCAACCATGTGCGTTTCCGGGTTTCATCCCAGGAACATTCCTGGAATTCGCAGTTCAATACGACATGGTCCCGGTGCTATATTGCACTGCAACAATTCCACGACAACACAGCATGCTCTACCAACTCTACGAGGCCCAGCGCTCCATGATGGAGCCCTTTGCCGACTTTGCCCTTGCCGCCTCCAAGGTCTATAGCAATCCGCTGATGCCCGTGGGCCAGTTCCCATTCGCCCAGCGCATTTCCGCCGGCTACGACCTGCTGCACCGGCTGGGCAAGGACTACGAGAAGCCGGTCTTCGGCATCCAGACCGTGACGGTGGATGACAGCGAAGTGGTCATCCATGAAAGCGTCGAGCTCGACAAGCCCTTCTGCGAGCTGCGGCGCTTCAAGCGCTTCACCGACGACCAGGACGTGCTCGCGCGCATGAAGGCCCAGCCCGTGGTGCTGGTCGTGGCACCGCTCTCCGGGCACTATGCCACCCTGCTGCGCGATACCGTGCGCGCCCTGCTGCGCGACCACAAGGTCTACATCACCGACTGGAAGAATGCCCGGCTGGTACCGCTGTCCGAGGGCGAATTCCACCTCGACGACTACGTCAACTACGTGCAGGAATTCATCCGCCACCTGCAGGCCAGCTACGGCAACTGCCACGTCATCAGCGTCTGCCAGCCCACCGTGCCCGTGCTGGCTGCCGTATCGCTGATGGCCTCGCGCGGGGAAACCACGCCGCTCACCATGACCATGATGGGCGGCCCGATCGACGCCCGCAAGTCGCCGACCGCGGTGAACAACCTGGCCATGAACAAGAGCTACGAGTGGTTCGAGAACAACGTCATCTACCGCGTGCCGAGCAGCTTCCCCGGTGCCGGGCGCCGCGTGTATCCGGGCTTCCTGCAGCACACCGGCTTTGTCGCGATGAACCCGGACCGGCATGCCACGAGCCACTACGACTACTTCGAAGACCTGCTCAAGGGTGACGATGCCAGTGCCGAGGCACACCGCAAGTTCTACGACGAGTACAACGCCGTGCTCGACATGGATGCGGACTACTACCTCGAAACCATCCGCACCGTGTTCCAGGATTTCAAGCTGGTCCACGGCACCTGGGACGTGCGCGGCCCGGACGGCCAGGTCGAGCGCGTGCGTCCGCAGGACATCACCGGCTCCGCGCTACTGACGGTCGAGGGCGAGCTCGACGACATCTCGGGCTCGGGCCAGACCGCCGCCGCGCACGATCTGTGCACCGGCATCCCGGCCGATCGGCAGCAGCACCTGGAAGCCAAGGGCGCCGGCCACTATGGCATTTTCAGCGGGCGCCGCTGGCGCGACATCGTGTACCCGCAGGTGCGAGACTTCATCCGCGCGCACGACAACGAGGCCCAGGACCAGCCAGCCCCCACCGCGCGGAAGCGGCGCAGCGCCGCTGCCAAGGCGGCGTGAGCCTCACGGCCCCTTCCAACGCACTGGCCGCGCGCATCGACGCGGCACTTCCGCAGACGCAGTGCACCCGCTGCGGCTACCCTGACTGCGCCGGATACGCGCAGGCGATTGCAGCCGGCACGGCGGAGATCAACCAGTGCCCGCCCGGTGGTGCCGAGGGCATCGCCCGGCTGGCCCGCATCACCGGCCGCCCGCTCCTGCCGCTGGACCCGGCCTTTGGCCAGGAAGGTCCGCGCCAGCTGGCGGTGATCGACGAGGCCTGGTGCATAGGCTGCACGCTGTGCCTGGACGCCTGCCCGACCGACGCCATCCTGGGCAGCAACAAGCGCATGCACACGGTGATCGACGCGCACTGCACGGGTTGCGAGCTGTGCATTCCGGTCTGCCCCGTCGATTGCATATCGCTCGAGGTCGCAACGCCGGGCCACAGCGGCTGGCAGGCCTGGTCACAGGCGCAAGCCGAGGCCGCACTGCAGCGCTACCAGCGACATCGCAGCCATCGCGATACGGCCAAGCAGGACGCCGAAGAGGCCCCTGCCGCCGCCGAAGCGCAGACCGCCGACACGCGCAAGCGCTCCTTCGTCGAAGCCGCCCTGGCGCGCGCCCGCGCCGCCTCGCAGCGCCCACCTGCCACCAAGCCATGACACTAGACACCCTGCTCATATATGGCGTCGCCTCGCTCGCCCTGGCCGTGATTCCCGGCCCGACCATGCTGCTGGCGCTGTCCAACGGTATCGACGGCGGGATGCGCCGCGCAGGCTGGGGCATTGCCGGCGCGTCGCTCGGCAGCGTCACGCTGATCGCAGTCGTTGCGTTGGGGCTGGGCTCGCTGCTGGCCGCATCAGAGTTGCTCTTCAACGCGCTGCGCATCGCAGGTGTTGTCTACCTCGCCTGGCTTGGCATCAAGCTCTGGCGCAGCGAGGCGCCCGACCTTGGCGACGCGCTCGCCAGGTCCGCCATTGAGGTACGACCGCACGGCCGTGTCGCGCTGCTGCGCAGCCTGATGGTGGCCTTGTCGAATCCCAAGACGGTGCTGTTCTTCGCGGCCTTTCTGCCGCAGTTCATCGACATCACCCAGCCGCAAGGCCCGCAATACCTGTTGCTGGGCGCAGTCTTCGTGGCGCTGGATACCTGCGTGATGCTGGCCTATGCGAGCGCCGGCACGCAGGCTGTCCGATTCCTCTCGCAGCGCGGCCTCCGGGCCATGAACCGCGGCTGCGCGGCCGGCATGTGGCTGCTGGCGGCCACGCTCGCGTTCTGGCGCCGGCCGGGCGTCTAAGCCAGCCGCTTGTAGACGCCGCAGCCGGCGAACAGGTCCCGGTCGATCTCCGTGACGAAGGACATCTTCGTCTGCACCGCGCCCGTGACGGGGTGGGTGATGTCGTACTCGACCCAGCCCGGCCCCTGCCTTGCCTGCTGAACGACGGCGTCCAGCAATGCCTGGCCATCGATGCCGGCAATGTCCTGCACCCGCGTGCCGACCTTGGCCGGGTTGCCGCCGAACGCACGGTAGCAGCCCTGCGCATCGAGCACGAACACATACATGTCGCGGTCATGGAAGGGCTGCGCCGGATCGCTCAATACCCGCAGGAAAGCCGCCGGCGAAGGACTGGCGCGCCGCAGTTGCAGTGCGCTCTGCACCAGCGCCACCGCCTCTTCCGCCGTGCCCTGCTGCAGCTGGAAGGCCTGCACCGCCTGCGCAAGGGTCGAGGCGCGCAATTCCAGCCGCTGGGCCTCTGCGGCGGCCTGCTCGACCATCTGCGCGTTCTGCTGCGTGAGCTGGTCGAGCTGGCGCACGGCGGTGGTGATCTCGGCCAGGCCCGCGCTCTGCTCGGCGCTGGACGCCGATATCTGCGTCATGCTGTCCGCCACGGCGCGAATGCCGGGCGCGATGCCTGCCATGCGCTCGCCGGCAGCACGGATCAGGCCCGCGCTGCCTTCGACCTGCGCGGTCGAGGCCCCGATCAGCTGCCGGATCTCGCGCGCCGACGCGGCCGAACGCTGCGCGAGGCTGCGCACCTCGGCGGCCACCACGGCGAAGCCACGCCCCTCCTCGCCCGCGCGTGCCGCCTCCACGGCGGCATTCAGTGCCAGGATGTTGGTCTGAAAGGCGAGCGTGTCGATCACTCCCACGATCTCGCCCATGCGATGGGCGTCCTTGCGTATCGCCTCGATGGACGCCACGGCCTGGGCCATGGCTTGCGCTCCGGTGTCGGCCGCTTCGCGCACCGAGGTGGCGTGCGTATCGGAGTGCTGCGCCGTCCGGGCGTTCTGCTGCACCGCGCCGGAGAGCTGCTCGACGCTGGCGGCCGTCTGCTCCAGGTTGGCCGCCTGCTGCTCGGTGCGATCCGCCAGTGCGCGGTTGCCGGCCGACAGGCTGCTGCCGGCGTGGGCCACCAGCGCCGCATTGCTGCGGATGTCGGCCACCATGGCCGACAGCGTGAGCACCATGCGCGACTGCGTGGCGGCCAGCGCCGCCACCTCGTCGGCGCCCTGCGCCTGCGGCGGCGCCCGCAGGTTGCCGGCGGCCGTGTCCTGCATGGCGCGCGCCACCGCGGCCAGGTCGGCCGAGAAACCACGGTAGAGGGCCATGGCCCAGTACGCAACCACGCCAGCGCCCAGCAGCGGCACGGCCCAGTCCGCGGTATCCGGAGCGGCGCCCATGCCGGCCAGCGCACTCGCGGCCAGGGCGGCACAACAGATCAGGGTCAGCAGAGCCAGTTTTCCGGCCAGACGCATCCGGCGCATCAGCCACACGGCAGGCCGGAAGGGGTCGAATACGCGCATCGCCAATGCCTCCTTGTCACCACGAATGGGTAACCGGGATTCTTGGCCGGAACGCCCGACACGGACCTGACAGCCGAGGCTATTCCTGCCTGGGATTACCCGCAGGTAGATACCCTGCCTGGTACTACCCCCGCGCGAGCGCCGCGAACGCGCGCACGACCTCGGGCGGCGCCTGTACCAGCTCGATCAGCACGCCTTCCCCCGCGATCGGGAATTGCTCATTGGCCTTCGGATGCAGGAAGCAGATGTCGAAGCCCGCCCCGCCGCGCCGGATGCCGCCAGGGGCAAAGCGCACGCCCTGCGCGGTGAGCCATTCGACGGCCTTGGGCAGGTCGTCGATCCACAGGCCGACATGGTTCAGCGGCGTGGTGTGGACGGCGGGCTTCCTGTCCGGGTCCAGCGGCTGCATCAGGTCGACCTCGACCCTGAGCGGGCCGCTGCCGATGGCGCAGATGTCCTCGTCCACGTTCTCGCTCTCGCTGCGGAAGGTGCCGGTGAACTCCAGGCCCAGCATGTCGACCCAGAGCTTCTGCAGGCGCAGCTTGTCGGGGCCGCCGATGGCGATCTGCTGCACACCCAGCACCTGGAAGGGCCTTGCCGAGGGCGCGCTCATGCTTCGGTCACCGCCGTGTGGCGCTGGTTCAGGCCCAGCTTGCGCAGCAGCTGCACGTCGGCTTCCACATCCGGGTTGCCGGTGACCAGCAGCTTGTCGCCATAGAAGATGGAGTTGGCGCCGGCCATGAAGCACAGCGCCTGCACGGCCTCGCCCATCTGCTGGCGGCCGGCGGACAGGCGCACGCGCGCCTTGGGCATGGTGATGCGCGCCACGGCGATCACGCGCACGAAGTCGAACGGGTCGATCGGGTCGCTGTCGGCCAGCGGCGTGCCGGGCACGCGCACCAGGCTGTTGATGGGCACGGACTCCGGGTAAGGCTGCATATTGGCCAGCTGGGCCAGCAGCACGGCACGGTCCCCCGGGGTCTCGCCCATACCAA
>Ga0116227_10005007_pt1 | contig 28348 bp, 22 predicted proteins | sample S1TSphgellanicum_FD_89693 | JGI IMG/M metagenome (GOLD analysis project Ga0116227, IMG submission 89693) | Host-associated microbial communities from peat moss isolated from Minnesota, USA - S1T2_Fb - Sphagnum magellanicum MG | ecosystem: Host-associated > Plants > Peat moss > Unclassified...
AGGTGTTTTGCCCCTTGCTGTCGAGCTCTGAACATTCGGGAGTCCCGGAAGACTCCCAACCTCCAACTTTTCCAAGTGTTGGGCTTCACCCCCACACTTGGCCAAAGTGGGGTTGCGACACGTAGGCTAGCATCTGCAGCTTCTTTGTGAACATCTTTGGTTTTGAGTTCATGTCATAATGAACTTGGATTTACTTGAAAAAATTTGTGCCAAGGGTAGGATCGCACATAAGAAGGTGCTTGCAAAAAGCAAAGTAGTGGTCCTTCTTGACCTGCTCCATTGCCTTCTCCATCTATTCCTTAAATTTGATGGGGGAACTATTAGCCTCCAAGGGGAACTGCTCATAGTACATTTTCATAGCAACATCTCTAGCAATTGAAATCTTGTGCTGCAAAAAACAATCAAAAGATCAAGGCATGTGAAAAATGTTACCAAGTAATAGCTAGGAGGCGAAATACAAAAATAAAATAAGGAGGAAGAGAATTTGGCTCACCTTGTACATGTAGTCGAATAACGCCTCAAAAGTAAAAGAATGCCAAGTCTTACAAGATTTGCTTTGGCATCTTTTATACACATCTATAGGCAAAACTTCTTGGAATTGTTCTAGAGATATGATACCAATGGACTGGATTCGACAAAATTCATAGATGGGGCTAGGTTGAACATGATTTAGCTCCATTGACCTTCCCACATAAAATTATTTTCAAACAACTAAAGTTGAGAACATTAAACATTAAACTACAACAGATTGAAATGCAAGTCTTTAAATCAATGAAAATAGTTAATGAATTACCTATTCAAGTCTATCATGGTTATCAAAAATTCAACTAGCCCACAAAAGGTGTCCATCAAGATGGAGTCCATAGAGATATGCCATGAGGCATCATCACCATGGACACAACAAATATATGGCATCCAAGCTTATAGCTTGTGATTGCCATCCCACACAAAAAACATACATTTCGAAAGAGATTTTAGATCAGGATCCACTAAGAGGAAGTTTCAAGCCTCTGGTTTTCTAAATGTTAGTGGCAATTCCAACCGGCCTCATGATCATCAATGAACTCCTCCTCTCCCTTCGAGTTCAATGGGGACACATAAAAAACCTCGCAATATCCAAAATTGAAGGCTTGCTCCATTTTGAAAACATCAAATTTCAAGGCAAGGCAAATTACATGCATTGATATCATCTTGTAGAGAAGGATGTTCATCCTAGCTTTGCACTTGGGAAGCATTTTATACTTCTCCAAAATCGTTGTGGTGTTGATCTTGTTCATTTGGACAACTTGAATTGTCCTATTAAAAGATAAGTTGTCAACATTTCTAGACCTCTAGAAACTTGCAAATCATGGATTTTTCACATGAATGTGTTGAAAAAAAATAAAAATAAACAAAAATACATTCCTAAAGGTTCAAAGCATACATGTCCAGTGTCCATAATTGCAAGTTGTGCTCTTTCAGAACCCTATAGAAGCACATGCAAAATGAATCAGATAACACTATAAAAGTGAATATGAAATGAATAAGATAAAACAAAAATATTTTTAAATGAAAAAATTGGGTTCTTCATAGCCATCGACACTATCTTTCAACACCATAAGTTGGTATTGACAACTGCGAAACACCCAAATCTCCACAGGAACACAAGCTCAGATTCTGCCAAAAAAACCTCCAAAAAAAATTTTTAAATAAAAAAATGGCCAGGCTTAAGTTCAGTCACACAAACATGAGAGGCTAAGCTCAACCTCAATCGTTTGTCTTGGAGTGGATTTGACAAAACAAAAGAAGAACAAACGAAATTAAAAATAATAAATAAAATTTTAAAAAAAACTTGTGTTCTTTTCAGACATGGGTGTGAACTCTTGACACCGAAAGTTGGTGTTGATGGCCGTGAAGAACCCAAGTTGTTCATGGCCAACAAGGCCAAACATGAGCTTGGCTGCACAACAGTGCATGGCTAAGTTCACATTCAACCTTTTTTGTTACCAAAATCCAAGCTGTAACTCGGATTCCTGTAAGAACGCTTACAAGAACCAAAAATAAAAAATTGGCCGAACTTGAGCTTGGCCATGCATCAAGTTCGGTTGCACATCCTTGTGTGACAAAGCTCAAGTTTGTCCACTTGTCTTGCTACATACTTACAAAAGAAAAAACAAAAAAAAAAAAATTAACACAAAAAGAATAAACAAAATAAGATGGCTGAATTTAAGTTCAGCCTTGCATTTTTTGTGCAACTAAGCTCAAGCTTGACATATCTTTCCTCCCAAAAATCTGAGCTCATGCTTAGATTATCTTGGAAAGGAAATAGAAAAAAATTAAAACAAAATAAAACAAAGAAAAACAAGTTGAAGGAGGATGTACCTTGAGCTTGGACAATTCTCCAATGGATTCCAACTCTTGAGCTTCCCTCCCTCTCCTCTTCCTCCTTCACAAAACAATGCAAAAGGAAGTCATTCTCTATTTGTCTCTCCTTATACAATATTTCACTACAATTATGCTTCAAATGGAAACCTTAAAACCCTCCTTTTTTACCAAGCCATCAACACTTAAGAGCTTTGTGCTCTCTCTTTGGCTTCTTCTAGAGCTTTTACTTTGATTCCCTGCGGAATGAAACATTAAGACTTGTCAGAATCTTAAATCCATTTATAAAATTAGAATATTTTCTACCAAATACTCAATTTTTTGTAGGCACAAACTAGTTTAATATGCGTACCTCCTTTTCTATTTCTTGGGAAAAATCTATTCGCTATCTTCCTTCAAACTCTTCAATTTCCTTCAAAAAGATGAATGGTTTGAAAGGATTAAAACATACAATATTACACATTTGTTTCTTCTTGTAATCAAATTTGAAATTGCGAAGGTCCTTCACCAGCTACCTTTGAATCCTAAAAGCAAGTCCTCACATCTTCCTTGGTGCCATTATGGTTCCACACCTTATTAGCGTCCAGTTGTGTCCACAGCAATGTCATTTCTTCCATGGACCTCCCTCTTTGGAGTCAATATTTTTTCTGCATCTCTCAAAGAATTTCTTCCTTTCATTATGTAGAATATATATCTGTAAAATTATTGGGAATTTGAAACTTATCTTCTAGAAGCTTCCATATATTATTATGTGTTTTCTTTGAAATGACTCATTGTAAGAACTTCATTAAACTTTTCATCATTTAATAACCTCCACCATCCACCAATGTTTTCCAACTTGGCTAGTTCGTAAATGGACAGAATTATGTGATGTTTTAGTTATTATTATGTATGCACCTAACTTTGGAGTTACTTTCTTTTTTTCCCTATTAACGCTCCCTTCAACTGTGTAATTATTTTCTTCTTTTCATGATAAACTTTCCCTTCTCCCATTCTAAACCTTTTCAGCAGTGTTTGTTGAACTTTTATTCATGACCCAACGAATGAGTGCTAAACATGTCATAGTCCATTGGGATTTATGCTTTATGGTTTGGATTTTTTAGTTGGGAATCTTCAGAATTTGTCTCGTAGAAAGTTGTTTCATTTTTGCATGATCTGTGTTTAAAACTTAAAGAGATTTGTTTTACCACATTCACTTTTAGGTTTTTGGAATTATGTTGATGGTCCCTTGACTGTTACTATTCTAAAAATATATCCTTTATAATGTGTACGTCTTTTTTTAGATTTCCACCTACCCTCTGATTTTGCCATGTTTCAATTCAATGTAATATGCTAAACATTGGGAAACAATTGTCAAACAACCAATTGGTGCTTCTTTTGCTATAGACTTCAATAGCTCACAGTTATTTGATATGCATTTATACCTTCCCCCCACCCTCATTAATTGGCTTCCAAAAGTTTCCTTTATGCTTAGTTTTTTTTTTTGTTTGAGGTGTTTTTTCATGTTTAAGTTATTCCTATCTGTTTTCCAATTTCAATATGTTACCCTAATCTACCTCTCACCAACATTGCAGCATACCCTTCCTTCCATGAATTACAACCATGCGCTCTATCCTATACTTCTATGGCCATAAAATCCCTTTTGTATTTTCCATACTAAAAAATGTGGCCAAAAATCAAGCTAGAGATGCAAACTCCTTTGTGTTGATTTCTAGTCATTTTGTAAATTCTTTGCACTAGATTTGATTGATGGATTTTGAACTACACGAAGTCATTTCATTGTTGCACGCTCAACCTCTGTCCTTTAAAAGTGTAGAGAAATGTTCTGCCACATTCGCTCTTAGGTTTTTGGAATTGTTTTCATTGTCCCTTGTTTGTTACTATTCTAATAGTTTGTCCTTTATGTTGTGTACGTCCTTTTACAAATTTCCACCTACCCTCTGATTTCTCCACGTTTGATTTTTTGATCTATTGTGCTTCCAATTGGGAAACAATTCTCAAAATGCCAATGCCCCATGCCGTCATTTATTGGGCGTCTAAAGGTTTACCCTACACTCGATTGATCAATTGAATTCATCTTTTTTATTGGCAATGCATTATTTTCCACTAGCAAGCAATTGTCATATCACAAATTGGCGCTTTTCTATCCACATCTTTCAACAACCTAAAGTATGGTGTGCATTTAATTGATTCACATATTTTTCTCCCCCATGTTTCATTAAATGTCCACCTATGTTTTTCCGCATAACTCGGTGGAATCTTCTAATGGAGGTTGTTATCTCCCCTTGTTTATCTTTGGTTTAGTTTACTCCTATTTGTTTTCCAACTTCATAATGTTCTGTTGACTTGCTCCTTCACAACAACTTGAATAGTTTCCCCTATTTTCTTTGTTATTTCATTTCATTTCATCTTCCATTGTTTTTTTTTTCTATCTTTAGTATGGCAACATTTTGTGTTGATGGTCGGCCTAAACTCACCATCTTAGTAGATGGAACTAATATTACTGTTGTGACTAAAAAATGCTTGTGTGCTATGTTTGGTTTCCAGCTTGGATCATTGCATATTTTTCAAGGATGTTACTTATGATGCAAATAACAATGTTTCAAGTTTGGTGTATCAAATATCCATTGCTATAGTTCAAGGTCAAGAATGGGTGGTGAGCTTTAAACGTTACATGGTTGTGGGTGCCAATGTCTTTACTCGTTCCTAAAAACCATCTTAATGTTAAAAATAACAACGTCTGTGGTAAAAGCAACGATTTCAAGATACAACAAGACGAAAGACATTTTTGACCTTCATGCCGATCTCTATACCTCAAGCACTGTTCTTTCATCCATGTTCATTATCTTCTTTGGTTCTTTGTCCAAAGAAGGCCCGCCATCCTTGGTGGAGAATTTAACAATGTGGCTTCGCCCAAGTTTTTTTGTTCTTTTGGAGGTTGTGCTATGTCAGCCAACATTGGAGGCCTCCACATCAATCCCGTCAATATAGTCTATTGTTGATTATATGCACACAATGTCAATAACTAGACATGCATTTAACGAGTTGCATAATTTGGACTACGACTAGATTACAATTCTAGTTGTTTCATTTTTGCCCATGACGTTCAATGGTGACATTTTGTTTGAATTGCCTCCCCTATCTCCCAGTAATCCATCTTCGACACAAATGCAAGGCATGGACAAAAAGTATGATGGCCACGCTTGGTCGAAGGTCATCATAACCAACATAAAAAATAGTTTTGGTTTGAGTTTTAAGAAGGCTCATTGTTTGGGGCACTTGCGCTATGTCAAGACGGATTGTGACTATTTAGTCCATTCTAGGGCTTGGAATGAGATTGCTTTGGTTGGAGAATTAGCCTAGGTGCCATTGAAAGGATAGGTCTTTCTTGGACTTTCAAGTTCGTCCTTTGCTTACAAATTCTACAATTCCCCACCTTCTTACGTCAACCCATGTAAAGGTTGAATTTATTATGATGTCCATAAACAATAGTCTGTTTTGAAGGTTGCAATTCACCTTGGTGTGCATTTTCACCCTTCTATAGATGGGAGGTGTAGAGAGGTTGTGGATGAAAGTAAGAAGTTGATATAAGAAGAGGTCAAATGAACATTCAATGCCAAAATATTTGCCATCTCTTTGAGTGCCAACAAATCCTTCCTTGCAAAGCATTTGTTCAATGAAAGTGGTGACAATAGTTGTGAGGTTCTCAAGGGCCATTTGCTCAAAGAAATTTAAGGCAAATTCATTGTGTTGAGCTCGCTAAATGTGCGCAACCTTGTTACCTCTTTCAAGCATCACCTAGGTGGAGGTTACATTGACAATATCCTTGAGTTGAAATCTAAGAGTCATTATCATTTCATCCAAGAATGTTGCTTCCTAGGCCAAATATTTGGTTGTAAAGTCTTTATCTTCAAGATGTCCATCAACAGGGTTGGGAGTGGAGTTGGCTTTGTTGCATGAATGCAGCCCAAGGGTGATATGGAGACTCATGGATCATTTTTGACCATGTGAAGTGAGTCACTAGTTGGATAACGATGGTTTGTCATGTTATGATTCAAGATATTGCAAAGTCATGACCATTGTAATTTGCAACATGTATCCGAAGACACAAAAACACAACAAATAATGTGGACAAAGTTCAACCAAATAATGTTCAAACATGAGTACATTGAACCTAACTTCAAGGGATTCATGGTGGACATCACACAAGCAAGTTGGAATGTTGTCAAAATTGTTTACGGTTCTGGTGATGCCACTATAAGGATGGTGGACAAAGAACGTACATGTTTGTTCCATTGGACCCAATTGCTTGATAGGCATACCAAACAATTAATCAAACCTAAACTATGGGATCAATATAAGGCCCTTTGCTTCGACTACAAAAATTCCAAGTTTTTAGAAGAGGCGGACACTCAGTATGCAACTATCTATTGCTAGTGGTTCTTGTCGGGAGTTGTGGTTGAATCTAGTAACGCCTTTTTGTACACAACCACTTGTAATGACTATGTTCAAGATTTTAAATAATTCATTCTATATCGACATTACTTGCGAAGAGGTCCTTTTGGGAAAGGTCCTAATAGAAATGAATTCCTTTTGAAGAAGGCCCATTTTTCGAGGGATGTTCCCAAGCTTACAACAATCATTGCCAATTATACTTCCGAATCTTTGTTCACCACATGGATTCTTCATTTGGAGGGTGAGGAGGCGTTTGGTTCTACCAAGCATGATGTCAACTTTTCATCAAGCACAAATGAAGAATTGCATAGGCTTAACCATGTCAATTTCTCTCATCTTCGTGTGGCCATTCTCGCTTGTCAACCCAACAATATCAATGATTTATCCATCCCCAAATCACCATGTGTTGCACAAAGTATGTTTCTTATACTTTTTCAAGGTGGCATAATGATCAATAGATTATGTGTGGGGATGGCATTTGGCATATTGATTAATGCCCTCCTAATTATGTTGTGTAATGTTCTACATTGCAAAAAAATACCAATGTGAAGTGCACAGGTAAAATCAATACACATAAGATAACATATGGGACCCTAGTTACATGTTATTTTAATTTTCGGGCCCAATATCGATTTGGGCTCCCGAACACCATTCATTGGTTATGTCCAAATGACTTCAATCGTTGGTTGGGTGGGTCTTCACGAAAATATGCCATTGTTAGGCCACATGTCCCATCTATATGGCCTATTCAACATGGTGTCAACTTGACTTAGAAAGAGTTATCATCCTTTGAAGAATTCGTAGCTAGGTTTTTGTTTGATTTGGAATGGTGTACCACCCCTTGGAGTTTGTTTAGAGGTGAACATTCCACTTTAAGCAATTTCCAGGTTCCTTCAACTTATAGACCAAATGTAATCAAACTTGTAGATGTAAGTAGTTGGCCCACATCTCGTTGTGGGAAGAAGGTGAGAAGGCTTTCAATGTTTAAATCAACACAACACACCAACAACTGGGATGCCAGTAAATTATTCATTCCTTCTTTCGGTCTACCCCCTATAGATGTCCAACCCCCTAGGTATGGGCAAATTTATAGCATATTCTGCAGCCACAAGCATTTTGATGTGACAATTGGAAATTATCCATGTTGCTCATGTTTATATTTCATTGTCATGTTAGTAGCTTCTTTGGGTGGGCGTGGGGCATGGGTGTAATTTAAACACCTACATTATATCCTACAAAACATAAAGTATTATGGCCAATTTGAAGACTTCATTCATTATCCCATGTGGAGTTGGGACGAGGTTCAACTATTGTTGGCATGTGCTAAAACATTTGAAAGCCAATGAGAGTATAATAGCACTATAGGAGTGCCTATTTCATTTTCATTATTCATAGACCTTGTTATTTGTTAGTGTTGGTGGAACACATCCAACGATGATATAGGAAAAATTAATTTCATGGTGCAATGACTATCATTTTTGGAATATGTTGTATTTTAACATCCTTGGACGGGTTAATCATTTTGGTTTTGGTGATTGTTTCTAATGTGGTTTACAATTTTAAAGAAATACCTAGGTTTATGGGTACAATTTTGAACCACCATTTTCCTTAGTCCATGTGGCAAAATATTTTGCAAGTTAGCAAGGAATATTTTGCCAAGTCACAAAAGTGAACCAACATGGCATGAAAATATTTGTAGAATATTTTATGATGTGGCATGGAATATTTTATAAAAAAAATTTGTTGTTCACTTGAACCCACTCACTTGTTCACTACTCAATGTTTGTTCATAATGTCATAACCCTAACATTGGGTTCACAACTAAGTGTGAAGTGCAAGGGCCCATGAAGCCGAAAATGTGCTTAGGTGTGAAACACACTTTCACAAATGGGGGAGAGTGCAAGGGATGAGGCCCAATGACTCTTAAGTGCATTCCCACTTTGGGAGTTGCACTCGTGCAAGAGTTACAAATGTTCAGAGCCTTGGTTGAAAAGGAAAAAAAACACCAAATTAAGCCCACAAGACACCATTAGAAAGGTCTTGAAATTTAAATGCTTAAAGTGCCCTCATATGGTTCATTTAGACTTAATTTGCATGAGTTATAATCAAAAGAAAGGGCATGAGTCAAATTGGAAATTTGATTTTCGACCATAAATCCTTGGAAAGCAAAGGTCAAATGAGGTTCGATTGGGGCATGCTATACACTGTTGGAAAGATCTTTTTGAGTGCTATAAGATATTGCCCTTAAATGTTTTATTTATTTTATTATTTTATTTATATTTAAAAACTTGATTTGAAAAAAAAATGAGTGGCCAAAGTTTTGGAACAGTGAAAGTCCCAGTTTTGGGACTCCCACTTGGGAGTCTCAAAGAAAAGTGACATTTGGATGTAATCCCCAAATAGGGGAACAAAGTATACTATAGGGAGGGGAGTGGTGCCTCCTCCCAAAGGTTGTGGGCCATGTAAAGCTTGTGTTTAAGGTTGTCACTACTAAGTCCACCTCACCACTTCCATTCAACTTACATTAACCACCCTCTTTTCTTGGTTGTGTAGGTTGATCTCATCTTGAACTCCAACTTGTGAGTTCATCGTCGTCCCCATTTCAGAGCTTTAGCACGCCCCTCTTACCCTTGAAGTGCTATGAGTTAAAGAATGTACCCCAACTTTTTTTTCTTCTATTGCTTTCACCTTCAAATTTGCATTTGAGTCTTTCGAGAAGTTTGGGGGTGCATCAACTAACGTCGTTCAATTGAAAGGACTATCTATATTCTAGAAAATATGATGTGAATGTATGTTGGTCAAAAGCAAAGTTCTTAAGAGGAATATTTGCGCTTGATGGAATCTTTTTATAATGAAAAGCCACATGTATATCAATTGGGATGAACACATTTGAGGCCATTTATGGACAAGATTGTTTAACACCAACACTTTGGCATGTTTCCACGACTTGTGTAAAAATTGTTGATCAAATGCTCATGAGGATGCAAATTGAACAAAATATGATTACAAAATGCATGAAAAAAGCCCCATATAGGTCTTTAACCTATGTTAATAAAGAAGAAAATTTTAGAAAATTTGATGATGGGGATATGGTCTTCCTTAAAGTGGCCCTAAAAAGAAGCCAATTGAAATTGGGGAAAGGTTACAAACCTTCCCCAACGTACTATGAACCTTTCCAAATTATTAAAGAAATTGAAACTATGGCTTATGAATTGGGTTTGCCACCAAGATGGAGGATTCATGATGTTACTCATGTGATCCTTTAAAGAAATTTGTACTAGGGCCCAACCAACGTTTCCCAAAACTACCACAAAAGGAGAAGCCTTGGTTGAGTTTGAAGAAATTTTGGGGCACATGTATGAAAAAAATGGGTTATATTCATCCAAACAATAGTTAATAAGATGAAAATGGTGCCCCCATTACTATAAAACGTGGGTGCAGTTTACTAGTCCTTGTGGACTAATGAATTCATTACATCCCCACTAGGTCCCATTCATTGGGACCAATGAATTCACTCAAATTCTAGTGAAATCATTTGGTGTATAAGGATGTATTTTGTTGTAATGCCCATAGATGATGCCACTTGGGAATAAAAAAAGGAATTCTAAAAGAATTACCCCACATTTTGTATTAAGAACAATACATTATTCTAAAGGGGGGGGGATGTTACGTTCTTCATGCAACCAAATGGCAAGGAAGGCTTAATTAAACATAAGGAGCAAAATGTGATGGGCGAAAATTACAAAAATTATCATGCATGATGAACTTGGAGGTGAGGCTTCTAGAAGAATTGTGAATATGGTTATATAAATATTACGAAAGTTCACAAGGTAAAGTGTTGGAAGTAGAAGAGAGGAAGAATGGTATAAAAAAAGTAATAGGGATTTTAGTTTGGAGGACGAAAGATAAAGAGAGGAAGTGGAATAACATAAACAATGAATATAAGAAGTTAATAACATTGATGGACCTAGAACCTTTCGGGTTTGTGGTTGAGTGGAGAAGTTGTGCACTTGAGCATGATGTACAAAATTTGATGATATAAGATGTAAGTGTTGTCTAATTTTGAAGTTCCAAGTGTGGTTGGTTGTGTGGTTTGGATTGTGGCAATTGGGTGGAACATTTGTGTGCTTGAACATCATGTACAAAGTTTGATGATATAAGTTATAAGTGGTGTGTAATTTTGAAGTTCCAAGTGTGGTTGGTCAAAAGCAAAAGGGTGGGACCAAAAGTTAGGCAAAGCATGTGGTTTGTCGTGAAAGAGGTTGAGGAATTTGAGAATTTCTAGCTCATTGGGAAGATGGTTTTCTATGTGAAGTAGTTACATGCCATTAAAATAGTAACAAACCATTTAGAAGCAAATAGCCGTTAAGTGGTTTGTAGCCATCTTATGTGTACTAGTTCTAGGGAATTGGCAAATTAGTTAATAAAAGTTGTATTTGGATTGGTTACTATCCCTTTTTTTAAAATTCCTACCTAGGGTTGGGACACAATTGGATTAGGTGTGTGATACTTAACTTACACTAAATTAATGTCTCTTGTTCAAATTTAACATTTCTCAAGTAATTATTAACTCTATAAAGCTTGTACATGCCTAGTTGAATGCCTTGAGTGAACCAAAACTCACATTAGTACAATGCTAAAAACCCTCAAATTCATCTTTTTCTTTCTAAATATTATAAATGTCCCATGCTTAAACTAAAGTAGGGTTTTTGGGTCTATGTCATTTATACACAAATGTTTTGCATGCTTGTTTTAAGAGTATGCAATACATGCAAGAACCTCAATAGTATTAGTTCACACAATTTGTGGCTTGATTTTCTCAATCTGGTAAAAAACATGATAGGTCTTAAATAGTTATGTATCAATTGCTTTATACTTGAATAAAATATGTAATGTTTTGCAAACATACCCCTATATAATTTCACACATCTTAAAACTAAACTTTTCCTAATAAACATGCTCAGGAACTTGGATCTTTTTCAGGTACATGTACAAAAACCAGCACAACACTGCTCTGAAACAAATCTAACATTTCTTGAGTTTAATTTCGCAACCCTCAAAGGTGAAGGATGCAACTGTTGTCTGGCTTCACCTTTGGGCTTACTCTGAACAAGGTGAAGGTTCTAGTGTAGCTGCTGCTTCACTCTGGTCCACCCGTGTCAGGGAGGCAGTAAGGTCTCGGTTCAATAGGGTGTTATATACAATTGCTGCATCCGTCCAATTGTCCTCTCTCTCTCTCTCTCTCTCTCTCTCTCTCTCTCCAGTTTTCCTCTCTAAGTTAGTGTAGTCTACAATTTTCCAGAATGTGGTTTTAAGGGTTTTAAGTTAAGAGTCCTAATTTGAAGAGCTTGGCGTCCTTGTTTTAATTGTAAAAGTGGGTCTTAATATTAACCTGCCAGAAGATAAGCTCCCCTTTAGGAGAAAGAATGCATTAATAATCCCATGTGCCGGGTGCAGCTAGAAAAGTGCTCGTGTGCACGAATTCCAGTTCATACCTGTCAGATCTCTATTTTTTGTTTGCATTATGTAGCTGTTCAAATTGGTGTAAAAATAGCATCTGTTGTTCAACTCACACACAACCATGATGGAAAGTTGGGCCAAAGCACTTACACTGGTTCCTTCCCCTTCTTGAGTGAGTGAGGTCTCCTTAGTGCCTATATTTAACCCAGAAAATGTTAAATTTGGACTCAAATTTAGTCTTTGAATGAGATGTACATATATAGTGTTTAGAAGCAACCCAAAAATGGTTTGGGATTTCTTTTTAACCATGATTCCAGTGTAGGGTGCATGTGCACCCCAAGGCCGAAAGTTGAGACCAAATCATGTGACTTGATGTTTTGTCATCTGATAACTGATAAAGGAAGTTGAAACTTGGTGTTAATATGTTGCATGACTTGATATTTCTTGGGCCCACTTCACAACGTGCAAAATCATGTGGACTGAGGTGTTGACACAGCTAGTGTGCATGGGTAAAAGAACTCCAGGTTTAGAAGGTCAAATTAACACACCAAATGAAAGTGATTTACGATTTTATTCACTCTGCTCTTCAGGGTAGAGACATTGGGATTCACCCAGAAATGGGCTAGAGTTTGGTATCCTTACATTCTAGGGTCATTTAGAATGCCCTTAAAAACATTTTCAGCATAACCAAGGATAGGCTTGGGGTTCACCATGCTAAGCACAATGTGTTTCCAATTTAATATGTCGAATAGTTGTGATCCTTATGGATGTCATTTAAAGGGCAGAGCCATTATGCCATGGGCCACTTGTTTTGAGATTTTTGCCACGGTGCCAGTGTAGGTGGCCCCAGTGAATTCAAGGGTGGAAACTTGAAACCATATCATGTGACTTGATGTTTTGTCATCTGATAACTCATAAGATTTAAACTTGAATCTTTCATTAAAACATCTCATGACTTGATATTTCTTTGGGCCCACTTCACGACGTGCAAAATCAGATATCATCTTTGCTGAATCATAGGTTCTCTGCTCCTATAAGCTATAACTGTTCCTTGCTACCGTGGTTGCTGGCTGAATAGGTGGATTGGTGTAGAGTAATGTGGACCCAGGTGCTGAGACTTGAGACTCCTGCTTACTAACTAAGTCCCCACAATTCATGCCCCTGCCAATAGCATAGGCTAAAATAGGTGATGAATTCAGTTGGGACTAGAAATTCTGCTGAGCCAATGAGATTTTACAGCATGCACCCAAAGACCTCTTGGTGGGTGGGGGTTGGGACGAAGTTTTTTGGATTTTGTTGTTCCCAATGTATTCTCACCAAATTCTCATTTTGTCCCCCAAACCAAGTTCCCAGTGGGTTCTCAACATGTTCACCAAGCTCTCAATGTGTTCCCCAACATGGTTACAATAGCACCTGACTTTGTCCCATATGCTTTTGCCCAACAATTTGTCTTCTTGGAGATAGTAGGCTGAATATTGGGACTTATATGTATATATGTTTGGAGTGAATACTTCTATGGTTGGGGAGCCTCCAAATTTTAAGAACTTTTTTGTGATGGGCCAATCAAAAATTCTCATTGCAAAAAAATCCTTCTGAACTAATTGAGGAAGGCACCCTCAACTAATTAATATGGATCATATCTATGGGCACCTAATATAAGTGTCAATTTTTCTAGCAGAGAGCTGAATGTTTTAAACAGTGCTGGGCGATTGTCGTAAAAGGAACTTGATAACCAGGGGTTCTCAGGGCAGTCCTCAAACCACTGGTTCTGATATAAACTGCAGTTCTTGGAAATCTAAGAACTGGTCAAATAACCTTCTACACAACTAGAGGTTCTTGCTGTTATTTTGTGAAACCACCAGTTCTTTGAGATTTTTTTGAAGAAACCAAAACTGGAGGTTCATTGAACTTTGTTTTTAAAAAAACTGTCTGTTACTATTTTAAAATAAACTAACCATCCGACACTGGTTTTAAAAGGAAAATTAAAACACATGAAGAGCTTAGGTCAGGGAGGATCCTTGGTTGCATGTGGGGAACAAATGAGTTTGGGGAACAATTACTTGTGACAAACTGAGTCAAGTCTGATTGAGCATGAGCAATGGAGATATTGTATGTTGTAGGGGAAAGCATCTTTGCTCAAGTCTCCTGATGTTCTTGGACATAGGCACTGTGGCGGTAGCAATATTGGAATTGGGGGACTCAAAACTAGTGTCATCTGGTGAGATTTCCAGTTTTTCTGCCATTTTAAGGAGTCGTGATTACTTACTAGACGTTGGATCCAACACCTTTGGTAGATTACGAGAATTTAATATTAGTAACCTACCTAGCCCACAAAACTAAGTATAGCCACTCTGCATACCAAGGTGCGCAAGTTGATAGTGTTGAAGAATCTCATTGCTATAATTATACAAAATTTTAATCTTACCTTGAGAGGTTGGTCAAGTTACATGCAAATTTCATCTGCCACAACTCAAAAACTAAGCAGGAAAGTGATTGATATTGTACCTCCAGGACTAGAACTTATTATTTCAGAGGGTGAATCAATTAAAGTAGATCAGCCTTTAACCAATAATCCCAATGTAGGTGGTTTTGGTCAAGGAGATGCAAAAGTAGTACTTCAAGATCCTTTACGTCTTCAGGGTCACATATGATGTTACTACTATAAGTTTTGAGTTTTATCTTAAATATTTCAATGAAACCTATCAATAGTTAATATCAAGGTGACAACAAATGTGGGGGTGACAAGCTTATGTCACAGGTGTGTAGATGAATGATGGCATGATGGATGAACAACAATGGCTAGCATGAATCTGGGGTAATATATATTATGCACCTATGTTATGAATACAAATTTTCAAAATGATGTGGTTGTTCAACATCTACCTTTCTTGGCTTACCATAAAATGGAACAACAATGAAATTGTTTAGTCGTACATACTTCAAATAGTATGTGAAATTGAAATTTTTCATGCTTATTGTCAAGAGATAACCTCTGAATTCGTGAATATAAATGATTTCTTCCATAAATGTGGATTCATTCTATGATTCACAATTGTAAGCCAAGAATGTAATAGTTCACATCCATAAAATTAATATATCAGGGGCTTAAAATGATTTATAATAAAAACATATGTATCAATTACGATTATCCCATTAAACAGCAATATTGAATACATGTCAAACTAGAGCTAGCATGACTGAAAATTGTTTTCATTGCTGCATGACATATAGGTGTAAATTGTTCATTCTATTAATTAGTTCATGGGTGCCCCCACAATGTTGTTTTTGTTTTTTTGGAAGGAGCCACATTGATTGGTCCATCACCAATTTTTTTGGGTACATTGGGCAATCTCCAAAGAACACCCTTTAACCCCCATTCCCCAAAATACCAATATAGTCATGCTTTGCTTTGGCCCTTCCTTTACAAGTTATGTACATGAAAGTTGAATTATATCCAAACAATATGGGATAAAATTGGGATGTTAATGGGAACATATTGGGGAGCTTGATAGGAACACATTGGGAACAAATGAAAAATACAAAATCCCATCCATCCCTTCCTCATGCATGTGTTAAACCTTCTAATTAATTGCCTAAAATTTTGTCACCATTTTCACCATGGGCTATTATGCCTTCTTAAGAGCATGGGTATGAAGACATATAGGGGGATCTGAAGTAGTGTAATTTGCTATATGGGGTTTTGGCAGGTATGTACCTAGATATACACCTTAGTATGTAGAACCAGAACTGACTGGTATAATTTTATGAAAAATCCAAGACATTCTTGTTGTTTGCCTCCATTGACACTACCATTGCACTTTCTGATATCCAGAGCTATATGCTTATATCATGTGTGAATGTTTTTTTGTGCTTTTGAGGATGCACATGTCAAATTTAGTCAAACTTTTCAAAATTACGGGTTTGTGTTAAAAAATTGGATGACTGAATCTTGCTTTTTTTCTAATCATACCTTGTCTTGTGTCAAATGGCTTTTGTTTTAATGCTCTCTACAAATGTGTCACCATTTAATGCAAATTTTTTTGGAATGCTCATCACTTTGGCTCCATCACAAAATTGAAAACTAAGTGATTGCCTTGGACCCATGTTGACAATCAACCATTTTCACAATAGCATGGGTACATGTAGGTTCTTATATAAACCCACTTATATGTCCATTTCAAGAGGATTTGAATACTCATGTTCATAGCCAATGTTCAAATTGAAAAAATCTTAATATATACTAGTACCTAGGTAATATGTTGAAATGAATCATATGTGCCCAACATTGATCTAAACATGCCATGGTGTGTCCAATTGGCTCAAAATGAAAAATCTATGAAAATATCATAAACTATTGTTGAATATTTAATGAAGGAAATTCCATCCACTTCCTTTCAAATACTTAGGGCAAGTTGAACAAGTGTTCAAGAGATTTTTTGTTGGATGATAAGTTCTTTACTTTTATCCTAAGAGACAATTCTTTAAAAATTAAGTCATAATGTTATATTAAGGTGCCAACTGCCAACCTATCAATGTTGATGGGAGTGTGTTGATGAACTTTAAGCCTCGTAAAATTGATTGGGATAAACTCATCAAAGCAAAAATGTTTTGAAGTTTTCCCAATGTGGTTTATGTTCCTATGTTTCTTTTTATTTTGTGTGTGCATTAATGTCATTTATGCATAATATTTTGTGTACTATTAAATTGTAGGTACCTTTTAAATTTTTTAAAATATTGGCATTGTACTAGGTACTAAGGGTGTGCAACCAAAATATTCTTCCATATCCCACCTACATAAGATATAATATAGGTGCATGTATTCATTCAATTGGGGAAAAAATGCGTCCATGTATTTTATTCATCTATGTGCTTAATGCACAAAGGGGATCCTTGAACATTTAATAATATGTTCAATAGTCTTGATATTTTCATCTTAAAACTTAATATGCCTCAAATAACATTATATGTATGAACCCAAAAGTTCTAAAATCTAGTGGGGAACTACAATGAAACAATTTTGATTATTTAAGGATTGATTTAATTTTCATTTTTGTAGTGAGGCACAAGGAACTTTAAGTTTCTAGTTCAAAGGATAAATAGATGCAATGAATCAATATTTTACACATTTGTAATGTTGGGGCAAATTATCTAATGTAGAATAATACTAATGGTAAGTTGTGATTGTAAAAGGGATGGGGGTAGAATGGGCTTTGGGCAACATGTCATTATGTGTTGCCCTTCCACATTCAATTGAACCTAAATTAATTAGGTTAGTACCAATTTCTTTTGCGTGTAACTATAAATAGTTGTTTTACATGTCATGTAAAAGTGTGTAAGTGTAAATCATTTACACTTGTACACATGCCAAAGTTTTTGCAATTACGTAATGTTGTGTAAAACAATTCACCATGTAAGCATAAATCATAGTGCATTATACTTTTATAAGGATATTGCATTGCCCACTATCCTTGGAGATTATGGTTTGTAAAAAAAAAAGGATATTGCACATCTTCAACTTTTCATTAGTGGCTATGGGTTTTCAAACAACAAGGTGAGATCCCAACAAGGTGACAAGAGGAAGTGTATTTGAAACGACTTATTGATGAAGATTGTAACAATGATAAAAAGTTGTGAGATGATCACAACACTTCCATTTAGACTTGGAAAAATTATAGATGAAAAAGAACATGGAGGAATTTGCTCCAAACCTTAAAACCTACTTTGCAAGACCAAAATAAAAGTTGCAAAATAATCACAAGAAAGGGGAATGCAACAATACAAAGAGGGTAAGGAGTCACTAGTATGAAACTCACATGAAACATGTTCTTCCTACATATTCCCTCTTTCTTTCCTCATGCTTATCATTTGCCCCTTTCCTTTTTTTTCCTTTTCCTTTGCTTGAAACAATCCACTTCCACAATGTTGTTTTTAGAAAAGAAAAAAAAGTAAATGCCTACATTATTGTGTGTTGTGTACATGAAAAAATTTGGCACAAATTATATTATTTTCAAAAATGCCATAATTTTGGAAAATTATTAACCTTATGTTATGCCAAAATTTTCAAAATAACAAGGAAATTCATGCAATGATTATAGATTGCACTTGACATTGTGTTGAAATTTTGATTACTCAAATTTGAACTTGCACTAATGGAAATCTTACCATTTGCAATTAATCATTATGCAATTGCATTAAACTAGGTGTCATTTGCAACTATATTAGTTGCGCTTGCAACTACAAAATTGGTCATGTATAATTTTTGGGCCATACAATTGTGTGTGCAATTAACATGCAACTAATCATGTACAAAATGGACATGTGTTATAAAAATCATGGCCTAAGTTAATACATACATATGTTAATAACTTAATATATCTACCTAAGCTATGTGTAATAGTCTTATACCTTTAATCTAAAATTAAACCATGTTAATTAATGCCACCCAAAGCAAAACATTGACTAAATTTAAATTAAATTCACAGTAATCAAAGTTAAATCTAAACTAAACCTTGCTTAAATTCACTGATTAATCTACCCATTTTTAGTTATATATCATATTCATTTTAGCCAAAATTAACTTATTCATCATTAATTCAACCAAAATGAGTTTACCCATGGTTAATATACCCAAAATAATTATATTACAATATTAATAATTATTATAACTAATCATGTATAGTTATTTTCAATGATTATATTTATATTTATAATTACTAATATTATTACTTATTAATGAATATTATTATTATGAAATAATTAATATTTTAATATTAATCTAATTTTTAAAAAAATATTATGATTTTTATTCTTCCATAATTTTTAAATTATTATTATTATTTATTACATTATTATACCTATTGTTAGTAGTTTACATTAGCTAGCAAACTACATTAATTAGCATATGATTACCTAGTATTAATTATTAATAAATATCAATATTATTAGTGATTATTTATTTATTTTTTATTGTCATCATCATCATCACTTGTTAACAATATTATTATTATATTTCAATAATTATAATTATAATTACATTATTAATTATAATAATATAATTATGGCTAGTAGGTAAACTAGGTTAGCATGGCACAAGTAGCATGTAATATTTGCATGTAGGCTACAACTATATTGGTTGCACTATTAATTAAATTCTTTTTCCCATATTTTTTGCCATGGATTCCAAATGTGCATTAGGGTTACTAGTGTTGACCTTGTCACATCATGTCAATCATGTTAGTTTAGACACCAATGCAACCCTACATTATGTTGGTTTAAGGTCAACCTAGGGTCAAGCTATATTGAGTACAATAACTTTTGTATCAAAGGTAAAATAATTACCCTCGCGGTCATAACACGTGCATATTATTTAAAAAAATTATCATGTGGAACCAACACATGCACTTTTGGTTGAAAAATAAAAAGAACATTGCATGACAAAACCATTAAATCTCACAGTAAGAAAACTTTGTTGGATTTTTTATAAATAAAGAGATTTTAGCCATCCATCTAATCAAGTACATTGATATCAATGATTCGTTGCATCATTTAACTAATCTCAACCATTTAGATCATAACTAAAATTTAATTGTAATATACTTAACCCTATCCAAGGATGGACCGAACTTGTTGACCTATGTTTAAATAGTGATCGCCCTTATCTAGGAATGCAATTGAATTTGTCCGCCCTTGTCCAAGTAGCGATCGCTCTTGTCCAAGAGTGATGGAATTTGTCCACCTTTGTCCAAAAAATATTCACCCATGTCCATGAATGCAATTGAATTTGTCCACCTTTGTCCAAAAAACAACTGCTCTTGTCCATGAGTGCAACCAAATTTTGATCACCCCTATCCAAGAATGTGATTGTATTTTGATTGCCCCCACAAGCAATCGCCCCTATCCAAGAATGCAATTGAAATTGTCCACCTATGTCTAGGTAATGATCGACCATGTCCAAGGAATGCAACCAAATTTTGATTGCCCAACAAAAAATTGCCCCTATCCAAGACTGCAATTGAAATTGTCCACCCTTATCCAAGTAGCGATTACCCTTGTCTAAAGTATGCGATTAAATTTTGGTTAGCTCCTTGAGTGATCATGCATGTCCACATAGTGCTAATCAAATTTTGGTTGTTTTGTGGACATGTTGTGACCAAAATTCAATTGCACTAAAATGATGGGAAAATGTAGTCACAATTAGTTTAAACTCCAATTTCTCAATAAAGTCAAACTTGAATATAAATTGGCCACTACCATCTTATTGTATAATCTCTTCCACCTCTTTTTGTTTGCCACAATGGGTTCTTAGTCTTTGGTTGCTCTTTATAATCAGTGCAAGGAATTTCAGTGCAACACGAGAGGTGGGAAAAGAGTGAGAACACTACATACTATGGGGTTCCTTTGCTTAGTTGCCTCAACCTTGTAAGACTATGATTGCTTTTGGAAATTGTTGCTTGGGAGGCAAGGGTTGTGGGTGAAAGGAGTCAAGGTGAGTGGGTAACATGTTTGATTCAATGTCTAAGTGCCTTCCCAAGGATTTTTTCAAGACCATTCATCCAAGCGCCTTCAAGAAGAATCTTCAAGGGAGAAAGAGTTTGGAACTAGGTCGACTTTTACAAGATATTTTCATTAGAAACAGAAGGTCGCAAGGGAAAACTAGTTCAATCCAAAGGCCACTATGGAAGTGCAAAAAAGTTGTGATGTATTTCTTCTTAGAGAAGGACATAGCTACCTTGACGATGTTGTATGTTAATTTTCAATTGGAAAGGATTGATTGATACATGATGGCCATGTAAAAAACAAATTCAAGAAGTTTTGGAAGCCCCTAAGTTTGAAAAGGATCGTAATTGCAAAGACTATTCAAGAATGGATGAGTTGAAGCTAAGGGATGCTACTTTCAACTTGGTCCAATGGGTGTCAATAATTTACCCATTGGAGGATTCCTCCATTGAAATTTGTTTGTTGCATGAGAAGGTGAAATGGTGGATGGTTGATCCAATTTTTTTGCCAAAAGTAAAACACAATTGCCTTCATGGGCAAAAAAGGGGTAGAAGGCAAACTTGAGCCAAACACAAGGACAAGGGGTCATTTGGGTGCCATGATCTACCACCATTGTGCTGGCTTTGAATGGTCCAAGTTGGCAAGGTGGACATGACAAAATTTACAAAGTGCAGATTGAGAACTTTGATCAGGTGCCTTCATACATTGAGTTTGCTAGCAAAAAGTTAAAGCCTAAGGATAATTATGAGGCATGATGTTGACTTTCTATGGAGGGATTGGCTTGTTCCACTAATCATCTAGGTGTCATAAAGTTTTATGCCATCCATGCAGAAACATTCGAGGCATACCAATTGTGGTGGAACATAAGCACATTTCAAGAAATTGAAGTGCCACGATAGCCAAAATCAATCCCTCGACAATCGGGAGCTTTTGTGAGGGGGAGGGCCGGATTTTTTGTGTCACCAATGTCTCATGACATTTAAACGAACACGGGTGAAATGGACTTAGGCATTTTTGTGCGTCATGAATGCAATTCAACAGTTTAGGACATTGCATAATGATTTATCACAAGACAACATCATGTTGCATTTTCCATTGGACAACCCTTTGGCTTTATACATTGGTGTGTGTGATTGGGGGGAGGCTAGGAAGCTAGGGGAAGATAACCCATCTCCATATGGATTTGTGACAAAATAAGAAACCCCAACTCAACAACATGGCTCTTCAATGGTGGGTGGCACTAGAGCTCTTTTATACATATGGAGAATGAAGTTCCATCAAATCTCTTCAACGAATGGGATTGGCACAACCGTGAACTCCGAAATCGGAAACATATTTGGTGGGTAAGCTTGCGAAGCTCATATGGCAAGAAGAGATTAATGTTGAATATTTTTTGGATTCATCAACCATGTCACATTTTAGGGTTCAACTTAGAGAAATGTCGGACATGGATCCCAACATGCAAAGAAGTCTACAATTAGCTATGAATGTTATGATGGGACTTCTTTACAATTGGACTCCACTAGGAGATTGTTATTGGCGATTGACATAGTCTTTAGGGTTTATAGTGGTTAGGGTTTAATGACATTTTTCAATAATCGTAGCATAAGAAATAGTGGATTGCATGTACATTCCCAATCTATAATAAAGTGCATATGAAATTTAACTTAATTTTTCAATTTTATTGGTCTTGGTTTTTTGTCTCATTTTTGGATCATTTTTGTAACATTCTTTGTTACCTTTTATTTTTATAATATTCATTATTGTGTTTAGGTTTTTTGTTTTCTTTCTTGATCTCATTTTTGTAATTCGAATTTTAGTATTGTTGTTGGGTCCCCATGTGGATAGGGGACCCAAGTCACCTAACTTGATTTTTCAATGGAAAAGTTTTTGACATCCAACACAATTTCAAAAGGAAAAAATTGAAAATGAACTACATTTTCAATTGCCAAAAGTTGGAAAAGAATGCTAAGAATTTTGAAATTATTATGTTTCATTCTTACTGTGTTGCCCAAAATATAAAAAGAATTGTCCCTCATCTATGGCCCTAGTGCATTTAATTTATTATTCCAGGGCACAATGGCTAATATTTCTACATTGTCATATCTTTCATCACCACAAGTAAGTGTTGAAGAGCTAGATTCGAATGGGGTTGGTGTTAATTAAGCTTAATCCTAAACCATAAAGAACTCCAGCAAAATAGGTTGCCATCTAAACAAGGTAAATCGACACTAGAAAAGGTTGCCATCTAGATGGGGTAAATCAAGATTGAAAAAGGTTGCCATCTAACAAGGTTCAAGGTCTAGCAACCAAAAAAGGTCGCAATCTAAATAGTCCCAAGGTCCAATGACCTAAAAAGGTCGTCATTTGGACAAGGCCCAAGGTCTACGAACTAAAAAAGGTCACAATTTAGACAAGGCCCAAAATTGAGCGACCAAAAGAGGTCGCCATCTAGATAAGGTCCAAGGTCCAATGATTGAAAAAGGTCACCATCTAGATAGGGTCCAAGGTCCAAAAACTGAAATTCAATCGCCAAAGGACATAAGTAAGGTTGCCATTTCGATAAATTACAACATTTAACGATCAAATTTTGGTCTAGTTCAAATGGCCACTAAATTTCGATCATCAAACATTACACCCTTTCTAGAAGGCAATTTGGATCCAATTTAGCTCACGAGTGATTTTGGTTGAAAATCAATTGCAACCTAAACGACCTAGATTGGGAGCAACCGAAAATGAGTTGTGACCTAGGCACCTTGGACTAAGATTGACTGAATATTTGTCCAATCCATAATGTGACCTGATTTCAATCACCATACATTGGACCCTATCAGGATTTCAATCGCTTGAACCTATTTAGCTCGCGAGTGAATTTGGTCGTTGGACCCTATCCAACACATGACCAATTGGATAGGGGTTTGTGACCAAAAATCAATTGTGACCTAAGCAACTTCGATTGGGAGTGACCAAATTCCCTTTCAATTGTTGAAAAGTATAGGTTGCACCTTTTGTGGTGATGCAACCTTTGGTCCATATAAAGAGACAACAACCCCCACATTTCCCACCTTTTTGTGTGGTGTCCAGTCTTTGGTTATCATTACAACCACCGCTTTACATTTGTGAAGGATGGCTGCTTGAGGGGGGCTTTATTTGTTGCCTATGGTTTTCAACAACAAATTATTGCAAAAATAAATTATTCAACTTCCTCAAGTTTGATTGTATGGCTCTTGTATATTTGAGGCCCTTGGTGCATCTCCAAATTTTTTTGCTTTCTAATTATGTTAAATAGGTTGCACTTATTTGGAAAGTGCATAACCTTCTAAACAAAGTAGATTGAATGTATTGCTTAGTTCTAAAATTAGTTCAGTTTTTAAAAATATGTCCAAGGATGAGAAAGATACTCTAGGGAATATGTTTCGAGACGAGCAAGGTCCAAGGATGACCATCAACTAAGAAGAGGAAGGGCGCTTAACACACAATCAACATGGATGTGTTAAATAACAAACAATTATTAACAAAGCTAGGAGGGAGTCCCCCAACCTTGGACATATATAAAGGCCAAGCAATATTCATTGGCTTTCTTCTAGGCTAACACCAATGATTGCATACAATACAACCTTTTGGTTTGTGTGCCACCACCCAGACTTGAAATCTAAAATGGTAGAGGTTTGGGATTGTTTCCATGGCTAGCCCACACATTTCCAAACAATGAAGCTTGCTTATGGTTGTGCCAAATGGTGTATGTTGAGGTCATCCTTTAACAAGATGTGGATTGGACAATAATTCCAAATACGAGGTTGGTGAAGAGTTTTCCAAGGGTGAAACATATCCCACGTGGTCCTCCTTCTAAACATTAGGGATGGAAATTGAAGTCCATGGGCAGGCAATTAATCCCCATAGGATTGAGCTGCCACAACAAATCGAACAACCCACATCTAACACAAGCAGAAAGGCAGTGAAAACGAAAGGGTAGTGAGAACGAAAGGGCAGTGAGAGTGAAAGGGTAGTGAGAACGGAAGGGCAATGAAAGTTATAGGGCCACCTTTGCAAAGGGGATAACTTAGACATGCCTCACAAATAGTAGATCATGTGTCTACATAGTAGAAAAGGAAGTGTTGTCAACACTATCATTACATGTGCTTGCATCGTAACTTGCAATGAATATGACCATGTTGCCAACCCAAGATGCCATTGAAGAGTTCATGTTTGAATATGTTCAAAGACTTGAAGTAGCACATATGGCAAAAATCCAAAACTTGAAGGACATGCATGCTCGAGAAGTGGATCTCTTGTAAAGCTAAATCTCTAGGTTGATCCTTAATTTGTGAACATTTACACCTTCCAATGCACGAGGGAAAAGACCTATGACGACCACTGAGCAATCAAACTTAAAGGAATTAGAATCAAAACATAGGCACTATGAGTACCATGAGTACCATGAACACCAACATGCCCAACAAATTTATGATGAATTGCAGTCCTTACATTAGATAAAGGTCCAATTCATTGAGGATCTTGCAAAAAAATGACACATTAATGAAAAACTACATTGAACAGTGTTGGATCAAAACGCTAGATTAAAAAAGGAATACCAATAAATGATGTTGGCATCCCTTGTGTTTACATCTTGAAAAGCCCAAATTGCTAATGAACTCAAGTCTGTTGGTGAATATGGACACTCAAACCCACTTTGGGAGTTCCAATTAACATCATAACCAGAGGTGGACCTTTTCTTTCCTAATGCGTATCCATGGCGTTTTGATGGCAACCGAACATAAATTGGGTCCAAGACACAAAGCTAGATTGGCAGTACAACACCAAACGTTTCACCCATCAAAATGAAGCTAATTGTCAACTCTTGTGGCCAATGCCACAATGCTTCACATGTGATGGCACTGTGTTACATATGTTTGAATCCATTTGGCCTTGAAGGTGGATGGCTTTAAGAACATGTCCACATATGTTCCATCCACCATGTTTGATCACCAAAATGCACACAAAACATTGACGTCCCATTTGCAGGGCACCATTCCATCAATGCTTTTACCAGTTGTTTAATTTAATTGCATACATGCTTGAGAGTTAGGAATGTAACCCAACAAATACCTTAACTAATCCTAAAATGTTGGGTTTAAACCGACCTTCAAATTGGCAGATTAGAAATGTTGAACTTGTGTGAAGTGGTGCCAATGTAATCTGAACATTAATTATTGAAGAAACAGTGGCTATATCCAAACATTTCTATTCTGATGAACATGATGGTTGTCGAAAATTTTTACCAAATAATTGGGGTTATTTTGATAAGGAAGAAGGAAAATTTCACAATGTAGTCCACCCTTAAAGAATACGATGGAACTATGATGGGGAAGAAATCATTCATGTTGGACAAGATGCACAGGACTATGAATCGGATGACAAGCATCAAACACAATACATAATAGACATCACTTTTCATGAAGTTAACATTTATCAATAAACTATGGCATGGGTGCTAAGTCAAAACATAGAATTCGCATTAAATGAAGTGAAACCGATTGCGCAAACAAATTGCACAAGAACCTAGATTGGCCAATGACACAACTAATTTGATTCTCAACCCAATTGAAAAACTTGCATCGACACGTAACCCACATCATAGACACCCAAATTTGCAATGGAGTTTAAGAATTCCAATGAGAAATGGACCTTCCATTGTAGGCACTCCACCTCATGTGTGAAATCACATTAATGTTGGTTGAAATAGACCACCTAACCCCACTGGAGTTGATTTAAACTCATATTAATTTATTTTTTAATCCATGTTATTGAATTTTTCATTAGTGATCACATACAAGTGATTGCAAGTGGCCCAACATTATGTACATAACAATATTATATATTTCTCATATGTAAATTCCATATGCACTTAAGAATAAAATATAGGTTTTGAAAGTTCACCCTTGTAATGAGCATTGTGCTTAAATTGGTATTACATAAACCAAACAACCCAAATCAACAATCTTGAAGAGTATTTTATTTTTAGAAAACAAATTTTCCAATTATTTTGAATGAACCAACTTAATACCTTGCAAACAAGGTTTTCCAACATTACTTGTGCCTTGTGTTTTTTTGGCCTTGCTTACCAAGGCAAGGATATTGTGTTTAAACTTTAGATTCATTATACTAGCTTCAAGGATTTTCTACCTTAGGTAATAGGTCTTTCTTCATACAAGGATTTTTGAAAAATGATATTTTGGCTTATGTTGGAACTGGAGATTAGTTATAGAATTATTGTATTTTGAAGGATTTTGGTTCCTTTTAGAGAAATTTTTGAAGATTATATTTTTATTGTTCCAGGCTAATGGATGAACATGTTTAGATTTTGGGTGCACCCATCCAATTGATGGGTTGTTTTTAGGTCTACCCATCTACTTGTTGGGCTTCTTTTCAAAACATGAAGGTTGGGTAACTGATTTAATCATGCTTTTATATTATTTGATTATTTTGGGTTGTCAATAGCTTTTTTGTATCATGAGGTTTCATTTCATTGTGAAATTTAAAAAACAATTCATATGACTAATAAAATGAAATTTGTTTGATAGACATACAAATAATTAATTTCAATTTTTTAAAATATTTTTAAATGATTGATTGCCCAAAGGATTGCCTCCATCATCAGAAATTGCCCTTTGCAAGAAAATTGATTTCGGGTTCTAGTAGGGATTTAAGCATCTTTAACTACTCTAGTTGAGGCATCCAATAAGAGAGGTAGGAGGAAGGGGAAGGAACAAGTTAAACACATTGATGACACTTTGGACATAATAGGGGAGTATGTCAAAGTTCCTCTACTTGGGAGTATTCCATGTGCGCAAATCATTCCTCTTCAGGGTTCTCTAAGGGTGGTCATTCCTTCTCTTCCACATTACACCCCCACTCAACCTATTCCTAATATAGTTCAATCCAGTATGTCGACTAGATCGCATTGCACTTCCCTTCCATTTTCTTGGCTGACCATTGCTACATAAAGGCAAAAGATTGGGAAGTAGCTTGAAGAATTCGTCAAAATTTTAGAAGTCATTCACCAAGTTGTTCCTTTCTCAATGCATTTTCGATCCTTCCTTCCTTGTAATTGACTACTTGTTTTTTTATTTCATCCTTTCCTCGTCTATAGGTAACTCCAAAGGGCAAGGTGAACCTTGTCCTTGTTGATGTTCCAGCGGACCTTATCGTGCCATTTAATTTGTTTCAATTTCCTTTATCACAACCTTATGTTATGAACCGACTACAAACAAGTGGAGAATTACAAGACAAGACAAGCTTTATTGATCCATCAACTGGTGTTGATCTGCTAAAAGGTTGTTCCCCAGACTATCTCCTTTTATAACCCTGAACCATACTAGTCCCAAAATATCCTAGGCCATGATATTGCCAAAAGTATCCCAAAATATCTTAGGCCATGATATTGCCAAAAGTATCCCAAAATATCCTAGGCCATGATATTGCCAAAAGTATCCAAAAATATCCTAGGACATGACATTGCCAAAAGTATCCCAAGTATCCCAAAATATCCTAAGCCATGATATTGCCAAAAGTATCC
>Ga0116227_10005008_pt1 | contig 28347 bp, 19 predicted proteins | sample S1TSphgellanicum_FD_89693 | JGI IMG/M metagenome (GOLD analysis project Ga0116227, IMG submission 89693) | Host-associated microbial communities from peat moss isolated from Minnesota, USA - S1T2_Fb - Sphagnum magellanicum MG | ecosystem: Host-associated > Plants > Peat moss > Unclassified...
ACCACCGAGCTCTACACCGCGCAGCAGGCCGCCGTGCGCGCCACCGCGCAGTCCGCGGCCGAGATGCTGGCCAACCAGCTGCGTGACCGCGAACGCGAGATCGAGCTGCTCAGCGTCGCGCCGCATCTCGCCGAGGGTTCGCTGAGCGCCAGTCACACGCGCGCCGCGCTGGACCGCCGCCAGGCCCTGCATGACGAGTACGCATGGATGGGCGTCGTGGACGCCGACGGCCTCGTGCTGCAGGCCACGGGCGGCCTGCTGATGGGGCGCTCGGTCGCTCAGCGCGACTGGTTCGTCGCCGCGCGCGAGCGCGTCTACGTGGGCGACGTGCACGAGGCCAAGCTGCTCGCGACCATGCTGCCGGCGGCGCCCAACGGCGAGCCCACGCGCTTCATCGATTTCGCCGCCCCCATCCGCGATGCCGAGGGCCGCCTGCGCGGCGTCGTCGGCGCCCATGCGCACTGGCGCTGGGTCACCGGCATCGTCGACGGTGCCGCACGCCGCCTGCACCCCGACAGCGGCATCGAAGCCCTCATCCTGGACCGCCAGGGCCGCGTGCTCTACCCCGAGGCCATGAAGGTCGCCCAGGCTGCCGGTGAGGTCGTGCTGCCGACGACGCTGGTCAACGGGCGTTTCGAAGGGCCCCTGCGCTTTGGCGACGGCAAGGACTACCTGACCAGCGAGGCCCCGTTGTATGCCCGCTCCAACGCCGAGCTGGGCTGGCGGATCCTGGCGCGTCAGCCGATGGAGCAGGCCATGCGGCCCGTGCGCGACCTGCAGCGCGACCTGCTGGTGCTGGGTGTGCTCGCGGCCGCGCTGCTGGCGCTCGCGGCGCTGCTGCTGGCGCGGCGCGTCAGCCGGCCGGTGCAGGAACTGGCGCACATCGCCAGGCGCGTGGAGAGCGAGCGCGTCATGCCGGACTTCCCGGCCGAGCCCGCCGTGAGGGAGCTGGCCACGCTCAGCGACGCGATGCAGTCCATGGCCAGCTCGCTGCTGGACACCGAGCAGCGCCTGCAGCGCACGAATGCCGCGCTGCAGAGTCAGGTCGAGCAGCGCACGGCCGAGCTGCAGGCGGCCCATGCGGCGCTGGAGAACCTGGCCATGCGCGATGCGCTGACGAGCCTGCACAACCGCCGCAGCCTGGACGCACGCCTGGTCGAGGCGCAGGCGCTGTACCTGCGCTATGGCCGTCAGAACGGCCGCGTGCACGGCCTGCTGCTGATCGACGTGGACGACTTCAAGCAGGTCAGCGACCGCTTCGGCCACCTGGCCGGCGACGCCGTGCTGCGCCAGCTCGCCGCACTGCTTCACAGCACCGTGCGCGTCACCGACGTGGCGGCCCGCTTCGGCGACCAGCAGTTCGCCGTGCTGCTGCCCGGGCTGGCCGGACCGCTGGAGGCCGTCATGGCCGCGGAGAAGATACGCACCCAGGTCGAGCAGGCCGATTTCGGCGCGGTGGGGCACATGACGGTCAGCATCGGTGCCAGCCTGGCCACGCCCGAGGACGCCGACGCGCACACGCTGGTCGCCCGCGCCGAAGCGGCGCTGCACGAGGCCAGGAACGGGGGGCGCAACGCGGTGGTGCTGAAGGCCGCGGACGCCTGAGCGCGGTGGCGCGCGTCGGCGGTCACAACGCCCCGACAGCGTCACTCCAGAATTCCCCGCAGCGGCATGCCGGCCCGGCTTTTAGTCTGCCGGGCATGTCCGATGCCGCTCAGATTCCCCCGCCCACGCCGTTCAGCGAAGACGGCTGGCGGCGGCTTGCCGACGCCTTGCAGGCCGCCTGCGGGCTGGCCGTGCCGGCGGCCAGCGCCGTGCAGGTCGCCGCGCGCCTGACGCCGCGGCTGCGCCGGCTGGGCCTGGACGCCTTCGACGACTACCTGCCGCTGCTGCGGGCCGAGACCGAGCTGCAGGCGGCGCTGGACCTGCTGACCGAGCCGCAGGCCGGGTTCTTCCGCGAGCCGGTGCAGTTCGAGCTGCTGGAGTCGGCATTCAGTCATTTGCGGCCTGCGCGGCCGCGGCTGTGGAGCGCGGCCGCGGCGTCGGGCGACGAGGCCTACAGCCTGGCGATGCTGCTGGCCGACCTGCAGAGCGCCGGCCGCATCGGCGCCGACTGGCGGGTGCTGGGCACGGACGCCAGCGAGCGCCGCGTGCGCACCGCGGCCGAGGGCCTCTATCCCGTCGCGCGGCTGCGCCAGGTCGGCGCCGCGCGCTTGCGCAGCCATGTCGTGGGCAACGGGACGTCGGGCCTCGTGCAGGTGCAGGCGGCACTGCGCGAGCGCGTGCACTTCGAGCGCCACGACCTGCGCGTGCCGCTGCATGGCCGCCAGTGTTTTGACGCGATCTGGCTGCGCCAGGTGCTGGCCTACTTCGATGCGGCCACGCGCCGGGGCGTGCTGGCCCAGGTGCTGGCGCGCCTGCATCCGGGCGGGCTGTTCTTCGTGGGCGCGGCCGAGCAGCACCTCGTCACGGCGACCGGCCTTCAGGCGCTGGGCGGCGGCGTGTTCAGGAAGACCTAGATCAATTGCAGCGGCGCGCGGAACACGTAGCCCACGCGGGACTTGCTCTGCAGCGGTACCAGCGTGGGCGTGGCGCGCTCGATGCGGCGGCGCAGGCGGTAGATCGTGGCCGACAGGCCGTCGTCGGTTTCGCCTTCGGCCACTTCGCGGCCGAGACGGTTCAGCAGCGCCTCGCGTGTGACGGGTTCCCCCCCGGCCTGGGCAAAGCACTCCAGCAGCTGGCGGTCGGCCTCGCTGAGCTGGATGCGTGTGCCGTCCGGCACGACCAGCTCGCCGCTGGCGCGATCGAGTTTCCACACCGCGTCTGCTGCCGAAGGCTTGGCGACGCGTCGCTGCACCGCGGCGATCGCGAGCGCCACCTGCTCGAACTGCACGGGCTTGACGAGGTACATGTCGGCACCGGCCGTGATGACCTCGCGGAAGACTTCGGCGCCCAGGCGGCCCGAGACGACGACGATGCCGGCGTCGGTGCGGCGGCGCAGGATCTTGATGAGCTCCACGCCGTTGACGCCGGGCAGCATCAGGTCGACCAGGTAGAAGTCGAAGGCGAACGCCTCCGGCGCCGCCAGCAGTGCATTGCTGTCGTCGAAACGGCTGACCGTGATGCCTTGCTCCTGGAGGAACTGCGCCAGGAATTCGGAGTACTCCGCGTCGTCGTCGATCAGGGCGAGGGATTTGGGCTGCATGTTCTAGGGGGCGCAGGGGTCAACCGCGAAGTTTGCCGCATGACTGGGCCGTCAGTCGCTGCCAGGCGCGGCCTACCGCACGCTTCCGTTCGTTTGCCGCAGGTTGCAGGTCATAAATGATTGACACTAGCTGTGCGCCGTGAGAAATCAAGCTGCCCTGAGTGGCAGGAGGAGACCACGATGGCCGAGGATGCGCAAGACGCGGGTCCGGAAAAACCGGACGAACTGGGCTGGTTGCTGCCGGGCCAGCGCGTTGCGCCGGCCGAAGCGCTGCGCCGCATCCAGGCCCTGTGCAGCGCGCGACACGATCTCTTCGCCGCGATGTTCCTGGTGCTGGCCACGCACCAGGACCTGCCGAAGGACATGCTCGCCGCGGCGATCAAGCAGTTCCGCACCGACCTCGATGCCTACACGCGTGATGACGTGTCGAGCCTGCTGACGGCGATCTGGAACGGCGGCCGCAGCGGCTTTGACGCGGTGCTGCGCACGCGTGCCGGCGCCCCCAAGAAGGGCGCGGCCGGGCTGTCCTGGGTCAGGGAGTGAGGCTCAGGCCTTGAGGCCCAGCGCCTGCCAGCCCTCGTGGCCGAGCTTGTCCAGCGTCTCGAGGTTGTTCTCGTAGATGGACGCCGTGTCCGGCATGGACTCGACGGCCCGCGTGATGCTCTCCTCGCGCAGCAGGTGCAGCGTGGGGTAGGGCGAGCGGTTGGTGTAGTTGGCCACGTCGTCGGGCTCGCTGTCGCCGAACTGGTAGCCGGGGTGGAAGTCGGCGATCTGAAGGATGCCGTCGAGCTTCAACTCCTCCACCAGCGCATCGGCGGCGTCGAGGAAGTCGTTGAAGTCCAGGAAGTCGGTCAGCACCTGCGGATGGATGAGCAGCGTGGTGTCGACCGCTTCCGGGTCGGCGCGGTTCAGCGCCAGCAGCTCGTGCGCCAGGTCCTTCAGCAGCGCCTCGGGGTCGGTCGCGTCGCTGACGACGTAGCGGATGCGCTCGTTGACGTGCACCGCCTTCGCGAACGGGCACAGGTTCAGGCCGATGACGGCCTTGACGACCCAGTCGCGGGTGTCCTGGATGATTTGGTCGTGATTCATGTCAGTTCTCTTTGGGCCGAGCGCTGGGCCGCTCCCGAGCCGGCCCGTTGGGCGATGTGCTGGCGGCTCGATGCCGCAAGCATCGCCGTCCCCTCGGGGGCTTCGGCCGGACACATTGAGCCCAGTGGGCTCGATGTGCCTGCCGAAGCGCTGCGGCCACTGGCCGTTGCGCGGTCCCGGCTGGGCACGCCCGCGTTCAGCGCGGCGTGGCCGCACGAGGGGCCAACCAAGCCTCTGCCATGCGCACCCACATGGAGCCGCCCAGCGGAATCAAGTCGTCGTTGAAGTCGTAGCTGGGGTTGTGCAGCGTGCACGGGCCCAGGCCGTGGCCGCCGGTGCGGTGCTCGCCGTCGCCGTTGCCGATCAGGAAGTAGCAGCCGGGCTTGTCCAGCAGGTAGTAGCTGAAGTCCTCGGCGCCCATGGTGGGCTCGAACTCCTGCACGTTGTCACTGCCCACCATGTCGGTCAGCACGCGGCGCACGAACTCGGTCTCGGCCGCGTGGTTGATCGTCGGCGGGTAGTTGCGGCGGAACTCGAACTCGGCGGTCAGCTCGAAGGCGCCGGCCAGTTGTTCCGTCATGTCCTTCATGCGGCGCTCCAGCAGGTCCAGCAGCTCCAGCGTGAAGGTGCGAACCGTGCCTTCCATGACGACCGAGTCCGGCACGACGTTGGTGGCCTCGCCGGTATGGATCATCGTCACCGAGATGACGCCCGGGTCGATGGGGCGCTTGTTGCGGCTGATGATGGTCTGGAAGGCTGTGACGAGCTGGCAGGCCGCGGGCACGGGGTCGAAGCCCAGGTGCGGCATGGCCGCGTGCGAGCCCTTGCCCTTGAGCGTGATCTTGAATTCATTGCTGCTCGCGAACACCGGGCCGCTCTTCAGCGCGAACTGGCCGGCCTTCATGCCGGGCCAGTTGTGCGCGCCGAACATGGCCTCCATCGGGAACTTCTCGAACAGGCCGTCCTTGATCATCTCGCGCGCGCCGCCGCCACCTTCCTCGGCCGGCTGGAACACCAGGTAGACCGTGCCGTCGAAATTGCGGTGCTGGGCCAGGTGCTTGGCCGCGGCCAGCAGCATGGCGGTGTGGCCGTCGTGGCCGCAGGCGTGCATGCGGCCCAGGTAGCTGCTGGCATGCGGGAACTGGTTGCGCTCCGTCATCGGCAGCGCGTCGATGTCCGCGCGCAGGCCCACGGCGCGGTCCGACGTGCCGTTCTTGACGATGCCCACCACGCCCGTGGTGCCCAGGCCGCGGTGGACGGGGATGCCCCAGTCCGTCAAGGCCTTGGCGATGACGTCGGCGGTGCGCTGCTCGTGGAAGCAGAGCTCCGGGTGCTTGTGCAGGTCGCGACGCAGCGCCGTGATCTCGGGGGCGTCGGCGAGGATGGTGTCGATGAGCTTCATGAGGGTGACTTCAGGCCGCGGTGAGAGGCGCAGTTTAGGATTGCGGCCGTGAACCTGCGTCGCAACCTTCGCGGCTGGCTGCTCTGGCTGGCGTTTCTGCTGCCACTCGCGCAAGCGATGGCAGGGGTGCATGCGTTGTCGCACGTCACCGGCGAACGCTCCGATGACCGCATCGCGCACCTGGTTCACTGCGACCTGTGCCTGACCGCTGCCGACCTGGCCGGTGGTGCGCCGGCTGCCGAGCCCGGCCCGCTGCCTGACAGCGTCGCCGGCGAGGTGCGGGCCGTCGCGCCGCTGGCGGCCGATGTCGAGCGCGCCGCCGTCTGGCGCCGCCAGGCCCGCGCGCCGCCCGCTTCCGCCTGAACTCCAAGCTGTTTCCCGCGCGCCGACGGCGTGCGGGCCCTTGCGTTTTCCTGCGGAAGTCTTCCCATGCGTTCCTTTGCCCTGGCGCCCCTCGCGGCCGCCTGTTTTCTCTCGTTGGCGGCCCACGCCGATCCAGCGCCTACCGAATCGCTCGACAAGGTCGTCGTCACCGGCAACCCGCTGAAGAGCCAGGTGCTGGCCCAGCCCAGCGACTCGCTGTCCGGTGACCAGCTCATCCTGACCCGCGCCGCCAACCTCGGCGACACGCTGCAAGGCCTGCCCGGCGTCGCGGCCACCAACTTCGGCCCCAATGCCAGCCGGCCCAGCATCCGCGGGCTGGACGGCGACCGGGTGCGCATCCTGAACAACTCGGGCGCGTCGGTGGACGCCTCCAACCTCAGCTTCGACCACGGCGTGGCCATCGACCCGCTGGTCATCGACAAGGTCGAGGTGCTGCGCGGCGCGGCGGCGCTGCTGTACGGCGGCAACGCGGTGGGCGGCGTCGTCAACACGCTGGACAACCGCATCCCGCGCGTGTTGATCAACGGCCTGAGCGGCGCCGCCGAGGTGCGGCTGGGCGGCGCCAGCAACGACAAGAGCGGCGCCGTGGTGCTGGACGGCGGCAGTGGCACGCCGCAGTCGGGCTATGGCTGGCACGTCGACCTGGCCGGCCGCGACGCCGACGACCAGCGCGCGCCGCGCTTCAGCAGCCCGACCGACGACGGGGTCGAGAGCCGCACCACGGTGCGCAACTCCGCCGCGAAGAGCCACGGCGGCGCGGTGGGCGGCTCGGTGTTCTTCCAGGGCGGCTTCGCCGGCGTGTCGTTGGACGACTACCGCACCAACTACGGCACCACGGCCGAGGCCGACGTGACCATCCGCATGCAGCGCCAGCGCCTGGCCACGGCCGGCGAATGGGCCACGGCGGACGGCCCCATCCACCGCGTCAGCTGGCAGCTCAGCCGCAACCGCTACGAGCACCAGGAGGTGGAAGGCACCGGCGAGATCGGCACGACCTTCAAGAGCACCGGCACCGATGGCCGCCTGGAGGTGGAGCATGCGCCCATCAACGCGGGCTGGGGACAGGTCAAAGGCCTGGTCGGCCTGCAGACCGAGCTGCTGAACTTCTCGGCGTTGGGCGAGGAAGCCTTCGTGCCGAGCACGCGCACGCGCAACACCGGCGTCTTCGTGCTGGAACAGACCCGCCTGGGCGGCGTGGACTGGTCGGCCGGTGGGCGCGTGGAGCAGGTGCGGGTGGACTCCGACGGTGGCGACCGCTTCGGCGCCGCGCAAGGGCGCCGTTTCACGCCCAAGAGCCTGGCGTTCAGCGGTGTGCTGCCGCTGGCCGAGGGCTGGAGCGCCAGCGCCAACCTGAACCGCACCGAGCGTGCGCCGGCCTACTACGAGCTGTTCGCCAGCGGCCTGCACCTGGCCAGCGCGGCCTTCGAGCAGGGTGACGCGACGCTGGGCGTGGAGCGTGCCAAGGGGCTGGACCTGGGCCTGAAGTGGGAGTCGTCGCAGGCGCACGTGCACCTGAACGTCTACGAGACGCGCTTTGCCAACTACATCGCGCTGCAGGCCAATGGCACCATGGTGCCGGACGGCGACGGCGGCACGGTGCCGTTCTACGCCTTCCACGGCGTGCCGGCCCGGCTGCGCGGCGTGGAGCTGGAGGCGCGCTGGCAGGTGCTGCCGATGTTGGCGCTGCTGGGCCAGATGGATGCGGTGCGCGGGGACAACCGCGCCACCGGGGAGCCGCTGCCGCGCCTGTCGCCGCTGCGCGCGATGCTGGGACTGGAGGCCAAGCAGGGCGACTGGTCGGGCACGCTGCAGTGGCGCGGCGCCGCGCGCCAGGACCGCGTGGCTGCGTTCGACACGCCGACCGCCGGCTACGGCACCGTGCGCCTGAGCCTGGCGCGCCAGCTGCACTGGGACAGCACGGACGCGATCTGGTACCTCAAGCTCGACAACCTGGGCAACAAACTGGCCTACAACGCCACCGCCGTGCCGACGATCCGCGACCTGGCCCCGCAGCCGGGCCGCTCCGCCAGCACCGGCCTGCAGGTGCGCTTCTGAGTTGAGCCACCCAGCCCCGTGTAAATCCGGGGCCTGGGCGGGCTGGCCAGCGGGCACCATGGGGCGCCCGCTGGTGCGCAGGCCCGAAACTTGCTGCATCGACGAGGCGCATATGGAGCCAAGATGCAGACGCCTTTCGACGAAATGAACGCGCTGGCCGCACAGAGCCAGTCGCAGGTGCAGGGTGGGAGCCGGCAGGCCAGCGGCCCTGGCGTGCGCGCCCACTACGAGGCCTACGCCCGCTGGCTGGCCGAGCAGCCCGAGAGCCTGATGCGCGAGCGGCGCGAGCAGGCCGAACTGATCTTCCGCCGCGTGGGCATCACCTTCGCCGTCTACGGCGACAAGGATTCCGGCGAGGGCACCGAGCGGCTGATCCCGTTCGACCTGATCCCGCGCGTCATCCCGGCGGCCGAATGGACCTCGATGCAGGCGGGCCTGGCCCAGCGCGTCACGGCGCTGAACCGCTTCATTCACGACGTGTACCACGGCCAGGAGATCCTGAAGGCCGGCATCGTGCCCGCCGACGAGATCCTGAACAACGCGCAGTTCCGCCCCGAGATGATGGGCGTGGACGTGCCCGGGGGCGTCTACAGCCACATCGCCGGCGTCGACATCGTGCGCGCCGGCCACGCCGACGGCAGCGGCCAGTACTACGTGCTGGAAGACAACCTGCGCGTGCCCAGCGGCGTGAGCTACATGCTCGAGAACCGCAAGATGATGATGCGGCTGTTCCCCGAGCTGTTCGTGCAGCACCGCATCGCGCCGGTGGCGCACTACCCTGACCTGCTGCTGGACACGCTGCGCAGCGTCGCGCCGCCCGGGGTGTCGGACCCGACCGTGGTCGTGCTGACGCCGGGCATGTACAACTCGGCCTACTTCGAGCACGCCTTCCTGGCGCAGCAGATGGGCGTGGAGCTGGTGGAAGGGCAAGACCTGTTCGTCGACGGCGGCTTCGTCTACATGCGCACCACGCGCGGCCCCAGGCGCGTGGACGTCATCTACCGCCGGCTGGACGACGACTTCCTCGACCCCAAGGTCTTCCGCGCCGATTCGCAGCTGGGCTGCGCGGGCCTGGTGGACGCGTACAAGGCCGGCAAGGTGACGCTGTCCAACGCCATCGGCACCGGCATCGCCGACGACAAGTCCATCTACCCCTACGTGCCGAAGATGATCGAGTTCTACCTCGGCGAGAAGCCCATCCTGCAGAACGTGCCGACCTACGTGTGCCGCGACAAGGACGACCTGGCCTACACGCTGGCGCACCTGTCCGAACTGGTGGTGAAGGAAGTGCACGGCGCCGGCGGCTACGGCATGCTCGTGGGCCCCGCGGCGACGAAAGCCGAGGTGGAGGCGTTCCGCGCGCAGCTGATCGCCAACCCGAGCAACTACATCGCCCAGCCGACGCTGTCGCTGTCCACCTGCCCCACGTTCGTCGAGTCGGGCATCGCGCCCCGTCACATTGATCTGCGACCCTTCGTGCTGTCGGGAGACACCGTGCGCATGGTGCCGGGCGGGCTGACGCGGGTGGCGCTGAAGGCCGGGTCTCTCGTGGTCAACAGCAGCCAGGGCGGCGGGACCAAGGACACCTGGGTGCTGGAAGACTGAGGGAGAAGACCAAGATGCTTTCTAGAACCGCCGATCACCTGTTCTGGTTCAGCCGCTACATCGAGCGGGCCGAAAACACGGCACGCATGCTGGATATCGCGTACCAGACCTCCCTGCAGCCGCAGTCGGCCGAGGCCTCCGAGCAGTCGTGGCGCAGCCTGGTGTCCATCTCCGAGCTCAACAGCCTGTACGGCACCAAGTACCCGGCGATCAACGGCCGCAGCGTCATGGCGTTCATGGTGGCCGACGAGGCCAACGCGTCGTCCATCTACAACTGCCTGCGCGCCGCGCGCGAGAACGCCCGGGCGGTGCGCGGCTCGCTGACCACCGAGGTCTGGGAGACGATGAACCAGACCTGGCTGGAGTTCTGCAAGCTGCTGCGCGAGGGCGCGCTGACCCGCGACCCCTCCGCGCTGTTCGAGTGGGTGAAGTACCGCAGCCACCTGTCGCGCGGCGTGACCGTTGGCACCATGCTGCAGGACGAGGCCTTTCACTTCCTGCGCATCGGCTCGTTCCTGGAGCGGGCCGACAACACCGCCCGGCTGCTGGACGTGAAGTTCTATCGCCACGAAGGCGACACCTCCACCGATCCCGATGCCGCGCGCGACTTCTACTACTGGTCCGCCGTGCTGCGCTCGGTCTCGGGTTTCGAGATCTACCGCAAGGTCTACAGCAATGTCATCCAGCCCGACAAGGTTGCCGAGCTGCTGATCCTGCGCCCCGACATGCCGCGCTCGCTGTCGCACTGCGTCACGCGCATGCTGGCCAACCTCAGGCGCGTGGCCAATCCGCAGTCGGGCGAGACGCTGCGTCGCGTCGGGCGGCTGGAGGCCGAGCTGGCCTTCGGGCGCATCGACGAGATCCTCGCCACGGGGCTGCACCCGTTCCTCGACGGCTTCCTTGCCGAGGTCGGTGATCTCGGCGCGGGCATCAGCCGCGATTTCCTCGTTCCTTCGACTTCAGACACGCCATGACTACGTACCCACAGCAGGCCGAGCGCCGGGCCGCCCCAAGCCGGCCTGCATCCCCTCGGGGGATCGGCCGACGTACCCGTTGGACGAGGGGCTGACATGTCCATCCACGTCGCCCTCAAACACGTCACGCGCTACAAGTACGACCGGCCGGTCCACCTCGGCCCGCAGGTCGTTCGCCTGCGCCCGGCGCCGCATTGCCGCACGCCGGTGCTGTCGTACTCGCTGACCGTCGAGCCCGCCCATCACTTCCTCAACTGGCAGCAGGACCCGTTCGCCAACTACCTCGCGCGGCTGGTCTTCCCCGAGAAGACGACCGAGTTCACCGTCACGGTGGACCTGGTCGCCGAGATGTCGGTCTACAACCCGTTCGACTTCTTCCTGGAGCCGCACGCGCAGACCTTCCCGTTCGCGTACGACGAGTCCCAGCGTGCCGAACTGGCGCCCTACCTCGTCACCGAGCCGGCCACGCCGCTGGTGGCCGAGTACCTGAAGACCATCGACCTCAAGCCCCAGGTCACCATCGACTTCCTCGTGGCGCTGAACCAGAAGGTGCAGCACAGCGTCTCGTACCTGATCCGCATGGAGCCCGGCGTGCAGACGCCCGAGGAGACGCTGGAGAAGGCCTCCGGCTCCTGCCGCGACTCCGGCTGGCTGCTGGTGCAGCTGATGCGCCACCTCGGTCTGGCGGCACGCTTCGTGTCGGGCTACCTGATCCAGCTAACGCCCGACGAGAAGGCGCTCGATGGCCCCAGCGGCACCGAGGTCGACTTCACCGACCTGCATGCCTGGTGCGAGGTCTTCCTGCCCGGCGCCGGCTGGATCGGCCTGGACCCGACCTCGGGCCTGCTGGCCGGCGAAGGCCACATCCCGCTGGCCGCCACGCCCACGCCCGGCAGCGCCGCGCCCATCAGTGGCGCCGTGGACGAGAGCGAGGTCGAGTTCGAGCACGAGATGGGCGTCACGCGCATCTACGAATCGCCGCGCGTCACCAAGCCGTACAGCGACGAGCAGTGGGCCGAAGTGCTCAAGCTGGGCGAACAGGTCGACCGCGAGCTCGTGGCCGGCGACGTGCGGCTGACGATGGGTGGCGAGCCCACCTTCGTGTCCATCGACGACCGCGACGCGGGCGAGTGGAACACCGAGGCGCTGGGCCCGACCAAGCGGCTGTACGCCCAGCAGCTCACGCACCGGCTGCGCGACGAATACGGGCAGGGCGGCTTCCTGCACTTCGGCCAGGGCAAGTGGTACCCGGGCGAGCAGCTGCCGCGCTGGGCGCTGTCGATCTGCTGGCGGGCGGACGGCCAGCCCTGCTGGCGCAACCCCGACTGGTTCGCCGACGAGAGCGAGGGCCTCAACTACACCAGCGACGACGCCAAGGTCTTCATGGCCGCGCTCACCAGGCGCCTGGGCGTGACCGACGCGCACGTGCAGCCCGGCTACGAGGACACCTTCTACTACCTGTGGCGCGAGCGCCGCCTGCCGGTCAACGTCGACCCGTTCGACTCGCGGCTGGACGATGAGATGGAGCGCGCGCGGCTGCGCCGCATCTACGAGCAGGGGCTGGCGCACGTCGTCGGCTACGCGCTGCCGCTCAAGCACAGCGAGGACGGGCCCGCGCTCGGCGGCCACCGCTGGCAGACGGGGCCGTGGTACTTCCGCGATGAGCGCCTGTACCTCTTCCCCGGCGACTCGCCGATGGGCTGGCGACTGCCGCTGGATTCGCTGCCCTGGGTGGGCAAGGGCGACTTCCCGCACCTGATCGAGCAAGACCCGTTCGCCCCGCGCGGCATGCTGCCTGCGGCGGCCACGCTGCGCGGGCAGACGATGGGCGTCACCACAGCCGGCCCGACGGCCGGGCTGCTGCGTGGCGCACCCACGGTCGGCGCCAGCGTTGGCGTCGGTTCAGGCCCCGGTGCGGCCGGCGCCGCCCCGGCCCGCTTCGAGAGTGCCCGCGACCTCACGCGCACGGCCCTGTGCGTCGAGGCCCGCGACCCGCGCCGCGCCAACGGCCCCAAGGCGGAGCGCCAGGGCAAGGCCAGTGGCGTGCTGTACGTCTTCATGCCGCCGTTCGAAAAGCTGGAGCACTACCTGGAGCTGCTGGCGGCCATCGAGACCACCTGCGAGGACACCGGCTACAAGATCGTGCTGGAGGGCTATCCGCCGCCGCGCGACCCGCGCCTGAAGCTGCTGCAGGTCACGCCCGACCCCGGCGTCATCGAGGTCAACATCCACCCGGCACACAACTGGCGCGAGCTGGTCGAGCACACCGAATTCCTCTACGAAGCCGCGCGCCTCACGCGGCTGTCGAGCGAGAAGTTCATGATCGACGGCCGCCACAGCGGCACCGGCGGCGGCAACCACTTCGTGCTCGGCGGCGCCACGCCGGCGGACTCGCCCTTCCTGCGCCGGCCCACGCTGCTCGCATCGCTGCTGGCCTACTGGCACAACCACCCCGCCTTGAGCTACCTGTTCAGCGGCCTCTTCATCGGCCCCACCAGCCAGGCGCCGCGCGTGGACGAGGCGCGCAACGACCAGCTGCGCGAGCTGGAGATCGCCCTCGGCGAGATCCACAAGGCCAGCGCCAGCTACGGCGAGACCATGCCGCCCTGGGTCGTCGACCGCACGCTGCGCAACGTGCTGGTGGACGTGACCGGCAATACCCACCGCAGCGAGTTCTGCATCGACAAGCTCTACTCGCCCGACTCGGCGACCGGGCGGCTCGGCCTGCTGGAGCTGCGCGCCTTCGAGATGCCGCCGCATGCGCGCATGAGCATCGCGCAGCAACTGCTGCTGCGTGCGCTGGTGGCGCGTTTCTGGAAGACGCCGTACCGCGCGCCGCTGGTCCGCTGGGGCACCGAGCTGCACGACCGCTGGCTGCTGCCGCACTTCGTGCAGGAGGACTTCGCCGACGTCATGCAGGACATGAACGAGGCCGGCTACGCGTTCGATGCCGCCTGGTTCGCGCCGCACTACGAGTTCCGGTTTCCCAAGTTCGGCGAATTCGCCGCGCGCGGCGTGCAGGTCACGCTGCGCAGCGCGCTGGAGCCCTGGCATGTGATGGGCGAGGAAGGCTCGTCCGGCGGCACCGCGCGCTACGTCGACTCGTCGCTGGAGCGGCTGGAGGTGCACGTCAGCGGCCTGGTGGACACCCGCCACCGCGTGACGGTCAACGGCGTGGCGCTGCCGCTGCAGCCCACCGGCCGCGTCGGCGAGTACGTGGCCGGCGTGCGCTACCGGGCCTGGCTGCCGCCCTCCGCACTGCACCCGACCATCGGCATCCACGCGCCGCTGACCGTGGACCTCGTCGACACCTGGCAGAACAAGAGCCTGGGCGGCTGCCGCTACTTCGTCGCCCACCCGGGCGGGCGCAACTACGAGACGCTGCCCATCAACGCCTACGAGGCCGAAAGCCGCCGCCTGTCGCGTTTCGTCGCGCTGGGCCACACGCCCGGCAGGGTCGTGGTCGGCGAGCCGCAGCGCAGCCTGGAGTTCCCGTTCACGCTGGATCTGCGCAAGGTGGGTTGAGCGGATGCGCATCGAAATCGAACCCGGCATCCGCCTCTTCGTCGACATCGAAGGCCTCGGCCACGTGCCCGACGGCCTGGCGCTGCGCGAGAAGCCCACGCTCGTGCTCATCCATGGCGGCCCGGGCTTCGACCACACCGCGTTCCGGCCGTTCTTCAGCCGCTTCGCCGACCTCTGCCAGATCGTCTACTTCGACCAGCGCGGCCATGGCCGCAGCGACGCGCGACCGCTGGGCGAGTGCCGGCTGGACACGCTCGCCGACGATGTCGTGCGCCTGTGCGACGCGCTGGGCGTCGTGAAACCCATCGTGCTGGGCCAGAGCTTCGGCGGCTTCGTCGCGCAGCGCTACCTGGCGCGGCACCCGGCGCATCCGCGCAAGGTCGTGCTGTCCAGCACGTCGCACCATTTCGGCCTGGAACGCAAGGTCCATCACTTCGGCCGCCTGGGCGGGCCCGCGGCCGCGCAGGCCACGCGCGACTTCTGGGAGCGCCCGGGCGCCGACACCTGGGCAGCGTACGAAACCCATTGCCGCCATCTCTACAACACCCGGCCCAAGCCCCCCGGCGCGGGCGGCTGGATGATGTTCAACCCCGAGATCCTGTTCGAGCACACGCGCACCGAACTGCCCGGCATGGACCTGCGCCCGGGCCTGGCGAACGTGCAGTGCCCGGTGCTCGTCATGGCGGGCGAGGAAGACCCCGTCACGCCGCCCGAGGATGCCGAGGAGATCGTCGCGGCGCTGCCGGAGCCGAGGCGGGCCGGCTTCGCGCGCTTTCCCGGCGCTGGTCACGGCGCCTGGCGGGACGACCCCGAGGCGGCGGAACGCGTGCTGCGCGCCTTCCTGGCATCCTAGGCGTTGCGGCCTGGTCCGCCGGCACGGGCGGCGCAGACCTTGCTTGACAATGCTTCTCCCCCTGACGGCGCCGCATGACCGACTCGACCCTTCCCGCCCATGACTGAGCTGACGCCCAGCCAGTGGAGCCTGCTCCCCGACGAGCCCGGGGAGCCCGCCGCGCCGGACCCGCTGTCGCTTGCCGCTTCGGCCGCGCTGCGCAGCCGCGACGGGCACTTCTACGAGCTGACCGGCCAGGTCAACCACCCGGGCGAACCGCAGGCCGGCCTGGCCGAGCGCTGGCAGCGCTTCTTCGCGGCGGGCGGCGCGGCCGGCTGGCAGGAACTCAGCGCCAAGGCGCTGCGCGTGCAGCGCCGCGTGCTGGAAGACGGCGCCAGCTACAACGTGCACAGCGACGGCCCGCCGTTGCCCGGCCAGGGCGACCAGGAGAGCGCGCCGCTGGCCCGCCACTGGCCGCTGGAACTGCTGCCCATGCTCATCGCGCCCGACGAGTGGCGCGACATCGAGTCGGGCATCGTGCAGCGCGCCCGCCTGCTGAACGCGGTCATGGCCGACACCTACGGCGAGCGCCGGCTGCTGCAGCAAGGCCTGCTGCCGGCGTCGCTGGTGCTGGCCCACCCGCAGTACCTGCGCACCATGCACGGCAGCCAGCCGCCGGGCGGCGTGCACCTGCACGTGCTGGCGTTCGACCTGACGCGCTGCGCCGATGGCCACTGGTGGGTGGTGGGCCAGCGCACGCAGGCCGCGTCCGGCCTGGGCTATGTGCTGGAGAACCGCCTCATCATCGCCCAGCAGTTCCCGGAGGCCTTCCGGCAGATGGCCGTGCAGCGGCTGGCCGCGAGCTACCGCGACCTGATGCAGTCGCTGATGCGGCTGTCGCCGGCCGGCGAGCGCAGCCGCGTCGCGCTGCTGACGCCGGGGCCACGCAACGAGACCTATTTCGAACAGGCCTTCCTGGCGCGCTACCTGGGCATCACGCTGGTCGAAGGCGCGGACCTGACCGTGCGCGCCGACAAGGTGTACCTGAAGACGCTGACCGGCCTGGAGCGCGTGCACGTGCTGCTGCGCCGCGTGGACGACACCTGGCTGGACCCGCTGGAGCTGCGCCCCGATTCCATCCTCGGCGTGCCGGGTCTGCTGCAGGCCGCGCGCGCCGGCGAAGTCGTCATCGCCAACGCGCCGGGCGCGGGCTGGCTGGAAAGCCCCGGCCTGACGGCCTTCTGGCCCGGCGTGGCCGAGAGCCTGCTGGGCGAGGAGTTGACGCTGCCCGCCATCCAGAGCTGGTGGTGCGGCGAGGAGAGCGCCTGGCGCACGTTGCGGCCGCGCCTGGCGCAGTTCATCGTCGTGCCGACCTTCTCGGACAGCAGCACCACGCGCAGCTTCGCCCCCATCGTCGCGGCCGAGCTGAACGACGGGCAGTTGCGCGAGCTGGCCGAGCGCATCGACGCCGACCCCACGGCCTACACGCTGCAGGCGCGCGTGAAGCCCACCAAGCAGCCCGTGTGGACGCGCGGCGCGCTGGAGCCGCGCGTGGCGGTGCTGCGCGTGTTCGCGATGACGGACGGCCACGGCGGCTGGACCGTGCTGCCCGGCGGCCTCACCCGCGTCGCCCCCAAGCGCGACCCGCTGGCCGATGCCTGGCTGTCCATCCAGCGCGGGTCCCTGAGCGCCGACACCTGGGTGATGACCGATGGCGAGGTCGACGCGACCACGCTGCTGCCGCAGCCGCTGCAGGCCACCGACCTGCGCGACGTGCACTGGACCGTCACCAGCCGCGCCGCCGAGAACCTGTTCTGGCTGGGCCGCTACACCGAGCGGGCCGAGAACAGCGCGCGCCTGGCGCGCCATGTCATCGAGGCCAGCGTGATGGTGCAGCGCGGCGCCATGCCGCCGCCCATGCTGCCGCTGCTGGACACGCTGGCGCGCAAGCACGGCCTCGTCGGCGCGGCGGCGCCCGAGGCCGCCGATGATCCGCGCGGCTTCGAGCGCGCCTTGCTGGCCGCGCTGCTGCCCGGTTCGGGCGCCACCAGCGTGGGCTGGAACCTGCGCGCGCTGCAGACCTGCGCGCAGGCCCTGCGCGAGCGGCTGTCGCCGGAATCCTGGCGGCTCATCCACGAAACGGCGGCGCAGTTCGAGCAGCACCTGCGCGCCGTGCTGGACCGCCCCGGCCCGGCGGCGCCGGTGACCGACGTGCTCAACGTGCTGGCCCGTGCCGACACCCACCTGGCCGCGATCACCGGCGGTCAGACCGACCGCATGACGCGCGACGACGGCTGGCGGCTGCTGTCCATCGGCCGGCAGATCGAGCGCCTGTCCTTCCTGGCCGACGTGCTGGCCGAATCATTCGCTCAGGACCTGGCCCTCACCGAGGATGGCTTCGCGCTGCTGCTGGGGGTGTTCGACTCGACCATCACCTACCGCGCGCAGTTCCAGGCGCGCCGCGAGGCCCCGCCGCTGCTGCACCTGCTGCTGCACGACACCGACAACCCGCGCTCGCTGGCCTGGGTGGCGCGCACGCTGCGCGACCGCTTTGCCAAGCTGGCGCGCCACGATCCGCTCACGCAGGACTGGGCGGCCGACGTCACGGCGATGCTGCCGCAGCCGCTGGCCTGGCCGCTGGCCGACATCGCCGCCAACCCCGCCGCGCTGGTGGAACACCTGCACCGCAGCGTCGATGAGGTGACCGAGCTGTCCAGCCTCATCAGCCAGCGCTATTTCGCCCATGTCATCGGCGCCGAGCAGAGGGTGTGGCAATGAGCGCGGTGCGGCTCGCCGTCCATCATGTCACCGAGTACACCTACGACGCCTCGGTGGAATGGGCCTACCACGCCGCCTGCCTGGCGCCGCGCGACACGCCGTGGCAGGCCGTCAGCGGCTGGCGGCTGACCATCGACCCGCTGCCCGACGGCTGGGGTGTCGAAGGCCTGGAACTGGATGCGGCGGAACTCGCGCGCCACCTGCGCCGCGACCCCTGGGGCAACCGCCACCTGAGCTTCGGCCATGCACGCGTGCACGAGAAGCTGGTGGTGGACAGCCGCTTCGTCGCCGAGCTGTCGCGGCGCCCGCTGCCCGACCCGACGAGCGGCCCGGCCTGGGAGGGCGTGGCCGCCAGCCTGCGCTACCGCGCCGGCCGCGAGCTGCAGCCCGCCGACGAGTTCGCGCTGGCGTCCACCTATGCCGCGCCCGATGCCACGCTGGCCGCCTATGCCCGCCGCGCCTTCTCGCCCGGTCGCACGCTGGCGGCGGGCGGGCTGTCGCTGATGCACCAGATCCGCGCCGACCTGCGCTACCTGCCGCACAGCACGACGGTGGCCACGCGCGCCGCCGACGCGCTCGCGCAGCGCAGCGGCGTGTGCCAGGACTTCGCCCACGTCTTCATCGCCGCCTGCCGCTCGCTGGGCCTGGCGGCGCGCTACGTGTCGGGCTACCTGCTGACGCGGCCGGCGCCGGGCGCGACCAAGCTCGTCGGCGCCGACGCCTCGCATGCCTGGGCCGAGCTGTGGTGCCCCGAGCAGGGCTGGCTGGCGCTGGACCCGACCAACGCCGTCCCCGCGGGGCTGGACCACGTCACGCTGGCCTGGGGCCGCGACTATGCGGATGTGGCGCCGCTGCGCGGCGTGCTGCGCGGCGGCGGCGTGGCGACGCTGCGGGTGGGTGTGGCCGTCGAGCCCGTGGGCTGAGGCTCAGTCGCGGCCCAGCAGCGCGTTGATGCATTCGCCGATCTGCTCGGCGATGAATTCCTTGCGCAGCAGGTCGACGTGGGCCAGCGGCTCCACGGCCTCGTACAGCTCGTCGGTGAGATGGCCTGAGACGATCAGCACCGGCAGGTCGGCGCGCAGCTGCTGCATCGCGCGCACCACCTCCAGGCCCGACATCAGCGGCATGTCCTGGTCGGTGATGACAAGGGCCCAGTCGCGCGGCGCCGCCGCCACGGCGGCCAGCGCCGCGGCCGGTTCGGCGTGGGTCTGGACGACGTAGCCGAGTTGTTCCAGCAGGGCCGCCACCGTCAGGCGCAGCACCTCGTCGTCGTCCAGGTAGAGGATGCGCTCGCCGCGGCCGCGCGCGGCGGCGGGCGGGGCCTGCAGCGCGGGCTGCACCTCGCTGCAGGCGACCGCCGGCAGCCAGATCTCGAACAGGCTGCCGCGGCCGGGCGCCGAGCTGACCTCGATGCGCCCGCCATGCGCCGCGACGATGCCATGCACCATGGCCAGGCCCAGCCCCGTGCCCTGGCCGGCGGCCTTGGTCGAGAAGAAGGGCTCGAAGATGCGTTCGCGCACGGCCGCGTCCATGCCCGCGCCGTCGTCGCGCACCGCCAGGCGCGCCCAACGCTTGCCCACCGCGTCGGTCTGCACGTCCAGCGTCACCTCGAGATGCCCGCGCCCGGACGGCATGGCCTGGACCGCGTTGTTGCCCAGGTTGAGCAGCACCTGCTGCAGCTGTGTCGGCTCGGTGACGACGTGCAGGGGCTCCTCGGTCAGCCGGGGTTCCAGCGCGACGCCGGCCGGCAGCGTCACGCGCAGCAGCGCCAGTGCCTCCTGCACCAGCGGTTGCAGCGGCAGCGCCTGCATGCCTTCGGTCGGGGGGCGGCTGAAGGTCAGCAGTTGCTGCACCAGCGTGCGGGCGCGCAGCGCGGCCTGGCGCATGCGCGCCAGGTGTTCCCGGCCGGGGTGGCCGTCGGCCAGCTCGGCCTCCAGCAGCGTCGAGCCGCCCAGCACGACGGCCAGCACGTTGTTGAAGTCGTGGGCGATGCCGCCGGCCAGCGTGCCCACGGCCTCCATCTTCTGGGCGTGGCGCAGCTGCGTCTCCAGGCGCTGGCGCTCGGCGGCGGCCTCGATGCGGGAGGTGAGGTCGCGGATGATGACGCTGGCCAGCGGGCTGCCGTCCACGTCCTTGTAGACCATGGTGCTGACCTCGGCCTCGAACAAGCTGCCGTTGGCGCGTTTCATGCGCACCTGGCCGCGCGCGCGGCCGGTGGCGGTGCGCTGCGCGATGAGCGCCGCGACGCGCGGGTCGCCCAGGTCGAGGATGTCGGCACGCGGCGCGGCGACGAGCAGGGCCTCGCTGCGCCCCAGCATCTCGCAGGCGGCCGGGTTGGCGGCCAGCACGCCACCGCCGGGCCGCGAAGTGACCAGCGCGTCCAGGCTGTGCTCGAAGAGCTGGCGCAGGCGCGCTTCGCTGAGCTGCAGCAGGGCCTTCTCCTGCCCCAGCTTCGCCAGGCCCTCGCGCACGCGTATCTCTGCCTGGCGGCGTGCGCGGGCCAGGCCACCGGTCAGCACGGCCAGCGATGCGGCGCAGACGAGACCGGCCGCCAGCAGCGCCAGCGTGCCCTCGGTGGCGTCTTCCCACCAGGCCTGCGGCGGTGGCGCGGCCTCGACGAGCCAGCGCCGGTCCGCCACCTGCAGCTCGAAGCGCAGCGCGTCGTCGCCCATCGCGGCCGCGGGGTCGCTGTCGTAGATCATCGCCGGCCCGGGGGCGCCGCCGTCGGTGATGCGGACTTGGGCCGGCAGGGCCAGTTCGGCGGGCAGCGCGCTGCGCACCAGCTCACCGGTCCGGAAGGCGATGCCCACCACGCCGCTGGCCGCCGCGCGGCGCTCCGCGGCATTGGTGGGCAGGCGGTCGCCGCGGTAGGTGGCGGCGCGCACGACGACGCTGGTCAGCTCGGCATGGCGGGGCCGGTGTCGGTCGCGCGCGAGCAGCAGCGGCGGCGTGGCGATGAGGCCGCCGTCGGCGATGGCGCGGTCGATGGCCTGGCGGTAGCCCTGGCCGGGGTCGTAGAGGTCGTAGCCATCGGTGGTCGGGTCGGCCGGCAGCTGGTGGCGCAGCAGCATGTACTCCGGCCGTTCGCCGGGGGGATGGATGTCGAAGTTCGGGTGGCCGGCGGGGTCGGCGCTGCGATCATTGCGCACGCGCTGCAGGTAGGCGGCGCGGCCGGCACCGTCCACGCGTTCGGCGACGAAGCTCAGCGTCAGCCCCGGGAAGCGGCTCGTGCCGAGCAGGTCGCCGGCATGGCGGGCGAAATGGGCATCATCCAGGGGCACCGGGCCGCTGGCCGCCAGCCGCAGCCCGGGCAGGATGTCGAGCTGGCTGCGCACGGCCGCCGTCAACGACAGCCGGAAGGCCTCGGTGCGGCGCTCGAACAGCGCACGCCGGTCCTCGGCGTTCACCGCCATGGACCAGGCCACCAGCACCAGCGTCAACGCCAGCGTGGCGGCAAACAGCAGGCCGGGCAATGCCCGGCGCACGAACGGCTCGGTGCTGGCAGCGATGGTGTCGTCTGGCATGGACGGTACAAGGGCCCCGACTCAGTCCTGGCCTTGCCAGGTCTAACGCCCTGAGTGGTCGTAGGGTGGGGCCATGATAGGCCCCAGGCGCGACCTGGCACGTCCTGGCAGCTGTCCGGTGGGCTTCGGGCTTGCAAAGCGCCCTGACGCGGCGCTGCCGTGTGTGCACCCCCGCTAGCGCCTGACCTTGCCATCTGCCGTCAGCATGGTCAGCTCCACGAAGCTGGAGCCGACGTGCCGGGTGGGCGAGAACGCCAGGCGGTAGCCGCGCGAGTCGTAGCCGGCCAGCGTCTCCAGCGCCGAGACCAGGCCTTCGCGGCTGGGTTTGCCGGCCAGCCGGCGCAGGCCGTCGACGATGACGCGGGCGGCCACGTAGCCTTCGATGCTGGTGTAGTTGGGCTCGGCCTTGGCGTCGAAGCGGTGCAGCGCCTGCTGGTAGTCGTTGACGAGGCCGGCCGCGGTGCCGAAGGGCGAGGGCATGACCTGGGAGACGACCACGCCGGCGGCATCCTTGCCGAGTTCGTCGGCCAGCGCCTGCGTGCCGACGAAGGACACGTTGTAGAACTGGCCGCCGTAGCCGGCCTTGCGCGCCTCGCGGATGAACGCCGCGCAGCTCTTGTACGCGCTGATCTGCACGACCACCTCGGGCTGGGCGTGCACCAGCGCCTTAACGGCTGCGGCCACGTCCACGGTGTTGCGCTCCACCGTCGCCACCGCCGTGGGCTGCAGGCCGCGTTTTTCCAGCGCGCGCTGCACCCCCTTCAGGCCGGCCTGGCCGTAGGCGTCGTTCTGGTGGAAGACGGCGATCTTCTTCAGGTCGAGCTGGGTGAGCTGCTTGACGATCAGTTCGGTCTCGTCGTAGTAAGACGCACGAACGTGGAAGACCAGCCGGTTGAACGGGTCGCGCAGCGCCTCGGCGCCCGTGAGCGGGGCGATGAAGGGCAGCTTGGCGGCGGTCGCCAGCGGCAGCGCGGCCAGCGAGGTGGGCGTGCCGACGTAGCCGAACAGCGCAAAGACATCCTCCTGGATGAACTTCTCGGTGTTGGCCTTGCAGTGCGCCGGGTCGTAGCCATCGTCAAGCGTCCTCAGCACGATGGGCAGGCCGCCCACGCCACCCGCTGCGTTGACCGCATCGAAGTAGGCCTTGGCGCCCAGCTGCATCTGCAGGCCGAGCTGCGCGGCCGGGCCGGTCAGCGGCACGGACTGGCCCAGCACGATGCTGCGGCGCTCCTGGGCCCGGGCGGCGGTGCCGGTCAGTGCGAGGCCGGCGAGCGCGAGTTGGAATTGGCGGCGGTTTTGCATGGGCGCCGATCATGCTTGAACCGGCGCGCCCCGCGCGTGAACAAATCCTGAACCAGCCCGTGCCCGTGACGTTGTGCGAGCCAGCGCGCCGCAGCGGCCGGGGCTCAGGGCCGCAGCGTGCCGATCTCGCCGTCGTCGAACTGCTTGCCCAGGGCCGCGCCGACCAGCATCTTCACGCCGGCCACTGCGTCGCCGTGCTTGTTGTCCCAGTACTGGCCCTGCCTGGGCTGCACGCGGATGACGCTGATGCAGGGGTCGTCCTTGCCGTCGGGGAACCACACGCGCGCCAGTGGCGTCCAGAGCTTGTCGATGAGTGCCTGGTCGTGCAGCACGGTGGCCTGGCCGACCAGGTGCAGGAATCCCGAGTGTTCCGACGCCTGGAAGTACAGCTCGACCTGGCCGTTGGCCGCGATCTGGGCGTTCTTCTGGCTGTGCTTGTCGCTCAGGAACCAGATCGTGCCCTGCGCGTCGCACTCGCGCACGCCCATCGGGCGCACGCCGCCATGCGTGACGAGGAAGCAGGTGTCGGCCTTGCCGACGACATGGCGGATCTTCTCCACCGCGTCGGATCCGGCGAGGTCGTGGCGCACGTCGGCGTTGTGGGCGTCAGGATGCGTGGGTGTGAGGTCTTGCGCGGGCGTGCTCAGCAGCGGGTCGGTCATGGGGTCTCCAGGTCGCGAGGTCGATGGCGCCACGATAGGCGCGACGGGGGAGCGGCCATGTCGGCCTGCAGGCCGGTTGCGCGTCGGACTCAGCTTGGCCTGCGGTGCGCATCGGCCTGGGCGCGGATGAGCTGCCGTTCGGCCTGCGGCAGCCGCGCCAGTTGCTGCAGCGGCCCGGCCATGCGCGGGTTCGCCGCCAGGCGGGCGGCGTGGCGCAGCAGGAAGTCCCAGTACAGCGTCGTGACCGGGCAGGCATCGGGCCCGGTGCGCTCGGCCGGCCGGTAGCGGCAGCTGCGGCACAGCGGGCTCTGGCGGGCGATGTACTGTCCGCTGGCGGCATAGGGCTTGCTGGCCATCAGGCCGCCATCGGCGTACTGGCTCATGCCCAGGGTGTTGGGCAGCTCCACCCATTCCACCGCGTCCACGTAGACGCTCAGGTACCAGCCGTGCACCTGCGCCGGCTCCACGCCCAGCAGCAGCGCGTACAGGCCGGTCACCATCAGCCGCTGGATGTGATGCGCGTAGCCATGCGCCAGCGTCTGCGTGATGGCGTCGCGCAGGCAGGCCATGTCGGTGTCGCCCGTCCAGTACCAGGGCGGCAGCGGCTCGTGCGCGTCCAGCGCATTGAGGGCGGCATAGCCGGGCATCTGCGTCCAGTAGATGCCGCGCACGTATTCGCGCCAGCCCAGGATCTGGCGGATGAAGCCCTCGCCGCTGGCCAATGGCACGCTGCCGGTGCGCACCGCGGCCTGCGCGGCGGCGACCACTTCGTGCGGCGTCAGCAGCTTGAGGTTCAATGCGGCCGAGAGCTGCGCGTGGTAGAGCCACGGCTCGCCGGGCCACATGGCGTCCTGGTAAGGGCCGAACAGCGGCAGCCGCTCGGTGACGAAGGCGTCGAGGGCTTTCAGGGCCTGCGTGCGCGTCAGCGGCCAGGCGAAGCTGTCCAGCCGGCCGGGGTGGCTGCCAAAGCGCTCGCGCACCAGCGCGATGACGCCGCGTGTGACGGCATCGGGCGCGAAGCGCGGTGGCTGCGGCAGGTCGAAGCCCGGGCCGTCCGGGGTGAAGGCGTGGCGGTTGTCGGTGTCGAAGTTCCAGCGTCCGCCCAGGGGGCGGCTGCCCTCCATCAGGATGCCGAGGCGCTCGCGCTGCTCGCGGTAGAAGAACTCCATGCGCAGGCCCCGGCCGTCGCGCGCCGCGGCGTGCGCAGCGAACTCGGCCGGGGTGGTGAAGAAGTGGCGGTCCTCGCGCAGGTCCAGCGCGAGGCCGGCCTCGCTCGCCACGCCCCGCAACGCCTGCAGCACGCGCCAGTCGCCGGGCTGGGTCAGCACCAGGCGGCGGGGCCGCAGCCGGGCGATGTCTTCGCGGAGCTGTTCAGCCAGGCCGCCCCGCGTGGCGGGATCGTCCAGCGCCCGGTAGTGCAACGGCCGCCCGGTCTCGCGCAGCGCGGCGGCGAAGTGCCGCATGCCCGCCAGGAACATCGCGATGCGCGGCTGGCTGCTCCAGGTGTGCGTGGACTCCCCGGCCACTTCGGCCATCCACACCGCATCCTGCGCGGCGTCGAAGCCATCGAAGGCCGAGGCACCGAGGTCGAGCTGGTCGCCCAGCACCAGCACGAGGTCACGCATCGCGCGACCCTGCTTTCGCGTCGCGCCGGCAGCGTTCGCTGCAGAACTTCACGTCGGCCCAGTTCCTGGCCCAGGCCTTGCGCCACGTCATCGCACGCCCGCAGGCCACGCAGGGCTTGCTGGGCAGGTGGGCCTTGTTGCCCTTGAAGTCGGGTGCGCGGGTCATCACCCGGCAGGATAGGCCGGGCCCGCCCGGGTGTTCACCCGGCTGGCGCGGGGTGCCGCGCTTGAGGCAGGATGAACTCACGATGAACCTGCACCTGATCCAGGCCCGCGCCAACCGGCTGGCCAACCGCCGGCTGCTGGCCGCCGTGTCGCAACTGAGCGAGGCCGAATTCCACGCGGAGCGCACCAGCTTCTTCCCCAGCCTGGCCCGCACGCTGAACCACCTGCTCAACGTGGACCACTACTACCTGGCCGCCCTGGCGGGCGATGCCGCGATGCGCGACGTCTGGGCCCGCTACGTGCCGGCCCGCACGGCCGGCGAGCTGGCGGCGCGCCAGGACGCCAGCGACCGGCGGCTGATCACGCTGTGCGAGCCGCTGACGCCGGCCGACGACGAGCGCCTCGTCGCCTTCGACCGCGGCGCCGGCATCGAGGCCGGCCCGCGCGAGCCGCTGGCGCGGGTGCTGGCCCACCTGTTCATGCACCAGACGCACCACCGCGGCCAGGCACACGCGATGCTGGCCGGTACCGCCGTGAAGCCGCCGCAGCTGGATGACTTCATCCTGCTGGGCGACCGCGTGCACCGTGGCGACGACATGGCGGTGCTGGGGTGGCAGGAGCCGGTGTGACCGTGCCGGTGCTGCCGCGCATGATGGCCGTGACGGCGGTTGCGGCCCTGGCGGTCATGGTGGTGTTCGTCCTCGTGCTGGGTGCGCTGACGCCCGGTTACAGCCATGTGTCGCAGTTCATCAGTGAACTGGGGGCGTCCGGCGCGCGCTACGAATGGCAGGCCAGGCGCCTGGGCTTCCTGCCGGTCGGGTTGATGCTGCTGGCCTTCTGCGGCCTGGCGTTCGCGGCCTTGCCGCGCACGCCGGGCGTCGTGCTGGGGCTGCTGGGCCTGGCCCTCTATGCGGTGGGCTATCTCGCGGCATCGCAGTTCCCCTGCGATCCCGGCTGCCGGCCGGCCGCGCCGAGCACGTCCCAGGCCATCCACAACGCGGTGGGCGGCCTGGGCTACCTGTTGGCGCCGGCCTTCCTGCTGACGCTGTGCGAGTCCGTGCGGCGTTGGCCCGGCCCCGCATGGCTGGTCCACAGCGGCCGCGCCGCAGCAGGGCTGGCGCTGCTGGGCCTGCTGACGCTGTCGCCGTCGTCCCCCTGGGTGGGGCTGAGCCAGCGCCTGCTGGAGTTGGCCGTGCTGGGCTGGGTGGCACTGCTGGGCATGGCCGTTGCCCGGCAGTCGCGCCTCACAGCTCCGCCACGCCCTTGACGCGCACCGGCATCGCCACCGGCTGCGCCGCCACCTCCACCGCGCGGCCATGGAAGCGGTCCAGCAACGCCGCCCACTGCTTTTTCACCGCGACGACGTTGGCGTGCTTCACATGGCCGTAGCCACGGATCTTCTCGGGCAGGCGGGCCAGCTCGACGGCGGTGGCCAGGTTGTCGGCCGTCAGTGACGCCAGGATCTCGTCGACCAGCTGCTCGTAGTCGGCGATCAACTGGCGCTCCATGCGGCGCTCGTCGGTCTTGCCGAAGATGTCCAGCGCCGTGCCGCGCACGCCCTTGAACTTGGCCAGCCACTTGAAGGCGGTGAAGGTCCAGCTGCCCATCTCGATCTTCTTCGCGCGGCCGTCGGCGCCGGGCTTGGAGATGAGAGGAGGGGCGAGGTGGAAGCTCAGGGAGGCCCAGTTCTCGAACTGGTCCTTCATCGCCGCCAGGAAGCGGCCGTCGGTGTACAGGCGCGCGACCTCGTACTCGTCCTTGATGGCCAGCAGCTTCGCGTAGTAGCGGGCCACGGCCTGCGTGAGCCGCTGGCCCTTGCCGAGCGGCGCCTCGGCCGCGCGCACGCGGTCCACCAGCGCGCGGTAGCGCTGCGCGTAGGCGGCGTCCTGGTAGTCGGTCAGGAACTTCGCGCGCCGCTCGATCAGGCCGTCCGGCCCGTCGAGCTGGTCGAAGTTGAAGAGCTTCACCACGTTGACGTCGCCGGCCAGCCTGGCAATGGCGTCGGGCGCCGCGATGGCCAGGCGGCCCAGTGCGAAGGCGGTCTTGTTGCCTTCGACGGCCACGCCGTTCAGCTCGATGGCGCGCATCAGCGCAGCCTCGCTGACGGGGATGAGCCCGCGCTGCCAGCAGGCGCCCAGCATGATGATGTTGCTGGGCAGCGTGTCGCCCATCAGGCGCTGGGCGATGTCCTGCGCGTCGAGGGTGGCCAGCTCGCCCTGCTCGCCGACGGCGAACTTCATCTTGGCCAGCAGCGAGTCGCCCTGCAGCGAGGCGTCCGGGTTGCGCACGAAGCCGGCGGTCGGGATTTCGTGCGTGTTGGCGAGGATGACGGTGCGGCCGGCCTTGATGGTGCCGAGCGCATCGGGCGAGGTGCCGACCACCATGTCGCAGGCCAGCAGCACGTCGGCCTGCTGGGTGTCGATGCGCACCTGGTTGAGCAAGTCCAGCGTCGGCGCCACGCGCACGAAGCTCAGCACCGCGCCGCCCTTTTGCGCAAAGCCCATGAAGTCCAGCACCGAGGCCTGCTTGCCTTCCAGGTGGGCGGCCATGGAGACGAGCGCGCCGACGGTCACGACGCCCGTGCCGCCCACGCCGGTGACGAGCAGGTCGAACGGACCCGTCCACTGCCAGGGAGTGGGCGCGGTGATGGCGGCCACTTCGCGGGCCAGGTCCTGTGGCGTGTAGGTGGCGCCGGCCTTCTTCTTCAGCACCGGGTCGTGCACCGACACGAAGCTGGGGCAGAAGCCGTTCACGCAGGAGAAGTCCTTGTTGCAGCTGCTCTGCTCGATGGTGCGCTTGCGGCCCCAGTCGGTCTCGACGGGCACGACGCTCAGGCAGTTGCTGGCCACGCCGCAATCGCCGCAGCCTTCGCAGACCGCCTCGTTGATGAAGATGCGCTTCGGCGGATCGGCGAATTCCTTCTTCTTGCGGCGGCGGCGCTTTTCGGCGGCGCAGGTCTGGTCATAGATCAGCACCGTGACGCCTTCGATCTCCCTCAATTCGCGCTGCACGGCGTCCAGCTCGCTGCGGTCGTGGAAGGTCGTGCCGGGCGGGAACAGGCCGTGGTGGCCTTCGTACTTGTCGATCTCATCTGACACCACGACGAGGCGCTTCACGCCCTCGGCCTCCACCTGCCGCGCGATCTGCGGCACGCTGGTCTGGCCGTCCACCGGCTGGCCGCCGGTCATCGCCACCGCGTCGTTGTACAGGATCTTGTAGG
>Ga0116227_10005009_pt1 | contig 28345 bp, 17 predicted proteins | sample S1TSphgellanicum_FD_89693 | JGI IMG/M metagenome (GOLD analysis project Ga0116227, IMG submission 89693) | Host-associated microbial communities from peat moss isolated from Minnesota, USA - S1T2_Fb - Sphagnum magellanicum MG | ecosystem: Host-associated > Plants > Peat moss > Unclassified...
GAATCTTTTTTTTTTTTTTTTTTTTTTTTTTTTTTTTCTTAACTTTGTTTTTAAAAAATTTGGAGATTGAAAGGATGTTTATAATTTTTTGGTATATTTTTTTTTTATAAAAAAAAAACATCCCCAACACTACTCATCAACCTTTCTCACTCCCCTTCTTTTTAAACCCAGATTAAGGAAAAAATTAAAAAAAAAAAAAAAAAAAAAAAGATTCAGGGAAAAAGGATCCATCCATAACCCATACCTTGTAATCATCCTTTTAATCCTCAAATTTTCTTAATTCTTCCCTCCATAAGAAACAAAACTAAAACATGATTTTTTTTTTAAAAAAAGAAAAAAAAGAAGGGTAGTACACCATAATAGCCAGCATACATTGTATATAATTGTACCTAGGTAATCATGTTTTAATTTACCAATAAAAAAAATTAATCAAGAGTTTAAAAGCCCAAAAAAGAAAAGAAAAGAAAAAAAAGGGTACACACACAAATACCTTGTAATCATGTTTCCAAAACTCTCTTCTCAAAATTAATAAAAATAAAAATGATTTCAAAAATAATATAGATCCCATACCTTCTCATCATGAGCTTAAGGCAGGTAGGTAGGTGAGGTAAGTAGGTGGGGATTGGGGGGAGGGGGGGGTGAGTGAGGGAAGCCAAAGGTAGGTATGTAGGTAGGTAGGTAAGTAAAGTGGGGTAAGGGGTAGTTATTAGGAAGGGGGAAATAAAAAAAATTCAATTTGAAATTAAATAATGTAAGCCTTAATTTAAATATTTAATCATACAGTAAAAATAAGGTAATAAGAAGAAGAAGGCTATATAAAAGCGGCCACCTTTTTGGTCCACCTTTTTCCTTCTCCCTCTAGAGGCCTAATCCAGCTCTTTGTCACCCTTTTGACCCCTCCCTCTCCGGTTCTTTGGGGTCTTCGTCCCACCTTTTTCTACCCTTTTTCCCCTCCCTCTGCGTTTCTTGGGGGTTCTTGTGCCACCTTTTTCCTTCTCTCTGTGTCAGGGTAAAACAACTCTTTTGCCACCCGTTTACCCCCCTCCTCCCTCCCTCCCTCTCTCTGCGCTTCTTGAACCCCAAGCGCAAATGCTGCTGCGCTTTTTGTGTGCGTTTTTGTGTCGCGTTGTGTTTTTTATGCGTTTTTTATGCGCGTTTCTTGCTAACGAGAAAGCTTGAGAAAGAGTTTTTAGTGATGCCATTGTGTGGAGAGAAGAGAGAAGAAGTGAGGAGCTCTGATTCATGAACACATTGAGCTGTTGCTGCTGCTGCATTGAAAGGAGTAAGCAGTGTTTGTGGTTTCTTTCTTCTTGTTATGGATGTTTCTGAGTCTCCTCCTCCTCAATATTGTGAGTTGCCCAGCTTGGAGGACGTCTCCGTGGCTTCGCTTTCCATCACGGAAAATGACGGAGAGCCTACTGAAATGGAAATTGAAGCTGCTGCTTCTTTTGTTCCTCCCATGGTAGCAGCTGCGTCTAGTGTGAAGACAGAGTTTACGGATGATGATTTGCCAGAAGCAGCATTCAAGGGGAATTCGAAAGAGCTTTCGGCAGAGGAGGAAGAGGAAGCGCGATGGACTGTGGCGAAAATCTTCTTCCAAAATAGAAGTCTCGTGGAGCACCAGCTTAGGTCGTTCAACGAATTTCTGGAAGACGGATTGCAAGCGATGGTGAATGATGCACCGCCGTTTGAAGTTAGCCCTGATCACAACCCGGCAGCTATCAGAATTGAAGGCTTGCCGAGACAGGCCCGTATCTCCTACGGCAATGTATCCGTAGGCAAACCTACTTGCTCGGCAACTGAAGACAAGAAGGACGTTGTTGATTTGTATCCCCGGGAAGCACGACTTCGCAATCTCACTTACTCAGCACCGATCAACCTGGACATGAACCTAAAGGTATGCAGATCGATCGACATCACATTGTGGTGGAGACATCTGCTGTGGCTGCATTCCATTTTCTGGATTTCTTCACCGTTGATTCTGTATTGGCTCAACTTTGTTTTCGTCTTCTTTGTAAAGTTTTCTTTGCTTCTCTGTCTGACATCATCATTATTTGATTGCCCAGACATCTTTCTTTCTTGGTTCTCTCTTTCTAATCTCATCTGAAATGCACGTGTCCCACATGCACATGCCCCAAGACAGTTTAATTCTTGCTTAATCCTCATTGTTCCCCTGAGGTGAGGTTTGGCAGGTGTATGTCCTGAAATCAAGTAGCAAACGGCAGGGGAAGGAGGAAGTAGTTTTGCAAGACATACATGAGAATGTCTGTATTGGCAGAATGCCGATCATGGTGAAATCCCGGTTCTGCCATCTCCATGATTTGACAGATGCTGTGTCGGCTTCAAAAGGCGACTGTGCCTTTGACATTGGAGGGTACTTCATCATCAAGGGATCTGAAAAGGTAAAGGGCTTGGTTGTATCTCTAAGAGTAGTTTATTTTCTACTATGCAATCCTTTCAGAGCAGGGCTTGTTTGCAAGCTCAGTGCAAACTCTAAAGAGTATCGTACTGTCTATTATGCTATGCTTTCAAGGCAAGGCTAGTTGATTAAGGGGTAATAATAATCACAATGTTGCTCCTGTGAGCATCTTGATGATTTTTGCAGGAAGTATGATGATATGAATATTCCAGTGATTGAACAAACGTACATGTGTGTGTCTCTCTAGGATCTTTGACTGTGTGGTGCATTAAAATAAACTTTGAAATTGTCTCTTGAGGATGTTTCTCAGTTGCAGTATGGATAACTGATGATGTATTTGATTGGGAGGCCAGGTACTGATAGCACAAGAAGAAAGGATTAATCAGAAGATCCAGGTAGGTTTTAGTCAGAAGAAAAATACTTGGATGGCAATATGTGCACCCCCATTCAAGGGATTCCTTGACTACCGGTCCAAGCCAACTGTTAAGCTAGTCAGAGCGACAAAGATTGGCCCCCCTCTGCTCAATGTCAGTGTCGCCAAAGTCCTGGAGCCTCTTCCGATTGCAATTGTAATGCGGGCATTTGGAGTATGTTCTGACAAAGATCTGATGCAGAGGGTGTCATATATTGAAGATGATACTCAGTTGATGGAACTAGTGCGTCACTCTATTCTAGAGGCTGATGCATGCATGGTGAAGTTCCTAAGCAAGCAGGCTGTGGTCACAGGTTCAGCCACTGAGCTTGTGCGAAATCAAAAGCAGGCATTGGCTTACATTGGAGCAAATGTGAGAGACAATGTGGAGCCTTTAGAGAGTGCAGGTAGGAAAGTGCTGGAGTATTTTCTAAGCCACATTGGAGGTGGATATACACGCAAAGCCTTCTTTCTAGGCTACATGGTCAACCAAGTGTTGTTGGCATTCTTGGGCCGGCGCCCTGAGGATGAAAAGGATCACTACATGAACAAAAGACTTGACCTTGCTGGCCAATTACTACAGCACCAAATGCGCAAGGTGATGTTCCACTTTCAGCATGATACCCAGAAACGGGTGCAGAAGCACCTGGGAAAGGAGGAAGTGTTGGGTCCCATAAAAAGCTTGATCAATGATAGCATTGTAACAAAGGGTTTGCAGGGTGCATTCACACTAGGCAACTGGAACACAGGTTCTGGACTGAAAAATTCTGGTGTTGTTGGTGATTTGAAAAGAATGAACCCAATGGCCACTATTTCCCAGATGCGCCAGACCCGTGTCAACTTGCCGCCCCGCAGCAGACCATCTGATGCAGCCCGGCATCCGTAAATGATCCTTCACCCTGTCATGGTTGTGGGGACTGAATATAACCTGCTATGACATGTTGCTTATGCTTATCACTGGTCCTTTTGTGCAGAATGCCACACAACTATTGAAAGGCACATGGTTCCCCAACCAAAGTGCTTCATAGCATGCAAATTTGTTGGACACATCTTGATCCTTAGTTTCCCTGTTAGCCAGATGATGGAGTATCCAGAGTAAGACTAACAAAGTGTTTGGTTGGGGTATTCAGGAACTTTTCATACTGGGGACGTATCTGCCCTATTCAAACTACAGATGGAACAGAGTGTGGGTTGGTAAAGCACCTATCCCTCACAGGGATTGTCAGCTCTGACATGCCAACAGATATGGTCATGTGTGTTCTGTCTGAACACTCCATGGAGAACTTGGAGGAGACAAACCCTGCAAACCTGCAATACAAGGATAAAGTGTTTGTAAATGGCACTTGGGTTGGTGTAATGATTGACCCTGAAAAGGCTGTGAACGAGCTTAGAGAAATTCGCCGCTCACACCATCTCCACAGTGAGGTTTGGTTTTGATCCCATCGTATTCACTCTGTTTCTTTGAAGTTTACTTTCAAAAATCTTTGAAGAAGCCCTCTGGGTTCTCACCAAAACACTTATCATGAAGATTATACCTTTCTCATGCAGGTGGAGGTTGTGAGAGATCCAGTAAGAAGAGAGGTGTTTATCTACACAGATGGGGGGCGCATATTGAGACCATTGCTCTTGGTCCAGAATCAGCGACTTGTTCTCTCCAGACAGCATTTGAAGAAGTTGAAAGTCATGATGAGACTCCATGGTGCTGGAGCATGCTGGACATACTTGCTTAAGGAAGGTGTGGTAGAGCTGCTGGGAATAGAGGAGGAAGAGAAGGTAATGGTTGCAACTACTGGACAGGATCTAGAGAAGGCACGTGAGTATGCACATGCCCCTGTTTACACACATTCAGAAATTGATAGCTCATTCTTGCTGGGACTAGGTGCTGTGATGATACCATTCTTGCAGCACAATCAAGCATTGAGGAACCTTCATCAATCAGAGAAGCACTGCCGACAGGCGATTGGATATTATTGTACAAATCTGTGGTCACGAGCAGATTCATCTGCACACCATCTCTTCTACCCACAGAAGCCTCTTGTCACCACTCGTGCTGCAGACTGTCTGCAAAAGCCAGAGCTTATGAATGGTCAAGTGGCAATTGTGGCAATTCAGTCTTTTGCCTACAACCAGGAGGACTCCATTGTTATGAACCAGGCCTCGATTGATAGGGGCCTTTTCAGGTTGGTGCTCCGGGCAAGTCATTCACTATTTCTAAGATTTAAGTCTGCCAGGAGTTTTGACCAATGATTTGTGAGTTGCAACTAAGATCTTTCGTCTATGCTGAATTCTGTGTCGCTCTTGGTCCATCACTGCTGTTCATACTACTAGGATTATTGTTCTTTTCGTTCTAGTTATTCCATTGTCTGTTTTCCTTCTTGCCAGTTCTTCAATCCTTATCTGTGAGTTTTCTTTCTGTTACAGGAATTTTTTTTGCCTGGTCCTGGTTTCCTTGATCATGAGTATGGAAATTTCTTTGATACTCTTGAGAGTTATTGTGCTTGTGGTTTGCTGGGCTACTGGTTGACCATTTTTTGTAAGATTGTCACCTAGACCCTGACAACCATCAAACTGTAGGTCTGCACATTATAAGATCCATCGAGGTGAGGAGAGGAAGAATGTGGATGAACACTTCAGTAAGCCAAGCATATCAGACCATAAGGGGTGGACTCATGCGTGGAGTGGCTTAGACTACAAAGCTTGTCTGGACAAGCTGGATGATGATGGGTTTCCCTGTGTTGGTGAAAACCTGACCAAAGGTAACATAGTGATTGGTAAGCTAACTGCTGAGCAGGGGCGTCCCAAGCTTTCAAACACAAGCACTCACCTTAAACTTCACCAGAAGGGGCATGTTGACCAGGTGCTGCTGGCCAATGAAGAAGATGGGCACCGCATCAGCAAGGTGCGACTTAGGTTTACACGGGCTCCACAAGCTGGAGATAAATTTTCCAGTTTGCATGGTCAGAAGGGTGTGATTGGAGCAGTTTTTCCCCAAGAGGATTTACCCTACACACGGCAGGGCATTGTCCCTGATATCATCATCAACCCTCATGCACTGCCAAGCCGTCAAACTTTTGGGCAGATTATGGAGTGCCTCCTTGGCAAGGTTGTGGCTACCAGTGGGAAACCTTGCTTTGCGACTCGGGCAGAGACTCCTCAGAGAGTCAATGAGCTGCTATTCCAGTAAGTCAACCTGTGCTAAGGTCAAAGTAGGATGATGTCTTTGATTTCCAAAATTATTGTTTAAAAGGTCCCACCTGGAGCTTGTACTGTAACTTGGTTGTACAGTTCCTCATACAGCTGCTTTCATGCTGTGAAAAATCATCAGCAAAAACATGAAAAAAAGCATGTTAAGAGTTGCCCTTGTGGGTGTTGAAGAATCCATTTGAGCACATCACACCTTGTAAACACCTAATTTTCTCTCTGATTTGTGCATTGTTAAAGGTACCATTATGGAAGAGGGGGTGCTGAGTACATGTGCAATGGAACAACTGGCATGCCACTGGAGGCACTCATTACCATGGGGCCTACGTTTTACCAACGCCTAGATCACATGGTTGAAGACAAAATAAAGTTCCGTGGTATTGGTGGGTCTATCAATCCTCTCACGCACCAACCAGTAAGGGATCGAAACAGTTTGGGAGGTGTAAAATTTGGAGAGATGGAGCGTGATTGCATGCTTGGGCATGGAGCTTCAAGTACTCTAAGAGAACGCTACTTTTTGTTGAGTGACCCATACAAGATGAACATATGTGCAGCATGTCGAAGACCTGCCACAATGGACACATCACGCACACCAAAGTGTCACTTCTGCAAAAATGGCAAGCACATTGTCCAAATTCAGATTCCCTATGCCTGTAAATTGCTCTGGCAGGAGCTTTTGAGCATGGGCATAAGTGTGTACATGGATACTAAGCTCTGCTGAGTGTCTTTATGTAACTCATTGACTCAGGACATCTTTCAGCCATAGCTTGAAAAACAATTTCATGAACATTCTTATGGCTGTCTTCACTGTGAAAGAACCACCTTTCACCAATCACAAAGACACTGCAAGCTGGCCACTTAAGCAAGGAGACAACGAGACAATGTGGCTAGAGGCAAAGCTTGTGTGCAAGACTTGTGCCATTGTAAATACAAGAGATATCAGCATCTTTTGGGACTTTGTTGTTAGTAAGATATGTACCCAATGCACAGATGACGTACAGATTTTGCGAGCCTTTCCTCAGGAAGTTGATTGTGCATCTGAGATTTTTCTCCTGTACTCCTGGACACTAAAAATCTGAGCTTCTCTTAACTGCTCAGCAACAATCACTTCACCTCATTTAGGTGTTGGAGTAGAGTAGTCTTGGTCCCTACTCTCTTCAGACTGCTTGAGCGTGCCTCATGCCTTGTCCCAGTGCAGCCCACCAGAAAAGCCTGTTGCTATTTTTCCTGTTATTTAGGGCAGTTGTGGGGGTAATTTTGGCTCATTGTGAGCACTGGCCATTGGGAGCATTATGCTCTGTAAGGTCTTTGTTTCGTTATTTCTCTAGTTTTGGCATGTTTCTGCACAGGGTAAGGCTCCCATTTTGAGTATCATGGTTGTAAGCTCTCTATATTTGCTCCCTGTACCCGAGTGTATAGGGAGCTTATAACCATAGCATACTTGAGAATTGGCCTTGTGGGGGTTGATTCTACCAAGTAAACCTGCCAGGGTGAGCTTTGTGAGGGAGCGAGCATATGGCAGAATTGGCCCTGCTAGGCTGAGCCTTTGTAGGAGCACATTGCATAAGTGGCCTTGCACAACCTTGTGCAGTTGTGCCAGGCAGAATTAGCCCCAAAATGTTGAGTGTGGAAGGGAACTAGTTTATGGTTTGCTATTTGGAGGAGTATGCAGATATGTTCTTGCATTTGAGTGGCATTGGGATTGCCAACTCTTGGTGGAAATTTTAAGAGTGACCAATGACTGGAACTTTACATGGCAGTTGGGAACCTATCTGTCAATTGAAATCATAAATGAGTTACGTGTTCTTCCAACATACAATCTGACATGTCTGAAGTGATGCAGACAACAAAATGTCAGATTCATGTGGCATTTATCTTTTCTAATAGAGATTTTTTGGTGCATTGCAGCACATGAATTTGGCCAATTTGTACAATATAGGTGCAATGTGCATTTGTGATAAAATTGTTGTGATGAACTCATGTCAAACATGCTAGCAACAATTGCAATGTGAATGTGAAGTAGATGCATGCAACTAATGTTTTGCAAATGGTGTCACGGGGTGATATAGAATCTAGACAAACCCCACTTTTTTTTATCATACTTCTACTTCTTGTAGTTAAACTCAAGGCAAACTAATATATGATCCATAAGAGGTGGAAGAATAACTTATGCACCACATCACAATTACTTAGAGCAGCTGCCCAGGTGCTCACAAAGCATGCTGGTGTGGCTCAGCAAAATGGTTTTGGCCCAGCATTTTTGCACAAGATGCTGAGGCTGGTAAAAGACACTGCAAAGCCTACCACCTGCTGTTGATTGGCTAGATAGTTTGATTGGTCCAGTTGGGTTGCTATTAGTAGTCTCCACCTATTTGCAGTCCCAATTTTAGTTTTATGGGTGGTGTTGGATGTGAGAAATATTTTTGCAGGGTCACATAATGAGCATTACTAGAGATGCTCTTATAGCATAGACTTGAAGCATGATTGTCATGATTTGAACTGTCAACCACATTGCAAAACTTAAAGGAATGCAAACTACGCAACAATGTGCAATGCTCTTTCAAATGCAGCTTCATTACTCACATCATATTTCATGAGTAAATGGTTTGGTTGTGAGATCTTTTGTTGCCACGTTTACCCAAGGACACTCAGTTGAGAGCCTTTAGCTTCCAACTCATTGGAATGGATAATTCTGCCAAAACACAGTATGTGCAATACTTGAAAATTCTTAAATTAGATCATATTTTCTTAAGAAAAAGATTTGAGGCATCTGTCATAGTGAAGTCTCTCATTAAAAAATTTCTTACCATGTTACATGGCCGACCTATGGCAGGTTAAAACAAAATAACAAGAAATGAACCCTTGTAATGTACTTTGACTGGAGGATGAGTTTTATACAACAGCATGTAGCCCAGAGGGTCCAGCTATGTCTCCAACTGCCACCCCCATGTTGGTTCCAAGTATAAGCCAAAATTTTACCCCAAAACCTTAACACTAATGCAAGGTCTTCTCCCTCTAAACAGAACCAACCAAATATGAGGTGAATCACCTTATACAAGCTCAAGCTAAATTGAATTGAAAGATGAACTGAGAACAATGCTATAGAGATTCAAGTCTGACATATTAGCAAACAAGAAAAGATGAAAACTAACCTCAAAGAATAGAAAAAACACAAAGACAAAAACAAGAAAAGGGAGGAACAATTTAAGCAACACAATAACATGTCAAGTTCCATCCATGTGTTCCAATTTGATCATGGTGAAGCTTGGTTTTGAGCATGCATGTGATGCACCTTAGGTTGTCTAGTGATATATTAATGCTGAATTTTTCTATTTTGACAATCGAAAACCTAGTTTGTGCTCCCTATTTTCTTATGACTAAGATTGAAGTGCAAAAGTTTCAAAACAAAGAAGATAAAAAACTTTCTTCCAGCGTAATTTCTTGATCACCTCAACTATACCAAAAAATAAAGAGTGAGTTAAAACCAAATCATGGACTCGCCATGGATTCACACAAATTCACCCTAGCTTGAAAACCTACAAGAGCCACTAATCCTCTTAATAGTATATATGCATGTCTCCATGGAAACTACATCTCAATGACATTTTTCCCTAAGTACCAAAGTCCTTTCTTGAAATCGAAACACTTGGTGATTTTGGGAGTTAATAACTCAAAAGCAAAAAAATCAAACATGCAATTACATCATTTTATAGCTTTCCTAGAAAACAGCCAAATGTTCTTCGCTCCCTCAAGTGGACATCATTTGCCTAATCATTTGAATGGGAAAACTTTTTTGGGTATTCAGTGTGTCCCAGCTATTGAAATGTACATAACTTTGTTTTGAGAATGTGAGCACACAATGTTGTATTCAGTTTCAAGACCTTTTCAATTCACTCCAACCTCCTCACTGTGTACTCACCTATAATTTATACTAGACGTGCAACAACACAGGATGGATGTTAATGAGAATTGAAAGTAGTCTACCACATCTCAATAATAGCTAATTTAAATCTAGTTCAATCAGACAACCATCATTTCATTTGAACAAGACTATACTTTTCAAAACTTTCAAGATTCATTAGTAGTTTGAACTCCCAAGTGAGAGTGCACCCCTAACAGTAATAAGACTACGTCCCTTTCACTCTCAAGCTTTCACCCCCAATTGGGATTGCATTTTGCCCATTTCCTTGTCATTGCCTCAATGTTGGCCACAAGCCTAAGGCTACGATCACAACAACATGGATGAAATTGATCACTTATGCTATGTTGCTACATATCAACAATATAACATAATCAATGAACGCCCCCGCCCCCACAAGAGGTTAATGGAACAATAATAAATAGATTAGATAAAAAGCAAGTCAAATAAATGGTCTTAACATGGTAGCACTGGAACTCATGGCAAATGAAACCACCAAACCTTTTTTTATCAAGTTGATCTAATAAATATATGCTCTCATGATCAAAGTCTAGATCAAGGAATTAAACTCACCTAAACTTGGGTTAGGTTTAGGCTGGGCCATATACAAAGAGATTCTTGAGCAATAGCAACAAGTACCCACCTCCTATGTTCCAAAACACTTCCATAGTCAACAATGCAGCTAATTTTAACTAAAATCCAACAAAGTTTTTAGAAGATTGGTCCATGTTGAAAGTGCAAGCCATCCAACAAACATTACATCAACAAAAAGAAGATTAAGGGGCAAAGATGAACAAGCAACTGTTTTCCTTCTCAAACAAAGCAGGTTGTTCTTCCATGTTAACCAACCAAGCAATGTTGCCCACTTTGCATGGAGGTTGTGTAATGTTAGCCAACTCCATGCTAACCTTGTGATCATCACCTGCAGCTCAGTTTAGTCTCAGGCAGGCATGTTATTGAAAATTGATCAAATCCTGATAATCATGTGTATAACAACCTCATGTGACCACTTTCCAATATCTTAATGTTGCAAAAGAGCTACATCATTTATGCATTCTGGTCTACTGGCATGATGATGTTGCTTTCATTCTGCTATTTCAAATGCATACTTGGTAGGTCTAATGGCAATGAGATCAGACTTCCAGGCATCCTTTCATTATTGATACAGTGCCTTGAGGTCATTAGCAAAGGTTTTTCGGATGGCCTCACGCTTGATCTTCATTGCTGCTGTGACAAGACCAGTCTCAGGAGTCCATGGGTCTGGCAGCAGCTTCAATTTTGTTGGGATTTCCATCCTCTCCAAGTGCCCTTGCTTTCCCACCTGTAAAAATCCTCAATTCATGTAAGCCATCATCCAACCCATCAGCACTTTATCATTTTGCTTGGCTAGAGCATGGTCCTCAAGCACAGTTATCAGTGGTACCAGAGAGCACTGGGAACATGTGGGTTTGTTGAACCATCGGCTTGTTACAAGACACTGACCTTAGAGAGTGAAGCAAGAACCTCCACCACACTAGCAGAATTTTCACACAAGTCTGCAAAAGTGGAGTATACAAGGCCAGAATCTTGGGCCCATGCTTCCAGAGCTGGCTGTGTTACCACTATTAGGGCCACGCAGTAGCTGTGGAATGGGTTGGCATGTAACATAACACTGTCCACATAAGGGCTTCCTGCTAGCACAGCCTCCACCTGCCTTCCCAGATGAGTTCAGAAAACTCCAAACCAGAGCTTGGACATTAGATACTCAAATTTGTGTGGGCTGTAGCCTAATTGTGGAAACTGCAGGCACAATTCTGTTAGAATCCAAGGAAAATTTCAAGCTTCAACCTTGATGAGTGCAAGCAGGCAATCAGGATAACCTGCACTGGCAGGGTGGCAGGACCTTATTGTATGATCAGATTTGCTGGCTGAGTCTCAGTACAGAATGTATGGAAATAGATTCTGGCCAATGAGTGCCATGGACACTGAGTTTCTTGATGCCAGCGTAGACTCAAGGAAGATGTAGGCAAATGAGTACCTTCCCAAGGGAGACATATTCACCATGTTGCAATTTCACAATGTCCTTCTTACGATCAATGATCTCCACACAACCATCTTCATGAAACTGACCAATGTCGCCTGTGTAGAACCAGCGCACCCCGTGCTCATCCACCTTTGATGCAAGTCATTCTCTTGTTAGACTTGAAGGGTCTGAAAGAAAGAAGAATCAGTTCTAAGTCAGAAGCATTTGATCTGCATAATACTCAGAGAGGATGAAGGAGACAGTGCTCTCTGAATAGGAACCCCTAAGTGCATCATGTGTAACCAATATCTCCAGCTATCCCTAACTTCTCATTAGAACTGCAGCCTCTTCCATCATACAACATACTTTTTCCATTCATTCTACTTTTCTTTTCACCTCCTCTGATAATCAACAGTCCACTGCCAATCTGTTGCCTTCCCTGAATGACTTCCAAATCAGAATGATGGGTTCTTGGTGTGCAATCAACTTCAAGGGTAGAGTAACAACCCTGCTTGTTGGATAGTTATCAACCAGGATTACCAGGACCTGGATCAGCAATATCTAAGTAGCTCCAGGATGGTGTACTCTCCAGGCTATGTACTCTCCCAAGCTATGCACAAGAGGGCAACATAAGAGCTACCTTGTAAACCTCATCTGTCTTGGCTTGATTCTTGAAATATCCTAAGGTGACACTAGGCCCGCCAATCACAATCTCACCTCTGGGCATGGTATCTGTAGTCCTGTAATTGCCTTCTTCCCAGTTTATTAGCTGCCACAACCAACCGGAATCCTCAGCCAAAGTGATTCCAGAGTTGACCAGCTGGAAAACTGTGAAGCTTTTGACACCAGTTCACTTTAGATGGTGGACATGCAAAGACTTGAATGTGCAGAAATGTTTTTGGATGTCTCCCAAAAAAAATACAAGAACTCAGTGGTCCCTCCTTACAGCTGAATGTCTCTAGATCATATGAGCATGTCCAATTCAGTTTTCTTGAGTGGAAGTAAGGAATACATCAGTTAATGGCAAATCTTCTGTAACCAGATCACCATTTCCATAACTTAAGCTTACCTTGATGTAACAATGTGGAATTGGAGGGCCTACACGACCGACAGAGTTGTCATCCCATTCACTAAATGTTGCACCAGCACATGTTTCTGTCAAGCCATAACCCTGGCCAATTGGAGCCCTGCGAATCACCATCTGACCCCAATTTCTCAGAATAAGCTCTCAAGATTTACCTATGTAAGTATGACAGGTATGCAGGAACTCTTGTGCTAAGGTTCACACCCAAAGCAGATATTGATGAATCGCTGAGTATCCCCAGACAGTGGAGCACCTCCTGAGAGCATCCCTCTCACATGTCCCCCAAGGATAGCTCGAATCTTCTTGAACACCACAGCATCCCACAGCATTCTTTCAAGACCCCATGCTCCAAACCAGCTTCCTTCCATGGCATTAAGCCTGCGCTCATACGCAAATTCAAAAAGGGCTTTTGCAAGCCCTCCTTTGGATTCCACCTGCTTGAAGGTGGATGATTGGATCAATCACAACAATTATGACCCCCCTCCAGTCATGTGCATTCAAATCCTGTTAGAAACTATCAAATGAATGAGCAGAGTTCCTTGGTGTCCAAATTGTGTCATTTATCCAGATGGCTTTATTGCAACATCTGCCAGGAGGAAGTTGTACTAACAAAACCTTTGTAGCAACTCAGTTTTGAACTTGCAATGTGTTCATCAGGAAATGCCAAGCTATTAGCATGCTCGTGCCTGAAATTTTTTTGGACAAACTATTAGGCTTATACACTAGAAATAGACTCTACTTTGCCTAGAGCAAAAGTAGATGGATTCAGATTGATGTGATGGGCTCCTGAAAAGAGTTCCTGACTGAGCTACTCACCTTTTTCCTCACACCATCCCGGACTCGATCAAGGATTGCTGGTACCGCAGTCAGGAGTGTTGGCTTAAGTTGAGGTGCATCCCCCTTAGAACCTAGCTTGATCTTGTTGGAGGTATCAGTCAAAGTCAGTGGTGATCCATATCCAATGGAAGCCCCAGCTGCAACCATTGTACACTGGCCACCACATCACGAATTCACTGGTGAGATGACTGAACAAACATTCCAACTGCATGACCATATTTTCACCTGTACTGAAATGATGTCAGAGATAAGCTTTAGCATACAAACAAGAGCATGGCCATCAACCAAACCTGTAAAAATGCAGTAGACTTGCTTCAAGACTCATTACATGAGGAAGGTGCTAAATGTAGCTTTTAGAAATATACTGGTGATACTTCTGTAGTAGCTCCACCACAAGTTATCTCAAATTAGGCTTCTTTCAAGTTTACATGCCAAAAAGGGAAACAGGTACAGAATGGAGAATAGATCTGTGCATAGGGAGCCTAGATGAAGGGTTAGAGCAGATTGATTGTGTTAAATGGAATCACCAAACCTCCGCGGCAAGTTCTAGAACATGTGCAAGGGGCAAATAGGCAAGATAGGAGTCCTTGCTCGACAGTCCAGGGAGCACCATCATCACTCCCGCTATTGTGGCAACCATATTAGCATGAGACAACATCACTCCCTGCCGCCACTGACAGTTCAGTTGGTCAGACCACAAGGATTCTATGTTGCACTTCACAAGATAACATAGACCTGAATCATGGATTATCTAACACTATTAGGTCAGCACCATCTTCACTCTCCCTCCCAAATTGTATTATCATGTTTGAGCACTCCCAATGTTCCACATGAAGGGTTGTTCCCAAGAAAATTTGGTGCAAAAAAACCTACCTTTGGCATTCCAGTGCTGCCACTGGTGTACATGATGACAGCAACATCGCTGGCAGTTGGCATGTTGAGCTCAGCAGGGGACTCACTGCCCAATCTCTCCACCTTTGAAAAAGAAGTTAGTGTCCACTTGCTGCTGCTGCTGCTGTTCTCTGTCATGGGCTCTTCCAAGTTGCCATCAAAGTCATTCAAGAGTACCACCCGTTGAATAGTCATCAGCTGCTTGCTGAGATCCATCAGCTTCTTCAACTGCTTGTGATCACACACCACTGTAGTCACCTCTGTCTGCAAAAAAGAAAATCCTACCATTTGGTTTGTTTCATCATCACAACAGAGGACATAGTTGACACAATTGCAGCAAGCAAGCTGTGTTTTAGACATCACAACAAAGATGTCTGCTAACCTCATTTAATGAGTGTGCAAGCGCTGCCTCCCCTAGTGATGCATAAATAGTTACCACTGTGATGCTGTGCCGAAATGAGCCCTGCAGAGTGAAATCATGCAGTTTTCAGTGTATGCTGCAAAGCAATTTGCAAAGAGGCTCGAGAAAACTTGGCACCTTCTTTTCCATGTCTGTCATGATTTCAATCAGATTGTGCATGGAAATGGATCATGGAAATGGATTGTTGGTATACTTGATATGATGCACCCTTGGTACAAAAGTTGGTTGCATTGATCTTATCATGAATGGATAGGTACACAGCAACATTACTCTTCTGAGTTTTGTTTCTTGTTGCAGAGAGGTAAGAACTGGCAAGCGGAATTGGAGATGGAGATGGTGGTACCTGTAGGGCAAGAAACCACTCGGCTCTTGTCTCCGAAAAAATGGCCAATCTCTCTCCCCTCTGATGACCGATGGCCACAAGTCCTGACGCAAAATGGCGAACACGTTGGAGTGCAAGCTCATAAGTGATCCAGAAATAGTTGCCGAGCGTGACTTTTTCAAAGCGGCGTCCATCGGCACTCACTTCTGTCTCTTCACGCACAAGCGTTCGTGTCCCCAGACACTTGTTCCCGGAGAATCTCTCACATGCCTGCTCGAAAAGGATTGCCATTGTCGTTGCTCCCTCCCACGGTGTCTCCACCAACGCAAGAAAGCGCCTGTTACGTTTGGCAATCCCTGCTTCACCTCCCACATCGCAAGTCACAGCGCGTTGTTGTTGTTGTTGTTGTCTCCGCCACCTTGGTTGCCGGATCTTCCCCGTTGTGAGATAGACCATGCAGAAGAGGATGAGAGGTACGATTATCAACGAAACCATCGCACTCCTCCACTCCAAAAGGGAGATGATTGTCGACACGCCTGACGATGGCGGGGCCCGCAACTGGTCTGTACCAGTCAGATCACCGAGAAGCGGAATCCCGGGATCTGGAGTTGCCATATACAGGGCAAATCCGCAGGCAAGCATGGAACAATTGCGTGAACGCAAGGCGATGATTATCTAAAACAGAGTTTCGAAGATTCTTGTTAACAATGCAACGGTGCTGCTTTGGTAATGCGAAACACATCCCGCAACTTCCATGAATCAATTCGGCATTGAGAGCAACGCAATAATGAATGAGAGAGAGTTCTGGCGGACAAGCAAGATCTTACGATAATGCGTCATCGTGACATCCCCTTGTGAGACTTCCATGCTGTCGATATCATATTCGCAAGGGCACAAGATGTCTTGAGCGTCTTGAATCAAAGTCGAAACAAAGCAGTAGTTACCTCGCGCTTCTCCAACGACGATCTTACCTCGAATGAAACTAGAATCGCCTGTATCAAGTCGTCGCGGATCCGCATACAAGTGTTTTCCGCACAGCGGTTGCGGTTAACCGCAGCATGCATTGATTGCTTATGTAACAACAGCACATTCCTGAAAGCAAAAACACGAACGTAGAATTGATATGCTTTCACATCCTTCACGGTCCACCGGTGACCTTCGAATTAGACCTTCGAATTGGGACCTCTTTTGAGATGAAAAACCCTTGCAACATTTCGGCTGTCAAGTTTCCAAATTCTGCAGATTGATCACTATGATCACCACAGAAACCATCGTAAAAGAAGAGAGTTTTGTGGCATTGCGAATCGGGTGAAGAAGAAGAAGAGACAGAAAGCGGTTCGCGCGCGGAGCGCTCGACAGTCTCGACTCCCGAATCGGTCCCTTGCAACCCCTTTTTTGAAGAGGTTTTAAGAGACAGTTACAGCGTAGTCTCGTGTTCCCAACGGTTATTCCTCTTTGCCAAAGCTAGGCAACAATTGGCTTCCAGAGTTCATGCAAGTTTCTCAGATTCAAAGAGCTCTAATCTGCTCGAAATTCTCACAAATCTCCAATTTTTCCTTGGATTACTTGCAAAGAGCTCTAAAATTTGCTTGCAGGAGTTGATGCAACAAAGCCTCTATCTAAATGTCAACAGTTTCAGTGCAGCATTATCTCCATCTTTAGTTGATCACAAACTCCATGTTGTAATCCTTGAATCACACATTCCACAGCAGATAGTGCATCATTGTTGCTCTACATTGTTGCTCTCTGACTTCACATCCATTTCCAAAGATGCAGAAAGGTGAGTGGAGGAAGAGAGGATGGATGGCACAGGATTTTAAGTACAGCGGCCCAGAAGATGAAAAGCCCCATCAATGCACCCATCACAGCTCCCAGCAAAATCAGATGGAGATACTCAAGATGCACCATTCATGTAAGAGTTGCCTCTTGGTGCTTCGTGATCTACTCTAGTCTCCAAATGGAATGCAACTAGTACCAGTCAATTCTCTAACTTTTGACCTGCATAGGAGTTTTGTGATCTAGATTCATCTCTGTGATCCCCTACTTGGTGAGGGGTTTGATTACAAGGCCTTTCCTTCTCTTTCAAATGAACATGATAAGACTCCTTTGCATGAAGTGGCCATTTCAAAACAGATAAAGAAACCTCACCACAGGATTAACAAATACAATCAACACTCACCATCTGCTTTTGACAACTCTCATGCAATACACCATGCAAATGGAAGGCATATAACTTTTAAGTGTTATTCTGGAATTCTGCAATGCTTATGAATCACCATTTTAGTTCCACAAGCTTGTCCTGTAACATAATTCAAATTTCCCCAGAATGATTTTTGTGCTAACAACAACCACAACTACCACATTCTAACATGTGATGTACTATTGGAAAGGTCATTACATTCATAGCTGCCTGCTGTCACAAACCACAAAAAAAATGCCCAACCTCAAACAGCTGCAAATACCTTCTTAGTTCCTCCATCTGATGCACCCTTAGGGATCACCTTCAGCACATTGAACCTCACTGTCTTTGACAAAGGCCTGAGACAAAACACAGAAAGACATATAGGTCAAAACCAACAAAAACACATCTGAGAACTTCTTACTTTATGCAATTAAATCAACAGAAAAAATAAATTATTATGGACATGAAGAAACTCCAAAAAAATTAAAAATCACTTTGTACTATGAGGTCACTCCTCCTGTCCAATTCACTGTTGGTCCCTTACAACTTCGTAAGATCAGTCTGGGGATTGGTCTTTCCTACAGATTGTTATGTTAAGCTTTTTGAAAGAAAGAAATCCCAGGAGGCCATTAGGCCACCAAGCTCACGGCCTTGTTAACATCTCAAAATCAGGAAGCGACTCATTTGGAGCCCTTCTCCTATACATGAGACACAGTTCTATGTTCAAGGCTCACAGAATGCTCCATAGGAACTCTTGTTCCCCAACTGTATTGATCCTGCTTCCAGATGAAATGATGGGACCTAGATAGCACATCTTCACAAATACTGAGAATTTCTCACTACTAATGATTTTAGTTAACCTGAAAAGAATTGACCCTATAGTAACAGGGTTATGGATATTTCAGATCTAACAAAAAAAACCAGCAATACAAAGTAAGCACACATGAAAAGCAGAAACCTCACTAAAAAGAAAAGAGAAAACAAGACCACAAGACAGAATTGATGACCAGTTTGGACAGAAGTGACTGTCATATGCATGTACAAGGGGACCTAGAGAGAAGTCCAACCTGCATTGGCCAATGACAACCTTGTCACCCTCTTTCACTCGGAAAGCTGGAGAGACATGTGCTGACAGGTTTGAATGCCGTTTTTCATACCTACAAAAAATCACAGTTCACAGATGTAAATATATATCGTGGAATTGTAGAAGTCTGCCCTACAGTAATTTGAAGGTAACATGATAATGAGTGAAGTCAGAGGTCAGAACCTCATGAGAGTTACTCACAAAGATGTGAATACAATGATAATTTGGCACCAAACGCCAAACAACATCACAATTTTCCCTTCTCCTTTGACTGCCCACTGACATCATCATGCAGAGCCTAGCCTATGTGAAACATTGGTGCAGCTCACCGCTGGTACTTTGGGACAAAATGGAGGTAATCTCGTCTGACTGTGATGGTGCGTGTCATCTTGGTGCAATTAACAGTTCCAGTCAGGATACGGCCCCGGATTGACACATTGCTTGTGAATGGACATTTCTTGTCAATGTAAGTGCCTGCATGCCACTACCAAGATGTCACTGAGCTCCGACAATATCAACAATATCAACAAATCTGAAGGTAAGACAAGTATATAGCAGATAGAACAAATCACTTCATTTGAGGCCATGCCTAGCATACTACTCACACACTCTCTCTCAGAACTATGACACATAAACAATAACTGACAACAGAAGCACATCAACATCCATCTCTGGGGACAATCCTATTCACCTCTTGGGGATGATAGCCTTGGATACTTCCCCTAACCAAATGGAGGCACAAGATCCACATTTATGACAATGCACACAACTGTTTCATTTAGTCAGAGGGAGAAGGGGGGAAGTAAGAAAATTGGAATCCCTCGTTGCTCACTAAATCCCTTGCAAATTCTCTTAGATATACCCCACCAGACTGTAAACAAATGATTGAACCATTTGCACGAACTTCACCTTCAATGGCTTCACGGGGAGTCTTGAAGCCAAGTCCCACGTTCTTCCAAAAGCGTGTTCCAGCCTTCCCTGGTGCCTTTCCCTTTGAGGATTTCTTGGTGCTGAAGGCCACCACGCACACAAAAAGGAATTAGGTTTGAGATGCGACGGACAGAAACATACACAGTCAAGGAAAAAAACAGCAGGAAACGTGTTGTGTATACCTGAGGAAAACCTTCGACTGCTTCAAAAAAGATCTCTCGGTCTGCAAAATATTGGTAATCCCGTTAATAAGGTCAGTAAAGTTCACAACAATGAGTAAAGAAGCTCCTTCCAGAGCCCACATAAAACAGAAGGAAGTTGAGAAAAACCCCGCACACAGAACTGCAAATACAATGGAAACTCGCCAAACTACGACAGCTAAAACGAGAAGGAAAAAAATGGCAGCAATTCCAGGAAAAAAGAAACAAAACCCTCATTGAAGCCATCAAACTGAATGCATCTACCAGCTTCCACAGGAACGTACCTGCTCCGCCATGGCAGCGACGCACGACGACGACGACGAAGCAGACGTAGCGCTTGCAGCTGCAAAAGAATGTCACCTGTGTGCATAGCAGCGGCTATTAGGGCAGTGTCTCGAATTAGGGCACGACACTTCCACAGCGGAATCTTCCAATCTCAGTCCGTAATCGGCTCTTCTCTCTTTCCCCTGTCTGGAATCTTTTCGGCCATTCCGCCATTCGCCTCGTTCGCACTGCAGAGCCAACCGACATCCCGTGATCATTTTTATTGGGGGTGATTAGGGTTCAGGTTCAAGCAAAGTCTCAATGTAAGGAGCTGTTTGGAGATTCATTCATTGTCTTTTGCCACTGGGTCTGTCCTTGAATGAAGCTTTTACCTTCACAAGCTTGTTGCAGCTTGAATAAGGAGACTATTGATTATTTTATTAGCTAAGTCTCTTAAGAGAGTGATAGCCAACATCCTGTAGCTTCTAGAAATGTGATAGGGCAATCGATATGTAGATAGATCTATGTATAATGGGCTGCCTGAAATTTCAGGCTGATTATTATCTACTCTTTTCCACCAACTATTGGGAGCTGATGAAATCAGTTGGTAGCCATGGCAGCTTGACAATGCTATTTGTGAGGAATGTGATGATCTGACACTTTGTGATGGACTCTCATAAGGTTATGACAACAGTCTTTGTCATGTTCCTTTTGAAATTGTCGTGGAAATTCTCTGCAATTGCATAGATAACCTTTCCACTTGGCTATTCTCCTCCAAAAATTCGACCTTTGGTCTTTGTTTGTAAAGCGTACAAAGTGCTTTCCCACATGTCCAATGCCATGCCTTCTCGAGTCCAATTCTGTGCATGCTCATGATCCTTCTCATGGAACAATCTGCTGTCCACATCAATGTTGTCCATGTACTGTTTTGGTTTTGGACCAAGCCCTTAGGTTTGTTTTGTAAGCTTGCCAAATGCATATTATCAAAGCTAATGAGGTTCCAAGTTTCAACAGGTTTGCAGGACATTTGAGCTTACTTTACAACCTCCAAGTGAAAATGATTTCAACATTTCAGAATCCATATGGAACAGGAATGTCTATGCTTGATAAGCTGCAACTTTAAATCCTAAACCATAGCAATTCTCCTGCTTCCACTGTTACAACCTCTGTTGAGGCATTGCTACGCTAGTGAAGTCGAAGACTAAGAAGAAAATAGTACTGTGAAATTTGCCAAAATATTGCACATCCTCACACTTAGAGCATCCGATGTACTTTTTCTTTTGGTCTAGGCGAAATTTAGTGCGATTTTAAAGGTGAGCCTGGTAATTGGTGATACCAAGATGTAGTATTCAGCATGATGTATTGTGCAATTGTGTTAGCCTATATATTCATGCTAATAGTTTGGAAGATGATAAGAGGTTTCACTTGATTGGTATGATTAATCACTTGGACATCAAGTTCAAATGGGGTTTGTGAAAATATTTAAAAGAATCATACTGAAATCTGGGGCAAGACAAGCGTCAAAAGAATAGACAGGATAAACCTGCCAATGGGTACACTGAGATTTAGAATGTTTTCAACACTGCCAAAGAGTTTCAACCTTAACATGGGGTGTTACCATTACCAATCCATGCTTACTGCTTAACTTGCAGATTTGGAAAACCTATGTTTGCAAGAAAGATTGTTGAACAATCACATCAAAAAAATATTTTGTAACAAGCTTGGAAGATTGCCAAGCGTCCAAATCCAAGAGAATGTTTTGCAACAAGCTTCCAACACTACAAAATATTCAAATTGAGTCAAATATTTTGCAACAAGGTTGGTGTGCATGGAGGAGCTTGCAGTAATGTCCAAATACAAAGATTAAGGTTCTTGGTAGAGATACTTAGTAGAGATTCTTGGGTAGTCTTGGCTTGGCAATCACATGCAAGGGAGTAGCGAGCCATATATTGATAGCAAATCTCTCGGTAATGTCCAGATTCTCAGGGTCCTGAGCTTGCGGTAAGCTTAGGTCGAAGCTGTGCATGATGCGTGCTAGACCCATTTGCACGAACAAGATCCCCACCCCCATTGCTGGGCATTGTCGTCGCCCAGATCCGAATGGTAACAACTGGTAATGGGCTCCTCGGACGTCGATCTCTGGATTCTTCATGAACCTCTCCGGATCAAATTCCAGTGGTCGTTCCCACACCATTGGGTCTCGCTGAATTGCATACACATTGACAAACATTCGTGTGTTCTTCGGAAGTTCAAACCCTTGGGGAGCCACTATCGTTGCTTCGATGGATTGATGTGGGATCAATAAAGGCGTCGGTGGGTGCAAGCGGAAAACCTCTTTGGTGACGGCCTGCAAGTAAGGGAGGTTGATGATGTCAGTTTCGTTTACAACTCGCTCCTTGCCTACCACGGAATCCAGCTCCTCTCGGAGTTTTGTCGCCACGGTAGGGTGTCGTAGCAGCTCGGCGATGCCCCATTCCACTGTGATGGAGGAGGTATCTGTCCCCGCAATCAACAGCTGCCTGATCGTAGCTTTGATGGACTCATCCGAAAGCCGCTTCTTGCAATCCTCCGAGGAATGTTGTGCCATCAATACATCCAAAAAATTCACAAACTTGTTCATACCAAGTTGAGCATGAGCTTCATTAGAGTCTTGCTTTTCAGTTCTTTCGAAATCTTGTATGGGAACAACATCGTTGCAGTTCTCATTCTCGGACAAATTTGGAGTTTTTTGTTGCCTCACGAAAGTACTGTTCAGCTGGATTTTCTTGAGCTCGAGAAATTCTTGCAAGGGTGTTTCACCTTCTGCCTTCACCTTCATTATGTGTGCCTTGTAACCTGTCACAGTTGAGACCCACTCCAACCATGGGAAGAAGTCACCCAAAAGCATAGTAGAAAGACTGAGCACCTTGAAGATTGTCTCCTTAAACTTTAGAACGTTTTGCTCGGATTCAAAAAACCTGCATAGCCGAAAGGACTAACAAATTATCATTTTCAAACTTGCAATTCATACACCATTTCTGTTTTCAAAATGTTATTGCTTGAATCGACAAAAATGTTACAATTCTACCTTTCACCAAGCAACATGTGAGTAACCAAATTGGCTGCAAGATGACCAAGCTTGACATCAAGCTCCACCACCTTTCCTTGGTCAGAATCAGCCATGATAGACCTCACCATCTGGCTGAAGTCCTTAGTTCTCGATTCTCGAAATGACTCAATACGCTTGATGCTGAAAAGCTCCAAGCGACAGATCTTGCGCATGTGACGCCAATGAGCCCCATAAGGTGTCGATACAATGCCTTTGTAATTGTATGACATCAATTTCGTGGCAATCGATGGTGGACGACTTGACCACACCTTGTCTTGTACCTTCAAGAACTCATGTGCAGCTTCAGCTGAACTGACAACCACCACAGGAAAACTACCCATTCGGAGATACATAATGGGACCATATTTCTTGGCCATTTCCCACAATTTCTTGTGCAAATTAGGACCTCCTAGTTGATGCAAATTACCAATGATGGGCAAACCTTTTGGCCCTGGAGGCAACTTACTTGCTACATGTTTCTTCTTCTTCTTCGTCCTCTTCTCACTTGTAATAAGCTTTAAGAGCCAAAGACATGTAAGAAACCCCACAACTCCAACAAGTGGTGCAACTATCCATGCAAATGAACTATTGTTGTGTGTAGTAGACATTGATGCTTGGATGAAGAGGTAATCCATTTTTGTTGAAGAATGTTTGCTATTGTGTGTGTGAACAATTGTTGTGTGTAGTAGGCATTGATGCTTGGATGAAGAGGTAATCCATTTTTGTTGAAGAATGTTTGCTATTGCGGGTGTGTGTGTGTGTGTGTGTGTGTGTGTGTGTGTGTGTGTGTGTCTTTGTGTGTTTCAAGTGCAATTCCATGACTATGAATATGTTGGTATGACTCATCTTGACATCATGCATGGATTTTTTTTTCAACTTTGGTAATGGTGCTCAAATGGTCACATGGGTAGTGACAAATGTGGATGTCATATGGTCACATGGGTAGTGGCAAATGTGGATGTCTCTTAGTAGTTGGTGTACCATTTTCGGCACAAAAAAAATTGAATCTCTAAATGTGATGTTTAGAATGCATTTTTTTACAAATCAAAACTGTGAAGTTGTGAATTTTTAACCCTTTCCAAAAAGCAATAAATGGTGATCATGTAGTGTAACTTAGGTTACAATCCTTGTGAACAAACTTTTTCTTAGGTCAACTTTAGATGGGTCCAAAGCCCAAATTCCTAGGAACCAATTTGGACTCATTTGAAGCAAATTGAATCCTTTTGTTGGACCCTACCTACCTTGCACCCTTGCTTGCATCTTCGTTCTTCAAATAATGAGCTCTCTTTTTAAGTTTTTTTTTTGGGTTCGAACCAATTGATTTCCAAAATGGTGCCTTGTAAGTTTAGTCCAATTTCCCACTTTTTGGTCTTGACCTTCATTTAAAGACTACGGTTCCAATTTATGGTTCTCATCCAATAGGATTGTTTTATTTCATTGGACCCTAGACATTGGGCCTTCATCCAAAATGGCCTTTAATTTCATAAAATCATGATATGAAGGACTTTGTTATTTTTATTGAATTTTTTTGTGTCATTAAAAGTCTGTTATTTTTTATATTATGTTGAAATGGTTTAAGAAATTTCATTTTGAATTGCAAATCACATTTATGATTTTTGGAAAAAAAAGTGGTATCCTTTCATTACAAATCATGATTATACTAAGGTAATTTTCAACTTTATAAAGATTGTGATAATGCAATTGTTTTATGCTTATGAGTCCTCCATATGAAGTAAAACTTTCAATTTCAAATGATTTCACCTTGGTACCACATTTGATAATATAAAAATCATGTGAATGAGTCAGTTTTTATAAATAAAATAAAATTTGACATGATACAAATTCCAATCATGAAGAACTTTTTTTCTTTATTAAAAAAGATTTATTATCATAGTTCACAATAGCTATAGCAAGTGATGTAATAACATATATAATAATTAAATAATTTAACTAGGCTAACTACAAGTTACACTATTATTATTATAAGTAATCAATTACTAAGTATTAGTACATTATAATTATTATTGAAATATAATTTAAAATTTTATTATTTTATAATAATTACTGTCATAATTAGTAATGAAATCTAGTAAATTATTATTTAAATGCATATATTATTTTCAAAGGACAAATATACTTATTAAAAATATAATTTTTCATTATTAAAATATTAAATACTTATTCCCATTTATTCAATTAATATATTTAGTCCTATTTAGTATTAACTAATAATATAGTTAATTCGTTAATTATACAATTATTTAAATAAATAAATAATTGATGGTTATTATTATAAGTAATTAGTTGGTTGGCTTGTTTATCAGTTGACTTATTAGTTAACTAATTAGCCAGTCAATTAGTCACTTACCTATTTAATTATATAATTTATAAAAGTTAATACGAAGATAAAAATATGGGATAAAATTTTCAATTACAAATAGTTTGTGGCTAAAACTATTTGTAACTAAAATTTTTATCCTATATGTTTATATTTCTTCTCATCTTGAAAAGTATATAAACAAGGTGTTTTATTTTACATTTTCATATTAAAAAACATGTGCATATGGGATGAACCAATCAAAAAGACTTAACCCAATATAAAATATAAATATTCATGTTTCTACACCTAATTTACCTACTTCCTTAACCTATTTACTTACCTAAGTAAGTATTTAACCTAAATAGGTAAGTAGGTCCTACCTAAATAGGTGTCTAACTTAAGTAAATGGATATGTAGATCCCACCTACATACCTACTTACTTAAATATTGATTTACATTTATTTTGGACAAATTCAATTAATATGCCACATGACAAATTTCTATTGCACCATGTGTCACAATCTAAAATTATCCAACCATAAAAATTAAACATCCTATTATTTCAAAATTATAATTAAAATATTTGAAATTATTAAAATTTGGGACATGTGACAACACATCATTTGTTCCCATTGTTCACCAAAAAAATCACATCTTAATCATAAACGGCAACACATATACAAATAGTCAAAGGATGAAAATGTATTTTGTTAATTTTTTTCATCCAAAATTCCTTGTCATTTGCAATTAATATCACATGTGACTTGTCCAATGCAACTATTAAGATTTTAGTCACAAATGTTGCCTACAACTAAAAATAATCACAAAAACCAGTTACAAAATGACCATTTTCTACTAACAACACAAATTGAATGAAAAAAAAATTAAATCTCCACATGAAATTGCTCCTAAGTAAATTATTTCTTAATATATACCACATGAATTCAAAGAGGTGATAGATTCATTTATTTCTATATCTACATAAAATTGTTTCATCTATAATTGGGTAGACAATATTAAAGTTCTCATTACATATCAATGGAACAACTCACAAACACAATGGGTCCACAAAATCACAATAAAAACCACAAATTTTTAAAAAAGGTATGCCAATCAATTGATGTTCTTTAGTTGATCCAAAAATCAGGAATATCAAGCATATATACTATACATACAACTTTAGTCCAACATGGCACACAAATAAATGCAAACATTAATCGCAAAAATGTTAAAATCAACAACACCATACTTTTCCAAACACCTTCCTCTCTTATGCCCTCATGCAATTATATCCCACCATGTGCCAATATCCACCCCTACAAAGCCCATTGTCTAGGCTTTGTTTCCACCTTGGTGTAGGTGGATTCCACCTCAACATATGACTTTCAAATTTCTTCAATTTTTATCTCCAATGTTTCTTACATTGTGACATTCTATCAATGTTAACCTTGTAAATGTACACAATTGCAATGTGACATGACACAATGGTCGACATTAAGTTAAATTGCACATTGGTTTGCCATGTCCTAACATGAAAAACTTGTCTCACTAACACCATCACAATATCACAAATGCCTTGTAAATCGCTTGACATTTAGTTTTGTTTTAATTGATTAGAGTTTAGTCCATTAGTTAGGTGATAGGACTTCTAACACCTCTAGCTTGACTCCTTCAATCTGTGACATGCCTCATTTCATCTTGCAAGTGAATGTACAAAACTTTAATCAATCAAAAGAAAAGACAAAAAATGTTTCCCATTTGGATGTACAAGGCCAATTCAAACAAAAACCTCTAATTACAAAAACATTTTTCAAAGCAACAAAACAAAAAAGAAGATAGATATAATAGTCCATAACTTCACTAAAATCAATGACATGGTTAACTTCATTATCCTTTGATAGATGTTGTAGTACAAAACTTTTTAATAATTAAACCATGTCAATCTTGTTGAAAGTGTTGTAGGAAGAAACCCACCAAGTGGACATCAAAAAATGTTGCTTACTACATTGTGTGGACAAATTTTTTTAATAAATACATTAGTCCTTTGATAATAATTTCAATAATTATATAATAATTTGTGAAATTTATTAAATAATAAATTCATTATTTATTATAATAAATTCTAAAATTTTGAAATATAATAAATTTATTATTATAAAAATATTATTGGAAGTATTAATTAATTTAAATTAACTATTTCTTTATTTTTATTTTCATTATTATGTCAATTTTTATAGCTATTATAAAATTATAAATATCAATATCTAATAATAATAAATTTAATAGGAATAATGATTTTAATTTCAATAATTATTCTTTATATCGTATTAATATCATCATCATCATTGTGTAATAAAATAATATTATTTCTTAATTCTAAAAAATTGACAACTTTGTGATTCGATGTTTTAAAAGCTTTTTGACCATCATTTTGTACTAAAATGTTGTCACATTAGATGAATCAATCACCATGTTAAGATAATCATTAGTTTTATGAATAATGGAACCTTTGAAGAGATAAAAGAATACTTAAATTACTAAAAGTTCTTTTACCTTTACATATGTTGAAATAATAAAAAATTTGCAGGCAAAAACGAAAGAGCTTCATTGTTAAATTGAATTAGAAAGGATGCACACACAACTTTTGTATAGGTTCCACTATTTTGTCTTTAATTGACATTAAGGTAGATCAGGGACAATGTTGAACTTATCCTATGAAAAATCATATTCTTCAAATATATGAACTATTTTGCTATCTCCTCTTGCACA
>Ga0116227_10005010_pt1 | contig 28344 bp, 21 predicted proteins | sample S1TSphgellanicum_FD_89693 | JGI IMG/M metagenome (GOLD analysis project Ga0116227, IMG submission 89693) | Host-associated microbial communities from peat moss isolated from Minnesota, USA - S1T2_Fb - Sphagnum magellanicum MG | ecosystem: Host-associated > Plants > Peat moss > Unclassified...
GAATTGCCCGCAGAACCACTCTACCTCGATCTGCAGCACCCTGGCCTGTGCGCCGCGGAACCCGCGGCCCTGGTCCATGGTGACCAGAGTTTCGCCCGACAGCGGCCTGGCCGGGTCAGGGGGGAGAAATACGATCCGGTCATACCGCGCCTTCGGGCGCCCGAACCTGCGGTGATGCAGCACGCCGGACCGCAGCCGGTAGCAATCGTCGGCGGTGAGGTTGGCGAACGCCGGCGCCAGGTTGCGCTCGAACCACGCCTTGTACTTGGCCGGCGTGGCCCAGAGGGCATCCGGGTCGCTCTCCAGACATGCGCACACGTCCGGGATCGACAGCGCCACGGTAATGGCGGCAAAAAACAGCCTGGCGTCCAGCGCCGCCTGAATTTCGCTGGCCAGTTGTTTCAGCGCCGGATGCAGCGCGTCCACCGCCCAGCTTTCGCCCAGGCCCGGCACCAGCCAGCCTCTCCATGATCCGTTGATCTGCACGCGTGTCATCCCACCCTGGCGGCCACGTGCCGGTACCCCATCAGCGCGGGCGTATGCAAATGCCGAGCCGGGGCGGGGGTGGCTGGACGCGTGCAGTGTGCAACGAACGGCCGGACCTGGGCATCAGAAATCGTGCGGGCGGATTGCACGACGGTCGATAGATCAGCTCGTAGCGTGTGTGGAGCGAAGCGTAACCCGCGGGCCACAGGGCGGATGATTGCCGGTATGACGGGCGCGTCGGGTGGCGCACGCACGCGTGGCCCAAGCCCGGCTTGGGCGGAGCGCGCGGCACCGAAGACGTGGATTGGCACTTCGCTCCACCCACGCTACGCTTGCTTGAATGTGTTTCGCGGTAGGGGACCAGGCGGTGACAGTGGTCGCGATGGATACGTACGAGGTGGTCCGCGAGCTGAAGGCGGCGGGATTTACCGACGCGCAGGCCGAGGCGGTCACGCGGGTCGTCCGCCGCGCCTATGATTTCGACATGTCCACGCTGCCCACGAAGACCGACCTGGAGCTTGGATTGGCGACGCTCAAAGGGGAGGTGGATCTTGCGCGGGCGGCGACCAAGGCGGATCTCGATCTGCGGTTGGCATCGGTTAGCAAGGACCTTGAGGTCGGACTGGCCTCCGTCAGGGGGGAGCTTGAGATCGGATTGGCCTCCATCAGGAAAGAGCTTGAGGTCGGGCTTGCCTCCGTCAAGACCGACCTTGAAGTGGGACTGGCCGCCGCAAAGACCAATCTGGCGGAGGTGAAGTCGGACATTTTGAAGTGGCTGCTCGGGTCCCTCGGGTTCCAGACGGTCGCCATCATCGGCGCGGTGCTGGCGCTGGTGCGCTCGGTGACGCATGGGTGAGCGGGGCGTCTGGGATCGCAGTCGCGCGGCGCCCGTAGCGTGGGTGGAGCGAAGCATAACCCACGGGCCACACGGCGGATGATGGCCGGTATGAAGCGCGTTTCGGGTGGCGCACGCACGCATGGCCCAAGCTCGGCTTGGGCGGAGCGCGCGGCACCGAAGACGTGGGTTGCGCTTCGCTCCATACACGCTACGCTTGCTACCGACACACACGGCGAGGGTCGAAGCGCGCCGTAGCGTGGGTTTTAACCCACGGACACGCGCCTCGCCCTCGGAAGACGTGGGTCAAGACCCACGCTACGCTTGCTACGCTTGCTATCTCCCCCTGGCAATTAGTTCGTCGTAGTCGTGACGAATGTGAGCATTTCCAGGCGCTGCTCGCAGCCCCTCTTCGAGAAGTGACAGAGCTTCAGCATCTCGGTCTTGAATAACCCTGATTTTGCTCAATCGGCGCACGATATTAGCGTTGCTTGGCAATATGGCGAAGGCTTTCTCAGCAGACAACGCCGCCCGTTCTATTTCATTGGTATTTAGATACAGGCCTGCAACTGCGTTATGCATGACAGCATCGTTTGGATTTACCGTAAGATATTGGTTATAGATAACTAGGGCCTCCCCGTATCTATTGGTCCGCTCATAAATTTGCCCGAGCGTTTTCAGGAATGATTCGCGATTCGGCATAAGCTCAAGTGACTTAAGCGAATTCGCCTCCGCATTCGAGAATTCTCCCTTTGCCGCGTATGCGGCGGCAGCAGCATCATAAAATATAGCAAGTTGCTTCTTGTCGAAACCATCCGAATATCGGTCTATGATCCTAAAAGCGAGATCCGGGCACTTTCTTAATAACGCTCCAGCAAGACCTGCGTGCCGAGCAGACGAGGACGAACGAAGTCGACGGCACGTCGAAACAACATTTTTGGTATCGCCTCGTACACAGAACTGTAAAATTTCCTGCGCGTTCTGAGCGCCGGCAATTATTTTGATGCATTCGTGCCCAGCGTAAGGAAGAAGCACTAAATTCGCGTGCGGCGCAACGCTGGTAATATGCCTAGCGTTTGTACTATCAAACTTTTCAAATGGATCATAAAATATGTATGCGTTCTGGCATAAATCTCCGCCGCCCACCAACATACCGTCGTGCAACTTTGAATCATAGTACCGGGTGTAGGCCTGGGAGCCTACTCCGTCAGCGGAGCTGATTGAGACCTGTGGCCCGAACGCAGCGCACGAGGTCGCGCCCAAAAAAGATGCATATTTCACTGCGCCGTATCCGCCCATCGATGAACCATAGGTGATTTTGGCTTGATAGCGGTCCAGGACATGCTGAATGCTTGCCCGGCAAGCCATCATGTCTTTCCGAGGATACCAATTGTTTCGTCGGGCTACAAATCCAAGGGCTGCGTATCCGGCTTTTTGTGCAAAGTGGCGCCCCCAGAACGCGTCTATTTTTGTATCAAAATCGATAGCACAAAAAGTTAACAGTAGAAAGTCGCTCGCCCCAGGGAGATACGTCACCTCGATCTCGTCCGACGAAAAAAGCCTCTCGAGGGTCATTAGTTTAGCCAATCCTACTACCTAGTGTGTGAAGGACGAATTCGCTATGCCAAGCAGACAGTATATCTACTCTAACTATTACAGATTTTTGAAAGTCGCGCACTTAGGAAGCAGTAAAAAATGAGGTTAAACTGCCGACTTAATCTGCACATGAAGCCCACACGCGACACGCCGATATCAGTAAGTTCCATTTGAGAGGCCTATCGATCCCTGGATTTCAGCGATAACACGCTAGCAAGAGAGGTACCATATTTTATATTGTCGATGTATATTAACTGCGTGGTTGCTTGACGTCGACGATAAATTCCAATATCTATACCCATCAGATTCGCAGTAGACGTATCGTTTAGAGGGCATTGCGAGGCTGGTCGATACCCCCAGTCTCCCTTGTACGTAAATTTTACTGTTCCATTCCACCACATCGTAACCTCGCCGGTTTCGGCGGACCCATTGAATCTCGGTTTAAGTGCTAAAGTCATATTTGACCAAACGGCTCGTTTTACTTGTATCTTGTATATGATTTTCGGCTTACCGAACTGCGATGCTTCCAAAGCATCATCGATCACATTAAAGGTGAATTCAACATCACCGAGTTTGTTATGTCCTGGAGTAACATGAATGCTGAACGGTGGGTGGTGGCCGCAAAGTTGGAAAGCCTGCAAATGCAAAAGCCAGCCATTTGGTATTTCGTAATCCTTATCTAACATAAAGTCAAAGCTGAGAAAACGTTTGTTGTCGGCAGCCGCAATATTGATGCTTTGTCTAGATCTGTGATGTACGGCTGCAAAAACAATTTTGTCTTTGACATTTACATTTTTGCTTGCAGTGATACGCATGGCGAGTGAGCGGTCGTGTGATCCTGTGCGGCTCGGCGGAGCGTGACCGTCGAGCCAAACCTGGAATTCGGTTTCGATATCCGCGGTAAAAGTGTAGTACTGACTGGCCTCTGGGCCATCCAGCGCTGCAATATTGAAATAGAGCGGTTTTGCCGGGTCTCGATTGGCGATCTTCAAGCGATCGATGGAAAAATTATCGTTGAATCTTAGGTTAACCGACGGAGAGTCTCCAGAGTACGGAATCTGGCTCTTGGCTGCTACCCTGTTAGGGCCCAGGAAGGCCAAGAGGGTCGCGATAAACGTTCTCATCCAAGTTCCTAATATCATATGCGGTGCTCTCCAAGGCTAGCCCACAAGAGAAGTTTTCTATCGATCTGAGGCATTATCTCGATACCTGTATTGAATCTTGCAGACAAAGCCGAGGCTCAGGTATCCTCCCCTCATTTCGTTTCAGCCGCCCCACACGCGGAATGCTTATAAACTCGTTAAGCTCTTGTAAAGCCTCAGCGCGCTGAGGTTCGTCGTCTTTTATTATGAAACACATAATTCCGCTCTAAATTAGGTGTGATCGGGCTTGTCCGGTGATTTGCCTAGTCGTCGAAGCCCATTGCAATTGTGGCGTGACCTTTCCGAATTGTGGTGGAAGGTGCATTAAGGAGGGCTTCGACCCGAACGGCGGCGTCCTTCTTTATTGCGTCAAACCTGCGAGAGAGAGATGAGACTGGGATATGCAACATGTCTTCTAGGTCTGTATAGTGCGTAAGAAAAACATTTCTTTGCGCGGCCTCGTCAACACACACTACATCGGGCGCGCCGCTCATAATGCACATGAACGTAGACTGGCCCGCGACGGTAAATTTGTAAAATCCGAGATCTCGAATTTTAGCACTCCCAATATGAACGTCGATTGGCGTACATTTAACGATTAGCTGGTAACCCTCCTTTTTCATTTTAAAATCGGCTACGTTCCCCAGGCCGAGGTTCTCGACGGTCCAACCGGCATTTACAAATACAAGCTTTACTCTACGCTTTAGCGCATAGTATTGGAGGGAAGCGGGCCAAGCAGCTATATTTAGCTGTGATCTTTTCCAAAGCTGGCGACGAATGGCCATCAAAAGTAAAATGACCGGAAGGACGGATACAAGGACAAGCATGCTTTTTATCCTCTACTGCGTTTCCCGCGTTATTTTAAGTTGTCCTTTGAAGGCAACTACTATATTAATTTTAGCTAAGACCAAAGTCGCTTTAAGCTTTCCGGCGTTGTTTTATAAATCTCTAGAGTGCCTTAGTTGTGTCTTAAGCCCACTCTAATGACTAAGTTTGTGTTCTCAACAGCGACGCCAAGCCTCGGGCGGCAGGCGCCCATATTCTATTTTTCTGCGAATTTGAATGTAGAGGTGGACCTGCATATTCAACACCCCATGCGCCAAGCATGGATATCAAGTCTTCTCTCCACACCATAATACTAAGATCGCGACTCCTGTTTAGATCGTGCGTAACCCAGAACTCGTTACTTGGGTTTATATCCCATCTGAACCTAGGTGGACGAGGCGCGTCCCCGCGGTGTGAATATTTGTCGCTTGCTTCAGGTGCTCGAGCTGCATTCCCCCGGGCCCGCTTATCTTTGAACTCCTCCCAGCTTTTTACGAGGTAGTGGTTGATCTGCGCGCCCTGCAGGCAAACTCCTGGAGTTTTCGCATCGCTCTCCAACGCAATTGGCCGCAGCATGCTATCAACATAGCCTCCAAATTTGAGATCAGCGGTGTGGACTCGAACTTTCTTGATAGCGTCACGTCGAACAATAGTCTTACAAAACCGGTTCTTGGGATGCCTATAAGGCGCGCAACGAGTAAAACGTTCGATAACAAGACGTTTGTCGGCGCGAATCTGTCCCGCCGAGCCAAAAATCCGCCAGTTGATTGCCACAGCCGTGTAATCATTTGGAACGTCAGACAACAGGCTATTTACATTCGGGTGTCGGTGCAGAACCAGAAACTCGTCCGCATCGAAAAAGGCCAGCCAGTCCGTAGTGCATTGTCTTGCAGCATCCTCATACGCCGTCGGCTGTGGTGCTTGACCAGTCCGGTCAGGCCATGGTGTTAAGCTGATCGTAGGGTCGAAGGAACGGATTTTCTCGATCGCTTCCCGCGTGCCGTCTATGCTTCCGTTATCGTAGACCAAGATACGATCAAACCCGATAATCTTTTGGAATGCTAGCCATTCCGCAATCGCACCAACCTCGTTCTTTACGATCACACAAACGGACGAGGTGGTCATAGCTGATTCCAACAATTAAATTTTATCAGATGGCGGCCTCAGTTGGAACCCTAGAGCTTAGTGAGCGACCTAATAGGGAGAAAGCTATAGCCTACCGATGAACTCGCGTATCGCTTCGACTTCGCCAATCCAAAGCCTCGCTTTGCCATCTTGTCAGTTAACTTAGATTGCAGTGAGCTCCATTGCTCAGAGGGCAGAGTTCCCAACTGAAAGAGCGCCACTCCGCCAGTCGGTAAAAGACGCTGCATCTCTTTTGCCATTATCCCAAGGCGGTGCTCGTCTGTATCAGAAAATCGTATAGCTGTAATATGCATTCGACCAGGACTGTTTGGCAAGCGTCCCTTCTGTTCAAGCTCCTCAACGAAGTCGGCCACCGACAGCCGTGGCCCCTGGAATTGCTCTGCCCACACATCCTGCATCTTTCCCTCCAGCCCGACGCAGAGCGCCGGCAGGCGCCGAAATAGATAGGTACTGTCGCTCAGCCAGCGGAACAGTGTCCGATCCTGCGGTCCACAGCCGCAGTGCGGGCAGCCCCCTTCCTCGGCGGTAAAATCATCGCCATACCAATCGCAGATATTGCAATGCCGCATCTGCCGCCTGACCACGGCATTAAATTTCGTCAGTTGGTTGGGCAGCACCGGGTGGGCTACCGTGATGTCCTCGCGGAACCGCTGCGAGAGGCTCGGCCGGCTCTTATTGAACAGGGCGAGAACGTGGTCGGCCTCCGCGAGCCGCCAGCCGCGGCTCTCCGCGTAAAAACTGTACTCCACATCGGTATAGTCGTGGGGCACATCATCGCTGAAACCGCCGATCTGGTCGACCATGCGGCGGGACATGGCGAACAGGCCACCCTGGATATGGCGGAAAATCCTTTTTGGGTTCGATGTTGCGAAATCCGGGTTGCGGAATTTTTCGAACAGGCGGATGCCGGTGGGATACTGATCGCCGGTCAAATAAGTGGGCGAGTAGCCGAGCGAGCCTACCATGCCGATATCCTCTGCATCGAAGGCATGCACGAAAGACATTTCCCAGCCATTCGCAAAACTCACCCCCTCCTTGCCGCAGACATAGATGATGTGGTCGCTGCGGCCCTGGGCCATCGCCAGGTTGGTGCCGGGCCCGACCATGGCGTTACGGTTGTTGTGCACGACCGTCACCCGGTCCTGCGCTTCCCACAGACTGTCGAGGTAGGCGCCCACCGGCTCCTTCCGGCTCATGTTGTCGCAAATGATCAAATGGTAGGGGGTGGCGGTGTTTGCCAGGATGGCATCCACCACCATGCGAAGCTCCGCCAGATTGTTCCAGGCAACAATCACGATGTCCACCGTGATATTCTGCCACACGCGGCGCAGCGTATCCACCAGGCGCACCGCATCGTGGCGCTTGGCCACGCGCCGGCTCGCTTCGTCGATGATGGCGCGCACCTGCAGCGTGTCCATGGCGTAGTAGCGGCGGATGGCCTCCGCAATGCTCTGAGGAGTCGGTTCGCACATAATGCCGCTGATGCCATCCTCCACCAGATCGGGGATGCCGGCAATGCTGGTGACCAGCACGGGCACGCGCGCCGCCATGCTTTCGACCATGGAGGTGGGAATGCCATCCATGTCGCCGGTCTCCGTGCGCACGGAGGGGCAGGCAAACAGATCGGCTGAGGCGAGAACGGCCGGAATTTCCGCCTGGGTCAGCGCGCCATGGATAGTGACATTCCTGAGGCCGGCCGCGGCGACGATCTGCTTGTACTCCTCCTCCAGCGGACCATACCCGTATATCTCGATCTTAACGCCCAGATCGTCGATGAGCGCGGCTGCGCGGATGAGGGCTGACAGACCTTTTTTCTCGACAAAGCGGTGGATAGCGACCACGCGCTTGCCGGTTCTGCGCTCGGTTGCCGGGTTGGCGGCGGCGGCGAATTTGGTGAGTTCGATCGCGTTAGGGTTGATGATGACTTTATTGTTCGGAAAACCCTGAGCGACGACGTATTCCTGGTGAAACCGCGATAGCGTGAACATGGCGCGGCACCAGGGCGAGGCGCCGATCTCCGCCAGCCGGTTCTCGGCCGCGTTCTTGTACACAAAAATATCCTGCGCGTGCGCGATGAAGGTAAAAGGTATCTTCGCGGCCTCGCACGCCGGCCAGACCATGTTCGTGACCGTGGGGAAGGTAAAGTGCGCGTGCACGATGGTGCGGCCCGTTTCTTTCAGGCGCCGGGCGAGGTCTTCCGGTGAATTGACGCGCTCGAACTGTATCGGGAAGTCGATCTTGAAGTCGCGATGCGGGATCTGCTTGCAGAACACCTGCACGTCCACGCCAGATGCAACCAGGACGCGAAGCTCGTTGAGTACAAAGGTTTCGGACGGAACGGGGAAATGCCAACAGAAATAGGCCAGCTTGATCGGCTGATTAGTCGCCTTGAGCCCTGGTCTGCGGGCCAGTTTTACGATCGGGTGCAGCGATGCTTCGGACCATTGAACTCGTCCCGGCAGGATAGCGGAGTAGGCTTTTCTGAAGGAGTTTCGATAGGCCTCAAGACCATATTTCTCTATGGCGGAACGCCGGGCGTTCACACCCATCTTCTGGATAAGCTGCGGGTTCTCACAAAGCTTCTGCACATAGTCAGCCACGGCCTTAGCGTCTTTGAACGGCGCCAGGAACCCAGTTTCTTCCGGTGTCACAAGCTCCTTCAGGGCACCCCAGGCATATGCAATAACTGGCCGCCTGGCCGCCATGGCCTCAAGCACTGTACGTCCGAAAGATTCCGCGAAGTGCGAGAGGCTAAGAACGACGTTTACCTGCGCAACAGCGTCCTTTGGGGTCTCGGCGTAGCCGGGAAAAACAATATTGGTCGGCAGCGCCGCGCCTGATGCGCCGCTGCGCAACTCCTTGGTGTATTTTGTTTCCGGGCCGATGATGTAGAACTCAGCCTTAGGGGCGCTTGCTACGCAAAGCCGTGCAACCTCTACAATATCGGCCAGACCTTTCTTCGGCACGTTGCTGCTGATCAGGCCGAAGCGGATGCGCTGCGAATCGACGTGATTCGCAATGTCCATACTTTCCGTGTCGATCGTGTTCGGCACCATAAGAATACGGCCCGGCTTGGTAAAGGCGTTCGCCGTGGCGTTAGAATTCCCGATAATCCAATCAGAGCGGTTACGGACCTCCGCAACTATGCCCTCTACCGGCAACTCGATCAGTTTCACGAGGTCCTTGTCCAGGGTAATCAGCTCCCTGGCGTGCGTTACCGCAACCACCTTGCAACTTTGGGCAGCGGCCAGACACTCACGGATCATGATCGTGTTGGCATGGACGACATCGATGTTATGCGACCGGATCAGGTGCTCAAAGGCATGCTGGACATTGCTAGAAGCCGGCTCGGATGCCTTCCACCAACCGAACTTGAAAACGAACACATGCTCGCATTGCCGGCGTACCATGTTGGTATAATTTGGTACATTTCGTGGGAGGCAGACAAACACATTGCAGTCGCAGCTTTTAAGTCCATCGAGCATATCCAGAAAACTGCGCTCGCTGCCGAAAAAGTGGTCGCCTACCAGATGTGCGACCAGCAAAACGTTAGGGCGACCATCCATGTGGCTTAGCTTGCCGGGATAATCTCTTATCTCCAGGCGGTCGGTCTTATTAACCTCGGATGTCTGGTCGATATGAAGCCGCCGATGTGCGTCAAAATCGAATCTTATAGCATCATCATGTACCAAGCAAAGAAGCTCGGTCAATTTCTGACGCTGACTTCCTAATAAGTCGCTTTGGACGAAATGCTCCAAAGGCCCAGTCTCGTCCTCGGGCGCCGAATGGGACATATACAATGTCCTATAAACCTGTGGATCGAACCGGGGGTGGGGGCGATAGTTCTTGCGCGCTCCTTCCGTTAGATAGTGCCACAATGCGCCTTTGGCGCTAAACTCGGCGCGATATTTGTCCGTGTAAAATCGCAAGTCGAAAAGTTCGGACGGACTGATCTCGGATTTGGGCTCATTTTCAATGTAATCGAGCAGCGGATCATGCTGGGACGCTGATCCTTTCGTCAGTAGCCGCCACCGTTTAGCATCAAAGAGCGGATGCGGATCCAAATTATGTTCAACGCCAAAAAGCAAATAATGCGTATAAGGCTCAACGTCTGTATGAGCCCAACCGGCTTGTTGCCTATAATATTTGCTCCGGAACAGTGGAGAAGGATCGATGCCTGTCCGCCAACCGTCTCGGATATAGTGAGTCAAGGCAACATGGGCAGCAATGGCGCCTAGTCGAGCCCGCCTCGAGTATTCAGTGGGATCAAAAATCGGATGTGGGCTGACCGATTGCGAGGAATTCTCAAGGAAATGGGAAAGCCAGGTTCCCCCAGCCGGCTCCGTGCAGCCGCACTGCCCAGCGTAATATTTAGTCAGAAAAAGCGGATGTGGATCTCTACCCTCCCGCGACCCATGCTCCACATAATGCGTGAGAGGATCCAGATCAGCTTTTTTCAGTCCAGGATACCTAAAAAGATAATAACGGACCGAAAAAATCGCCTGAGGATCCTTAGCCTGAAGCCATCCTATTCTGATATAATGCTCTATAGCCCCCATGCCTTCAGGGATGCCGCTGTCGAGTTGGCTTCTGTAATACTCTTCGTCGAAGAGGCCACTCTCTGAAATTATTGCGACTCTCTTGGCAACTAAGCTGCTATTTTGGTTTTTGACCCCTTTATCGTGGCCAGAAAGTCGATTTACTCGTGGCTGGAAAAGACGGTTTTCGGTTTCCTCGCTCGCCAGATTGCTTGCCACGAGTCTCGCTATTTCGGCTTCCGCGGCTCGCGCGCGATTTGAAAGATATTCTGTTAAAACACTGAAGTCTGCCTGTCGTTGGCCACGTGGCAAGGTATTGTCGGCTTCTACGCGAGGGGGGGCGATGGGTTCGACTGGAGTCGCGACTTTAGGCAAAACTTCTATCGTAATGGGTGACCCGGGAACCGGTGCCAAACTATCCACGCAACGAAGATGAAGCTGAAAATTACCTTCGGCCGTTAATTTTTGGCTCAAATCAAAACGAAAGGCGTGGCGGCCATCTCCAACGCCAGCTTTCTCCAGGCCCTGCCGCTCAACATCGGCTACCGTAGTCGCAATGGCATTAATTCCGTTAGTTAGTTCGAGGCGCACTCGATGGGTAGGGACACTCGGGTCCCAAACCCACCCGATAATCTCGTGACTATTTGCGCGGTCGATATGGCCGCGCAGCTTACGCTTTACCGCTGCCTCCAGCTGAGGTGCATTGCTGCTAGCTAAAAGTTTTGGGGGTGAGTGACGATCATGTGAAGCGAGTAGACTTGCCAGGTCGGCAGGTTCATGGGTGCTTTCGTTCCTCAAGCGGTCGTCCAGAATGTTCACAAGCTTGCTGGCTCCAAACACTCGCGTGTCAAGAAACAATAGGATTCAAACTACGCCCGAAAAACCGCTCTGAACGGCGGATAATCCCCCGTGGGTGCGCAAATCACTCAGCCGATCCTCACAACTTACCGTCTCGGGATCATTGCCTTCTAGCAATCCGTCACCAACATATGAACCATACCCAGCACATTTCCTGGCGTCAATTTGTTTAAGCAAGAAACCGACCGCGGGCAGTCGTTTTTCTCCGCAATGTAACAGGGCATGCAGCGCATGCGGCGGCGCAGGGCAAAAGCCGCGGGGCCGCGGGGGGACCATTCGCGCGCATCGACTACGCCGGCGTGCAGGCCGAGGGTCGGAACACCCAGGCTGGCGGCGAGGTGGTGCGGGCCGCTGTCGTTGCCGATCAGCAGGTCGCAGGCGGCAATCACCCGGGCCAGCATGCGTAAATCGGTCAGGCCGGCTACGGATATCAGACGTATTGCTGGGTTTAGCGCCGCCGTGATGGCCTCCGCGATCGGGGCGTCGGCTTGTGTGCCCAGCAGGATGAAGGCGGCGTCCGTAGTCTGCGCGATCTGCTCGATGAGCGTGGCGAAGTGGGCGGGCGGCCAGTGTTTGATCGCGGTGCCGGCGGCGGGGTGGATGGCAATACGCAGGCGCGCTTCGGGTGGGGTGGGGATAGACCGCGGCCAGGGCGCGCGCGCGCCCACCTTCCCAGCCCCCCACCTTGAAGAATGGGCGCGCTGGGCCCCTTCCTCCCCCGCGAAGAGCGGGAGAGGAGAGTCTGGGGTGAAAGCGGCTTCTATTTTTGCTGCGAAATCGAGCAGCGTGTCGGTCATGTGGGTGCGTTTGCGGGCAGTTGCCGTGTCGGGCTCCCAAAAACCGACGATGTCCAGCCAGGGGTGATCGTGGCCGGCGTCGAAACCGGCGCGCCAGGTGGCGTTGCACGCCTCCAGCACCGGGCGGGTGTCGGCGTGGCAGCGCAGGTCGATGGCCAGGTCGAAATATTGGGCGCCTGGTGCTGCGATCGTCTCATCGATCGCGGGCTCCATGTCCGCGAGCTGGCACACCGCGGGGGAGGCGAGCAGGGTCAGGCGCGCGCCGGCGAAAAACGCGCGCAAACGGCGGATGGCGGGGAGGGCGAGGAGGAAATCGCCTATGTGGTCCAGCTTTATCACCAGAATTTTGTGTATAGTCTCAGGCGCGGCCAGGGGGCGGGCGGGGTAGATCGCTTCCACGAACTCGGGCTCAGGACGCATATCGACGTGCGTCAGCGAGAGGTGCGGGCTGAAATACGGGTCGCCACGCGCCAGCCGCGCGCGCCAGATTTTTGTGAACAAGGCTTCGTTGGCGGCCTCGCGGGCGGAAAGGCCGGTGCGGGTGGCACTTTCGTGGTGCGTCAGCGTCGCGTGCGGCGTGTAGGTGACCAGCAGACCCGCATCCAGGCAGCGGAGACAAAAATCCACGTCGTTGCACGCAATATCCAGGCGCTCATCAAAACCGCCGAGCGTGGCAAAAACGTCACGCCGCGTGATCAGGCAGGCGCCGGTTACCGCGCTCACGTTGCGCTGGGTGAGGGCCAGGCCGAAGGGGCCGGGCGCGTTCGCGGCACAGCCCGCAAAAGCGTGGCGGCCGATGCGTCCGTCCAGCAAAATGCCGGCGTGCTGCACTGTGCCGCTCGGGTAGAGAAGGCGGGGGCCGACGGCGCCCACCTCGGGGCGAGTGATCACCTGCACCAGGGTGCGCAGCCAGGATGGGTCGGTGCCGTCAATGTCGTCGTTGAGAAAAAGGAGCAGCTCGCCGTCGGCCACGGCGGCGGCGCGGTTGTTGGCGCGGGACCAGTTGAACGGGCCGACATCCTCGATCACCAGGTCGGCCAGATGGGCCCAGGGCGCCGGGCCTGGGTGCGTGGTCACGACGATGATCTGCATACGCGGGTAGTCGGTCCTGGACCGCAGCATATTCAGACAGGTTTGGACCAGATTGCCGGCACCGGCGGTGGGGATGATGACCGAGACAAGGGCGTCGGCGGGGCGCTGTTCTGGTTGCGGTCGTGCCACCTCGGGGGGGGCCACGCTTTCGCATAACACGAGCGGCAGATGTGAAATCCGCGTGGCGCAGGCGGCCAGGCGGCGCACCGTGTCGTACGCGCCGGTGGTGGCGAGCGCCGCCGGGGTGAGGCCGGCGCGGGCGAGCAGCTCCGGCGAGGCGGCCCAGAGCCGGCCGATATAGTTGAACGACAGGAGCAGGTCCGGCGACCAGTCCGGCTTGAAGAAGGGGGCGATGGCGCCGGTGGCCGGATCGATGCGGCGTTCGTCACTATATATATAGTCAGCGGCAGGGTCCGCGCGCCGGTGCAGGGCGAGTTCGAGCAGCGCGTCCACGCCGAGTTCGTCGCCTGGGGTGAGGGCCACGGTCCAGGCGGTGGTGGCGGCGCTCTCATCGTGCAGCTGCCAGTTCGCGTAAACTTGGCGGTGCAGGGAGGCGAGCGTGCGCGCCCGGTCGCCCGGTGTGTCGCGCAGGATGATGCGGAACGCGGTTGGGGCGCGTTCCAGCAGGGCGCGTTTCATGCCGGCTTCGCTGGCGCGCATGCGGCGGCGCAGCGACCACGGGCCTTCCGATTCGCCGGCCGGTTTGAAGACCAGTTTTACGCTTTCGGTGGCCTCAAGCCCGGACCCGTCGCGCGCCACGATGCGCAGGAGATGCGTCCCCTCCGCCACCGGGGCCGGGCCGATGAAGCGGAAGCCAGCGAAGAGCGCGTGGGTGAGGTCGGGGAAGGCGGCGGCGACGCCCTCGGTGCGCAATCCATGGTGGGCGCGGCCGCAATGCTCGTCGCCGATATAGACATCCACGGACGCGACCGGGTGGTTGGCAGCGGCCCAGCCGATGATGTCCAGATGGCCGAGGGTCGGCTCCAGGGCGTCGCCGTTGCGGTGCCGCGGCTGATCGATATGAATCTTGAGGCGCGGCGGCGGCGGGAGCGGGCGGAAGCCGGCGTGCTGACCGTGCACGAGATAGTGATGCAGGGCGGAGTGCCAGACGGATGGCACAAGATCGGCGACGTCCGGGTAGGCGGATCGGTACCAGACGGGGTCGAAGTGGGGGGAGACCTGGGGTTCCGGCTGGGTGCTGAAATCCTGGGCGAGAAAATGCTGGAATGGGCCAATTTTGGTGCAGGCGTCGGCGGTGTAGGCGTCCGGGTCGAAGAATTTGTGTGCGCGCCGTCGCTCGGCCGCCCCATGCTTCAGATAGTGATCGTAGCCATCGGCGAAGCCCGCGCCTTTCAGCGCGGCATCCGTAAGCCCAGGATTTTGCGCGGCATAATAGTCCGCATCAAACAACCAATGCCCAGTCAGCGCGCGCCCCAAGTATCAAAAGTTTTTTGGTTCTTTTTTTCAAAAAAGAACCGCTTCCTTGCTTCCTTAGACGTGAAAACTCTCCCCACACCCGCACCGTCCCTTCTCATTAGGATTGGTAAACACAAACCCCGCCGAAAGCGCCTTCTGCTCATAATCCATGGTCGTTCCGATCAGGAACAGGCTGGCCTTGCGGTCCACCAGCACGGTGAGATCATGATCGCGGACGATTTCATCGCCCGGGCCAGGTTCGGCAACCCAGGACATGTCGTAGGCCAGGCCGGAGCAGCCTTTGGTATTGACCGATATGCGCAGCAGCCGCCCGTCGCCGTTCGCGTAGAGCGCGCGCAAGCGTTCGGCCGCGGCATCCGAGAGGGACATCAGCGGCGGCAGGGCGCGGCGGGTGCGTGGGGCGGTTTGGGTCTCGCTCATGGGCGGAGGCTCCTTATCAGAACATGTTGAGCGAAAGCCGTGCCTCGTCGGTCATCCGGCTTGGGTCCCACGGCGGATCCCACACCGTTTCCACATCGGCCGAGGTGACGCCGGGCACGCCGAGCACTGCGTCGCGCACCTGCACGGGGAGTTCCTGTGCGCTGGGGCAGCCTGGGGCGGTCAGCGTCATCTCCACTTTTACCGCGCCGGTGTCGCTGATATCCACGGCGTAGATCAGGCCGAGTTCGTAGATGTTGACCGGGATTTCCGGGTCATAGATGGTCGATATGGCGTCGAGCAGCGCGGTTTCCGAGGGGAGGGCGATCACTTCGCCCTCAGGCGTCCAGCTTCCGGCGATTGTTGCGGTCTCAGCGGTGCTCACTGCTTGCCTCCCTGCGGCCGGCCAGGGCGGCGGTGAGCGCTGCCCATGGCAAGGTCGCACATTTAATTCGCGACGTATATTCCGAAACGCCCGCCAGGGGCAGAAGAGTTTCGATCTCGCTCGCCTCGGTCGCACCAGTGCGCACAAGCCTGGCAAATGCTTCCGACAGACGCAAAACCTCCTCGGCATTGCGGCCCTGCACGATGTCCGCCATCAAATCGGCCGAGGCCAGGCTGATGGCGCAGCCGCGGGCTTCGAAGGCGGCTTGCGCAATCCTCTGCTCCGCGTCGTAGCGCAGGCGCACTTCGATGCGGTCGCCGCAGAGCGGGTTGTCGCCATGCGCGGCGGCGTCGAAATTCTCCATGCGATGCATATGGCGCGGGTTGCGTGCCCGTTCCAGGATGATGTTCTGGTAGAGCTCGCGCACATCCTCGAACATCAGCGTGCGCTCGTCGCGGCGAAAAACCCGCTGATTTTTTCGAGCGTCTGCGCGAGCACGTCGATTTCGTCGTGCGTGGTGTAAATGCCAAAACTCGCGCGCGAAGTGCTGTCCAGCCCCAGCCGGCGCATCAGCGGTTCGGCGCAATGATTGCCGGCGCGCACGGCGATGCCGTTGCGGTCGAGCAGGGTGGCGACATCATGCGCATGCGCGCCGGCGAGGGTAAAACTGATCACCCCGCCACGGTCCTGCGTCGATCCGATTACGCGCAAACCTGGGATTTGCGACAGGCGCGCGAGCGCATGTTCGGTGAGCGAGGCCTCATGCGCTTCGATCGATGCCATGCCGATCGCGTTCACATAGTCGATGGCGGCACCAAGGCCGATGGCTTCGATAATCGCCGGCGTGCCGGCCTCGAATTTATGCGGTACCTCGGCCCAGGTGGAACGTTCGAAACTGACGGTGCCGATCATGTCCCCACCGCCCATGAACGGCGGCATGGTTTCGAGCAGCTCGCGCTTGCCGTAGAGCACGCCGATACCGGTGGGGCCATAGAGTTTGTGTCCGGTAAACACATAGAAATCGGCATCGATGGCCTGCACGTCGATGGTGCGGTGCACGGTGGCCTGGCTGCCGTCGAACAGCACGCGCGCGCCGGCCGCATGCGCCATGGCGGCGATGCGCGCCACCGGATTGCAGGTGCCAAGCACGTTGGACATATGGGTGATGGAAACCAGCCCGACGCGCCCATCCTCCAGCGTGCGCGCGAGCGAGTCCATGTCGAGCTCGCCGGCGTCGGTAATGGCGGCGATGCGCAACTCTATGCCGTGCGCATCGCGCAGCATCTGCCAGGGCACGAGATTCGCGTGGTGTTCCATTTGTGAAATGACCACGGCCTGGCCCGGCTTTAGCACGCCGCGCCCGTAGCTGTGGGCGACAAGGTTAAAAGCTTCGGTGGCGTTGCGTGTAAAGACGATTTCGTCTCGCGAGCCCGCATTGAGCAGGGCCGCCACCTTGTCACGCACCGCTTCGTAGGCGTCGGTGGTGCGTTCGCTCATCCAATGCAGGCCGCGGTGCACATTGGCATATTGCGTGCGCATGGTGTGCGCCATGGCCTCGATCACTGCGTCCGGCTTCTGCGCCGATGCCGCGCTGTCCAGGAACACAAACCGCTTGCCGCGAATTGTCTCCGACAGGATCGGGAAATCCGCGCGTATGGCATCGACGTCGAACGGCTTGGCCGACACGGGGAGAATCTGGTTCATCCCTGCGGCTCCCACCAGCGTTGCAGCACGCCATCGAGCAGGGCGCGCGCGTCCTCGTGCGCAACCATGTCGAGCAACTCAGCTAAAAATGCCTGCACGAGCAGCGCGCGCGCCTCGGGTTTTGGAATGCCGCGGCTGAGGAGGTAGAAAACCTGCTCGTCATCGAGCGCGCCGACGGTCGCACCATGGCTGCATTTCACGTCGTCGGCATAGATTTCGAGCTGCGGCTTGCAGTCGATTTCCGCGTGTTCGGAGAGCAGCAGCGCCTGGTTCATCTGATAGCCGTCGGTTTTTTGCGCGGCGCGGGCAACTTCGATCTTACCTTGGAAAACGCCGCGCGCGTGATCGGCCAGCACATTTTTGACAGTCTGTCGCGAGGCGCCGTTCGGCATGTCGTGCGAAACCACCGTGGTGAAATCAGCATGCTGATGGCCGCGCAGCACTTGCGCGGCATTGATGGCGGCATGCGCGCCGCGGCCGCTCAGCCGCGCATGAATTTCGGTGCGCGCGAGCCGGCTGCCTGTTGTGAGCGTAAAACTGTCGTAGGATGCGCCTTCGGCAATATCGGCATAGAGCGTTGCCATGTGAAACGCGGCCAAACTCTCGTTTTGCAGTTTGACGTGCGCCAGGCTGGCATGCGCGCCGACGCGCACTTCGGTCACCGGATTGTGCAAATAGGCGCCATGGCCCACCGCGATTTCCACGATCGTCAGTTTGGCGCGCTCGCCAAGCACGATGCTGTGGCGCGGATGAAAGGCAATCGGCGTGCCGTGCAATTCGGCGCCGATGCTGATGAGCACAAGTGTGCCGCCGTCCACACCGGCGCCAACCTCTATGGTGGCCCCATCTTCGGCGAGCATGGTGTTCAAGGCCACCATGCGCTCACGCTCCGGCCGTGCCTGACTGCCGAACTGCGGGTGCTGATAAAAACTGCTGATCGCCAAAAGGTCTGAGCGAAGGGAAAGATCCTCGCGCAGGCGGCCTTGCACGAAAACCAGCCGCGGCAGATCGGCCAAAGCGCCAAGCTCGGGCAATTTGGTGGTGGGCACGTCGTTGCCGGCTTCGGTCAGCGCCTCGTGAAACTCGGTCTCGCCCAGATGTCGCAGGCTTGTATATTTCCAGGCCTCGTCACGCAGGCCCGGCAGACCGTCGCGCTCCAGAATGGCGGCGGCGTGTGCACGTGCCGCACGCTCGCCGGGCAGGCCGGCCTCAATACCCCGGTAGCGCCGTACAAACGGCAGGGCGGAGGCGAGCCCTGGTCCGGCGACGATGCTGGGCAGCGCCATGTCAGGCCGCTTCCGCAATGACTTGCGCATAGCCCTGCGCTTCGAGCAGCCGCGCGAGCCCCGCATCGCCGGAGCGCACGATGCGCCCGGCCACCAGCACATGCACCACGTCCGGCTTGATATGATCGAGCAGGCGCTGATGATGCGTGATCACGAGTGCGGAAAATTTCGCTGAGCGCAGCGCATTCACGCCGTCGCCGACGATTTTGAGGGCATCGATATCCAGGCCGCTGTCGGTCTCATCGAGAATGGCGAGCTTGGGCTGCAAAATGGTCATTTGCAGCACTTCGTTGCGCTTTTTCTCGCCGCCGGAAAAGCCGACATTCACGTTGCGCTTGAGCATGTCGTCAGGCATTTGCAGACGCTTGGCTTCCGCCCGCGCAAGTTTCAGGAACTGCGCAGCGTCCAGTTCGTCTTCGCCGCGCGCACGCCGCACGGCATTGAGCGCAGTGCGCAGAAAATTCGCGTTGCCGACGCCGGGCAGTTCGACCGGCGCCTGGAAAGCGAGAAACACGCCGGCCTGCGCGCGCACTTCCGGTTCCATGGCCAGCAGATCAGCGCCGTCGAAAGTCACGCTGCCGCCGGTCACCTCAAAATCTTCGCGGCCGGAGAGAACGTACGACAGGGTAGATTTGCCCGACCCGTTGGGGCCCATGATGGCGTGAATTTCGCCGTCGGGAACGGTCAGGTTGATACCGCGTAAAATGGGTTTTTCGCCAACGGCGGCATGCAAATCACGAATTTCCAACACGGTGCTAGCCCACCGAACCTTCGAGACTGACAGCGAGCAGCTTTTGCGCTTCCACAGCGAACTCCATCGGCAATTCCTTCAGCACCTCCCGGCAAAATCCGTTCACGATCAAGCCGACCGCCTCCTCTTGGGAAAGGCCGCGCTGGCGGCAATAGAACAGCTGATCCTCGGCAATCTTGGACGTCGTCGCCTCATGCTCGACGCGCGCACTCATGTTGCGGTTTTCGATATAGGGCACCGTATGGGCACCACACTGATCGCCAATCAGCAAACTATCGCATTGCGTATGATTGCGCGCGCCAGAGGCTTTCGGCAGAATCCGTACCAGGCCGCGATAGGTGTTGTTGGAGTGGCCGGCCGAAATCCCCTTGGAAATGATCGTGCTGGTCGTGTTGCGCCCGATATGGATCATCTTGGTCCCGGTATCGGCCTGCTGGAAATTGTTCGTCAGCGCCACGGAATAAAATTCGCCGCTACTGCCTTCGCCTTGCAGCACGCAGGACGGATATTTCCACGTAATCGCGGAGCCCGTCTCCACCTGCGTCCAGGAGATTTTCGAGCGCGCGCCGCGGCACGCGCCGCGCTTGGTGACAAAATTATAGATCCCGCCACGCCCTTGCGCATCGCCAGGATACCAGTTCTGCACCGTGCTGTATTTGATCCGCGCATCATCCAGCGCCACCAGCTCGACAACAGCGGCATGCAACTGATTCTCGTCGCGCATCGGCGCCGTGCACCCCTCCAGATAGCTGACGGAAGCGCCTTCCTCGGCCACGATCAGCGTACGCTCGAACTGGCCGGTGTTTTTCGCGTTGATGCGAAAATAGGTCGAAAGCTCCATCGGGCAGGCGACGCCCTTGGGGATGAACACGAAACTGCCATCGGTGAACACGGCCGAGTTCAGGGCGGCGAAGAAATTATCGGTCGCAGGCACCACAGTGCCGAGATATTTTTGCACCAGCTCCGGATGCTCACGCACCGCCTCGCTGATCGGGCAGAAGATCACGCCGGATTTCGCCAGCGTAGTCCGAAAAGTGGTGGCGACGGAGACGCTGTCGAACACGGCATCCACCGCAATTTCGCGGCCGTCGGCCGTGGTCGGCACCACTCCAGCCAATGCTGCACGCTCACGCACCGGAATGCCCAGCTTGTCGTACATGCGCAGCAATTCGGGATCGACTTCATCGAGCGACGCCGGCCCCGGCTTTTTTTTCGGCGCCGCGTAGTAGAAGGAATCCTGATAGTCGATTTTGGGGAAATCCAGCAGCGCCCAATGCGGCTCTTCCATCGCGAGCCACGCCTCATAGGCACGCAGGCGCCAGGCGAGCAGCCACTCCGGCTCGCCCTTGCGCGCCGAAATCAGCCGAACGATGTCGGTATTGAGCCCGCGGGGCGCGAAATCCATTTCGATATCGGTTTCAAACCCCCAGCGGTAGCCGCTTTCGGTAACCGATTGCACGGTGCTCAGGGTTTCGGCGACGGCTGGCATAAAAATTCCTCAGGCAGCAGGCGGGGAAAACGCGGCTTCGTCAGCAAAGACGGCCACAGGCGGTGCGTGCGCGGGAACATCCAGATCGCGGAAAGCGCGCGGCACCGCGGCGGCCATATCGGAGAGGGTGATGCTCGACAAGGCAGTGCGGATGGCTTCATTGACCGGATCCCAGCGGCCATGCAGCGGGCACAAGCGTTGGGTTTCGCAGCCGCCGCCATCCACGCAAGCCGTGAGTGCCACCGGCCCGTCGATGGCGGCAATGACGTCGCCCACCGGTATGCTCGACAGTCCGCGGCTGAGCCGGTAGCCGCCGCGCGCGCCGCGCTGCGAGGTGACAAGCCCCCGCCCGGCCATGGCTTTGAGCACTTTGGAGACTGTCGGTTCGGGAATGCCGGTCGCCGCCGCAATGCCGGGTGACGTCTGAACGGTCTCCGCCCGCGACAGGCGCACCAGTACGACCACGGCATAATCGGTCAGTTTGGACAGCCTGAACATGACACCCGATACTGGTTTGGGCCCGGCAAGTGGCCGGAGCATATTAGGACTTGGGCGGTCCTGTTTCAGCACATGCGACGCGCCGCCTGCCGCGTCAAGCCCCGGAGCGTTGCATGCAGGCGCATTTTGGCGTGAATGGCCACATGGCCACAACGTTCCCCGATGCCGCTCCCGCACCGCGGCCGGCGGCCAGCCTGCTCGTGATACGCGCAGACGCGGACCAACCGCGGGTGCTGCTGGCCAGGTGGCCGGCGACGCACCGGTTCATGCCCAATGTGCTTCGGACGCTGGCTCACCGAGCACGGCACCAGGCGCCACGACCAGGACACGCCAGTGCCGGCACTACAAGATCGCGTGTGAACGGTGGAATAGTTGCCACCGCAGGTTGATCATTGTCGTTCTGTTCATCACTGTCGCTGATAGAACACCCTTGCATGATGTGAGGGGGCGTTGTCCGATGGGGATGTCGAATATGCGCTTGGGGGAGATGCTGGTTCTCCGCGGCATGGCGTCTGTGGCGGCTGTCAATGCGGCGCTGGACCGGCAGCGTGAACTGGGAGGCCGGCTCGGCGATCATCTGGTGGTGCTCGACGCGGCGACACCGGAGATGCTGGCGCAGATTTTCGACGAAACGCCGCCGATGCCGCGTTCGGTCGCCGAGACCGGCGTGTCGCGCGGCAATTTGCTGAACCTGCTGCTGAAATTCCTGCGCATGGAGTCCTGCGAACTGCTGCCGGAACTCAGTGACCGGATGAAACTGCCGCACGTCGTGGTGCAGGAATTGATCGATGAGGCCGTGGCGGCCCGGCAGTTGCAGGTGCTGGGCCAGACGAGTTCCGGCATCGTGCGCTATATGCGCTACGCGCTCAGTGACCAGGGCAGGCTCGATGCCACCGAGGCGCTGGCGCAGAACCAGTATCTCGGCCCGGCGCCGGTGTCGCTGGAAGCCTATACGGCGCAGGTGATGCGCCAATCCATCAAGAACGAACGCCTGGATTTGAAGACGTTGAAATCCGGGTTCTCCGGCATGACGGTCGGCGATCATTATTTCCGCAAGCTGCTGCCGGCCGTGAATGCGGGGCAGACGGTTTTGCTTTACGGGCCGCCCGGTAACGGCAAAACCAGCATCGGTCTGCGCATCGCCAGCATATTCCACCAGCCGGTCCATATTCCCTATGCCGTGGAAGTCGCCGGCCAGATCATCAAACTCTACGATCACAATATCCATAAGCCGTTTCTGGAGGAAACCGATGAGAGCCGTGCCCAGATGCAGGCCTTGTCAACGCGGGGAAGTCTGCAGATCGAGGCTTTCGATGCACGCTGGATGTTGTGCCGGCGGCCGGTGGCCATAGCGGGTGGCGAATTATCGCTCGACATGCTGGATTTACGCTACGACCAGGACGCCAAAACCTATGACGCGCCATTGCATATGAAGGCGCTGAACGGCATGTTCCTGATTGACGATTTCGGCCGCCAGAAAGTCAATCCCACTGAATTGCTGAACCGCTGGATCGTGCCGCTGGAAAGCCGCGTGGATTATCTGAAACTCAACACCGGCAAGAGTTTTTCCATTCCCTTCGATGAGCTGGTGTTCTTCTCCACCAATCTGGAGCCGGCGGATCTGATGGATCCCGCTTTCCTGCGCCGCATTCCCTACAAGATTCGCATGTTCTCACCCACTGTCGAGGAATACCGCGACATTTTCATCGACACGGCGGCCGCCCGCGGCCTGAGCATTACCGAGGACGTGTTCCAGTTCATCGTGCACCAGCTCACCGGCCGGCGCGCGCATGGCCTGGCGTATTTCCAGCCGCGCTTCATCTGCGAACAGGTGCTGCAGGTGTGCCGCTGCTTCGACGTCCCGCCGGTGATCACCCGCGCCCTGGCAGCCGAGGCGCTCGGGAATTTATATGTGGACACCGGGCCGGACCCGTCGGAATCTTCCGGCGAGGTGGTCGGGCTGACGGCGGTGGCCTGAGAGCCCCCGCCACTGGCGCGGCGCTTCAGCCAGGGATCGGCCTTGCGCGCGGGGAGGGGTATACCCTAATCTTGGATGGCTATAGGAGCTGCGTGATGCTTGACCAAGACGTGGCACCCGACCACGCCGCCTTGCGAAATGAATTTGCTGCCCCGGATCGTGTCGCCGGCTCCGACTTGTACGAACGTCTCATGCCGCCGTCGCAACGGCTTATCAAGGTCGCCGAGGCGCTGCACGCCGCAAGCAAGCGCCTGGGCATGTTCGGCAATTGAACGGCCTTGCCGAGGAGCGACAAAGAGGTTTTCGACTATCTCTGCAAAGATAGTCGTTGGCCGTTAGAGCTCCATTTCCTGACTTATGCGACATACGTATTTCAGCAATATCAATGGTGGGACCAGTTTCAGGCGGATAATGGCAGCCCGCCTGGCCCTCTCGACATCAGCCGCTGGATTGCCGATATCACGCCCGCGCGGTTCGAGGTCATGCGTGAGGAAGCAGCCCGCCTGTTCGACAATGCCGCTCGCGCCTATCTCGGGGACGAAATCGAGGCCCAGAAGCAGGAGGCCGTCCGCACCTCCATCCTCAGCGAGGTCAAGGCGGCCGGTTCCTTCTGGCGGCAACTCGCCACGGCCCTGATCACCGCGATTCTCGCGCCGATCATCATCGGCGGCATAATCGCCGCTGCCTTGACGTATGATCATTTTGCACCGCTGTCGGGCGACGTGGCCAGGCGCCTCGGCTCTGCCCCTGTCGCGCCGGCCTCCCCCGCGCCGGACGGCGCCACGCGCTGACAGGCACGCAAGCCTGCCGCTGCACTCCCGTCACCGGCCAGTCAGCCGCGCAATCCCCGCGAGCAGCGCATCGACATCGGCCGCGGTGGTCCGGTGATTGAACAGGGCGGCGCGTATGGCCAGCTTGCCGCCGATCGTGGTGGTCGAGGGGGCGGCGACGCCGGAGTCCTGCAAGTCCGCCACCAGGTTGCGATTCAGCGCGTCGAGGTCGGCAGCGCCCTGGCAGACGCGGAAACAGACGATGTTGAGCGTGACAGGCGCCAGCAGTTCCAGCCATGGCTCGGCGCGTATGCGCGCGGCCAGATATTGCGCAAGATCGCAGCTCTTCTCGACCACAGCGGCCAGACCCTCGGTGCCGTAGCCGCGCAAGGTCATCCAGATTTTTAGGGCCCGGAAACCGCGCGACAGATCGGGGCCGAGGTCGCGCGGCCAGGGCGGGTTGCCGGCCAGGCCGCGCTGCTCCTGCGTCAGATAGGCGAGAGATTGCGCAAACGTGGCCAGTTGCAGCGCCTGGTCACGGACCAGCACGCAGCCGGCGTCATACGGTACCTGCGCCCATTTGTGGAAATCGAACGCAAGACTATCGGCGCGCTCGATGCCGGCCAGCAACGGACGAAACCGGGGCGACAAAGCAGCCGTAGCGCCGAACGCCCCATCCACATGAAACCAGATTTTTGCGGCCGCGGCGATATCGGCGATGGCGGCCAGGTCGTCCACGGCGCCGGTATCGACGGTGCCTGCGGTGCCGACGACCAGGAACGGCACTTTGCCCGCCTCGCGATCTTCGGCGATGGCGTCACGCAACGCGGCGATATCCATGCGGTGGTCGGGGCCGGCGGGGACGCTGTGCAGCGCATCGGTGCCGAGCCCGGCCATGTCGAGCGCGCGGGGAATGCAGCCGTGCGCGCCGGCCTGGGCGTAGGCGACCAGGGGCGCGGATTGCAGGCCGTGGCTGCGCACGGTCTCGCCGAGTGCAGCGCGGCGCGCGACCAGGACGGCAATCATGTTGGCCATGGAGGAGCCGGTGACCAGCAGCCCGCCGGCGCCGGGCGGCATTCCCACCATCTGCGCCGCCCAGGCAATCACCTGGCGCTCGACCTCGATGGCAGCATGGTCGCGGCCGCCGCAGTTCACCGAGAAGATGCCCGCCAAAACTTCTGCGAGGTAGCCGGCGGGGTTCCCGCCGCCATTCACCCAGCCCATCATCGCCGGATGCTCGTTGGCGCTGCTGTAAGGCAGGATCAGGCGCCGGAAATCCTCATAGATCTCGGGCAGAGGCGTGCCTGTTGTGGGCAGGGTTTCCCGCAGCTCCTCGCGGAGCGCCTCTGGCATGTGGCGCCAGACCGGGCGGGTGCGTGAGTCGGCCACCCAGTCGATCATGTCATCCAGCATGCGGTGGCCCAGCGCGCGGATGTCGGACCAGTCCTGCGGATCCAGACTCATGCGGGCGGGCCGTTGCCGCAAATGACGTCGGCGAGTTCACCGAGCAAGGTGCTCAGCGTGGCGGCCAGGGCGGCGGCACCTTGGGCGGGCGGGTCGGCCGTAAGCACGACATGGCGGGTCATGACCGGGGAATGGTTGCGGCCGGCTTCGATGGCGACCTGGGCGGCGAGCGTGACGGTGCCGCCGGCGTCGGCATCGAAGCGCTGAATATCGACCTCGACCCGCGCGTCGGGGTCGGCGGAGATGGCGCCGCCCTGGCCGAACACGCTGCTTTGGGGCAGCCGCTGGGCGAGATCCTCGGTGAGCACGCGGCCGATCATGTCGCCCAGCGGCTCGGCCCAGCGCTGCTGGTCGTTCACGCCCAGGCGGAAGTCGGCGTCCTTGAGGACGATGTCGGAGCGGTCGAGGTAGCCGGCGAGGCCCGGTGTTCGGACTTCGATGTTTTTGGCGAGCGTGAGATTTGCGTTTGTGGCCTGGGCGCCTTGGGTTTGCTGCAAGGTGTAGAATTGTGCGTCGGGGGAGGCGCAGCCGGCCAGCGCCGCAGTCAGGAGAAACAAAGCCACCGTAGGGCGGAAAAGCGCAGCGCCTTCCGCCATCACGGCCGCGGGGCAGGCTCGGCGGCGATGGTGCTGTCGAGAGGTGAGAGTGGCGGAAGGCGCTTCGCTTTTCCGCCCTACGGCCCCGCTGTTGTTCAAAAGAGAGCCTCCTTCTTTCACTTCTCAGTCGCCTGTCCTGTCCGGCCGCGGATGAGCGCCTCCGGATGCCGATCCAGAAAATCGGCCAGCAGCCGGATACTGCGGGCGGCGTCGTTCACCTGGTCGAGCAGGCGGGCGATGTTGCGCTGGAAATCCGAATTGCCGCCGTAGCCGCCTTCGCCCAGCGCCGCGTTGGCCTTCGCCACCGCCGCCTGCAAATCGGCGGAGATTTGCGGCAGACGTTGCAGCACCGGCGTCAGACCCTGGTCGGCGTGGCGCACCAGGTGCTGCACGTCGGTGAGGGTTTCCGACAGTTTCTGCAGCGCATTGCGCACATCCGGGCCGCTGACGGTGCGGTTTACGCTGGCAAGGGTTTCGTTGAGATTTTTGCCGATTTCATCAAAAGGGATGGCGTCGATCTTGGTGGCGATATCGCTCAGCGAGTTCTGGATGTTATCCAGACCGCCGCCCTGGCTCGGCATGACCAGCGCGTCGCCTTCGCGGCCGACCGCGGCGGGTTTGGCGTTGGGGACGAATTGTAGCGAAATATCTTTCTGGCCGGTGATGAAATTGCTCGATTCCAGCACCGCGCGCATGCCGCGGTCCACCAGCCTGTGCAGGAAGGCGGCGTTGTCGGTGGGTGCGTTCGGCGCGCCCTCGGGCGACATGCGCTCGGGCTGCACCTCGTAGGTCACACGCGCAACGACGCCGGCGCTGGGACCATCGACGAGCAGTTGCACGTCCTGCACCGTGCCCACCTGAATGCCGAACACCTCGATGGCCGAGCCGCGCGCGAGCCCGCCGACGGAGCTGGTGAAATAGCTGACGAGCGGGATGTTCTTGCGGAACCCGGCAGCGTCCGCCTGGCCCTTGTCGGCGTAGAGGTAGAAGAGGCTGTCGGCGTCGCTCGCCGGCGAATGGATGGCGAATTTGGGGGTTTCGAAGGCGATCCCGCCGGCAAGCAAGGCTTGCAGCGACTGCATCTCCACATGCACGCCCTCCGCGCCGAGCCCGACCGAAATGCCCGAGGCATTCCAGAAATGCGTCTCCGCATGGACGAATTTGTCGAAGGGCGAACGCACGAACACATTGATCGTCACTGGCCCAAGCCCATCGCCCAGATCGTAGCCGAGCACTTCGCCCACGTTCACGTCGCGGTAAAACACCGGCGAGCCGGCGCCGAGCGAACCCAGGCTCGCCGATTTCAGCCGGAAGGTGCGGCCGGGCTCGTCGGAGCGCACGCCGGGCGGATCCTCCAGGCCGGTGAATTCGCGCTGCGGCGTGCCGCCCGGCGTGCCCGGATCGACCTCGATATAGGCGCCGGAGAGCAGCGTCTCGAGCCCGGAGATGTTGCCGGTGGAGAGGCGCGGGCGCACCACCCAGAAGCGGGCGTGGTTGGTCACGGCGCGGCCGCCTTCCTCGTTCATGCGCACATGCACCACGACATGCGAGAAATCGCTGGCGAGGTGCACGTCCTCTACCATGCCCAGCGACACATCCTTGTGCTTGACCTCGGTCTGCTGGGCGGTGATGCCGGTGCCGGCCTTGAACGTGATGGTGATGAGCGGGCCGCGGTTGGCCAGCGTGGTCACCAGCAGATAGATGGCAATCACGGCGGCGACGATGGGGATCAGCCAGACCAGAGAGAACCGTCCCCGCCTGCGGGTGACGGCGTCCGGCACCGGGCGGTCGCTCACGCTTGTTGCCCCAGGCCGATTTCGTGTTTCGGAGGGCCGGTCTCCAGATCCTCGGCGGCGAGGTCGTGGCCGGCGGCCGCCGCGCGGTCCCACATGATGCGCGGATCGAAGCTGGCGGCGGCGAACATGGTCAGGATGACCACGGCGGCAAAGGCGATGGCGCCCAGGCCGGGCAGGATGTTGGCAATGAAACCCATGTGAACCAGGCCGACGAGAATCGTGATCATAAAGACGTCGATCATGGACCAGCGGCCGATGATGTCCACCAGCCGATAGAGGCGGGTGCGGTCGCGCAGGCGCGTCACCGAGCCGCGTTGCGCTGCGAAGACCATGACGGCGAGACTCACCAGTTTCAAAATCGGCACCACCAGGCTGGCGCAGAACACAAGGGCCGCCAGCGGCCACATGTCGGCGTCGATCAGTTCGATCACGCCGCTGATGATGGTGTTCGGCTCGCC
>Ga0116227_10005011_pt1 | contig 28344 bp, 20 predicted proteins | sample S1TSphgellanicum_FD_89693 | JGI IMG/M metagenome (GOLD analysis project Ga0116227, IMG submission 89693) | Host-associated microbial communities from peat moss isolated from Minnesota, USA - S1T2_Fb - Sphagnum magellanicum MG | ecosystem: Host-associated > Plants > Peat moss > Unclassified...
CAATCCGGGCGATCAGATCTATTCCCAATCACGCCCGTGCTCGAGCGGCGGCGTGTTCGGGGGCTGCTACTTCATCGAGGACCTCACCGAGGGCGTATCCACATCCGGGTTCGAACCGGCGGCAAACCCGAGTGCCTTCAAGGGAAATACCGCGGAGTGGGTGCTGGAGCGGCCGAGGGTTGACGGCGCCCTGTGGGATTTGCCGAACTTCGGTTTGGCCGCGACCACCGGCATGTGGGCGCACGATCCCATCCAGAAGTCCTGGCATTCGTTCTCGCATTACGCCTACGATACGGTGTTCATCGTCAACGGCCGCGATACGCTCGCAACCGTCGTCCCGAACCCGCTAAAGGACACGGCCGGCTACTCCTGGACGGCGTACTTTTAGTCGCCGGACGCACGGGCCGCGCATCGCAGCCGGCCACTTCGAACACCGATGGCCGGCTGCGAGCGGGTCGCAATGGTTCAGAGCTAAACACTTCTTGGTTATTTTGAGGGTGACGATATGAGACTGTTTCGATTGCTTCTCTCGGGCGCGCCGGCGCTCATCATCGCAGGTTGCGCGGTATCCGCCGCATCGCGCCCAAACGCTGGGCTTCCCGCGCTGCCGCAGCGGCTAAGCGTCCCCGACGTCGTGCAGCGCGGCAAAGGTGCGCGATGGGTGTCGTTCATCCCAAAGACGAACGGGACGGGATACAGCGCCATCCTGACTGGGCCCGATGGAAATATCTGGTTCATCGACGAGGTCGGGCGCGGTCTGGTCCGGATGACCGAGACGGGCGCTATCGAAGAATTCGCGCTTGGCGGCGTGTTCCATGGCAACCCCGTTTCGATGACGGTCGGCGCCGACAAACGATTCTATATCGGCGACGAGTCGACGAGCATCGTCCGCGCGACGACGCCCGGCGCGGCGACGTCGATTCCGATTCCGAGCGGTGACACCACGTCGATCGCCGGAATGGCCCTTGGACCCGACGGAAACGTTTGGTTCGCCGAATTCGACCACATCGCAAAAATTACGCCGACCGGTAAGATTACCGAGTTCCCGTATCCGGCCGGCTTCGGCCCGAGCCAATCCGGCGGCGTGGCGACCGGCTCAGACGGCAACGTTTGGTTTGCCATTTCGACGGGAAATGCCATCGGCCGCATCGTTCCCTCGTCCGGCGCGATCACGATGTTCCCACTGCCGGTCTCGTGCATTCCGGCGCCACTCGTTCTCGGCAATGACGGAAACATTTGGTTCGCCTGTCTAACGACGGCGCCGCTGCTGGGCCGCATAACCCCGTCCGGCGCGGTCGCGACCTATCCGATCGGCGGAACATTCAATTTGAACGAGACCGAGCAGTTCGGCGCGCGCGGTCCCGATGGTGAGCCATGGTTTGCAAGCGCTAACGATAAGACGGTTTTCCGCGTCAACACCGCGACACAGACGGTGACGACGTTTAGCCCGCCGCTGGGTGCGGGCGAGAGCCCCGATGCGCTGACCGCCGGGCCCGACGGTAATCTTTGGGTCGACACGTCCGGCGGTTTCTCGGCGGGTCAAATCGACGTCTTGGTGACGAATCCGCTATCGGTGACGCCGAACGTGTTGACATTCGGAGCCGCGGGTCAGCAGCAGACGTTGAATGTCAGCGAAAGCGGCACGACGCACTGGACGGCCGTGTCGAGCAAGGTCGCGGTGGCTACCGTTGCGCCCGGCGGAACAAACGCGACGTTCGTCGTCACATCGGCCGGCTCGGGCACATGCGAAGTAACGATCTCGGACGGTGCGGGAAATAGGGTCGCGGTAAAGGTTACCGTCACGTAGGGCGCCGCGAATTCGAACTGCGCGCGCTGTCGCTACCTGATCGCGGCGCGCGCAGTTGATCCTCCATGTAGATACGCAGCTGTTGCGGCGGCTGCACGAGCTCAACGACCGTTAACTTACAAGGCCCAGCGCGAGCGCGATCGGCCCGGAGCGCTCCCTGACCTCGCCTAGTTTCAATATTTTACATTTGTAACTTGGATCCATATACTTGGCGAGTACGCTAATGAAGAGGAGCACATTTTATGAGTGAACCCCAGCTTGGTGGCTCGTTCACCTTCGCCGGCACGTCGCTGACCGCCCGGCGGATGGGCTACGGCGCGATGCAATTGTCGGGGCCCGGTATCTTCGGACCTCCGAAAGATCCCGACGCTGCTATCGCCGTGCTGCGCGAGGCTGTTTCGGCGGGCGTCGATCACATCGACACCTCGGATTTCTACGGCCCTCACATCACTAATGAGATCATCCGGAAGGCGCTGCATCCGTATCCGGCTGGGCTCGTCATCGTCAGCAAGCTCGGCGCGAAGCGACCGCCCGACGGGTCGTGGCAGCCGGCGATTTCGAAGCAAGACCTCGTCGATGGCATCCATGACAACCTTCGCAATCTCGGCCTCGATGCAATCGATATCGTAAATTATCGCTCGATGGGATCGGGTCATGGTCCGGCGGAGGGGTCGATTGCCCAGCAAGTCACGGTGCTCGGCGACCTCAAGCGCCAGGGACTGATCCGTCACGTCGGGATCAGCAACGTAACCGCGGCTCAGGTGGCGGAAGCGCAACGAATTACGGAGATCGTGTGCGTGCAGAACCTCTACAACGTAGCGCAGCGCGACGACGACGCGCTAATCGACGATTTGGCGCGCCAGAATATCGCCTACGTGCCGTTCTTTCCGCTCGGCGGGTTCACGCCGCTGCAATCGTCCACGTTGTCGACGGTCGCGAAGCGCCTCGGAGCGACGCCGATGCAAGTCGCGCTCGCGTGGCTGCTGCATCGGTCGCCAAACATCTTGTTAATCCCCGGCACGTCGTCGGTCGCGCATCTCCGCGAGAATCTAGCTGCGGCTGCGCTAACTTTGTCGCAGGACGTACTCGCGGAACTGGACGGGATCGCGGCCTCCGCTCCAGCGGCGCATGCCGCCGGCTGACGCGCCGCCAATCGGACTTGCCTCACAAGAGCGGCGAGCGAACGACGACGACCGGCACGTCGCACTGTTCGATCAAGGCTTGGGTGACGCTACCCTCGACGATCCTCGGTAGGCCTTGCCGCGCGTGTGTGGCAATGACGATCGAGTCGCACCCATGGATGTCCGCATCCCGCACGATCGCCGTCGGGATGTGAGGGGTCTCCCCGAATACGAGGGTCTCGGCGGGCACGCCGCACGCCGCTGCCGCCGCCAGTCCGCCCTCAACGGCCGCGAGCGCCGCACTCCGATCCGAACCGGTGGCAATACTGCAGAAGACGAGGGTCGACTTGAACTGCTGCGCGATCCCGATCGCCGCATCGACGGCGAGTTTCCCGAGCGCGTCGAAGACGATCGGGACGAGGATGCGATGCGTGAGAAAACCTCTGGTCGGACGGCGGACGGCGCAAAGCGGCGTCGTGCTCAGTGCGAGCACGCCTTCGATCAGGTTGCGCACGAAGGGCCGTAAGATCCCGATGCGCGGGACGATTCCCATCAAGATGAGGTCCGCGTTTTCGGCGCGCGCCGCCGCGACCGCTCCGCGCGCCGGGTCGTCGCTGACGATGACGCCCGTCGTCCCCAGGATGCCGGCCATCTCCGCGTGCGCGATGGCGGCGCGCAACGTGCGTTCCTGCATCTCGAGCGCCAACTCGGCAAAGGGCGTCATCCCGGGAACGCCGGCGCGCAGCATCGGATCGAGCGTCAGGCAGAACTTCAGCGTGCAGCCGATCTCCCGTGCAATCGTGATGCTGGCACCGATGGCGTATTCGGAAGCCGGCGAGCCGTCCACGATGGTGAGAACGCGCTTGTACATTCCTTCCTCTTACGCCGGCTTCGGAATCTTCACGAAGAAAACAATGCCCGCGATCGGGAGCAGAGCCAAGGCAAAGAGGACCATCGCAAAGGAAAACGCGAGCGTTTGCGCCTGCGTTGCCACGAGCGCGGAAAGGCCGGCCGCGCCGTGATTTGCGATGTATTGGTGGACGATCGCTCGACTCGGAACGATGCCGGCCGCGAGGTTCGAGCGAACTATTGCGGTGCGGTGGTCCAAGACCGTCTGCACCGCGCCCGTCGCGATCATCAGCCCTAGCGGAGACGTCAATTTATAGATGGCGACGCCCGCGGCGAGTTCGGTTAGGGGCATACTGCCGACCACGAGGGAGCCGATCGGTTGGCTTAGCATACTGAAGAAAAACCCGAAGAAGAGCGAGAGGCCGACGAACGTTCCGGCATCGGCCGTCGTCGTCATCGAGTTCGCAAACCCGACGAGGCCGAGCGCCGAGCCGAGCGCTCCGATGATGACGACGACGCGAATGTCGAGCGTCTTCGTGCGCGCCAAGAAGAACGCCGTAAAGAGCCCGACCACGTAGGTTGCGAGCCGAATGAGAACGATCGCTCCCGCAAGGGTGGCCGTCGCATCGATCGACACTTCCAAATACGTGACGAACAGCGTGATCGAATAGCCGACGGCGCCGTTTAGGATGTTGATCGCCGCGCCGACGAGCAGGTTCCGGTACTTGGCGAACATGCGGAAATCGACGTGCGGGTTCCGCGCAAGAAACAGTTCGTAGGAAACGAACGCGAACGCGGCCAGAACGAAGACGGCGGAGCCCGCGACGATCCCCGAATCGTCGAACCAGTTTCGCCGCGAACCCTCGTTGGAAAGATACTGCAGCGACCCGAAGGTGAGGATCGAGAGCGCCACTCCGACGGAATCGAAGGGTAGCCGCTGGTTCTTATCTTTCGTATTGACGGCAAAAAAAACGAGCGTGGCGGTAATCGCGGTCGCAACTCCGCCCGGGATGAAAACCACGTTGCCTCCGAATTCGTCTGCGACGTACGCCCCGATGACCGTGCCGATCGTCGAACCGCTGAGCGCAAACAGAATGAACACCGGCGGCGCGAACGCGATTGCCGCCGGCGAGAGGGACGTGAAGAACGTGATCACGGCGGGAACGAAAACGCAACCGAGGCACGCACCCTGCAGCGCCCTCAGTACGATGTAGGTCTTGTAATCGGAGGTGAGCGCGAGGACGAGCGAGAGCCCACTGAAGCCGAGTAACGCCCCGACCAGCAGCCGTTTGCGGCCCAGCGTCGCCATGAGCCACGGGCTCAACAGAATGAACGCATAGTACGTCGCGTTAAACGACGTTACGATCCACGAACCTTCGTCCGGCGTCGCAGCGGTAATGCCCTGAAGGTACGGCAGGCCCGTGTTGATGATCGCGGTGGAGCTGCCGTCGACGAGGATTGCGAGGAGCGAGGAAGCGACGATGGCGGCTCCCCGAAGACCCGGCTGGGGTTGCGGCTTTATTTCCGGGAAGACGAAGCGCTGCTTTGCCACGCCGAAGCGGCGCGCCGCTGGTAGCGGTGCAGACGAACTTTCCGGCGCCGGCCGAGCTACCAGCCTCCGCTCGCAACGTACGCCACCTTGTGCGCGAGCATCCCTAAGACGTTCTGCCACAGGTAGCGATTGGCGGTAGCGTAGCCGGCTTGGCGCATGCGGTCGGCGGCGCGTTCGTCGCCGTAGGCGTCGCGCAGATAGGCGGCGAGTTCGCGCCCGTCGTTCGTGTCGCAGACGATCGCGTTGACGAAAGGTTCGGCGTACTCTTCGCCGGTCGCGCCGCAGACGGGGATGCCGCCTGCGGCCATCACTTCGAGACCCACGAGGCCGAAAGGTTCCTTGCCGCTATTTGCGAGGACCGCGTCGGCGGCGGCGTACAGAGCGGCCAGCGTCTCTTCGGGTAAAAACGCTTGAAGGTGCACGATGTCGGCGTCGCTCGTCGCGAGCGCGCGAGCGACCGCGACCGAGTCGTCGCCGCTGGCTTCGACCCGCTCGACGTGCATGCCGCGTTGACGCGCGCGATCGAAGACGACCTCCCCGTACGACTCGCGGCCGCCGCGTACGATCAACTGCGGTGAAAGGCCGCCGGCGCGCAACTCGGCGACCGCGTCGATGGCCTGCAGCCAATTCTTATCGGGGTCGAAACGGCCGACCTTGACGAGCGACGGCCGCCCTTGCAGCGCCTCGCGAAAGCGCGACACCATCTCCCGCGGGGGCCCGTCGAGGAGCGATTCGTGGATGCCGTTGGGCACGACGAGCGACGCGACGCCGAAGCGCGCCAGCTCGAATTTCATGTATTTACTAACCGTCGTGACGGCCGCGGCGCGGGTCAACGCCGGCCACTCGATTCGTTCGAAACCGTAGGTGTTGTTGGCATTCCAGAGCAGCGTCACGCCGTCGCGCAGTCCGCTTCGGCGCAGGAGCGCATCGAGGGCGATCGTCGCCGGGACCGTCTGCCACTCCTCGGCGATGACCAGCACGCGTTCGCCCGCCGCCGCCGCGGGCGCCACCAATTCTTCGACGACGAACGCCGGTGCGCTCGCCGTAAAATCCGCGATCTTCGCCTCTTCACCATCGTAAACGTTGCGCGGATGAAACGCCGAAAGCCATTGGCACCAGCGCCGCAGCGTGACGTTGGGCGCGAACGTTTCGACGGGCGGCAGGTTCGGGTCGCCGACGAACACGAGGTTCGTGCGCACGTCGGCTTCGCCGAGGGCGCGCGCGAATGACGTTTCGCGCGTGCCGAGGCCCCCGACGGACGCATAGCGGTCCGGCCCTTCAAACGAGAGCAGCACGGCGCTGGAGTGTCCGGCAAGCATTAGGCGGTCGCGCGAAGTTGACGCAGGACGTACTGCAGGATGCCGCCGTGACGATAGTATTCGCCTTCATCGGGGGTGTCGATGCGGATCACGGCATCGAACGAACGCGTCCGGTTGCCGCCGTTGACTTCTTGCGCGCGGATCGTGACCCGGCTGCGCGGCGCGATGCGCTCGGGCAGCTTCCCGACCTCGAAGATCTCCTCGCCGCTGAGGCCGAGCGACGCCCGGCTCTCCCCCGGCAAGAATTCCAGCGGTAAGATGCCCATGCCGATCAAGTTACTGCGATGGATGCGTTCGAACGACTCGGCGATGACGGCGCGAATGCCGAGCAGCATCGGACCTTTCGCCGCCCAGTCACGCGACGAACCCGAACCGTATTCTTTGCCCGCGATCACGATCAGGGGCGTCCCGTCCGCGCGGTACCGCTCGGAGGCCGCGAAGATCGACATTTGCTCGCCTTCCGGCAGATAGCGCGTGTAGCCGCCCTCGACCCCGTCGACGAGTGCGTTCCGCAAGCGCACGTTCGCAAACGTTCCGCGCGCCATCACCTCGTGATTACCGCGCCGGGCACCGTACGAGTTAAAGTCGGCCGTATCGACGCCGCGTTCGTTGAGATAGACGGCGGCCGGACTGTTTTTTGCGATCGAACCGGCCGGCGAGATGTGATCGGTCGTCACGCTATCGCCGAGCACCGCGAGGCAGCGGGCGCCGACGATCGCTTTGGGCGCCTGCGGTTCGGCCGGCATGCCCGCGAAATAGGGCGGCTTCTTGACGTATTCGCTCGCGGGATCCCAGGCGTAGCGTTCGGTCTTCGGAATGTCCAGGTCGCGCCAGTTCCCGTCGCCCGCGAACACGTCGGCGTAACGGGCCCGGAACGCGGCTTCCGAAACCGATTGCGCGATCGCCGCGTCGATCTCGGCGTTGCTCGGCCAAATCTCGCGCAGGTACACGGGTTTGCCGGCGGCGTCGGTCGCCAGCGGCTCCGTCGTCAGATCGATGTCCATGCGGCCGGCCAACGCGTAGGCGACGACCAGCGGCGGCGATGCCAGATAATTAGCGCGCACCTGCGGATGGATGCGGCCTTCAAAATTCCGATTGCCCGAGAGCACCGCCGCAACGATCATATCGTTCTCGGCCACGTCGTGGGCGACGTCCTCGGGCAGGGGGCCGCTATTGCCGATGCACGTCGTGCAGCCGTAGCCGACGAGGTTGAAGCCGATCGCATCGAGATACGGCGCGAGACCCGACTTCTGCAAATAATCGGTGACGACTTTGCTGCCGGGTGCGAGGCTCGTCTTCACCCACGGTTTGCGCGTTATGCCGCGCTCGACCGCCTTTTTCGCCACGAGGCCCGCGCCGATCATCACGGCCGGATTCGACGTGTTCGTGCACGACGTGATCGCGGCGATCACGACCGCCCCGTCGGAGAGTTCGGTTTCTTGCCGCTCCGCGACCGCCGTCCCGCCGCCCTCGTTGGCAAAGCGCGCCGCGGCCTCGCCCCGGCCGCCGCCCGCGCCGTCGCGCGCGGCCTGCCAAGCATCGAGCGCGCGCGCGAATTCGCCCTTCACATTACTGAGCGCGACGCGATCCTGCGGACGGCGCGGCCCGGCGAGATTCGGCACGACGCTGCCGAGATCGAGTTCGACCACGTCCGTAAAAATCGGGTCCGGCGTCTGATCGGTCCGGAACAGGCCCTGCGCGCGCGCGTAGGCTTCGACGAGCGCGATCTGCTCGGCGGAACGTCCGGTCAACTTTAAATACGCGAGCGTCTGCAAGTCGATCGGAAAGATCGCAACCGTCGAACCGTACTCCGGCGACATGTTTCCGATGGTTACGCGGTCCGCAACGCCGAGATTCGAAAGCCCGGCGCCGAAGAACTCGACGAATTTACCGACGACGCCCTTCTTGCGCAAAATCTCCGTCACCGCTAAAACGAGATCGGTCGAGGTGACGCCTTCGCTTAACTTACCGTGCAGCTTGAAACCGATCACGTCCGGCACGAGCATCGTGACCGGCTGGCCGAGCATCGCCGCTTCCGCTTCGATGCCGCCGACGCCCCAGGCCAGGATGCCGAGCCCATTGGCCATCGTGGTGTGCGAGTCGGTACCGACGACCGTATCGGGATAAGCGACGGCGTCGCCGTCCGTCACCGCGACGCCGGCGCCGCCCGCACCGAAGACCACCCGGCCGAGAAATTCGATGTTGACTTGATGCACGATGCCCGTGTCCGGCGGCACCGCGCGAAAGTTGTCGAGCGCGACCTGGCCCCACTTCAAAAAGGCGTAACGCTCGCGGTTGCGTTCGAACTCGAGCGTCGCATTCTCCGCGAACGCTTCCGCCGTACCGAAACGGTCGACTTGGACCGAATGATCGATCACGAGTTCGACCGGCTGCAGCGGATTGATCTTCTTCGGGTCGCCGCCCATGTCGGCCATCGCATCGCGCATGGCGGCGAGATCGACGACGCAGGGTACGCCCGTGAAATCTTGCAGCAGCACGCGGGCCGGCCGGTACGCGATCTCGTCGTCGCTCTGGTGCTGCGGGTCCCAGTCGGCGAGCGCGGCGATCTGCGCTTTGGTCACGCTGCGGCCGTCTTCAAACCGAACGAGGTTCTCGAGCAAGATCTTCAAGCTAAACGGCAGGCGTGCGGCCCGCGAATACCCCGCCCGTTCGAGTGCGTCGAGCCGAAAGATCGTGTAGGTCCGGTCGCCGACGGTCAGCGAGCCCTTCGCATCGAAACTATTCGGATGGTTCGGATGGACGTTCTGCATAGCCGAGCGGGTTTCGCTACCCTTGCGGGTCGCCCCCGGTCGCGGGCGTCGCAACGCGCACGACGTGCGGCGTCCCGCGCGCGGCACCCGCGATCGTGAGTGCGACGCTGCCGGAAAGCAGCGCGAACAGCGGCTCTGCGACCAAACTCGCACGCCATTCGCCCGCATCGAGCGCGACGGCGAGGTCGCCCGCGGTCGAAGGCACGTCACGCGCGACCCGCTCGAGCGCCGCGCGCGTGACCACGAGCCCCGGCGGCAGCTCGTGCTCGGTCGCGAGCGCGTTCGCGAGCACCGCGAGGGCCGAAACGATCGCCTCCCGGTCGCCGCCGGCGGGCCGCGGCGGTTTGCGCGGCAGCTCGTCTTCGGGCACCGCGAGACCGGCGGCGACGGCCGTAACGATGCGGTCGCCGTAGGCCTTCCGCGCGCCTGCGTCGAGCCGCCGCAACTGCGCCAGTTCGTCACGCGAGCCGGGCCGCAGCGAGACGATGCCCGCCATCACGTCGTCGGGGATGATGTATTTGAGCGGAACGTCGCGCTCGCGCGCCAGCGCGTCGCGCAAGATCGCGACCTCACGCAGGACCCCGAGTTCGCGGCGATTCATGCGCATGGCGCCCGGAATGCGCAGGTACAGCCGCTCGGGATCGGTGCGATACCGAGCGATGTCGACGAGCAGCCGGGCATCGGATTCAAACCACGGTAAGCGGCCGCTGCGCTCGAGCCGCGCCGTCAGCGCGTCCTGCATGGGAATGAGGTGGCGCACGTCGTCGACGAGATAGTCGATCTGCTGGGCGGAGAGCGGCCGCGTACTCCAATCGCTGACGGTCTGCGATTTGCGCAGCCGAATGCCGACGAGATCCGAAACGAGGTCGGCAAGCGAAATCGCCATGCCGTAGCCGCAAAACGCCGCCGCGAGTTGCGTGTCGAACGCGCGATACGGGAGGCGGTCGAAACGGTCGGCGAAAATTTTGAGGTCGCTCTGCAGCGCGTGGCCGACGATCGTTTTTTCTTGGAGGGCGAGCGCGAGCGGTTCGAGCGCTTTGACGCGCAGCGGGTCGACGAGCGCGACCTCGTCGCCGACCACGAGCTGCACGACCATCAGCCGCGCGGCGTACGAGCGTTCGTTGTGAAATTCGGTATCGAGCGCGACGCGCTCGACGCTTGCGATGCGCTCGCAAAGCGCGAAGAGCGCGGGCTCGTCTTCGATGACGGTGACGTTCACGAGTGCTCCGGCATGGGTGAGTGAAAGCGAAGGCTATGTAAGAAGTCGTGGACGCGTCTCGGAACGCGAACGTGGACCTGCGGTTTGTGCGCCTCGTAGTAGTCGTGGACCGTAACGGAAACGCGGTCGCCGAAGATTGCGAGAAGCGTGCAAATAGGGATTGCGATTGCACACATGGTCCAAACGTGAACGAAGAGCGGCACCCGGAAAGCCGCCGCAATTTGGGTTGCCATCGTTCCGCCGAGTCCGGGGATGACGCGCAGCGTCAGCAAGAAAGCGGGCGACCCGACTTTGAAGCGGCGCACCCAGCTCGGGAGCCGTTGGATGTTTTTATCGAGTTCGAGCAGGTGCGACGTACGCCGAGCGACGGCGTAGCCGACCATCGCCGCGAAAACGAGTCCGACGGCATTGACGACCGACCCCCAGAGCGGCCCGAAGATCACGCCGTTCATGATCGCGAGCGCGTCCGTCACCGAGAACGGCGCCGAAGCGACGACGACGAACAGCAGCGTGGCAAGCGGATAAGCGACCCAGGGACCGATCGTCGAGAGAAACGCTTCGACCGCGGTCTTGTGCCGAATGACGAGCGCGGCGAGCACGAACGAGGCGAGGAAGACCAACGCCGCTTCGGCCCGCCGTAAAACTGCGGTCACCGAGCGAGGGCAATTCGGGTCACTTCGACTTGGTTTGAGGGTCGCCGCGGTATGCCTCTGGGTGTGGCCTCGGCCGGGCTCCAGGCCGTTCGGCGGTGCGCTCGATCCGGATGGCCTGCCGGATTGGGCGAGCGGCGCGCTGTCGCCGGCCCCGGTTCGCCCGGCAAGGCCTTCCAAATCGGCCAGGGCCGGCGCTCTCGACGAGCCGCCCGGCCGGCAAGGCGCGGGGACACCGCCGCGCGGCGCAGTATCGTTCAGGCGAGGAGCCGTTTTGAGAGTTTTGATTGCGGTCATGTCGGCCGCCCTGTGCGTTTTCGCCGTCGCGCCGGATCGGGACGCCCGCGCGGCGAGTACCGCGAGCCCCGCGAGCCTCGGGAATCCTACGGCGAAGCTGCTCGGAAAGTTGGAATGGCGCAGTATCGGCCCATTCCTGGGCGGCCGCGTCGTCGCCGTTGCGGGCGTGCCGAGCGACCCGAATCTCTTTTATTTCGGCGGCGTCCAAGGCGGCGTTTGGCGCAGCACCGACTACGGCAACGAGTGGGTCAACATCAGCGACGGCAAAATTCCCGGAACGGCGCAGACGATCGGCGCCATCGCCGTCGCGGCCTCGAATCCCAAAGTCATCTATGCCGGAAGCGGCGAGCGCGATATCCGCGGCGATTTCGATACGGGCGATGGGATCTACAAGACGGTCGATGCCGGCAAAACCTGGCACTACGCCGGGTTGCGCGAAACCCATACGACGACCGGTCTTGCGATCGATCCGAACAATCCGAACGTCGTGTATGCGGCCTCGATGGGTCACGTCTTCAAAGGCAACCCCGAACGCGGCGTCTACAAAACGGTCGACGGCGGTAGGACCTGGAAGCGCATTCTCTTTGTCGACGATAACACGGGCGCGATCGATTTGCAGATGGACCCTGCCGATTCGCGGGTGCTCTACGCCGCGATGTGGCAAGCGCGGCGCGTTCCGTGGAAGCTTACGAGCGGCGGCCCCGGTAGCGGTCTGTACAAGACGGTTGACGGCGGCGCCCATTGGACTTCGCTCTCGAAGAATCCGGGATTTGCGCGCGGCTTGCTCGGCCGGATGGGCATCGGCATCGCGGCGAGCGACCATCGTGTCATCTATGCGATGGTACAGGCGCGCGACGGCGGCGTTTTCCGCTCGAACGACGGCGGCGCAAGCTGGAAACTGGTCAATAACCAAATGAAGTTGCGGCAGCGGGCGTTTTACTACATGACCGTATTCGTCGACCCGAAGAACGCCATGGTCGCGTACGCGCCGGAAGTCGACGACGTTTGGAAGACGACCGACGGCGGCGTGACCTGGAAGACGTTCTTCGAGCCGGGCACCGGTCACGGCGACTATCACACGATGTGGATCAATCCGCACGACCCGAAGATTCTGCTCGAAGGCGACGACGGCGGCGCGGTCGTTTCCGTCGATGGCGGCAAGACCTGGAGCAGTTATCTCAATCAAGCGACCGGGCAATACTATCACGTCGCTTTAGATAAACAATTTCCGTTTCACGTGTACGGCGCGGCGCAGGACGAAGGTTCCTTTGAAGGTCCGAGTGCGACGGCCAAAGGGTTCATCGCGTGGGGCGACTGGCAGACGGTCGCCTCGGGCGAAAGCACGTTCGTCGCGCCCGAACCCGGAAACGCCGCCGTTACCTACGGCGCCGCGTACCATAGCGTGCTGATCCGGCAGAATAATGCGGAAGAGCAGGGTCACAACGTTAGTCCGTGGCCGACGTATCTAACGGGCTCGTCGCCGGCCGAACAGCGTTACCGGTTCAGTTGGACGCACCCCGTGATCTTTTCACCGGTCAACGACAAAGAGCTTCTCGAAACCGCCCAGGTCGTTTTCTCGAGCACCGATCGCGGTCAGACGTGGAAGGTGATCAGCCCCGATCTCACGCGCGACGACAAGAGTACCGAAGGGCCGACCGGCGGACCGATCGATCTCGATCAAACCGGAGCCGAGACCTTCCCGGACATTGCGTCGCTCGCCGTATCGCCGCGCGACGGCGACGTGCTGTGGGCCGGCTCCTCCGACGGTCTCGTGCACGTCACGCAAAATCACGGGGCCGACTGGAAACTCGTCACGCCGCCCGATCTGCCGCAGTGGGCGCAGATCACTTCGATCGAAGCCTCGCAGATCGCGGCGGGAACGGCCTTTCTGTCGGCGTCGCGTTACATGTGGGACGACTTCCATCCGTACGTTTACGAAACGGTCGATTTCGGCGCGCATTGGCGAGCAATCTCCCACGGTCTTCCGAGCGACCAGTACGTGTTCGCGATCCGCGAGGATCCGCGCTTGCCGCAACTGCTCTTCGCCGCAACGCGAAGCACGGTCTACGCGAGCTTCGACGGCGGCGCGAACTGGCAGCCGCTGACGCTCAATCTTCCCGGCGTGCAAATTCGCGATCTCGCGATCGACGCGCGACAAGGCGAAATCGTCGCCGCGACGCACGGACGCGCGTTCTGGATCCTCGACAACCTCGCGTTCCTCGAACAGCTCGCGCTGCTTTCGCCGCCGGGCCCGGCCGACGCCCTGCTCTTCGCGCCGGAAACGGCCTGGCTCACGCACGCCTACGGCGCGCCGCCCGACGCCGCGCCCCCGGATACCGGCGAGAATCCGGAATTCGGCGCGACCGTTTTCTTCAAACTGCCGGCCTCGTACGACGGAAAGACGGCGGCGACGTTGTCGTTTATCGACGGCAACGGCGCGACCGTGCGCAGTTTCAACTTGCATCTCAAAGCGAAGAACGCGAAAAAAACGCCGAAGTACATCCGCTATGAAATGAACGCGGATCAGCAGCGCGCACTCGACCTCGCGGAGTTGACCGCGGTGCAGCCGGGCATGAACGCGTTCCAATGGGACTTGCAAACGCCGCCGGCGACGGAGGTCGACGGCTACAAGGAAGCGACGGCAAACGACTTCAGCGAGAGCGTCGACGGGCCGACGATCGTGCCCGGCGCGTATACCGTTGTCTTACAGTACGGCGACAAGAAGCTGACGCAGCCGCTGCAGCTCAAGCTCGATCCGCGCCTGCAGGCGACGGCCGACGACTTAGCCGCGCGCTTCGCGCTCGAGATGCGGATTCACGATACCCTCGACCGGCTCGACACGGCGCTCAACGCGGCGATCGCCGCCGAGCCGAAGCTCCCGCCAAGCCGGCGTCCCGCGCTCGAAAGCGCGATCGACGACCTCGTCTACCGCGGCATCCACTCGAGCGAAGGGGACGAGTTGCACGAGAGCAAGCTGCGCACGCACCTCGCCTTCCTAGCGAACGAACTCGAAACCGCCTACGAGCGCCCGACCGTCGCCGAGTTCGCGACCTTCGACGAACTTCAAGCTCAAGCGAATACGGGGATCGACCGCCTGCATCAGACGCTGGCCGCGACGCGTTGAGCTGAAGGACTCAGCACGTCGCACTAGTGCAAGATCGTAATTGCGCTCGCTTCGAGCGATCCGTCGGCGTTTGCGGCGCCGGCGACCGCGATGCGGTCACCGGGGATGATGGCTTCGCCGCGCGGATCGATCGTCGTGCCTTGATGGAGGTGGACGTTGCGATAGGCGTTCGTTGCGGTTTGCACTTGCAGATCGAAGCGCTTATAGTACGTGACTTGACCTTCGGCGCTGTTGCGGGCGTTATCGAGTTGGCGTCGGACGAAGCCGGACATGAGATCGAATCCCGCGCGAACGTACGGGTCGATGTGCGCGTTCGGCGAGAGGGTCGGCAGGACGACCGGCGTTGATGTCGGCGCGGGACCCGGCGTGTCGGCGCGGGCAACGAGCGCCGGAAGCGTGCCGAGGAACAGGGCAGCGGCAGCGGCCGCGACGAAACGCGCGTTCATATCTTGCAGAACGTCGAGCGCTCTCCCGTGGTTCCCCGCCTTGCCGCAACCGTGATGCTGGTCCGTCCCGATCCGGCCGGCGTCGCCGTGTACATGACGCGCCGTAGCGCTCGCAGCCGCTTCGTTCCCGACGCATACGTCTTTCCGGGCGGCGCCGTCGACCCCGAGGATCGTGAAATGGCCGTCGCGACCGACGGCCTGCACGGCAGTGCCGGTCGCATCGGCGCCGAACTCGCGGCGGCGGCGCTGCGCGAACTCTTCGAAGAGGCCGGCATCCTGCTCGCGCGCGAACGCTCGGGCGCGGTCGCGACGCCGGATGCGGCGGCCCTTGCGGAACTGCGAGCCGAACGGGTGGCGGGAATCGCGTTCGGAGAACTCCTCGCACGGCACGGGCTGGTCCCCGACGCCGGTGCCCTCCTTTACTATTCGAATTGGATTACGCCGGTAACCGAACCGCGGCGCTTCGACACGCACTTCTTCGTCGCGCGCGCTCCCGAAGATCAGATCGCGGCGGCCGATGCGATCGAGGTCCACGACGGCACCTGGCTGACGCCCGCCGAAGCGATGGCGCGCGGCGAACGCGGCGAGATGACGATCATTTTCCCGACCTTCAAGCATCTCGAACGGCTCTCGCGTTTCGGCGACGTTGACTCGCTGCTCGAGCATGCCCGCGCCCGCAGCATCGCGCCGGTCATGCCGATCGAGCGGCCCGACGGCACCTTCGCGTTCGCGGTCGACGACGACACGTGGTAGGCACGGTCCAACGGATTCTCGCGCCAAACCCTTCGCCGATGACGCTCGAGGGCACGAATTCGTATCTCGTTTTCGGCGGCGCGGGCGAGGCGATCGCGATCGACCCCGGGCCGCCGGATGCCGGACATTGCGACGCGCTGATCGCGGCGGCGCGCGTGCGCGGCGCGTCGATCGGTGCGATCGCCGTCACCCACGGACACCCGGATCACGCGCCGGGCGCAGCGATCTTGCACGCGAAAACCGGGGCGCCCGTCTACGCGCACGCGCTCGCGACGTTTCCGCACGATCGGGTCGTCGGAGACGGGGAGCGCGTCGTCGCGGGAGACGTCGAACTCGGCGTGGTCGATGCGCCGGGACACGCGCGCGATCATCTCGTCTTCACGCTGCCCGAGGCCGAGGGCATCTTCACGGGGGACGTCGTGATCGGCCGCGGAACCGTCGTCATCGCGCCGCCGAACGGCGACATGCGCGCCTATCAGTCGACCTTGCGCCGCTTACGCGACGCATACGGCGACGTCGCGACGATTTACGGCGGCCACGGCGATGCGATCGCGGACGTACGCAATAAGTTCGACGAGTACATCGCGCATCGCCAGAAACGCGAAGACGAGATCATCAACGAGCTTGGCGGCGGCGAACGAACGATTCCCGAACTCGTCGCGCAGATCTATCGACACGTCTCCCCGGTGCTCTGGCCCGCGGCGGCACGTCAGATCTTTGCTTATTTGCTCGCCCTCGAACGCGAAGGCCGCGTTCACGCGCGCACGCTTTCCCGCGCGCCGACGCAGGCCGAATCCGAGATCCTCAATCCCGATCTCTCGCGAATCGTCGATCCCGAATCCGCGGCGATCGCCGCCGCCGAACTCGGCTTCGATCGTCGCGTCGACGCGCTGGATGCCTACGTGCTTACGGGCTCACCGGCGGGGTGACGACGATGCCGAGCGGTTCGTCGAACCCGGCGAGCGGATAGTGCGGACCTTCGTTGCCGGCCGGAAAGGCGAACTCGATCGCGCGCGGCTCGGCCGAGATCGAAGCGGCGTCGGCCTCCCACAGCGCCTCGCCGTCGCTCGTGAAGGCGAACGAGACCGGATCGACGGCGCCGGATAAGGTCGTGCTCGAGAGCGGCGCACCGAGCGAACCTGTGAGCGCCGGCTTATACGCATATACCGCCCGAGCTTGCTGATCGAGCACCGCTACCGCGCCGGCCGGCGACACTTGAACGCCACCCGGAAAGAAGAGCGTATTCGCCGTCGTCAGGGTCGTGATCGTCGTCGCCTTGCAGCCGCCCTTCACGACGCCGACGAGAACCCGCGCGTCTTTGTCGAAACCGTCGACGTAGAAATTTCCGGAGTCGTCGAAAGCACCGAAATAGACGCGTTGCCAGCGGTTATTCTTGACCGTAACACACGGCGCGGTCATCCCTCTGGCGTAGAACTCGACGCTCCCCAGTCCGTTCGCCGTCGTCCCCGCGTTGGCTACGCCGACGAGGCCGGTCGCGAAATCGACGCCGACGCCGATCGCAAGTTGGCCGGTATTTTCGAGCGATAAGATTCGCGTCTTGTAATCGTTCTTGTAGACGAGGACGTCGTGCGCGTTCGTATTTACCACATAGATATTACCGGCCGAATCGGTCGCCAGTCCTTGCGGTTGACGAAAACCGGTGATCGTCGCCACAAGCTTCCCGTTTGGGTCGTAGGCATCGACGGTGTTGCGCGCGACATCGCTCACGACGACTGCAACTTTGGATGCCGCGTCAGGGACGGCGAAGCCGCCGGAGCGATCCGGATCGCTCACATAGGCGACGTCCGGACGTGAAGCGATTCCCAAATCATTCGCTACCGCCGCACGGGAGCCGGCCGGCGCGAGAACGGCCGGCGCGAGAGCGGCGGGCGCAGTCGAGCTTCCGGTTCCGGAACAGCCTGCTAGCAGGGCCAAAACTGCCGTTCCAGATAGCGCCACAAACGAGGGTCCGAGACGGTGCATGAAGGTTCACTTCCTAAGCGATTAAGAAACTATAGCTACGGAGTTGCCACCGGCGTCACGACGACGCCGATCGGTTCCTTCAAACCGGCGATCGGTTTTTGCGGACCCGAGTCGCCGGCGGGGTAGGTCACATCGAAGACATCGCCGCGGGACGCGTCGGCTACCCACAGGCCCTTATCGCCCTTGGTGAACGAGAAGGTGACCGGGTCTTCGGCGCCTTTGAGTGCCGTGCTCGACACCGGATTGCCGAGCGATCCCGACAACTTCGGCGCGTACGTATAGACCGTCGCGAGTTTCTGGTCCTCGACGGCAATCTGACCCGTCGTCGAAACGCGCACGGCGCCGGGAAATTGGAGCGCGTTCCCGGTGCCGAGCGTGATGATTGTTTTCGCCTTGCAGCCGCCGGTAACGACACCAACGAGCACCGCTCCACTAGCGTCCGTCCCGTCGATGTAGAAGTTGGCGGATCTATCGAACGAGCCGAAAAATATTTTCGCCCACCGACCGTTCGTCACGGTAACGCACGGCTTGCTAATATATTTGTAGTCATCCCGAATCACGTGCGCGTCCGCCGTCGCGTAAAACGAAACGCTTCCGGGCCCGTTTGACGTCGTGAAGATATTGGTCACGCCCGCCAAACCCGCCGCGTCATCGACATCGACTCCGGTGGGATATTCGTTCGGGTCGTTGAGCGTGAGGATGTGGGTCTTGTAGTCGTCTTTGTAGACGACGATATTGCTGGCTCCCGTATTCGCGACGTAGATGTCGCCTGCCCCATCCGCGGCCAACCCTTCGGGCGCGAAGAGTCCGGTGATTTTCGCCGTCAGGGTTCCGGCCGAGGTGTAGGCCTGCACGGTGCCCGCGGCGCCATCGCTTACGACGATCTCCGAGCGATCCGGCGCGGCCACGTTCGCGGCGCCCGGCAGCAAGGCGCTCGCGGCGAGCGGCACCGCACCTGCCGTTGAAATCGACGCGCGGCCGGTTTCCAATACCGATCCCGCGCTCGACTGCGCCGGCGGCGCAGGAGACGTGCCCGCACTCGAGCAGCCGGCGAACAGCGCCAAGCACGCCGCACCGTTTAGGGCATGGCCGAAGAAACGTCTCGTGCCCACAGGAGTTTCCTTTCGTTTACTCACGAGCAAGTTCGTAACGCCGCGACGACGCCGGCCAGACGGCGATCGAGCTCCCGTCCGATATCGCCGAGCTCGGTTGCGTCGCGTCGCCCGAGAACCGACGACGGACGATCGTACGCGATGTACGTGCATTCGGTGAGCGCTCGCGCGAAGATCGAGACGCGAAGTGGAAAGTACAAGCTCGTGCACGTGTCGATGTCGAACAACCGCTTTGCGATCAACGGGTTGCCGACGAGATAAAGCTTGCAATGCTTCGGCGTTCCGGCCAAGGACGCTTCCGCGCCGGATCCCGAACGGGCTACAATCATCAAGCCGTGAGCGCCCGCCATCGCCGTAAACGCTTGCTCTGCCTCGGGCCACGGCGCGCGATCCGCGATCAACGTGGCGGTCGTCGTTTGACTGAAGCCGCTCAGCTCGCGCTCGAAGTTCTCGACGACGCGTTCGTAGCACGACGCGATCGCCTCAATCATGGGCTCCTCAACGTCAACCAAGCCGGCCCCCTTTTGCGAAACTGATGCCGTAACGCCCTGCAAGCATGACCCCGCCGAGCGCTGCCGGCCAGGCACAATCAAGACAGTTACGCGTACTTTTGCCGCGCCGCCCCGCACGGGACACGGGCTGCACGAGCAGAACCTCTACCGGATGTCCGCCGGCGACGATGGTGTTCACGAAAGGATCGGCTTTGGCGAACTCCTGCGGTCTTTTCGCAGCGCAGCGGGCCTTTCGCAGGAGGTCCTTGCGGAACGTGCCGGCATCAGCGTGGCCGCCGTCGGCCTGCTCGAGCGCGGGAAGCGCCGAGCGCCGCACCGCGAAACGCTTTCGCAGTTAGCCCGGGCGCTCGAGCTTACCGGTGAGCAACTTAGCGATCTCAAGAGCGCGGCCATGCGCGCTAAAGCTCGTCGCACGCATCGTGAAGCTTCGGCCGGCCAGCCGTCGAACAATCTACCGACTCAACTGACATCGTTTATCGGTCGCGAAGCGGATCTCGCGACCGTCGAGCTTCTTCTTTCGAAGCACCGCCTCGTAACGATCGTGGGATCCGGCGGCGTCGGCAAGACACGCCTCGCGCTCGAAGTTGCGAGCCGGCTTTTCAGTGGCCGGCATGACGAGGCTTGGTTCATCGACCTCGCCCCGCTCGGCGACGGCGATTTCATCATCAGCACGTTCGCGGCGACCGTGGCCCGTGCGCTTGCCGACCGCGAGCCTTCGATCGAATCAGTGGTCGCCGCGCTCAAAGGCCGAAACGTGCTGTTGGTCCTCGATAATTGCGAGCATCTCACGAGCGAGGTCGCAGCCGTCGCTCGACTGATTCTGCAAAGGTGCCCCGACGCGGTCATTCTCGCGACGAGCCGCGAGAAACTGGCCATCGCGGGCGAAGCCACGTATCGTTTACCCTCCCTGCCGCTGCCCGAGGAAACCCCGACAACGGTTACGAGCGCGCGCTCGTATGCGGCGATCGATTTCTTCGTGCAACGCGCGGAAATCGCCGAGCCGGCGTTTATCCTCACGCCCGAGCGCATCGCTCTCGTCGCCGGCATCTGCCGGCAACTCGGCGGCATTCCACTCGCGATCGAACTTGCGGTCGCGCGGTTGCCCACGCTTGGGTTGACGTTGTTGCAGGCGCGCCTGGACGAGCGATTCCTCCTCAGCGGCGTTAATCGCGATCTACCGCCGCGCCAGCAGACAATGGTCGCAACGATTGCCTGGAGCGTCAACCTCTTGGCGGAGCACGAACGGGTGCTGCTGCGGCGATTGGCCGTCTTCGCCGGTGGCTTTCGCCTCGAAGCCGCGGAAGCGGTTTGCACGGATGAGTTCGCTGCGTCTTCGCCGGTCGCCGATCTGTTGACCTCGCTCGTGGATAAGTCGCTCGTCGATGTGGCGATCGCGGAGGATACGCCGCGCTATTCACTGCTCGGTTTGGTGCGCTCGTACGCGGTGAAAAGACTTGCCGAATCCGGCGAATCCTCCGCCCTACGCCGGCGGCATGCCGAATGGCTCGCAAACTTCGCCGATGAGGCGCTCGTTCGATCGAGCCAGCTGCCCAAACATATTTGGTTATCGGAAATAACGCCCGAGATGGATAACGTGCGTTCGGCCCTCGAATGGACGCTGGGCGAACGAGCCGGCGACAACGGCGCCGATGCTGCTACCGGTGCCCGAATCGTAGTCGGCTTGCGCTCGTATTGGCTGTGGTCGCTCCAGTTGGCCGAGTGCGGGCGGTGGGTGCAAGCGGCGCTGGAAACGGTCGACGAGGCCGCGCATCCGCTCGTCGTCGCCCAGCTTCTTTTGATGCTTTCGAAGACGACACGAGGCTCGGCATCGCTGAGCGCCGCGGAACGGGCGCTTCCCCTGCTAGCGCGGGCAGCGGACCGGCGAAATCTGGCGCGGCTTCACGCGGACCTCGCCTACAATTACTGTCGTTTGAAACGATACGACGACGCCGACGCGGCGATCGCTGCAGCCTTGACGCTCGCCCGTGAAGAACGAATGCAACGTTCGCCGACCTACGCGTCTTTGCTGCTGACGATGAGCGTACTCCACAGTGCGCGCGGGCTCTTCGACGCAGCTCGAGCGGATATCGCCAAGGCGCAAGCACTTGGAACGGCCCTTGGCGACGAGTATTTCGTGATTGCTTGGTGCACCTCGTTCGGCGCGGAGGTCGAGTTCTGCGCGGGCAATACCCAAGGTGCCGCGACGATCGTCGAAGCGGCGCTGGCAAGCAAAGGCGGCGATGCGTCGTACGAAGCGGTCACCGTCGCCCATCTCGCCGATCTAGCCGTCTTTCGACTCGTTCTTGGCGAAACGGAGTTGGCAAATAGCGCCGGGCGCGAGGTTCTCCGTCGTCCGCAGGGATGCAGCCAATTCGAAACCTCGCTCCAGGCGATCCAGAGCATCGCCGCGGTCGCGGCGCTGCGCGGAGGGGCACTCGTTGCCGCACGCCTCTTAGGCTTCGTCGATGCGGCCTGTGAAGGTCACGACTATTGGCGCAGCACCGTCGAGCAGCGCGCCTACGACATTCTCACCGCAACGGTCACGGACCGACTCTCCGGCGACATCATCGCAACGCTACGCGCCGGTGGCGCAACGCTAACGCACGAACTCGCAATCGATGAGGCGCTCGCGGCCTCCGGCGTCAACGCGACGCCGGCGTAACGTCGACGTTCATGAAATCGTCGAACGCGGTGAAGCTGCCCGGGTGGAAACCGGTGACCCGGTGCGAGAACGCGTAGATGAAGCCTCGCTCGTACAGGACGAGCGCCGGCGTCTCGCGTTCGAGCGTGCGCTGAACGTCCGCCGCAAGACGCGCGCGCTCGCGCGGATCGAACGACCGCGCGTACGTCTGGGCCGCTCGGTCCAAGCGGGGGTCGCAGAAACGGTCGAAATTAAAGCCGTGCGGCGGCACGTAGGCGCAACCGAAACGGGAACTCACGTCGGCATCGTAGTTGCCTTGTTCCGAAAGAATCGCGCCGTCAAAATTGCCGCTTTGGAGCAGTCCGCCCTCGCTAAGCGGAGCGAAATACTGCGCGTCCGCGTACGCTTTGGTCTCGACGGCGATGCCGAGCTTTTGCCACGCGGCACGCAAAAGTTCCGCCGTGAGTTGGGAGGGAACGTATCCGATCGGCAAAGCGATTTGAATGGCGAGGCGCGTCGCGCCCTTCGCGCGAACGCCGTCGGGACCGAGCTTCCAGCCGCTCGCGTCCAACAGCCGGCCGGCGGCGGCGGGGTCGTATGGCGTCAGTGGTAACGCGGCGTAATCCTGCGAGACTTGCGGCACGACGGACTCGCTAAGCACGCCCGCGCCGTGATTGATTTTGTCGAGAATGAATGCGCGATCCGTCGCGAGCAAGAGCGCGCGCCGCACGCTGGGATCGCTAAGGACCGGACGAGCCGCATTGAAATACACACCCGCCATGAAGGTCGACGGTTTGATCGTCACGTCGATCGCCGGCAGCGCGCGCACGCGTTCGTAAAACGTGCCGCCGACCGTTCCCCACAGATCGAGTTCTCCCGTCTGCAACTGCGCGAGCAGGGTGTTCTCCTCGGTGATGAGCTTGTAGACGATCTTCTGGAGCTTCGGGCGGCCTCGAAAATAGTACGGGTTCGCCTCCATCTCGACCGCGTCGCCGCGCCGGAAGGCGGTGTAACGGAACGGCCCGATTCCGACCGGCAGCGCGTTGTACGGCGTCTGATTGATCGTCTCGAGGGTCCCGAGCAAATGCTTCGGCAACACGCACGACGGCGTGTTCGACCCGAAGAATCGCGACGCAAAGCCGCCGTAGGGACCCTTGAGGTGGAACCGCACCGTGTACGGATCCGGTGCATCGGCACCGGTGAGGTGATCCCATGAATCCCGTTCGCTAATGTTGTTCTTGGGATTGAGGATCGTATCGACCGTAAACACGACGTCGCTTGCGTCGAAAGGCGCGCCGTCGCTCCAACGCACCCCGCGCCGCAAATGATAGGTGATCGTCTTGCCGTCACCGCTCACGCCGCCGTTGGCGAGGGTCGGAATGGTCGTGATGAGTTCGGGAATTATCCGGTTCGCCGAGTCGAACCGCACGAAGTGCGCCATCGTCAACTGGCCGAGGTCCGAAACGCTCGCAACGGTCGCGAGGAGCGGGTCGAGTGTGGTGATGTCGAGACCTTCGGAAAAGCGCAAGACGTGTTCGTCGGCTGCGAACGCGTCGCCCGAGGCGCTTGCGGAAAACAAGGCGAGAAGGACGGCGCAAAGCGCCGAGACACGAGCCGCGCGAAGCCCCGAGACGCGGGCCGCGCGAAAGGCGTTAAGCAATTGCAAGCACTACTTTGCCGAACTGATCGCCGGCCAAGAGGTGCTCGGCGGCCGCGGCAACCTCGTCCATCGGAAAGACGCGATCGATCGCCGGCTTGAGACCGCCTTCGAAGAGCGCCAGCATCGCGCGGAAATCGCTCGGGCTGCCCATCGACGTGCCGAGGACGTCGATGTGCTTCCAGAAAATCGAAAACGGCCGCACCTTCGCGTCGCCTTGCGTGCCGCCGTAGATCACGACGCGTCCGCCCGGCGCGACGATGTCGATGCCCTTGGTCAACGTGTCGCCGCCGGTGGAATCGACGACGAGCGTCGGGCCCGCGCCGCCCGCGGCCTTTCGCGCGGTCTTGTGCCAATCCGGGTCCGTCTTGTAATTGATCGCCACGTCGGCGCCGAAGGCTTTCGCGCGCTCGAGTTTCGCATCGCTGCCGGACGTCACGATGACGCGCGCGCCGACGTGCTTCGCGTACAGCAGCACGAAGGTCTGCACGCCGCTGCCGACGCCGGGAATCAGCACGACGTCGTCCTTCGTCACCTTTCCGCGCGTGATCGTTGCCCGATACGCGGTGAGTCCGGCGAGCGGGATCGCGGCGGCTTCGTCGTCGCTCAGCGGCCCGGGTTTGGCGAAGACGTTTTCAGCCGGCACCACCACGTACTCCGCGAACGTCCCGTCCGTCGGCATGCCGAGGATGTTGCCGGACCGTTCGGGCAGCGGGCCGTCGCCGGTCCAGCCGATATCGGGATTGATCACCACGGCGTCACCGATTGCAAAACCGCCGGCACCAGCGCCGAGCGCAGCGACTTCACCGCACCCGTCCGACCCGAGCGTTCGCGGCAGCACGATGCCCGGATAGAGATTCTGCGTGATGAAGACGTCCCGCCGGTTGAAGGCGGCCCGCTTCACGCGCACCAAAATTTCGCCCGGCCCCGCTTCGGGCGTGGGAATTTCCTCGACGTGCAAATTCTGCGGCCCGCCGAGTTCGTTCAGTCGTACGGCTCTCATCCGCTGGCCTTTAGCGGCCGCTCGCTCAAACTCCGGTCGTGGACTCAACCTGCGCCGGCGCGGCGGGCACCTGGCTCGAGAAGGCCCCGGAAGAAAGCGGGTCGGGCGAGCGCCGCGCTGCGGGCGATTCTGCGTCTCGAGGTTCATCGGTGTCCGGAACGTCGCTCGGCGCGGCAGCAGGCGCTTCGGATTCCGCGTCGCCCGGCGCAACGGTCGTCGTTGCCGCCGGTGCATCGCTTGAAGTCGCCGACGGCGCATCGGTCGCACCTGCCGCCGGGGCGTCGCTCGCATCATCGGACGGTACGGCGACCGGGGCGGGCCGAGCACCGAACGTCCCCAACGGTAACCCCGGATGCGCGAGCGCCACGCCGAAGAGCGCGGCGCCCTTTGCGATGAGGCCCGGACCGAAGGTCGCCGTTTCCGCGCCGACGCCGAACGCCGACCGCGCGCCGCCGCCGAAAGCGTACTGCGCATACGCGAGGGCCGCAACGAACGCGATGCCGAGCAGGCTCGCGAGCGGACCGAGACGACTACGCGCGACGACCGTTCCACCTGCGAGATCGCCGAGACGCTGATGGCGCGGCGTTACGGATGCGAGCACCGGGCCGATGACCGCGAGATCGATCGGCCGTACGAGGTAGCGTACGAACACGCGGCCGACGCCTGCGTGGCCGCCGTCGCGCCGCCGCACGTGCAGCGCGAAGATCGCCTTCCCGAGCGTCGTTCCGAACAGCGATTCGCATAAGAACGCGACGGCCAGGGCGCCGCCAAACGAAACCGCCGCGACCGTCCCGAATCCCGCGGCATCGTGGCTGGAATACACAGTCAGCCCGGCCGGTTCGAACGTGTTGAACGCGAACGTCGCGATGACGAACCCGACGAGCGCAATGTCGATCGTAAATGCGAGAAGGCGCGCGATGAGATAGAGCGGCACGTTACCGAAGCGATGGACGAAGGTGACCGGCGCGCGATTAGGCATTGCCGAAGCCGGAGGGATCGGAGGCGGCGGAGCCGGTTGCGAGGGGGCCGGCCGTGGCGTTACGGGGATCGGCTCGGTTTCGCCCGGGTCACCGCCATTCGGCGGAAGGTTCATCTCGGCGGTCCTACGCCGGCCGGCTCGCAGAGTTTCGCGCGGCCGCCGCGCGAGGGCCCGTTAGACGAACCCGCTAGCCGCCGTTGCGCCCTTCTTCGCGAGTTCCGCGGCGCGCAGCTCCACGCGCCGGATCTTTCCGGAACGCGTCTTCGGAAGCTCGGCTACGAATTCGATCTCGCGCGGGTATTTATACGGCGCCGTCACCCGTTTGCAATGGTCCTGAAGTTCGCGCACGAGCGCGTCGCTTGCCGCGTGACCGGGGCGCAGCACGACGAAGGCCTTGACGACGTTGCCGCGGTCGGGGTCGGGGCTGCCGACCACGGCCGACTCGAGCACCGCCGGATGTTCGAGCAGCGCGCTCTCCACTTCGAATGGGCCGATGCGATACGCTCCCGATGAAATGACATCGTCCGAACGACCGACGAACCAGAAGTAGCCGTCTTCGTCCTTGCGCGCGCGGTCGCCCGTGAGATACCACTCGCCGCGCCTCGTCGCTGCCGTTTCCTCGTCGTTCTTGAAATAGCCGCGGAAAAGCGTCGGAGGCGTACCCCGCACGCCGATGTCGCCGACTTCCCCGACCGCCGCCGGCACGCCGTCGGCATCGACGACGTCGACATCGTGGCCCGGCGTCGGCTTTCCCATGGAGCCGGGCCGCACGTCGAGTCCCGGCACGTTGGCTACCAGAAGCGAGTTTTCGGTTTGGCCGTAACCGTCGAGGATCGTCAAGCCGAATGCTTCGCGCCAGCGTGCGAGCACTTCAGGATTGAGGGGTTCGCCCGCCGAGACGCAGTGCCGCAGCTTCCGCAATTTCCAGCGCTCGCCGAGCCGATCGAGTTTCGCCTCGAGACGATACTCCGTCGGCGCCTGGCACAGCACGTTCACGCCGAGTTCGGCGATGAGGTCCATACGGCCGGCGGGATCGAAGCCGCCTTCATCGAGTACGATCGCCGAACCGCACGACCACGGGCCGAGCAGCACGTTCCAAAGCGATTTGGCCCAGCCGGTGCCGGCGGTGCTCCAGACGAGATCCTCCGGCCGCGCGTCGAGCCACACCGCCGCTTGGGCGCGCTTCGCAAACGTGTACGCGTGATTGTGAACGACGCCTTTGGGATCTTTGGTCGTGCCGCTCGTGTAGACGATGTAGGCCATATCGCCGGCTTCCGTCGGGTTGCCGGCGAATGGTTCGGCACCTTCGACGGCGCGGTCGAGGGAGATCCAGCCGTCGGCTTCACCGCCGGCCAGCAGAAAGCGCGTGAGTTTCGGCGCGTCCGCACGCAAGAGATCGACCTCGGCGCGATTCGAAACGTGCGCGATGATCGTCGTTGCGTCGCTGTGGTTTGCGCGAAAGGCGAGATCTTTCGCGCGTAATTGCTCGGAGCACGGCACCGTGACCGCGCCGAGCCGCAAGAGCGCGGTCATCGCGTACAGCCAGGCCGGAATTTTCGGCAGCAAGACGACGACGCATTCACCCGGCATCAGGCCGAGATCGCGCAGGGCTCCGGCGTAACGCTGCGTTGCCGTAGCGACCGCGGGAAACGTGACGGGATGCCGCTTACCTGCGGCATCGACGAAGAGCAGACCGAGCCGATCTTCTCGCGCGAGCACGTCGACCACGTCGCGGCCGAAATTGAAGTGCGGCGGGACGTCCCAGCCGGCGAAACGGGGCGGCGCTTCCCGCTTTCCTGAACCGCCGGTATGCACAGATTCCATGGCCGGAGGTACGCGACCGCAGAGACGGGTTCCTCAAGGACAGTTCGCACCGATGGGGCGAAATCGAGGCCCCAATGGCAAAACGGCGCGGCTTCCTCGACCTCTTCGACGGCCGCCCGCTCGTGCGCGGCAGCCGCTTCCGCCTCGGCGGCGTGCGAGCGCGCGGGATCCCGGCGATTCTCTGCGGCGCCGCCGCCATCGTGCTCGCCGCACGCACGGGCGCGGCGCTCAACCGCGGCATCGTGGCGCTACCGGAAACGATTCGCGAAGTGCGGCTTTTCTGGGTGGCCTTACGCGGCGAGCGGCGAGAGCTCGCTCCGTAAGAAATCGCAACGACAGTTCAAGTCGCCCTCTCTGTCCACTATTGGTTGCACTCGGGGAGCCGGTCGGCACGCTCGTCGTGCCGTTGAATCGCGAGGCGAGGTAGGCGTAGACCGCCGGTACCCCGCGCGGCCCGGCGTCCGAGCGAATGCAAATACGTGCGCACTGCCGTATGCCGTACACAAAACGTTCATCCGATCGCAGGGTTTAGCCGCAAGCAGCGGTCGGCCCGAAGCGGCGTCAAAGCCAGCCGGAAAAGGTGAAGCTCGCAACTTCGGCAACAGACCGCGCCACCAGACGAGCGCGAATCGCGCGCGCCTCTGGCCGCAACCACCACATTCCGTCGTGGCGCCGGACGAAGATCGCACCGCGAAATGGACCGCCGATCAGCCGCGCGTCGCGCG
>Ga0116227_10005012_pt1 | contig 28335 bp, 17 predicted proteins | sample S1TSphgellanicum_FD_89693 | JGI IMG/M metagenome (GOLD analysis project Ga0116227, IMG submission 89693) | Host-associated microbial communities from peat moss isolated from Minnesota, USA - S1T2_Fb - Sphagnum magellanicum MG | ecosystem: Host-associated > Plants > Peat moss > Unclassified...
ATCATGTCCGTGAAAAGACCAGATCTTGTGTCACTCAAGCCTTCTCCAAATCCAGCCGCTGAAAATCCTTGACACTCCCAACCTGAAATGATGAGGTCGACAGGGCCAAGTAATTCCATATGTTTTTTTTGAATTAGTTATATGTTAGAGGGCAAAAATGTGAAACTAGCCTTCCATGCGGTGGTTGCAAATTGTTGTGGAAATCTTGTTGTGAACTTTTTCATTCTTGATGCCGCCACTTGCCTTGCAATAGGATCAATGTCTACGTAAAAATACCTCCGAACCACCATCCTTGACTATAGTAGGGCTTCGAGACCTGTACCAATACCACCAAAGAGCTCTAGTAATGTAATCCCTTCCTTAGGTGGTGTCTAGGTTGTTGACGAAGTAATGGCTTAATCGGTTCGCCATGGCTCTCCATGCTGTCAAAACTAGACAAAGATTTGACCAAGGGACCAAGGGCTTGTGGGCTACTTTGAACCTTTGTAAAACCTTTGGTCCATGTTGAATGTTAGTAGGAACCACCCTCAAACTTTCAGTAGCTTGAGCGTAAGCTATTTCTTCCTCATCTCCCTCTATCCATTCGTGGCTAGTTTGTTGGATGTAGGAAATGGTGTGTGCTTCCTTGAGCATACAATGGTGAGCCATAGGACTATGGTTCCCATGTAAATCAAGGGGTATGTATCCCAGATGGTGGCCATCAGTCTCCCAATCCACTCGGTAGTACACATGTTCGAACCAGTTGTCAATTGTGAAACCTGGTGGAAATAGGGCCTCTTGCCCAATGAACACATCATAACTTGTGGTATTGGTGATTAAACATTTGACCTGTAAGCAAAGCTCCTAATCTGTACCTTCATTGAACTTAAGTGCAATCAAATCCGAGCTTTCCCCAAATACCTCCTCTACGCTCCCACTAGCAGTGTGAATTTACCACAGATTTCCGTAGTTTGGAGTCCAGCATGCCCATCTTCTTGGCGAATTGAACTCCAAGAATCACTGGTTGGGCACCTGTGTCAAGAAGTACCACTCTGGGTGTATGTCCTCCCACTTGGATTGCTAACCCAGTATTGTCGATAATGGCAACTCCAGTGGCAATGGAAGTTCTCTCACTAGGCACCACCTTCGGAAATGAGTGAAAGATTTTGTGGAGAGAATGGCTATCCATAACACCTTTGCTGAGTAACAAATCCACAAGTTAGGTGTTTTGAACTCCCTTCTGATATGTGAATGTAGATTCAGAGGCAGGAAAGCCCACTAATTTAGCCATGCTAGAACTAGTGATCAGATTAGGAACGTCATCTTCAACACGTGAGCCAATCGAATGTCTCTCCAAGGTGTTGGATGGGACCTTTGTAGTATGTGGATCAGGGATTGGTAGAGGACCTGATGTAGTGTTCAAGGTATCCTCTAAAATTGTAATTATGTCCCTAGTGCTTAGTTTCAAATTTTGAAAACTAAACAATGGTGTACTCACAAGCTTTTGCGCCACTTCATGCATTTGAAGTTGGCATTCCATAAGCTGATCAGTGGAAAATTGTGTGTTTTCCTGATGTACATGTATTTTTGGGACACGAGAATTTGATGCCTTAACAGCTTATGGTGTAGTAGTCTCCTCCCCCCTTGCCAACAAGGTGCGTTCTTCTTCCATGTTGAGAGGACGAAAAGATTGTGGCATGATTGCTCGAGCTCCTCTAGCCCTGGTAATAGGACTTGAACTAGATGCGAGTCCATCAGTCTGAATTACCTGCTTAGTGGCAGAAACTTTAGGTGCCACACTAGCTTCTTGTGCCGCAACGTAGGAAGGGCAAAAAGAAGTAGCAAATTCTGGTGTGAAACTATAATTGTGTGGAGTGGAAAAAACATACTCCCCAACCATGGCATCGTGTGGAAGGCCATAGAACAACCTAGGAGGTCCCTCTCGTGATCCTGAACCTTGTACAGGTTGGGCATGACTAGTTGGTTGGGAAGACTTGCCTTTTAGATTAGCAAGTTGAGCCCTCAATGATTCGAGTTCATTTTGTAAAGTCTGAACTTGAATTGCATGGGCTTGAAGCATCTCCCTCTTGTCAGCATTGTGCTCCTTCTTCTTAGCATTCTTGTTGGAATTACCTTTGGTGGGCAAAGCTTGAGTGGAAGGTTGAGGTGCCTTGGCTTTTGGTTGAGGGACAGCGGAAGATGCTGGCAAATTTTGTCGTTATAATCGGAGTTGCTTCGGCTCTGGGAACTTGGCAGAACAGACAGATTCTTGATGTCCCTCTTTCCCACAATAATCACAAAAGAGATCCTTGGAAGGAATATTGCATTCACTAGCTTTGTGGGCAGGATTACCACAATAGTTGCAAGAAGGTAGGATGGGTGTAGCTGAGTGCACCGCTTTAGTCCTTGAAGAAGAATGTGATGATCTAGTTGGCGGAGCTGGTGTAGGTTGAGGCCTTGAATGTGATGGAGGCCTCATAGTACTGGCCTCATAGTGTGCATGAGCTAGTTCCAGCTTTTCGGAAATGTTGTACACATCTAATAAAGTGTACGAGTCTCTAAATTCTACAAAGACCTGTTGCAAAACCTGCGCGTGGAGTGTTGGAGTACCTTCCAACGAACGAAGATACCGGTGGGCAGTTTCTAGGTTTGTGATGCTCTGGGTATCCTCTTTGAGTTTGAAAAGCTTCCTGTAGAGCATCTTGAGGGTTTCATCCTTTTGCCGAGAGAAGGTGGCGAGCTGCAGAATTTTTTTAGAACTTTTAACTAGAAATTTTAGCTTAAGAATTCGAAAGAATTCCGCCACTAGATCAGCAAAAGCTAGCGCATCAATGGTGGGAGGAATGTTTGCAATAGCAGCAATGAATTGTTGAGGAGAAAAGTTTACTAAGGTAGGTACTGGGTCTGGATTATTCAGCACAATCCTGTGATGTGCAATTGTAGTTTGCAACGTAGCTTGAGAGGCGGTGGCGATGGCTATGGCATAAGTTGGATTGGGAATCTGGGTGACACCCAAAATCCTTGAAGAATGTTACTCGTATACATCCAATGCTTCATAGTGCACATAACGAGCCAATTGTTTGAATGCAAATGCTTCGGTGTAATTAACGCCATACTTAAGCTCCAATTCACAAACGATAGTTGAAAAAGTTGCCTTGAACTCCCTCAAAGAAATAGTACCTGGCCTTCCACTGAATTTCTCAATTTTCCCAAAGGAACTGCTGACTTCCATGGTGTATATGGGTGTTGAAGTCACAGTTTGTAATGGAGTATACAGTGATGGTGTGAAAGTAGGTGCAGCAACAGGCATACCCCATTGATTAACCCCTCCAAATGGACTTTGATGTACTATTGATGTAGTGTAACCTGAACCTGAATTCCTGGTAGGAGTTGTACTAGATGACGGTGGTGTTGTGGATGTTTGATGGTACCGTCGTGAAGATCACGAGCTTAAATAAATCGGCTCAAAGGATTGTGTGTTACTTCGTAGCCCATATCTGGGCTCTGGCCGAGCGATAGTGCTCTCATCATCCAAGGACATGGTGTTGTCCCATGCCCTAAAATTTTGTGATAATACACAACATTAACTAAAAACATAACGTACGATTTGAATAATACAATGTGTCGTTGGGAATAACCCGCGCCTAACAAATGTTGCGCGAAGGTTAAACAAACGTCCAATGAAAGTTGGACGAAGGTTGGACGAAAGTCAAACAGATGTCGGATGAAAAAAACAAGACGGCAGAATGGTAGGACGTCAAGGTGCAAGGCATAGGACGTCAAGGCGCAGGGCGTAAGACGTCAGGGCGTAGGACGGTAGGACATAAGATAGCAAGACAATAGAACGTAGTTCGACTGAAGTCAAATGGACGTCCGACAGAAGTCGGACGAACTAAGGTCGGTCGTTGTTGTTGTGATAGCGGCACTACCGCTCACAACATAACGCAGCAATGGTGTTGCAACGCTGTAGTGCTGATGGAGCTCGTTGCGTCATTGTTGTAACTTGTTGTGGCATTGTTGCAGCTTGCAATGCTGCGACGTTGTGATGCACTATTGCAGCTTGCAACGTTCTGTAGCTCACAACGCTGTGACGCTGCGGCACGCTATTGTAGCTTGTAGCGCTCTTGCAACTTGTAATGTTGCGACGCTGCCGCGTTGCTGCAACTCGCAACACTACGACACTATGCGGTGTACGCAGTGTGGTGATACAGTTTGTGTCGCGGGAACGCGGCAATGATGGCAGCCGCCATCGTCGCCTAAATTTTTGTTTTTTTGTTTTTACTTCTTAATCGCCACAGGTGAGAGAAAGAAAGAGAAAGGGAGGGGGAGCTTTGAAACCTGTTCAAAGATCTCAACTTTATTGGTTGGCATGAATGTAACATGCAAGCTCCTTCCAGTACCAACGCAAGCTCCCGCGAGTAACAACAACACCAACACCCTCTGACAACAATAGCACCCACAATAGCAACAACAACAATAACTCAGGAACTTACAAGCAAAAAAAATTTGTGGCTTTCAACATGAAGCACAGAAAGTGGAGTTTTTCTAAAATTAAAATGCAAAGAAAGAAGGAAATGAAATGTATGTAGACGGTGGCCGTGTAATGGCCATCGTGAGCATCTAAAAATCCTAGTTTATTATGGAAGAAACTCTTGACAAAGGAATTTTAGAAAAACTAAAAGGAGAAAGAAAGGTTTGGGCCTTTTATACTGTCGCCAACAAACTGAAACCCTAAGTACCTAATAGCGTATAGTCGCCTAAGATCGTACATTAACCCTAAAAGCGCACATGGGCATGCCCGTAACTGGCCAGCATGTATGAGGCCATGTACGGGCATGACACTATGCTATGGTGAATATTTCAACTTGCTGGTTTCCTTTCTTCAAAAGCCCCCTAAGTTAATGTTACAAATTAGAACTACCATTTTAATAAATAAATATTACCACAAGAAAACAATTTGTGTGTCTTCATGTTGGACCTTTATCTATGTGGCAAAATATTTTGCACATTAGCAAGGAATCTTTTGTCATGTCACAAAAAATGAATCCATCTACCATGAAAATATTTGTAAAATATTCAATAATGAGTTATGGAATGTCATTAATAGAAATGTTGGGTTTTGCAATTGTCATTTGTAACTAAAATTCAATTACATGCAATGCATGCAATTACAAATTTGTGTAATTGCTTAAAACAAGTTGCACATGACATTCAGTTGCATGTGACATTATGAATGTAACATGTATATATAGTTGTAATTCAAACGTAATTGCACCTTATATACAACTTTATTTGCAATTATGGTGCAATTGATCAAAGTATGACATGTGTTTAAAATTTGGATGAATTGCTTGGGGACATGTGTCGTTTAAAAATTATTTTTGTGTTTTCAAAATTAAAAATTCATTAGATTAATTTCAATTGTTAAAGTTTTTGCCATTAAGATAATGACATGTGGCACACCATGGAACGTTCATTGACCATTTGACATGTGTCCATTTTTGAATGCTCATTATATGGTGACATGTGGCAATTAAGGCCCACCTATTTTTAATTTTAAAATATTAATTAATGAAATCTAAATTGTCCAATTTAAGGTTAATAAAATATTGACACATGGTGCCTAAGTAAGTAGGTGATTGTTACCCCTTACTAGGTAGGTAGGTTTATTTAGGCATGTAAGTAGGTTAAAAGGTAGTTAAGTTTAAGCTATATGGGTAGGTTTAAAATAATCCGATTTTATTTTTAGGTGTAACCATTTAATTAAGGTCAAGTTTTTTTTTTCTCGCTCATCCCCAATGGCATTTGGCATTTAGTTAGTACAAGACTATTACAGTTAGTTATATATTGTCCAAAATTGGAATAGAAGCTAAAAGATATGGGATAAAAAATTCCATTGCAAACTTCATGAACCAATTTAGTTGGACATTAGATGCAACGATTGTATTAGGGTAGACTAGCCCGAGGAGGGCTCCATTACTTTTGGTGTCCAAACAAAAGATGAAATCTTCTTCTTGGCACATCTAACACACTAAAAATCATTGAAAATGAATTAAAAATGAGAAAATTATGGCCCCCAAAAGTAAAAAGGTCAAGAACTCAAAGAAACAAACCATTGAACATTACAAAGGTCGGTTCTTTAAACACCCAAAAAGTTCTTTGTATGTTGCTCTATTGCTATTAAAGTTCAAAGATGATTCCTAAAACTTTAAGTTGTGCTTTTATAACATTTTAAATCATTTAAAACGATTAAGAAATTAAAAACTTATGAGGTTTGAAAGTAAGAGGTCTAGAAAGAAGAAAAAAGAAAAAAGAAAAGTTTTGTAACTTGGAAACCTTATTTTTCTTCTTGTTAATTTTTCATTACACCTTTTCCTTTGCAATTCAAATATGATTGTAGCATATTTTTAATAACTATCATTACCTATAATGAGAATATTATTTTTAATATTATAACCTAGCTTAAACTAGTAATTAGTTTAGAATGTTGGGGTAGGTCTTGTAGGTTAACTAGTCTAGCCTATTTACAATAAATATTTTAACATAAAAAATAAAATTTAAACATATAATACTTATTGAAAAATATGTATATATAAAATAATATTAATTATCATTATAATTATAATAAATTTTTAATTAATACTATGAAAAATTATAATAATTTTTAATATTATAATATTAATATCTAATTTAGGTTAATATAGGATAGTTAACCTAGGTTAGAATATTTAAATTATGAGTTAATAAGTGTATCCTACTAGCCATAGGAATATTAACATAATTAATAATATTAAAATAATATCACTATTATGGTTTTAAAATGTAATTATAATCTAAAAACTAATTATAATAATACGTTATTTATTCTTATTAATACTAGTCATTATTATGAAATAATTAATAATAATATTAAGAAATATGATTTTGATTTCAATAACATACCTTTCATTACCTATAATATTTAAGAATTAAAATTTTATAATATGAATTAATTGTGAATTTTTTTCATTGAATTTACAATTAAAAATAATTAAAAATTAGAAAAATTCTAATTTCCAAATAAATTATTTAAATATATTTGATTTTTTAATAAAAAAAACTTGCCATACATATTTTCACCATGCTTAGTTTAGCCTAATTTAATTTAGCCATAATCAATTTAGCCCAACTTAATTTAGCCATGGTTAGTTTTAGCCAAATTTAATTTAACTTTATCTAGTTTAGCCATAATTAATTTAGCCATAATTAGTTTGGTTTAACTTACTTTATCCAAATTTAGTTTAATTTAATTTAGCTTCATTTAATTTAGCCATAATTAAAGTAGTTAAACTTAATTTAGCCATGGTTAGTTTTAGCCTAATTTAATTTAGCTTACTTTAGGTTAGCCATAATTAATTTAACCATAATTAGTTTGGCCTAACTTAATTTAACCGTAGTTAGTTCAACCAAATTTAATTTAGCCATAATTAGTTTGGCCTAATTTAATTTAGCCCTATTTAATTTAACCATATTTAATTTAACAATAACTATTTTAGCCTACCTTGATTGAGCCATGGTTAATTTTTACTTAATTTAATTCAACTTAATTTAGTTTAGCCATAATTAGTTTAGTTTAATCTAATTTAGCCATAGTTACTCTTAGCTTAATTTAAATTAGGTTAATTTAATTAAACCATAATTAATTTAACATAATTGAATTTAGCCATAAGTAATTTAACCTAATTTAATTTAGTTTAATTTAGTTTAGTTTACTTTGGTTTTGTTATAATTAGTTTAATCTTATTTAATTTAGCTATGGTTAGTTTAACCTAGTTGAATTTAGCTTAATTTAGTTTAACCATAATTAGTTTAATTTAACTTAATCTAGCCATGGTTAGTTTAACCTAATTTAATGTAACTAAATTAGTTTAATCATAATTAGTTGAATTTAATTTAATTTAGCTATGGTTGTTGTAGCCTAGTTGAATTTTGCTTATTTTAATGTAACCATAATTAATTTGATTTAACTTAATTAAACCATGGTTAATGTAACTTTTTAGTTAATTTAGCCATGGATAATATATTTTTTAATTAATTTAAACCATGGTTAGTTTAGGCTAGCTTTAGTTAACATGGGTTTAACCTTAATACTAAAGGTACATAATACTATTATACATAGTTTAATATATTAATTTAAATATATATTAGTTTAGACCATTATTTTTTTGACAAAAGTCCATGTTGTATATATTTAATTGCATGTTAGTTGCACTCACAACTGTATGGCACAAAAGTTATACAATACCAAATTTGTAGTTGCAAACAACAACCAATTGCATGCTAGTTGCATTGTGATTAGTTTCAAATGACAAGATTTCACTAGTGTATGTTCCAAATATTCCTTGTTGCTCACTTGAGCTCATTCACCTACTCATCGTTCACTATTCATTATTCCCTGCTTGTGTCATTGTTGGTTGAATAATCATTTGCATGAATCCAACCATAGTTTGCATCAATGGATATGCTTTAGTGTTAAAAACATGCACCTCTAACATTTTTACCACCATTGTTGCATCATCTAGTTCATTTTCATTCATGAGTGCCACTAAACATGTGATTCACCTTGAAAATATTCCAAACTATTAGCCAATTGAAAAGGAACCTTCATTCTCCTTTCTTCTTGCTGTTTTGGTAGGTTTTCCAAATCAACAAGGACCTTTCCTACTAATCATGGTGTCTATCCTGACTAAGTCTACAACCACTTAATTACATTTTATTGTTGTGGAGATTCAAATTGCAAAGATGAAAATTTAAAAATTTCTTCCCTTGCTTGTCACAATCCCACCATACTATTTTTTTGTCCTTGGAAAACATTTTGTGGGTAGTGCTACAATGGTCTATCACCTATTGATTGTGTTTCATGTTGTTAATTGCTTCCTATATAAGATCTTTAATTTTTGACACGTCTTGTTTCAAATCTTGGTACAACATGAATATTTTGATGCATGCTTCCAAGAATGCTTGCAACTTATTTGTTGTAATTTTCCACCTACACGTTGCTTAATTTGAACCATGTGCATCTTGATCATTTGTTTATTCCAATTGTTTTTATAGACTTTTGGTTGCCAATCTAAACATACTACATATAATGTATTCTCAACACTAGAAGAGGAATTGGTAATTTGTAATTAGTCCTTGTAATTAGTTTTTGCTTGCAAGTGATATTTATGATTAAAGTCCCATTAGTTGCATTGGAAAAGTCACAAATGACATTAGTTGCAAATGACAATGAATTCTGGATGAAAAACAAATCAACAAAATACACCTTCATCTTTTAACTAGCCATATAAATATTATCATTTGTAGTTAAAATGCAACTCTTTTGGTGGACAATGAGAACAAATGATGTGTTGTCACATGTCCCATCTTCTAGTTATTTCAAATATTTGAAATATAGTTATGAAATAATCTAAGATGTCCAATTTATATGTTTGAATAGTTTTCTATTTTGACACATGGCACAATCAAAATGTGCCATGTTTTAAATATTTAAATATAATTTTGAAATAATCTAAAACATCCAAATTAACTACATATAAAATAATTCATCAATAATTCATACTAATAAAAATTAAATATTACATATCTTTATGCAATCATAGATGATAATTGATTAATTTGATTAACTACTACAATAATTTTAATTTTCTAATCATAAAATAAATTTAAAACAAAAATTAAACAAAATTATTGTGATAACTTTAACATTAAATATTTATTAATTTAAAATATCAACACTTAGTATAAAATTTAGCATTGTAATAGTAATTATAAACTATAAATAAGTAATCATAAATAATAAATAAAATAATTTGTAGAAATTACATTATTTTTGATTACAATAATATAACTCAAAACATTTATGATGTAGCAACAATTATTCATTATATATATAAGTAATTATAAAAGGAATAATTTTAATTTATTGTATTATAGTCCTTAAAAATATATTAATTACATTAATAATTTTAATTACGATAAAGTTATTTACTTATAAAAACTCGGACTAAGATTAAAAAGTAGAAGTTCTAAATCATGACTAAATAAGTTTAATTATAAATTATGAAACTATTATAATTAATGTATAAATAAATAAATTATAGTTAATTTATAATAATTAAAAATTAATCATAGTAGTTAATTTTAATTAATTTAAAATGATTAACTTTTAACATAATTTTTTAAATTAAAAATAATGATTTATTGTAAATACATATTTGTAAATAATAGATAGAATAAGTTATTGTATTTAATTTTTTTATATACACTAATTACATCAATTTTAAAAATTATATTAAGCTTATTATTTTTAAATATAATATTTTACTTATAAGTTATAAGTTTTAAATTATGAATACCAAGTTAAATATTAATTATATAATTAAAATATAATTATTTTAATTAATTTATAATTTCTCTCATTACAATAATATGTTTATCACTTAAGATTTTAAGTGATAATTTAAATAGAATGAATAATTTAATTTAATGTAGTTAAATTTCTATAGTTATAGTAAGTATATCAAATAAAATTACAATAAAAGTTTTATGACTATTTTTTAACAATAATTTAAAATAAAAATCATAAATTATGAATATTAACTTCAATTATAAATTATATAATTATGACAAGTAATGTATAACTATCATAATTATATTGAGCTTACAATAGTTTTACATTAATTGTAATAATTAATGTTATTGTATTGATTAGAATGTTTTTTATGTCTAAAAATAATAATAACTTTTGTAAAAAATACAACCACTATACATAACTTGTTGTATACACATGTGCATCCTAATAGACATCTACATGTTAATGTGTACAATACATTTAAGACACCATTATAAATCCATACACTTTAGATACACATAAGGTGATAACGTATATAGGAAGGAGATTGTTGTTTGGTTTAAATAAGGTAGAATAAAGCAAAGTACTTGTAGCGAGATATAAAAACTTATTGTTTAATTGTGACACCCCTTGGATGTCCTCCAAGAGTAGGGGGGAGTGGTTCAAAGTAAAGTGTTAGGGGTGGTTAATTTTGTGCTTAACATCTTCTTGGATGAAAACCATGTTAAAAGCTGTCCAAATGGAAGAATGAAAAAAAAAATAGTTGCAAGTTAATTGTAAGGTAATCACTTGCACAACTAAATGCAAAAAATAGTTATAGGGTCCATTCATAATTGGGCTACCAAAAACAAATGTCTATTTGAAAAAGGACTACAAAGGACAACTTTGGATTTTAAAAAAATTTCCATTATTATAAATGTAATGGATTGTTGTATGCCAATAAATAAAATGATGTTGTCTTAAATCAATAATTATATTTTAAAATAATTTGGATTCTATGTTAATGTCCTTTTGAGTCTTGTAAATTATAGGAATCGAGTGTCTAAAGTATTTTATTTTTGGAAGTAATAAAAAGGAAGGCATAAAATCATATGATTGATTTTAAATTTTTTGTACAACAAAAACATGCCCCCTTTTATGAAAGTACATGTTCATTGGATGAACTTGATGAAAAACCAAGTCTTCAAAAATTTCGAAGTCTTGAAATTTTTAATGAAAAGGCTGTAAGGCAAATGATTCATATTAAAAATCATTTGATAAAAAAATTATGTTCAATGGGTTCAAAATGTCTAGCTTTAGATGTAGGTCACATGTGAAGGAAATAAACATACCAAAATACATATTTGGTTGTCCATTGAAATTCATTTTGGGATTTTTTAGGATTTTTTGGCATTAAACTAAAATATTCATACACAAATATGTATGATTGTGAAAAATCACCATTAACACATGACTTATCACTATTCAATTTTTTTCATTAAAATTTGTTTCATGTAAATATTATTTGTAAAAAGTAATTCAAAAAAGTCCTTAAGTCATTTGTTCCTTTTTTGGTACTTTAATTGTGAATGGACCCTGCACAAATAACCAAAGATAGTTGTAAATGACAAATAATCGCAAGCAATCACAACTTAATTAGTTACAAAAGTGCAGTTTTTTTTAGTGCAAACGAGTTTGCTTAATCAGTTGTAAATTGAAATTGTTACAAAAAATTTATTGTTAAAAATCCAAATCTTAACCTTGGTTCACAAACTAATTCAATAATTCTTCTAATCAATGACCAAATCTGGTTTCTACATTTTACAAAAATAGTTGAAACATGAACTTGCACACAATACTTGTGAACCTTGACAAAAAAACAATAAAAAAATTATAGAAATTCCCCCAAATTTGACTCCCAAGGTTAGTCACCAAATTATAAGTACTAACTCCAATTTTATGTAATTCATATCAAAACAAGTATCAAAATGATGTTTTAACTATAGGTTTTTAGATTTACTAACAACTTTATTACTAACAATCTTAACAAGTCTTCTACTTGTATGTATTGACAAGATTTTATTATTAAAATCTTTAGTTCTTGATGGTTTTTTCCAACATAACCTCTACCTATCCTACCATACAAAGTCAATGCTCTTCCAACATAATCTTCCAAAAAAAAAATGATACAAAATAAAAACAAGGGGGAAAGGAAATGCTGTCCCATTTCCTGCCAAAACCCCATTTAAAAAAAAAAGAATAAGAATTTAAAAGTTTTATATCATGTTCAATCTGAACTAGTTTTTAGAAATTTGTTTACTTGTCTAGCCTTAATTTGCCTACCTATGATACCATAACAATTTTGCGATATAATATTAATATTTTAAAAAACTATGGAAACTTCATGCAAACAATATATGATTGTTGGTATTAAGGTTTGAACCTTGGTTTTTGTGGAAACAATCCATCGTTTCTTAAAAACAATTACCACTTGATGTTGTGGTAAAAGATTTCAAAGATTATGTAAATCAAAATTAACCTAAATTTTATTGAAAATAAAATTCTAATAAATATATATTTTTCTTGTAGTCTGTTCAAATGAAACAAATGAGAATTCATTCTTAAAGTTTTTTCCAAAGGCCTACCCATTTATAGTAAATAAACACACAAAATTTGAAGGAAAACAAATTTTAATTTTTAAAAAATAATAACTCACAAAACATTATTTCACAAGACAATATTCTTTGACAAGTCATAAACATTTGTTTTTTGCAAAATAGTTTATGGTTAACATAAATTTTTTTAAAAATAATTTATCTTAATAAATAATAAATTTGATATTAACATTTCACATTATATTATAATATTAATTTTGTAATATGTCAATGAGCAATAAATTATATTCTATAAGTTATATTAATTACTTTTTATTACATGTTCATTATTAAACATATTATATATGGTGCATTAAATATAATGTATGAACATAAAATGACATTATGCATGAGACTTTTCAATTTCGTATTGTGTGTTAAAACTATATACATTTAAGAATTTATACATAATCAAAATATCATCTATGGATTAATGACAAATTAAAGATTCAAATACTTATTTGAATAATACAAAAAAATTAGGAAAAATTTAAATTCACACCTTTTTTGGTTAATTTCACACCCTTCGTGCATCTAATTTTATGCAGATTAAACTTTAAGAGTATGTTCTTTTATCAATTCAATTACTTATGCGGGCAAAGTTTCGAGTTGTGCCCTGATTGACCACAGACCCCACACTTGCGTCCTTCCACGTATTCAAAGTGAGACTTGTCTCTAGTCGTGCTTGTCTTGTTCTTAGAGCCTGCAGGTTTGCCACATATAATCGAACGCATGAAGAAAGGGTGTGAATTTAACCAAAAAAGGTGTGAATTTAAAAATCCCCAAAAAATTAACATCAGTGAATTGCCTTATTGAATTCCTTACATTAGAGATGAACATGAATGATTTAAGTTTCTCTCAAGGTGAAATGACACAAGGGTATAATGACCCCCTTCACTTCTAAGTCCATACTAAATTGGGTTCTTGAACTACACTCACATTTCCTACTAGTGTGTGCACTAACTATTCACATGCATTTGACCAAGAAAACATGTACGAAGTTGGGTTATTAGGCACTCAAACCATCAATTCAAAATTTTTGATTTTCTTAAGAGTAGGAACTAGAATTGGGAACCAACCAAAAACTGAAACCAGAACTAGAACCAACAACCAGCCTCTGGTTAGAACTGGACTTGGAACTGGCCCGAAAACCTGGTTTATTTAAGTTCAATTTTTAAAATAAGAAATTTAAATTAAATTTAAATTGAAAAATTGAAAAATTGAAAAAAATTCAATTAGTCTTGTTTTTCAGTGATTGGAGTTAGACAGAATAATTTGACAAAAAAATTCAAGGTTTTGAATAATAACAATGAAATTTTTTTGAGTAATAATTTTGGGGATGGGGTGGGCATTAGGCATATTGTTTTTACTTTTAGAACATGTGTTTCCTGATAAGTATGCAAATTTTTAACTTTTTTTTCAATGGGTTTAGGCATGTAATTGGTATAGGTGGTCACAGTTTATTGGTGGTACTATGCTAGTGAGAAAAAAAATCAGTTTTGGGCTATACATAGGTAGAATAGGATCCAGTTTGAAACCAGCCTTGTCTAAGAAAGTTTTTTTAAGAACCTGAAACTGGGTGCCTTGACATGTGAAGGACTAGGTCTGGGACCAAACCAGAGATTGTAGCGGATTAAAAAAATCCTTGAACCAGAACCTGAGAATCTTTCAATTTTTCAAAAAAAAGGTGAAACCGCCAATGGAAGTTCTCTTGAAAAGTAAGAAGTGGCAAATATTGGCATCTACCTAGTAACCACGAAGTACCTTACCTACCTACACAGTAACTTATGGTATTCACTAGTTTTGGTGTGGGTAAGGGCTGGGTATAAAACCCCTTGACAGGCCATTCTAACAGTAATAAAAGAACCAGTTCTGACTATTCACTGGCAGTTCTCAAAAAGCACAAATCAGTTTTGACTTGCAACTGGGGTTTGAAAAAACCAAATAACTAGGGCAAAGAACTTACCCTAGATCACCAATCCTTTGCCAGTCCTTTCATGGAAAACCACGAATATTTTAAAATGTTGAAAAGCCCAGAACCTCTGATTCTTGAATTTTTCAAAAAACCTCAAACCGGGGATTCTATGAATTCTAGAACTTTTAAAAATCAGAACCAGGAAGGATGTTAGCCTAACACAATGGAAGCACCACACAACACTGTACTCACCACTTGTATAGAGATAGTTACTAGTTACCATCTCCGTAGGGGGAAGTAGGTGGGCTTACAGGATAGGTTATGAAGATGAAACATTGCTAACTCATTTCCAATGGATGGTGCACTGGTGGGTGTTGGGTCACATAGTGCCTTCCTACGTATGTGCATATCCAATATTTCCATGGTTGACATAACATGTGAATGTGTGTGATTATTGAATTTCCATTTGTTTAGAATGCCATTTCAAAGGTAAGGGAAGCTGTAGGGATCCGTGACAAGCTTCCACGGTGCATCTGGGAAAAGTTGAGAACACAGTTTGGGTATTATGGAGGTTGTGTCTACACTTCTTAGTTTCTCCAAACTCTAGCATGAGATGGCTAGCATAAGGCCAATGTTGCATGCATACCCTGTGCAATTGATTTGAACAAATTCAAATCCCCAGCTTCTAACTGCAGCATGTTAGACTTTTAGCAGAAGATTCAATCAGGGGGGCCATATTGGGTAGCTAGATGCCTCATGTGGGTCATCCCATGTGTTGGTGGAACCTCCTACATAGTGGCTTGGGAATCCTTGGAAAGTTTGGGTCCAACAGGTAGGCCCTTTTCCTGTAAATGGCCAACATCCTTTCTTGGACTGACGCGGTGTGTGTCCCTCTCAAGCCCAGGGAAATATGGCTAGTGTGGTTTTGTCATAGTCGTGTGAACACGAGTGGTAAAGATATCCCAATAAAGTAGGCAAATTGTTCTGAGGAGCCAGAACGAGTGGGTCCTCTTTCTTAACCTAACCAACTTTCCATTGTGGAGGCTGATCTCATGTGGGCCGCACCCATAGCATGTGTACAGATACTAGTCTCCTCTTCTCAGGGTAACGTAATCTAGGTAATTGTTCCAAAGAGGTGGACAGGTGGGTCCTCTCACCTAACTCACCAGTGGTGAGGGTCTATCTCATGCAGGCTGCACTGAACTCTGGTAGGTGAAATTTACTGTACGCAAGTATGGCAGGGAGTACATAACAAGAGGAGGCATACTACTGAGTTTTGATGGATGGGACTGATTGGGTGTGGTGATCAACTAAAGAACATATATTTACATGGGTGTTCACACACTCTGTTGTGGATATAGTACTAACCCATACCTACGGCCTCCCCTTTGCTTCAGTAGTTTGCTGTATCTTATTTTCGATTTGAGACTAGATCTCGGACTAGTTTTTCCTAAATGTTTGGGAACATTGGCCAAAAATTCGATATCACAAAAATGGAAAAGAAAATCTGATGTCTGGTTGGATGAAAGGTTGGGCTCCACCACTTAAATGGCCAGGGCAGGATGAAGTGGTGAAGAATGACTAATTACCTACCTGACAAATGTCTCTCATCTGTCCCATCCAGTCTTTGACTCTAGACCCTGTTGGACCATCAGGTATCGGCCCATTGCAAGTAGGGGCAGTAGACCACTTTGGCAACTTGGTTGCTTGGACCCAAAATTTTTAACCCTGTCTGTAATACAGCCAAGAATTAGTGTCAGCATACTGCCAATACAGCATGTAATACAGCCAAGAATTAGTGTAGGCTGCCAATAATATTAGCTTATACCAGGGTGTTGCATCGGCTTTATGTAGGCGTGAAGAAAAACTGTTAGGGCAAGTGAAATTGCGAGATTTGGTGGCTTGATTTCTTTTTTGGTCAGTTATCCTGAGTGGACCAAGAGTTAAATGTGTATTAGGGTTTGATAGATTTGTGAGAATTTTAGAGTACCAATGGAAATGGTAGAAAGGAACCATTATGCTCATTGTTCTGCAAAAGCTGCAAAAGAAGGTTGTGTGTATAGGCTCAAAGATTTCTTTTTCAGGCCAATGGGATTCCTGAACATGGTGGTCTGAATTTATTTTCTCAATTATCTTGAGTTTGATGTGTAATAGCTATTCACAGGCAGGGTTCTTGCACATTACTTGTGTACTTCGTTTCTATAATCATAGGAGCTTGGGAGTCCCTCGTATTTCCCTGCCGCCATATTTCGAGAACGGGCTGAACCAGTTTCTAACTCATTGCTGCTATGAATCTCTTGGAAGCCCTGGCCTAGAAGGGTCCAAATAGGGGCCACTTGTCACGATGTGTGGTCATGCTCATTACTCCTCGAGCAAAAACTGTACTATTGCCCACAACACCTGTCAGTTCAGATCTAATGCACCACACCCTGGCCCATCCACCTCTTTAATAACCAGGGTCAGGCTTTTCTTCGCCCACACACTGAGCTCCATTCATCCCCCCTCCCACAAGTTCCAAGACCTAAACCTCTTCACGGGTTGGATGGAAAACCAAAGAACATTCGGACACCAAAATACATTCCAAAAAACCAGGCTTAACTCAGCCCAAGCCCGGAGTAACAGACAGAGTCTGTGAGTCCAACAACCTCCTCCTATAGAATCCCTTCTCATTTAGCCTAGTTTTTTCTTTTAAAAGCCTGTTCAGGAATCAGTTTCATCAGTATTAAATAATGGACCTGCATTTATTAGCCTGTAGACCAATCAGCCGAACCTAAAATTGTAGAATATTTTCGACCTAATAATGATGATGAACTGATGATATGTAGATGATTTCAGATTTCCAAGTGTTAATATTAATTGTGTAGCACTGGAGTCTCTGATTTTCCAATAAAGCTATAATGCACTCTGACAAATAGGTAGAGACTAGAGACCCAAAATCATATGCAAAATTAGTCTCCGGACACGTTTTGATGTATTCGTACTACTCACACGGAGCAATACAGTCAATCACGTGTTCATGTATACTCTGTCTATACAGTTGCAGCGAATCAAACATTATTATACAGCAAGCTATTAGTACTACAACTTAGAAATTGCCTAGTAGCCTAACTTAACACTTTTTATATGTCTAGAAAATGGAACAGCGTATGCTGAGGGGAGTGACTTGCGCTGTAATTAGAGAGGATTGTTAGTCCCGTTGTAGCTAGCACAGAAAGTCATCATTATTCAGGAGCGAAGTTATCACAGGATCTGCTTGTTTATATATATAAATATATATAAAATAGATACAATACGATACATTTACCAACAATAAGGAGTGGTCATTGATCATAAAAGCTCTCACCGGCAGACAGACGATGTGTAGTAGCTACAGTAGTTTGCTGCATTTATATGGTACGTGTGGGGCCAGGGTTTTTTACTTCCGGAATATTAAAATAGTTGAATGTATTGAAAAAATTAGTTTAATAGCATAGAATTGGGTATTCACCAATTAATCCTGGTTGCAATATTTTGAATCGTCGTCGATCGATGATCGGCTGCTAGCAGCGTGTTCTTGCTTTAATTTCTTAATTGCAAAACTTTCAGAAGTAGTGTAAATAATCAAAATATCGCTCTGTTTATTAGACGACGAAGACTACGACGACAGACGTACCATGGAAATTATATAAAACAAACGCCGCTTTACTTCTTTACTCTGTACCTGTATGTCAAGTCTCTCTTTTTCACTGCTCGCGATCAATTGCGTTAACGTTGTGAAAGAGCTGGACTTATGAAAATTTATGAGGTACATAGTCTCCGCCTTGAGATGAAGGAGCATCAAGATTCTTTTACTAGGATTCGTTGTTATGGCAGGTCCTCTCATCAAAATTGTACTCAAAAGTATTTGAAAACATCAGCAGCCTAGCAGTAGTTGTTTTCTACTTCGCTTATAATATAAAATATTGACAAATATAGAAACTGTATATCTACTTATTATTCCCTTGAAATTATCAAAAAATTTATAATAAGTAGGACACAGAATTATATGAAATAGTGTTTGTTAAGCTCGCAAGAAATGTGAGTCGTCGTTTCCTTTTGTGTAGTACCGAGGCATTCTATACAATAATCGATGAAGGTCGAAAACCAAATAGGAAAAAAAATGATGACATAATTATTAGGTTTTGTATTCAATATTCAAAGCCTTACAATATTACCAATGAACAGCACACCGGTGCAAGCAGAACTTTCAAAAAACATTTTATATTAGCCAGGTTCCAGAGCAGAGGGTCGTTACTGCATCATGAGTCAGGTGATCGCATAATTTCTCGAAACCTCTTTGAAAAATTACGTTTAAAAATCGACGAGCGATACATGCTACCCCGGCCCAGCTCTGTTGTCCTTCGAATGAGCAGTGCCATCATCCGCAGTTACACAGCTACAGTGAGGGTTCCGTGCGGACGACACTGGCGGTCTGAAACAGAGTCCTTAAACAGGATCTCTAAACTAAACAAGAAGATTAGGCACGAAGATTTGACTAAACTTGTTGGAGCCCCCGATCATCAAGCACTTCAAGCTCGAATCAGTAGTAACACGGGCCTCCTGCAACGATTGAGCTGTAAACCGGGATTGACGAACTAAATCCAGACTCGAATAGAAGATCGCTAAAGTTGGATTTTCCATGTTTATGATTTGTAATGTCAAATCCCCATTCTTAAGTGAGAAGCTGCACTTGATCACACGTGCAGATTACACCCACAATACTTGATTAGCTGCAGTACATCCACAATACATCGCTAAATTTTACAACTGTCTCAAAAGTTGGAGTTGCCATTAGCAAACTAAAAACAAAACTAATCAGACATAAAAACTGAGTAAATTACAGACACGAACGAGGGCTCGAAATATTGCTTGCTTTGATTTTTATGTATAATTAGATTCTAAACCAATTCGGAAGCTCTCGCTGTCAATGTTCACAATATGGTTATAAATTTAGTTCAGAGCGGATGATAGGATCTAATTACCACTGGATTTATATTCTCATTGTCCATTTCCGTACGCTGACAAAGAACTTCAGAATTGAACCTGCGGTAGAATTTTATATAATATTGTCGTCCAACGGTAAAAAAAATTCGCAAACAGTTGTTCGCACGAAGCCAGAACCAAGGGTACCACCGGCACGATGGTAAGAGCTGCTGTGCATCCTGAGCAGTTTTCAAAATATTCTATTTAATCTATTCTAAAGGGCAAAAGACAAATTACAGTTTACTGGACCGTGCCATGTGGTTTGCATAGATTGTCATCACGCCCCTACCATCGATCCCATTGTCCAGCAGGAATTATATAATTTTTGATTGAAGTTGAAGGTGTCCGGCAAATCTGGGACTGGGAGACCAGTTCTCCCTACCGTTTTGTCTTGGACCGTTGGACTATCTGTATCCTCTGAGAAACGAAGATGAGCAAGTGCGATCACTTGCTCAAAGTGGCTAATCACCGACCAGAGACCGTCCTGCTCCTGAAGCTCCAAGTGTTGCAAAAAAGAACAAAAAAAGAAAAGCTTAACAATTTCTTACGGAAAAAAGGAGATAGAGTGGATCTACCGCTAAACAAGGAGCCGTATGGCACCATACAATGTAGATGGCACATCACGACGAGGCTGGTGCTGGATCCGCGTTTGCAAGTCCTGCCAATTAGGCGGAGGCTCGCAGCAGGTACGATGAGTAGGACCCATGAGATGAAAGATAAGGTAACTAATAGGTGATCAACTAATTTCCTTATTGTCACGACGAAATCAGAAGGTTGACTTGGAAGGCATGGACTCGTGTGAACTTGAGCCTTGGACGATTGGGGAGGAGGTAAGAGAGGTAAAGGAGGGACCTACAACGTTGGGATGGGTCCCGAAAAGAATATTTCGTCGTCTATGAGCAAGACTTACCACGTAAGCATCAGGTGGGCGACAAGCATCTTTTCCTGGTTCCCTCGTTTGGTACCCCAACTTTCCCTTGGTGCTCCTGCATGACTCTATTAGCTATGGCTTCACACAAAGTTCACGTGCATTTCGCGCGGCAGGAACCCAGGTGTACTCCAACCGATGACCCAATCCTGCCCTGATGCAGGGCGTCGCCTTGTTCATCATCATCCCCAACGATGACGGACCTAAGGTGCGAATAGTTTTAGTTTAGGAACTTATTAGCTGGGCAGCTTAAGATCCGAGAGAACGAATTATTGATTACCCAAATAAAAATAGACTCTAGAGTCTAAGCCAGTGAACAAATAGAAAGACACAGTGCCATGGCAGATCCCCACTAAAACCTAAGCTTATTGAACTCATATTGAATTCTTCTTCTCTCCGAGAAGATTTCATATCTCACAACACGTTGTACACCAGCCAGTTTGGTAAGTTTTACTGGAATTCGTTGGGCTAACCTCCATAATTTGCTAATCCAACTCCAAATTGTTGTGCAAAACCAAGTTGAGTTGATTTGGGATTCACAAGACGCTAGCAATAGATCAATTCCGGGCAGTTAGGGGCAATTCTCAGATGCAACTTATCTTATGTTTGGAAGCAGGAGGGTTTGTGGACCCATTCAGTTTGCCAAAAGATATCTAATGTATAAATAAGATCGTTATAAGGTTGAAGTTCAAGTACACGGTTTTGGAATTAGAGAAAATAGTCTCCAGGCTTGTCTTGGACACAATCTACACCTTACTGTTTTCATTTCTGTATACACCTACATTATTCCCTGTATTGCTGGGGAATCCTGCCCAAGGAGCCTAACGTAGACCTGAAATACAAACCTACGTTCAATTAGTACACTTCGTGATTGGACCTAGTCTAGAGTAGGTCTCAACCTTGTGGACTCTCTCTTCAGTCCTAAGTGTGTGGGATCTTTGTAACTGAAGCATGTAAGGTTCCGATACTCATCCCAACGATAATCCCTGAGATCTATAGGGAATTCAACGGAGTAAAGTCTGGTAAAGAGTCACCTGATGATGGACATAATTTCGATAAAAGGGAAAGAAGAGATTCAAGTCTGAGGGTGATCCCAACGCATGCACAGCTTCATCTTAATGTTTATGAGAGTTCATTTGTTGCTGACCATAAATGATAGGTCATTACTGGATGTCCATTGACTGTCTGGAGCTAAGATGCCTGCAAGGAAACAGCACTGGAACCCATGAAGGACGTGCAGTGTCCTATAAGATGACCAAAGTGATGCCCAATCTTTGCCTTCTATTAATCTTATGAGCTCGCAATACTATACATATTAGCCCCACAAATTGGACTCAAAGAACTTCAAGTTGGACACAAAGAATTGGAGCATGCTTTCATGAAAGAACCTTACTTGTTAAGCAAAGAATTGGTACATTCTCATAGAGATAGGAGAGGCAGCCGACCAAGGAGCAAATGGATGAGTATCTTTGAGGAAATGGAATGATCAACCTCCTTAGTCTATTAAATCCTTAAGCTTGTCCTTTGGTCCTTAATTTGAAGCAGATCCTCACCTACTGACAGTAGTACTATGTAGACTTCCGATGGCTGGGACTAATGACTGCATGCCATCAAAACAAAGTTTTCTGATAAGATCACCAGCTGACAGAACACAAGAAATGTATCAACACATGTAACATCTAATAGTGGAGGATTGTAACCCAGTATCCAGAGCTTCACATAAGATGAAACAAATAGTCGCCTACAGAGGTTTCAACCTATCCCAATATGGAAGTCATTTGATCCCTAAAAGCAAAATGCTGAAGTCTCACATTCATATGTATAAAAGATCCATTTCAGACTAGTCTTTTTATTTAGACATTCACAAACATGACAGTCATACACAAAGATTCTTCTAGAAGCCTAACTAGGCTACATGCTCAAAATCTCTTGCCATCATGAATCATCATGAATAGGGTTGTCTTCCATTCACAAGGCACAGGTGAATTGCTGAATATATATTGTTGTGAAGGTTCTTTACAACCTGACTTCAACTAGGTGCCTGCAAACCAGTTTGAATGATCCCACACAAGGATCAAGATTGAAACCCTCACTGATACATTGATCACATGGAATCTCATACTGGTTTTCAGAATGAAGATAGTTGAAATACATGTAGTTAAGTTAAGGATGTTACCTTGAACAAAATCCCAGCTACAACACTGAACTGTTGAAGCTTGAGAACTTGCAACCTTGATGGGCTCAGGCTACACTACTCAAGCTGTATAGCGCCAATGGAGGTTACCTCGCTGCACACAGATCACAAGTGTGAACATATATGCCAATAGATCAGTAGCTTGGAATAAATGAAGATTCAGTTCTGCTGTAGTTCATGATGGACAAAGGGGCCCTATGGACAATGCTTTCTTATTGCACAAACTTCTAAGGATGAATTCACACACTAGCTCAAATTGATTTGGTGATCTTCAGTATGAAAGCCATTTCATGGAAGATTGATTGATCAAACCACCTAATCCAGATAGTGTCAACTACCAGTATTGCAATGAAAGTACCACACTTCATCTGCCACTGAATGCACTCAGTCCTATTATACAAGGATATACATATAGATACCATGTACATGAGCTTGAACCTCAAGTGAAACCTGTTGACCTCACAACTAAGTGACCTGATGCTGTCAGAAGTAAACCTGTGTAGAAAATTCTTACCAATCACCATGCAATATTAAGATTAACGATCATAGGAAGCAGCAGTGGAGCCATCTCACAATCAAGTCCTTTGTTGTCTAGAGCATACTGGATAAATCACGTGAGGTTTGTTTGAAGTTGATGACTGTTTGAACCCTTCATTCCAGTGATTGGGTTCTAGATCTTTGCCCTATTCATCTATCATAAGAGAAAACGAGCTCATGTTCAACTGAGATTCAAAGAACTTTGTTGCAGCTCATACCTGCCAATAATTTCATGCTGTAAGACCCAGAGCTGGTGCCATTGAACGTAGTCCTGCAATCCTTTCCCTCCAGGGACAACTGAAATCCTGCAGCCCTGTTCCTGAGCCCAGCCCAGGAAGGATAGATTCTCCAATTTGGTCAAGAGTAGGTGCCCTGTAGATTCAGCAAGTCACAGCTACACAAGCAAATGAGAATTAATTTCCTGAGTGCTCTAGAAACGCAAAGCCAAGGTACTACATTAAATGTAATTCATGAACCACCTCAAAAGCTACTAGTTCAATAGCACCTATCTCCTCACCAGGTTGGAATTTTTTTTTCATAAAATGCTCTGAAATGAGAAGGCAATGAGAGACTGAAGAAAAGGTTCTGCTTGCCTTCAGAGAACTCTACAGTATATGATGTTCAATGTCTGTAAAACTGTTAGATTTGCTGTCAAATTTCAATTCACCACATTAGACAAGCAGCTGTAGCACACTGGCTGATCAATCTATATGAATAGCACATGCCATAAATCATCCAGTACTTAATAAGACACAAGATCCAGAAGCACTCCATGAGAATACCACATTCTTGATCAGATATCACAATTCTCCACCCTAATTAAGATTTTGAACCTAAATTACTAGTTATGTACAGCTGTAGAATGTAGTTGCCCAGACAATGAGAAAGCAAATATATCAGCACCAGATGTCCTTGAATCATGAAATCCAAAGTAAAACTTGGATAGTTTGGGGTTCTCCAAATCACAACAGCTTCCAGGAAATAATATCAGCAAAGACTCCATACAGTTTTTGGGATCCATCCTGGCAATGGTCAGAAACCATTGTGCAGCACAGCATGTCAGATCTCTAGAGAACATTATACAAAACGAACACACCCGTGGACATGTATCTCAAATACAGGCTGTGGAATTGTCCTTCAAACTAGGTGGGTGCTCACATGGACTTTTCAATCTTTACTCACAGTACATGAACAAGTTTGTCATCACCAAAACTTGGTACCCTAGCTCCTAGGAAGTCCACCATCCAATGTTTTACTTTCCGGATCAGAAATCATGAACTGCGAGACCTTTACTGCACTTAAAAAGGCTAACTGAACAACCGCTTCTTCTTCTTCTTCTTCTTCTTCTACATGTACACTACCAAAAATTGCTCCAGTGAAGGTGACCTAGAAGGGTTCGCTCTGGGAACTAGATCAAGTCGCGCATCTAAAACCTATCCTCTGGACAGCCGACTTTCAACGGAGTCCACTGTCAACACAAATTTTAATGCTCGTAGCAGACTCACCTTATTAAGAATTGAAACTGTGTAGTGCACCACTATAACATTTTGATGATCATATATTCACCAATCGGCTTTGCAAGGTACAGCTGCACTGGGAGCTGCCTCCAAGAGATCCTCTGATCCACTCCGACATCGAGTGTCATGCTGAACGGCTCGAAGTGCTTCATGTCTTGGGGTGTGGCTCCCTGCAACCGCTGAATCTATTTTCACAATCCATGGATGACGCTGTGGAGACAGAAATAGAGAAGGATAGCAGGGAGCGAGTGAAAGTCGAAGAAGGAATTTGTGGGGGAGGGGGATAAGGTTTGAAGACAGTTGGTCACCAAGTAATAAACGATAAACATGAAGAATTGATCTACCATTTACATCAACGCTTCCATAAATGTTCTGCAAATTGCACTGATCGCGTTACTGATCCAGATGCATGCGGAAGAACTGCCACGCCGCACGCGAATCTGCTAACTGACTTGAAGGGGGGATCTCCGACCCCAGTTCATGTCGAGTTCAGCTGATAAGCTGAACAGCTCAATAGAAGGCACAACGCCAGGGTAACTGGAAATCCCGCACTAAGGCAGAGCTTAAAACTTGCAGAGATGATTCATGGCCATTAGTACGGAGGAGGCCGTTGAGTGTGACTATGACCACTCCCAGCAGCCCACTGGCTTAGAACGTCTTGCGTCGACATATGAGGGTTGCTGAGGTTGGGGTTCTGAGGCACGATGTTGTACAGCGATTGTAAGGCTGCAGGGTAGGAAGGATCAAGCCCCTGCATCGCCCCTGCCGCTGCCGCTGCCGAAGTCGCGGCCATGCCGCTCAAGCCTTCTGGCTCATCGTCCAGAGGAAGACGGTCGTAAGTCGCGCCCTGGAATGAAGCCACGACCACCAGAACCGGGCCTGCTGCCGTGAGAGTGCCAACCACATTGCCCCCTAGCACTTGTCCAGCTGCTCCCACGAGGGAGACGGTGAATCCTGTGGAGGGCGCGGGAGCCGGGGGGGGTAAGAAGGCGCCTGAGAGTGAGATGATCTCGAACCGGCCATGGAACGTGACAGTCGCGCCGGGCGTGGTTGGTTGTCGCAGAGTGACATTGGCAACGGTGCCACTGGCGCTCATCACGCACACACCTCTCTGTCGCCTCCGAGCGAAAGAGGCCACGCTCTCCCCAACGTCGCAACCTCCAGCCACCTCGAGTACATGCGGCCGCATCGCATTCCCGTTGTCGCGGGTGATGATGATGGGTGGCTTAGGCTTATTTTTGGAGCCTGGGGGCCTTCCCCTGGGCTTCCGACTGCCCTCGCCAGGATGAGACCCGCTTTCCGGCCCTCCCTTTCCTCTCTTACGTCCGCCTCTCCCTCCGCTGCTCCCACTGTGCAGGTCCTCGTCAGAAGTGGCGCCCGCTTGCGAGGCCCGAGCTCCCACTTCTTGCACCCCGGCCATGCACACATACCCGTTTCTCCTCACCTTTGTCTTCTTTTATCGGTGACCCCCCTTTGCTCTGCCTTCCCCTTCCTTTCCCTTCCCTCTCCTTCTTTTCCCTCAGTTGAATTCTTAGTCTTTCGCCGGTCTCGTCCCCCGTTGGAGTGAACTGTGCGACGAGAAAGCGAATAAAAACCCACTTCCTCGTTACGTGTGTGGCCCTTGCGCAAGAAGGCGGCGGTCCTGCCGGAAGGCGTGGTCCGTTGTCTGCGCGCGTACGTAGTTCGTGCGTGAGAACCCGCCGTCCGGTCGGAGCGCTAGCTGCTTTCTACTCTACATACACCTAAATACACCTACTCCACACCCGCAACGCAGCACAAACTCGTGCTGTATTCCACCATGCGAACTCATCATCATTCACGCTGAAGTGCGATCTGATTGCACAAAGCACCCGCGACGATGGGATTAGGCGTTAGCACTCAAACTTTTGGAGGTCATGATCTCCGACAGTAGTAGCAGCAGCAGAGCAGACGAAGAACATGCTGGAGAATCAACAGCTCATCAGCGAAGACCTCGCGCCAAACAGCCTCATATATATAAGCTATGTCGTGTTCTGCACTTTGCAGGTGATCGAGGAAGCTTTGGAAAAGACCAGCACGGGATTTTATGACAAAGACATAAGTACCTACTGATGAGCGACCTGGCACACGAAATCACAACAGACTATGTCGAGAAAAAAACCTCAGGCCCATAATTCCCCCCCCTCTTTAAACCCATCATGCCTGCTACTGCATTCCAGAAGCTGGCTCATCACGTTCCACACGACATACTTGGAAGGGCCGAGAAAGAGAGAGAACATGAACACAGTTGTCCAGGCTGATCGACACTGAAACAAACAACAAAAATATATTTTCCAAAGTTTCTCAAAGTAAGCAAAACTTAGAAAACAACCCAGACAGTAGTAAATTTTCGTTTCTACTAACTACCGTTGTCCTTGTCTCCAGCGGCCGCCCTTTTCAACCCAGCTAGCTACTGGCACTCTGTTTGCCCACAATTTAGCAGCGTTTATCCACCGTGTCAAATACTCCAGCTTTTCTCTAGTCTCCGTTCCTTGGCCTTCTGCGCTCAGAGAAGAAACACTTTGCCGCAAACGGTCATTCCCACAAGGCTTACAATTATACCCTATAATTTTATTCTCCAGGGTAACTATTCAAAGCTGCCACCCTCTTCAGATTTACAGCTCGTTTAGAGTCAAGAGCCTGGTCCTGAGTGCAGGTAAAAACTCTTGTCAAACGAGTTGAGATCTCAACAGCCTGCAGTCCTGGAGCTTATGAGGTGACAATTTTTTATATGAAATGCATTTGGATGAGAATCAACAAACCCATTTAACCTACAGCACACTAACTACTACACTAGATTGAACTCACATGGACTTTGTTAACATATGACCCGGCCGAGCTGCAGTAACTAATTACTGGCCCCGTCAAATCTGTCCCTACAACAGCTCCAAGTCTTGACTAAGTTACTGCACATGATGATCATCAGGCGCGAGCGCTCTTCATTTTACAACTGGTCAACATAAGTTCGCAGATCATGAGAGTAGACTTTTACTCGCCGTCTAAGGGTAAATCCTCAAGACGTGGTAGCTAGACAAAATGAAGTGCTCAGAAAGCTGTACCTACCACCTGGTAGTAATCTTATGGAAAATCAAAGGACTCTTGCAGCACTCAGAGGGCAGCCTTGGTTTACTAACCCCTTCCTTCCAACAAGAGACCATGGATGAAACTTCATCCTCTCTCTCAAGGATTTCTTTTAATCCTCCGGCTGCTTTTATTACTC
>Ga0116227_10005016_pt1 | contig 28322 bp, 22 predicted proteins | sample S1TSphgellanicum_FD_89693 | JGI IMG/M metagenome (GOLD analysis project Ga0116227, IMG submission 89693) | Host-associated microbial communities from peat moss isolated from Minnesota, USA - S1T2_Fb - Sphagnum magellanicum MG | ecosystem: Host-associated > Plants > Peat moss > Unclassified...
TAAACATTTGACCTGTAAGCAAAGCTCCTGATCTGTACCTTCATTGAACTTAAGTGCAATCAAATCCGAGCTTTCCCCAAGTACCTCCTCTGCGCTCCCACTATCAGTGCAAATTTGCCACATAGATTTTCGTGATTTGGAGTTAAGCATGCCCATCTTCTTGGCGAATTGAACTCCAAGAATCACTGGTTGGGCACCCGTGTCAAGAAGTACCACTCTGGGTGTATGTCCTCCCACTTGGATTGCTGACCCAATGTTGTTGACAATGGCAACTCCGGTGGCGATGGAAGTTCTTTAATAGGCACCACCTTCAGAAATGAATGAGAGACTTTGTGGAAAGAATGGCTATCCACAACACCTTTGCTGAGTAACAAATCCACAAGTGAGGTGTTTTGAACTCCCTTCTAATATGTGAATGTAGAGTCAGAGGTAGGACTAACTAAAACCATGCTCGAACTAGTGACCAGATTATGAACGCCGTCTGCAACACGTGAGCCAATCGAATGTCTCCCCAAGGTGTTGGATGGGACCTTCGTAGCATGTGGATCAGGGATTGGTAGAGGACCTGATGTAGTGTTCAGGGTATCCTCTAAGATTGCAATTATGTCCCTGGTGCTTAGCTTCAAATCTTGAAAACAAAACAATGGTGTGCTCACAAGTTTTTGCGCCATTTCATGCATTTGAAGTTGGCATTCCATAAGCTGATCAGTGGAAAATTGTGTGTTTTCCTTATGTACATGTATTCATGGGACACGAGAATTTGATGCCCTAACAATTTGTGGTGTAGTAGTTTCCTCCCCCCTCGCCAACAAAGTGCGTTCTTCTTCCATGTTGAGAGGACGAAAAGATTGTGGCATGACTGCTCGAGCTCCTCTAACCTTGGTAATAGCACTTGAACTAGATGCGAGTCCATTAGTCTGAATTACCTGCTTAGTGGCAGAAACTCTAGGTGCCACACTAGCTTCTTGTGCGGCAAAAAAAAGTAGCAAATTCTAGTGTGAAATTAGAATTGTGTGGAGTGGAAAAAACATACTCCCCAACCATGGCATCATGTGGAAGGCCATAGAATGACCTAGGAGGTCCCTCTCGTGATCCTGAACCTTGTACAGGTTACACATGACTAGCTAGTTGGGAGGACTTGCTTTTTAGGTTAGCAAGTTGGGCCCTCAATGATTCGAGTTCATTTTGTAAAGTCTAAACTTGAATTGCATGGGCTTGAAGCACCTCCCTCTTATCAGCATTGTGCTCCTTTTTCTTAGCATTCTTATTGGAATTACCATTGGTGGGCAAAACCTGAGTGGAAGGTTGAAGTGCCTTGGCTTTTGGTTAAGGGACAACGGAAGATGCCGACAGATTTTGCCATTGTAATCGGAGTTGCTTCCGTTCCGGGAACTTGGCAAAACAGACATATTCCCTGATGTCCCTCTTTCCCATAATAATCACAAAAGAGATCCTCGGAAGGAATGTTGCACTCATTAGCTTTGTGGGCAGGATTACCACAGTAGTTGCAAGAAGGTAGGATGGGTGTAGCCGAGTGCACCGCTTTAGTCCTTGAAGAAGAATGTGATGATCTAGTTGGCGCATCTGGTGTAGGTTGAAGCTTTGAACGTGACGGAGGCCTCATAGTACTGGCCTCCTAGTGTGCATGAATTAGTTCTAGCTTTTCGGAAATGTTGTACACATCTAGCAAAGTGTATGAGTATCCAAATTCTGCAAAAACTCGTTGTAAAACCTACGCATGGAATGTTGGAATACCTTCTAACGAACGAAAATACCGGTGGGCAGCTTCTAGGTCTGTGATGCTTTGGGTATCCTCTTTGAGTTTAAGAAGCCTCATGTAGAGCATATTGAGGGTTTCATCTTTCTGTCGAGAGAAGGTGGCGAGCTGTAGAATTTTTTCAGAATTTTTGACTGGAAATTCCACCTCAAGAATTCAAAAGAATTTCCCCACTGGATCAGCAAAAGTTGGCGCATCGGTGGTGGGAGGAATGTTTGTGGTAGTAGCAATGAGTTGTTGAGGAGAAAGGTTTACTGAAGTAGGTACCGGGTCTAAATTATTCGGCATAGTCCCGTGATGTGCAATTGCAACTTGCAATGCAGCTTGAGAGGCGGTGGCGATGGCTATGGCATAAGCTGGATTGGAAATCTGGGTGACACCCAAAATCCTTGCAGAATGTTGTTCGTAAACATTCAATGCCTCATAGTGCACATAATGAGCCAATTGTTTGAATGCAAACGCCTCGGTGTAATTAACGCCATACTTGAGCTCCAATTCACAAACCATAGTTGAAAAAGTTGCCTTGAACTCCCTTAAAGAAATAGTACTTGGCCTTCCACTGAACTTCTCAATTCTCCTAGAGGAACTACTGACCTCCATGGTGTATATGGGTGTTAAGGTCATAGTTTACAATGGAATATACGGTGATGGTGTGAAATTAAGTGTGGCAACATGTGTACCCCACTGATGAGCCCCTCTAAATGGACTCTGATGTACCGTTGATGTAGTGTAACCTGAGCATGAATTCCTGGTAGGAGTTGTACTAGATGACGATGGTGTTGTAGACATTTGATGGTACCGTCGTGAAGATCGTGAGCTTAAAAAATTGGCTCAAAGGATTATGTGTTACTTCGTAGATGATACCTGGGCTTTGGCTGAGCGGTAGTGCTCTCATCATTCGAGGACATGGTGTTGTCCCATGCCCCAAAATTTTGTGATAGTACATAACACTAACTACAAAATTCTAACATAACGTACAATTTGAAAAATACAGTGCGTTGTTGGGAATGACCCGTGACACACAGAGATCACACGGAGGTCAAACGAACGTCCAAAAAAGGTCGGACGAAGGTTGGACGGAAGTCAAACAAATGTTGGATGAAAAGGCAAGACGGCAAAATGATATGCATGATGGTAAGGCGCATGACTTAGGACAGTAGGGCGTAGGATGACAGGGCGCAGGGCGCAGGACAAAAATGCGACGAACGTTGGACGGAAGTTTCTGGATGGACGGAAGTTTGACAAACGAAACCTGAACGAATCATCCGACGAGAGTCGGACGAAACTCAGACGAACGTCAAACGAACCAAGGTCGCAGCAATGGCGCTGTAGCTCGTAACATTGTGATGTTGTTGTTGTAACGCTGTTGCTCAGCGATGGTGTTGCTGCGACGCTGTTGTTCAACAATGGCGTTGTTGCGACGGTGTTGCTCAACGATGGCATTGCTGCGGTGGTGTTGCTCAACGATGGCATTGTTGCGATGGTGTTGCTCAGCGATGGTGTTGCTGCGGCGCTATTGTTAAGCAATGGCATTGTTGCTCAGCGATGGCGCTATAGCTCACAACACTGTTGCTACTACTAAGCGATGGCGCTGTAGCTCGCAACATTGTTGTCGCTGCTACGATGGCGCTGCAGTGCTACAACTTGCGACGCTACATCGTTGTGGCGCTGCAGTTCGCGACGTTACAATGTTGTAACGTTGTGGCGCTACAGCTTGTAACGGTGCGATGCTGCACCTCACGGCAACAACGGACGGTAGTGCACTATGCAACGATGGCGAGCGGCGCTAGAGCTTGCGATAACAGTAGCGCTCCGTTGCTGCGCAATGATGGTAGGCAACGTTACACTGCTCTGCAACGATGGTAGGCGGCGGCCGCCGAAATTTATTTATTTATTTTTACTCAATAGCTTCAAGAGAGAAAAAGAGAACTAGAAAGAGAGAAAGGAGAGAGATTCGAAACCTGTTTCCTGGCTCTATTGGTTGGCATAACACAAATTCCTTATTGTAAGAACGCCAACTCCGTTCGGCAGCAGTACCACCAACAATAACAACAGTAGTAACAACAACAATAACTCAAGAACTTACAAGCAAAAGAAATATGTGGCTTTCAACATGAAGCACAGATTGTGTAGTTTTTCTAGAATTGAATTGTAAAGAAAGAAGGAAATGAAATGTATGTAGACTATGGCCATGCAATGGTTGCCGTGAACATTTAGAAATCCTAGCTTATTATGGAGGAAATTTTCTTAATAAAAGAATTCTAGAAAAACTAAAGGGAGAAAGAAAGGGCTGGGCTTTTTATACCGCCACCAACAAACTGAAACCCTAAGTACCTAATAATGTACAGTCGCCTAAGACCGTACATTAACCCTAAAAGCGCACATGGGCATGCCCGTAACTGGCCATCATGTATGAGGCCATGTACAGGCATGACACCTAATTGATCTCACAAAATGCCACAAACATTCGAATGTTGTGCTTTTTCCAATTCTGCAATATTCATCACAAACATCAATAGCTTGGCCATGTGCAAGCATGCGCATTGCATGTGTGCATTTTTGGATGGAGCTCAATTCGACAGCACCACATGCATCTCTTTTTTGTATGAAATAATTGTCATGTGTAGAAATGTTATACATGATGCAGAGGAACAATCTGCACTGCATTTGATATTGACGATGAAATATTGATCGTTGTAAATTGGATGTTATGCAAAATTAATCTCACACAATTTGGCTATGGCCAACTTTGCGTTCTCGAGCTACATTCGGGCTCCGACCTAAGAGGGATCCCCCATGTTGCCTTCTTGCTTGTTGTCGCAAATTTGGTACCTACAACATCAAAGCAACAAATACAAAACATTTGCAACTTCATCTTCTAGTGTTTGGGCAATCTCATCAAACAATTTTTGTCACCATCGCGCCATTTTGTTGCAACTACAAAATGATCAAAAAAGACAAAGATCATTAAAAAAATGATTAAGAACAAAATATATTAGAATCAAGTCATGCAAATTTTTTGCATCAACAAGCTTTAATCACAAAAAAATTTCACACACAAATAAAATCAAAGGAACAAGTTGCAAGATGCTCAACAAGCTTCAAGCAGCAAACAATCCACAAGCATGAAAAATCAATCCAAGGCATGCAAACATCAATAAGATTTCAGAAGTCGACATGTTGCATGAAAATGCAACCCATAGTGATGATGGGACATGATGACAGGGGATGGGTGGTCTTCACTTTGAATTCCCCTTTACAAATGACGGTCGACCCCTCCATCAACACTACTAACTTTAGGTTACAAGAGTCTTTCTATGTTTATGACTAGAGATGCTCTAACATCATAATGGTTGACCCTAATCCTAGAAACCCCAAAGGTAATGCTAACGTAGCTAACTATTTCAATAAGTTACCCCTATGTGTGAAGAGTACATTAATATTTTTCAATAACAACTTTGCTTTAAAACACATTTTTCAAAAAATGGTAAGAGAATCACACATGATAGGCAACCAAGTTTGGGACCTTTGAGGATTTCTAATTTATTAATCAATTAGATTGTAATTCAAGTATGAATTTTTGTATTGTGAGGGGGTTAATGTATAGGGTAAAGTTGTGGTGACCAAATGTTACACTTGTGAATCAAAGGTGGAGCCTTGATCAAGGTTAGCAAGTATAATTCCCCACTAGAAGGGTTTTCCAATGCATAAAAGTTGTATGATGGGCATCCTTACTAATAAAATAGGCATTACAATGTTCTATAATGCCCATTGTACTAGTAGGAATGTTTTCAATGCATTTTGCACACCTAAATGCACAGTGCCTAAAATTTTGTGAATTGCAAAATACCATAGTACATTGGCACTTTCAATACATGTCTCTTTAGTTAATTAAATTGAAATTTCCATGTTGAAAAATTTGAATTTTTTGAAAATTTCAATAAATTCATTATTATTTTTTTCAAAATTTTGTTCTCCAAAAAAACGTTTTTTTGAAAATTTGAACATTGGTACAAATAATATAATTAATGTCAAGTTTGTTAATGTCTTACAATATGTAATTATGAAAATAATATGAAAAATGAGTGTTATGCTCTTGTGAAGGTTCCAAACTTAACAAAATGCACCCCCCCTTTTTTTTCCCTTGTATGTTCTCAATAGTTCATCATTATTTATGTGAGCTCTTTCATGTACATATAGATGTGTAAAGAAAAGGGGTTAATTAGATAGTTTTGAAAGAGGTAAATTATTAAATTATTTTAATATACATAACATGAACATGAAAAGATGCCTTAGTTAGGCTTGGAAGAGATAAGTATAAATGACACCAATAGATTATATATATATATATATATATATAATTGTATATGATAGTTCATGTGATTTAATTCATTATTATAGATGAAAATTATTCATTAATGTGCATAATCATCTGTGATGGATGAACAAAGTTTTATTCAACCAATGATTTAAAAATAAAATAAATCATGGTTTACAATATAAAATATTCTAATAACATCATTGGTAAACTTTTAGCATGTTTCCCATGTTTGAAAAATGCAAAAAACTTAGAAATATTAGGTAACCAATACCATAAAAAAATTACACAAAGGTCAAGATTGAAAGCAAGTTTCATTGTATGAAACAAAATGTTAAAAAATGATGCAACTTTTAGAAAAGTTGAATTATTAACAACTATGCTAATTGTTAATTCATAATCATTATACAAATAAATGTTGTGTACAAATTTGTAAAGAAAAAAACAATTTTTTTTAAGGTATTTGATAATTGGAATTTAGAAACTAAAAACCTCCGAGAATTTTTTTAGTGTATTTGGAGGTAACCTTATAGAGTAGAATTTTTTGTGGTTTAGAAAAAAAAAAAATTCCTGTGATAAATAAATAAAAATAAAAATAAAAATAAAAATTCTTGCAGGTTTTTACACCGTAATGCCCCTAGAGTAAACAAGTGCCTGCCCGACCTCAGAGCAGAGTGTTGTAGCCTACACAAAACAAATTGAAATATTTAAACCTGCCCCCAAAAAAATACATATTTTGTTTGATTTAAATATGCCCCATTCTATTTTTTAATAAAAAATCAGCATATTTTCAATATTTATTCATTTAAATATTCCAATATTAACCTACTTACCTACCTACGTACCTATCACTTCTCCCTTTCTGCCATATCCCCGAACCTCGATTCATGGAACTTACTAGAACGTACATTGAACCTGGAGCTGGTTACTTGCCGAAGCAATCTCTACCTTGCCGAAGCAAAATCGAACCTAACTGAAATCCTAACCTACCTACTTACCACTTCGCCGGCATTTTCTCTCCTCTCTCCGAACCTCAGTTCTACGGTTCATGGAACTTACTAGAACGCGCATTGAACAGTCCTGGTGCTGATTACTTGCCGAAGCAATCTCTTTCCTTGCAGAAGCAAGAACGAACCTAATTGAAAGTCACCGCTTTTTGAGAACCGAAGCAGAAACGTAGCAGAACCTCTCTTGCTTCGGTACCCCTCTTCTTCCCGCAACCTCTCTAAGTGCGTCGTCCGTTGCCGTTCTGTTTTCTTTCTCGCTCGCGGACGCCATCGCCGTGCAAGGGTTTCGCGTTTCCGTCTTCCGTTTTATCGCAAAGAAACCAAACTATTGCACGGCGTGTGTCTGTCTCTTTGTGGAACTGATCAGTCAGTGGCCGTTTTCAGTGACATATCTTCTTCGTGTGCTTTTGTTGGGACGAGTTTGAGGCAAAGGAGGAATTCCAGGGTTGTGTGACTGCAGGAGTTCTCGTTCAAGTGCATCCCCGCCGCTCCGTGGCTTTTTTTTCTTTTTGTCCGCTTGCTTTGTTGTAAGTTATGGCGATACATTCCATCAAGTTTTCGAAGTCCCCCCCTCGCCCTCAAATTCTGTCACTTGCTTGCTTTTCCAATTTCGTTCTCGGCTTGTGTTTTCCTATGGTCTTTCGCTCATGACCGTCGCCTGTATGTGCTAGGGCTATTTGGTAAAGGTCTCTCTGGTGCCTTTGTTGAGAATTGAGCATCTTTTGTTAGCCATCCACTTTTAAAGGATTCAACAAAAAAAATTCTAGATTTTTTCGCTCTTTTTTCTTTTCAGGGTTTGCTTGTGCAATTTCCCTCTGTTTTTTATGCCCTAGGATCATGATCAGACCTCCAGCAACTCAGAGACTATTGCTAGCGTTTCTGATTTTCCTCCGGTAGAATTGAGCGTTTTGTTGTGACTGTTTTAAGATATGGCCGTAATTCTGGTCGTGCATGCTGTGCCATTGACTTCTTACAGGGGATTCGGGGCAGCAAGTACATCAAAGGTTCTGTGAAACAAAGTACTACCATGGCTAAGAGCTCTTTCAAGCAGGAGCATCCATTAGGTATGATGTTCTTGGTGAATATATATCTTTCTTTCTATTGTGCATAGTTTGTACAGGTATGTGTTTTGGGGGTTTCCTGGCACAGCCATAGTGTTCCAGCCCCTGGTGATATCTCTTCTTGGCTAGTGCATGTCACATCTGCAATTGCTTGAACAAATTGCTTGGTGATATTGCAATTGCCTAGTGCAATCTCACATCTGGGAGTTGAGAAAACATTACTACCGCACTTTCTCTTCTTTATGGATTTTTCTGGTCTTGTGCAATTGGTGTTGGTATGTGTGTTTTTTGAAGGGTTCTTCTCATCTCTGTTAGGGATCTGCCAGTTAGGTTCTTAGATTTGGTGCAACACAGCACCAATTCATGGTTGTTTCAAATGGTAAGACTGTAAATATCTTAGGCCAGGGGAGACAAAGGAATCTGAAAGTTAGTAGGCAGATGGGTTGTACCTCTTTGAGTCTCAGTTGGTTGCATGAATGGAGTCATGCACTTTTGCTAGGTTTGAAAGCTGGTTCAGTTTCTTAATTTGAGTATTTTTGTTGAAATATCAGAGAAGAGGCAAGCTGAGGCTGCAAGGATCAGGGACAAGTACCCAGACAGAATTCCGGTTTGTTTCTGCTCTTCATTGTGATCAAAATGCTCAGACTGGCAATGGGTTACTGTCCTTTGTTAGGCACCCCGGTCAGTGAACATTATTTGCTTCTAGCATGACTGTTCTCTATGAAAATGAAGACATACATCAAATAGCTGAAGCAGCAGCAGCAGCATCTGTTGTGATGGCTTTGTTCAGCCATCTTTCTTGTGAGAGTTCTCTGTCACAGTGGTTTGTGTTTCAGTGTTTTTCGTCCTGGTGCAGAACCTCTTATGCATTGCAAATTGACAGGAGATGTGGATATTCACATGTTACCCTTTTTGTGTTGCAGCACTGCAGGTCATAGTAGTATTGAACTCTTTCCATTATTGTGCAGGTTATTGTGGAGAAAGCAGAGAAGAGTGACATTCCAGACATTGACAAGAAGAAGTAGGTCTATCTTTCCTATTTCCAATCTGCTCATACCACCTGAGGTTGAGACTGAACATGTTTGGTTGCAACACATGGAGACTGTAACTGAATGTTACATGGGAGTTTGTTTGTTTCACAGCCTTGTAGCTTGGTATCACAATGATAACCTGCATTGGGATATTGGAAGATAACACAGCAAGTGTGTAAAAACCTCCAAGAGCTTGTCTGACTTTTGATGTCCCTCATTACAGGTATCTTGTCCCAGCTGACCTAACAGTTGGACAATTTGTTTATGTTATCCGGAAGCGCATCAAGCTCAGCTCAGAGAAGGCTATTTTCATCTTTGTCAAAAACGTTCTTCCTCCCACAGGTTCTTATCCTACGACATGGTTACAAGTGTTTTCAATTTGAGTTGTAAACAGATCTGTCACATGGGTATGTTCCTACTGAGCCTCATGAATGTTGTCAAATTAGCTCTTCTCTCTTGGACAGGCTATGTTGGAGAGCTGAGAGATTTGTAGGTATGGATTCAAGTGGTGAGAGTTGCAAAGTTGTTGAGTGCTGCTAAACCATTGGAGTATTTATGATGGCAAGGAGGTGTACTTTCTTTTTGTCTCACTGCACTGTCAGGTACTGAGTCACTTCACATGTTTCACAGCTGCCATGATGTCATCAATATACGAAGAGCACAAGGATGAAGATGGCTTTCTGTATTTTACATACAGTGGTGAAAACACTTTCGGAGACTTCAATCTGTGGTAGCAACAAGGAGGATGCATGGTGGTTCCCCAATAAATCTCTGTACAGGTCCATACATTGATGTATTTTGCTTCTTACTATAGCTAGCTCAAACATATCTAGTTTGGAGTTTGATACCAGGTTATCCAGTTGGAGCATCCTTGTTGCCCCATCTTGTGACACAATTAGGAATATTTACCCTTGCACAGCTATTCAAGGTTCTCATTTCTTGTGAATGTAAGTTTATGTGTGTTAGTATCTGAAGTGAGGGGATAATTGGTGAGCTTTTTGTAGATACCTTTGATCATCCCTCTTTGGATCCAAAGTCTAATCTGTTTGTTGTGACATTGAAGGTCATTAAACATTGTTTGTGACTATTGCTGCCGTTCAACCACTTTGCTCATTTGTCTGTTTGAAGTGTGGGGGTCTCTGTTTTTCATGGTTTTTTCTTTGTTTCCTTCTTGCCTGCCAATATGTTATCAGATCTGAAATTTCCATAACCTCGTTATCAGGTCAGGTTACCTGTCAATTCTATTCAGGTTGACTTGATAGTGGGGAAGTTCTTGATAGTTACGAAGATTTAGTTGTGATATGTGGAAGTTGCGACAGACTTGAGGAAGCTTACTGAGCCTCCCACTGAATTCTTGTGTGGGTGCAGATGAGGTTGTGCCCATCTTCCTTGAACACCCTTGGTACACAGCCTGAGGTGGGATGCAATCACACACTACCAGCTGTTTGCAGATGGTTGTGAGCTTCCTACTCCATCAATGGTATGGCTGTGTGAAGTTTGCCTTTTCAACTAAGAATCCAGCTGTTAATGAAACCAGCAATTTCACTTTGGTTAGATCACGATTCTCAGTGGAAACACACAAGATGAAATATTTTAGCAGGATTATATTACTCTTCTGTATGTTAGTTAATGAGAGATGTCAATATACAGACTGTTCATGCAGCCAAGTAGTACAGTACAGTACAGTACATATAAAGCTCCCTGCTTGAATAATGTATGAGGCGAACTGAGCTTCATGTCACTGTACAGCCAGTGTGAAAGAAAGGACTAATCAGTTTAGTGTTCAACCCCCAGCTTTGACTTTCTTCCTTGGATTTCTTACCTTCTGTTCTCCTGTGTGTGCTTTGTGAAGTTTGGTTCTTCAATAAACTCAAGTTGTAACATGGGTGACTGACTGACTCCCTTAGCTTTGTTCCATCAACAAGCCAAATGCTTTTTTGGTCTATTGTGGTGACATTTAATGGATTCTCTCACTCTATGGTATTTTAAGAGGGTTACGAATAAGGTTAGGTGTAATAGGAGTAATTCACTTTTCATACCAAAAAGCCGATTGTCTTCTTTCTTATGTGATATTGGTATGTAAGTTGTAACCACCTCAAGGGGGCAACAAAGTAGTACAATTTTTACCCCAAAACTGACTATCTTGATTGCTTGACCGCAATCTTGGCCCTTCTTAAACAAAAGTAAATCACAACATTTAAGAATGTAATGAATTCAAAATCAAGTTATTATGCCCATGGTTATACCAATTTGAGTCAATACATTAAAGTTAGCTAATGTCTCTCTTGGCAGGCTTTCCATGTGATTTTTTCTCCATCCCCATTTTGACTTACCTGAAAATCAATATGCTTTGTATCCTTATACCCTACATGTATCCTTGTGTTCCTGCCCTTTGTATCCATATCCTCATGTACACAATTGTACTGTAGACCAAAGTTATATTGTGTTCACTATTTTGGACTAACTCTCGATTTCTTGCTAAAAACTATTTCATCTTCCCATCTAGATCAAACTTTACTATAGGTTAGGATCAGGTTCAGCACATTAAAAAAATGATTAATTATTTTTTTGAAAATCAGTTATCTTTTCAAAAAGGTTTATTATAAAAAAAAACTTTTGATGAAAACTCAAAATTTCTGTGAAGTTCATTTGAGGTATAATACCCTCCATGGAGTGAGAGGACATGTGTTGATGAAGCCGTAGTAGTCTCTCCCTCTTAATGAATAATGAGCATCTTAAATGAGTAAATGTTTGAGAATTTTGCTACACAAAAGGATGATGCAAATTTTTGATACATCTCCAAATTTCATTGCAAGTGTCTACATATTTCATCACTTGAGATGTGAATTTATCAAGGATTTCAACACCTTCATCTCTCTTCTTTAGAATATTTTGTTAAAAGTTTTTAAGGATTGCTTAATGATTGAAACTGACCCTAGCCTGTGATATACCATGTTTCCTATTTTGGACAAACTCCCATTTTCTTGCCAAGCTTTTTTCATAAACTTATATTGTGTTTACTATTTTGGTCCAACTCCCAATTTCTTGCCAAGCCTCTTTCATCTTCACACCTAGATCAAACTTATACTATGTATTCCTATTTTGGACATCTCATTTTCTTGCCAAGCCTTTTTCATCTTCAAGCAAGGACATTCGCCACTGAAAGTTGAAAGTTGGTGAATCAATTGATACGTGGTCAAATTTCTTGCACAACACACTTCATTTTCACTTCAATTCTACTTGCTTCTTGTTTTTGAAAACTACAGTATGTACTCATGCTGAATTCTATCTTCTGATGTCAGGTGTTCCATCATCAACTCTTCATAGGCATTTCTCTTACAGTCATTCACTTAGCAAATGATACCCATGGCACCACCAAATTTGAAGGGCCAAAATATTTGCAAACCTATTTGGATGGACAAATCTTTTCCCTTCTTTTGTGGTTTTGGAAAAGTTTGGCAGCTTATTCCCAAATCCCCAAATGACATGAAATTGAACAAAGGTTTCACAAACCTTTTGATCAAACTCCAAAAGGTTTCTCAAACTGCCATCTCTTCACAGCAAGACTGAATTCATCTTCAACCTTTTTTACTAACCTGTCAAGATGTCAACAGTTCAAGAATGCTGCAATCTTCTGACAAAATCATCTAACACAGACATGCAAAGAATCTCCTTCTAAGATGTGCGTAGCCTGCAGATAGCACATTCCATCTTTTATTGTTCAAGTATTTCATAACAAGCCCAAGGGAGCTGCTATAACAGTCACTTCTACACAGTATGGAAGATATTCGGTCATCATCAAAGCAGAGCACTTAATATACACCCCACCTTGCATAGTGTGCTGGGAACAACACCTGTGCTACATTGAAAAAAATGTCCTAGTGCATATTCCTTAATTCAACCACAGCCCGAAGGTGACCAATTGAAAATATGCTAAACACTGAGAAGGGTATTTGGAGCTATCATCCATATTCACAATGCAGCCCAAGTCTGCTAGGAGGTATCTTCATCATAATTTGTACAGATCAAACTTCAATTGCTTGAACATCACTTACCAACGACCATTTTTTGTTACAAAGCAGAATGGTGGTGTCTAGTCAGAAGTGATTGAATCCACTTTCCCAAATAAAGATTGCAGTGCAGCATAAAGGGGCGCTGCTGCCCTTGGCTGTGGAACTGGACCCAACAATATGTCTGTTGCAGTGAGATATGCATCTCCATAGAAATTCAAATTTGTGGCAGTGCGTGTTGCCACCACATTATACTCCAATGAGACCCCAACAAAAGCCCCTGTTCAAGACAACCACAAAATGAGCAATTCTAACCTGGGAGTTGCAGGTCAAGAGAAAGAATAGTCCAAATGACATTGACATACAGTTGCCATAAACAGAGCTTTCACCTTTGCTGCAGCTGTAAGTATAGCAAGCAGCTGCCCCACCATCACCAGCACGAAGATCTGCCTCTGCAGCTCTACCTACAGGGCCAGCAGCAGCACTCATGCCTGCACCCAATGAGAGATGGGCACGTCCACCAAATGCTTTGACTGCCTTTGCTGTGCGGAGTACAATGATGAAGTCTGTCAGCTCCCCTCCCACCTTTACCATACAAGACAGTGAAAGTAAAGTGACAATCGGCCCAGAGAAGCATTTCAAATATTCCAGCACAAACATACAAACATACAAGATATTGTTCAGACACATATTGTACGCCAGCAGAGCAAATGCTTCTAGACTCAAAGATGAAAATCAACTCACAAAGGTAAAAATAACCAACTAGTCAACCAACAAAGAGAAAACTAACATCCATCCAAATTTTACAGGAAATGCAAGAGAAACACCCTTACTTGCGCACCCCAACCAAGACCAACAGAAGCAACAGCTGATGGGGCAGACCAAGAACCATCTGCTCTCCGAGCAATAACCAATCCAGTGCCAAGCTTGTAGGTGACCATCATCCCAGCCTTCATAACTGTAAGAATGGCTAGCCCTCGAGCTCCTTTTAGAACAGTATCAGGTATCGACCTCTCCGGTTTTAGCTTCCCAATCTGCACTCCAAACAATTTCAGTTTCAGGGTTGAATTCATGCAGCATGGACCTAAGACATTATATAAGCTGCAGACAGCTAGAGAATTATAAAGCACCTTGTAGTAGCTGCGCACAGTGTTGGTAGCTTTGTAAATTTCCTGTTCCATGGAGAGACCAACAGGACTGTTGAGCCACCCCCTCATGCAGCTCATATCTGTCACATCATGTGTTGCCACCTATCCAACAGTAGAATCCTGTTATTAGGATCAAACTACACAAAAGTACACACAGGCTAAACAGCAGAACCAACTTGATAATAGTCTTCTCCTGATAACACTTTATACAGCCTACAAAGAGATCCCCTAATTATGGTCCAAATCCCTGTATGCCAGCACCCTAATTTACTCACCTGAGCAGCATTGCTGACCCTGTCAGCCAGAGTACGCTGTATGGGCTCCAACCTTTCAAAGCATGTATCACATACCCTTTGGGGGGCCCGTTCTCGGAACTTCACTGGCAATAAGCACTTTCCTAATGAGCACCTCCGACAAAACAAGCCGCCACAAAATCGACAGTGATGGCGGCCACAGGTCACGGGGCGGAAGCTGGCAGCACATTGCATGCATGCAGATGCAGCACTGTCAGGCATCCACTCTGGAGGTTCTGCATCCAGAAGAGCCCTCACTGCTCGAATATCATCCACACTACCCCTGTGCAAGAGAGGTGGAGCACTGGGACTATGGCCACCTCCATAGCTACTTCTCCAAGAGTTCTCTAGGTCATATCTGTCCAACACTGCACTCTCATCTCCATAACTGCCAGCAGGCTGCCAATCAGGTGCACGATCACCATATCCCACAGGTCCTGGTCGTCCCAGTCCAGTTACCATAGCTAAAGCTCCCCTCAAAACATTCCACACATTCAGGTCTGTATTGGTATTCTGCCCCCCCATATAGTCACTTTGGTGGCCTCTGTTGTCTTCAACAACAGCACTGCTCCCCTCCTTCCCACCCTTTGCAGAAGTCACTGGAATCCATGGCCCAGTTTCTTCAGGCCAAGGAAGGTCACATTGATAACGACTGCGCCCCTTCTGCCCCTCTCCTTCCAGACCTTTATGTTGTGAGACCTGCCATTGAGACTCTGCTGCTGCAAAGTGCACAGCTGATCTGGCTGCCTGTGCATGGTCCAGGGCATCACGTAACTCCAAATTTAGGCAGAGAGTGAGGTCAGCATCGAATGGTGTTCGGCAGAGAGGGCATAGAGGCAGTGCAGAGTGCCTCTGAACCTGCACAATTGTGGAACCCACCTTTTACACAATGAACAAATCCCCAAGCATAACAAAGGCCTTATATGAAGATAGCAACAAATGAAACAGACCTGTTGAAGACATGCCAAGCAGCCATTGTGACCACAGGTCAAGGAAGCAGGCCCTCCATAGGTACCAAGAACCTCCATACACATTGCACAGGTAGGAACTTCATCATGATCCAGGGTCGAACTCCCTTTGCCCCGATAAGCTACAATATCCTCTGCCATTCTGTTGTTGAGTTGTTTCAATACTCCAGCTACTGCTATTAGGATAGCACCATTCTCCGCCGTCTTCCTCCTGACAGAATCAGAAATCAAGAACAAATTTAAGAAAGCAACTAGAAGATAATCTGCAACCAAGTGCAGACACAAAAGCTTAGCAGAAAAAAATTGACATCTAAAACTCTCAAATTGGACCATCCCAAATGAAACAAGTTCAGAGTGGAGGAACAAATATTTAGGTTTCTGTCTGACACAAAGTTGTTGAAGATGTTAAGTAGAAACCAGAAACTTACCAACCAGTATGCAAGGGCATTCAAGCATGCATAGGGCAGCAAGTTGCTACATCTGTTGGAAGAGCAAGCGTTTGCAGACTCAGTAAAGAGGCAAATTCTGGAAGCTTGATCTTTGTGGAATTGAAAAAAAACATGAATGGATGGGGGTTGGAGACTTGCCGCATGAAATTGAATGTAAATTACAACAAAAGGCATCAAAGAGCTAGAAATTAAAAACTACTCAATCATCTGCACCAACTCCCCTTCTTCAGCAACTGTCTCCCCTGTTTGACAAGCGATTGATTTCTATAGAAGATGATGCAGAAGAGCTTCTTACGAATGGAAAAAGGGCAAGGCGTTCGAAACGCTTCGTGCCCTTACCTGGTGGAAAACAAAAAGAGTTGTCTGGCCACAGGATGCCCGATGGAGCTTTAAACTACAAAGATGATGAAGAGCTTGCTTTCTTTCTTTCTACGCAGGAAAAAGGCAGTCGAAACGTGCCATGCCTTTCGCCGGTGGGAAGCAATAACAACAACAACAACAACAATCTAACCTCGGGATCCGAAACCCTAGCACAACTCTTTGGATCGAAACAACGGAACAACCACACCGAAATTGCGGAGCATATGAACTTGTAAAGAGCCGCCAAGAAGAAGAAAGAAGCAGCAGATGAAACTAAGCGTCGGAAATCCACGAACATAAAACGTTAGCAGAAAATTACCGTACGCCAACGCAGGGAAGAAAAAAATAAGAGCAAAAGAAAGCTGCAAACATACCCCCAACACTGCGGAAGAAGAAGGCGGCTTCGCGTACAATCCGCGGGTAATTCACAGAAGCAAAGACATCCTTGGAAAGTAATCTTCGCGGACGGCAATCGCCGGAGCCTTCCTCGCACTCCACACTCCAAACGCAGAAAGGGCTTGGTTGCTTGCTCGCTCGCTTGTTCAGAGCGTGTACGAGGGACAAAGCTCCGCTCGCTAAGAGCCGCGGCTAAGGCGGCAGTGCACCTCGGGCAGCAACAAAAAGCAGCAAAACCCATCTCGCGGAGAGCCGCCGCTAAGGCGGCAGTGCCCCCAGGGCAGCAGAAAAAAGCAGCCAAAGCCACCTCGCGGGCAAGAAATAAAACCCTTGGACCGGGTTTGTATTGAATAACCTGCGGTTCCTTAATCGGTTATTTAACTTTGGCCACAAATATCAAACCCTGACCTAACTTTTTTCCTTTTTTATTTTGCAGGCGCCTTAGAAATCAAAATCAGGGCAGCAAACGCCCCCTTTTTTTTGGCGAATTTTCGTGCTGTGGCAACAAAAAATTGAAATTTGTTTTTAGTATAAATTCGGAAAATTTTGCTAAATTTTGAATTTTTTCACAAAACTTTTGAAACCACAAAATTATAAATTATTTTTTTAATAAAAAAACTGATTAGGGATGCTTTTTTTTTTCTTTTTTTCTTTTTTTCCAATTTTGTGATGTAGCCACATTGGCGATCATCTACAATAGGAATTAGCCAAATTCGGTTACAGGTCAGAAGAAGAAAGTAGACAAATTTTTAAAAATCCAGATATACTTTGGCCACCTGCAGGAACCTATTATCTAAATATGGCGATTTCAGGGGAGGGAAAAAAAAAAACTTCCAAATGTAGCAACTTTTGACCATTGTTTTTCACAAAAGTCCTTTGAATAAGTAGAATTGGATTTATTTTTTTTGGGTCGCCAATTGGCAAAAATTCGCCAAAAAGGAAAAACACTTCGCATAATCTTCTAATAAGCCTCCAAAGGCAAGCATTGCTTATTATCTTCTTATTTAGGGCAGATACAAATTTTACGTCGGTTTTTAATGTTGGGCAAGGGCAAGTTGCATTTGGGGTCTTGAGTTCCCACGCCTGAGAACAAAGTAATTTGAGTTCCCAAAGACTCGAGAACAACATAACGTTCTCTCGACTGTCGACCCGGCCTTCCACTGGACACATAATTAGTGGATGTTGAGGTCATATTCCGCCACTTTTCGGCATTTTAAATTGCAGAATTGAGACCTTCTGGAAGCAAAAGGAGAGATTTTGAGGGTCTATGAGGTTTTGAAAAAATCAGAGTGCTTATTTAATGCAGAATCTGCATTCGAAACGCATTCATGTCCCAGAAGGTGCCCTCACTGCACATTCTGCCCCCTCTTCCACCTTTTTATTATTCACAACTAATGAAATTAGTTCTTTCATTCTTTAATTTCATCACCAATGGATTGAAGTTCATCCTTCATGTACAATGATTTAAAGGTCATCTATCATCATTTAACTCATTGATCATCACTTCAAATCCGTAATGGATAAAATATGTTTCCATCATTATTCACTTTTCATGATATGGATGAAATTCATTCATCATTTGTCCCCTTTCCACGCATGATAATATTTAAGAAATTTGTTTATAGAAAAGTTCATTGGATGGCAACTCTTGTGAAAACTTCCATAAGTGACCTCCCCCAAACATGTAAATTGAGATAGCCATTATGTTTAACTTGACCAACATCTATCTATTAAGGAAGGAAGGTAGTTTGCTTGTCTTTTTTTGTTTGTCACATTGAAATCTCCCAACTCACCACACATTTGGTGAGGACAAATTCACCAAGATGGTTTCATGATGTTTAAACATGTGATGTAGTAGTTATTGAATATTGAATAAAATTTTCATTGAAAATTCAATAAAATGAAATCAAATTTTTTTTAAGGAAATTGGAATGTGCTCTTGGTATCATTGGAAAGCCTTCCATAAGTATGATTTTATGGAGGTAGTTTCATAATTTGTAGATTTAAGGTGGGTGAAATATTGAATTGTGAGTAATTTTTGTCATTATTAAGTTAATTTTTAATTTTTTTTTTTCACAATGTGGGGTCATGTTTAGACTTGGGTCAATAGCATGTGTCACACTAGTCTATCTATTAAGGAAGGTTGTTGTTTGTCATGTTGAGATCTCCCAATACACAATGCCCCCCACCATGTTTTTGGTATTGTTGGAAATCCTTTGATGAGTGGTTCGTTTGACGCAATTTTTTTGTGTTTAGACCTATAATGCAAGAGTTATTGAATAATGAGTGATTTTGTCATTAAAAATTTAATATAGTCAAAACTAATTTTTTTAGCATCTCCTACCTTTGGGGCAAATTGAAATGAGGATACTTGGTCAAAAGAAGCTTTGCAACACATTGCAAGGCATAGTCTTCACTTTCTTGGAAAACATTAAATGAATAAAATTTTATGACAATAATTTCATAACCTTAAAGCCTAAGGTGTTGAAGCTATGAATTTTGAGTAATCTTTTTCAGTGGAGATTTAATAAACATCAAAATTCAAATTAAATTAGTTAGGAAACAAGTTGACACTTGGGCCAATGGCAAAGGCAACACTACCTTAGATTAAGGAAGGTAGTTTGCTTGTTTTCTTTGTTCCTCATGGTGATGAACTTTCAAACCATGGGGCCCTGAGCTATGTTCTTGGAATTGTTAGAAAAACCTCAATAAGTATGGGTGTATTGAGGTTGTTTTGTAATTATCAAACTTGAAATGCAAAAGTTATTTGATTTTGAGTGATTTCTGAAATTGAAAAATAAATCAAAAGCCAAGTTTTTAAAGAAGTTGGATTTCAAACAATAGAAGGTAAATTTTTCATACAAATTCAATAAAAGTAGAAAAAACAAAGTTTCAAGGAAATTGGATTTCACACAAAACAAGGTGAACTTAGGTAGTAATTTTTTTTAATGTAGCTAAGGTGCAATTGTCTAAGTCAATTTAATCAATTTGGCTTTGAAGAATATGAAGAAAAAAAAATTAACATCCTTATTTTTTGCCTACCTAATTGAACTGTGTAAAGAAAAGTGGCAATGTTTTTAGACTTTTCTTCAATTTTTTTCTTTTAAAAAACATTCATTCAACTTGCAACAAAATGTTAATAGTTACCATCACATTGTGATAGAATGCTTTTGCCCATTCAAGCAATATATATAGTAAAATTATGTTACAATAATTATTCAACAACACATGTCACATTAGTTATTCTACGTTTTTTTGATTCCATTCCATATGACCATAGTTTCATTTTGTAAGATAATATCCTACTTCATTAATTTTTGACATATTTCACATATTGAAGGTGATTTTTTGCACATGGTTGTGTAAGATGAAATGGAAGTAAACAAAGTTTTTGCTAGATGAAAACCTAGCAGATGAAAAGAGGACCATGGAGCCAAAATGAAAAAAGGCAAGAAATTGGTTAGTTAGTACTCATCTTTTGTGGAGTTTTTAGGGTTTAGGTTCAAGAAATGTTGGTTTTTAGATGTTGGTTGATTTTGTGTTGCACATTGATGGTAATGGCAAATGTGTGGTGTTGCTTTTGTGGAATTCATATCAAGACAATAAGCAAACTATGTTTTGTTTGGAAGCTTTTGATGATCTTTGGCTATGGCAAGTTCCATAAGATGTTATAGTGGAAGGTTTTGGAGAATGAGTTGGAAATGTTGCAAATAAAAGTTAGATTGTAATGAAGCTAAACACCCATCTTGGATCTTTTAGTAATGATGTTAGTTTTGTTTTAATTCTTGGTGACTATTTGGGACGAATGCCCATGGTCAATGGTTTTAGCTTGAAAAATTCTAATTGTTTTTTTTTATTGCCCATAGAAGTAGACAAATTTGGTCTAAATAATGAACATGAAGTAAAATGGCAAAAACTGATGGAAATGGTGAAGGTCTAAAGGGGACTAGAAACCTTGTTTAAAAAAACCATCAATTTTTACAAATTGTGATACATTAGAAAAAAAAATCTCAATTTGCAATTGTAATTTGTAATTAAAAATAAGTTGCAATTAACACGTATAATTAAAATTCTATTAGTTGTATAAGTGAAATTGTATACAACATTTAATCACAAATGATGATTTGACATGGTATCATCACATTTCACATAAGTGATATATATGATTAACCTATACACCCTCATCCATTGACCATTCATTCAAAATTGTAACTAATCACCATTATGATGACCTTTTTTGAAAAATGGTTCCAACAAATTTTATTTTTTACTAAATAATATATTACAATATTTGGTATGTAGTTAATTCAATAATGTATTTTAGGTTTCAATTTTCAAATTAAGGGTTTTTTTTCTTGGCCTTGAAAGCTTAAATACTTGTTAAATTTTAACATGGTTTCCCAAGCAAGCCGAAATTAGGATTTCCGTTCAACAATTTTGCCCTTAAACAAATAAGATCGAGTCAAGCCCATTCGAAGATTTAGGATCAAACTGGAAAGGAGAATAAGTTATGAATAGGTTCTACATAGATACCCAAACGATACCTTGGGAACAAATTTCTCGACCTAAGGTCGAGGCAATTGTTTTTAGACCTCAAACTTTTCTGCATTTCTTCATATATATGATATATATATATATATATATATATATATATATATATATATTAAAAATTTCTTCATGTGCACCTAGATTTTCTTTTTGTTTGATGTGTGTTCTCGTTTTACTCACCTTCAAAGGTGCTATAGTAAAGGACTTGACCAAAAGGCATGTCCATCATTTTAAAATATAAATGAAAGCCTTATTGACGAATATTTTGGTAGTGAGTAGTAACATAGGTGCAATTCCTACTATATCCAAAAAAACTTAATTTGCATAATAAAAGCCCTGGTGAAGTAAGTTAACTTTTGAATTGGAAAAAAATATAATATTCAAACTTCCCAACATTGGAATATTATTATATGTCAAATGAAGAAAAATTTAATATATTCACATTAAAAACTTGCTAGATCTAATCTATTTGTGATTCATGAAATGGATTTCTTTAATCACTTATCTTGATTTGAAATATTTTTATTCATCTGTAGAATAATTGTCTCCCAATTAACATCTTGAGAAGTTGCATAAGTTAATTGATGTCTTGGGTTTAGTTTAGATTGATTAAGGTCCTCATTTTGGTGGATGTTATCATTAAACCCACTCAACTTGATAGGTACATGTTTGTGTGAACCATCCACAAGGTATGATAGGTCTGAATGGTCTCCCCTTCTTAGAGGAAGTTAAACACCCTTACACAAAACTTCACATGTGTTAATGGGCAATGGTTTTTCATGGTTGCACAATTCATGACCCATTATCACACTCGTTGTCTTGCATGCCTTACATAACTTGCAGTTGCTTACCAATTTTGAACCAACAACCATTCAGGAGACACGTTAGGTATCTATCAATAATTTAATTCCATCCATTAGGTTGTTGTGTTTTAATTCATTTGACCTATTTACAATGTTGATGTTATTCAAGCACTATGATAAAACCATGTAGGTGCTACACTCAAACTAACAAAGTACATAAGGGGATGTTATGCTCCCTTCCTCTTGAAATTCATGAGCAAAAGGAGAGAGGAGACTTGAAAGGCAACTCTACAAAAGAAATTGAGTTATCATGATCCATATCACATCCAAGGGGGATCACCTATCTTGCTTTAGGTAAGACTTCTGGAAATAGTTGGGCCTCATGCACAAGGCCAGATGCCAAGCTTTTGCATAACATGTAACCCGGTTTTAGTGTTTCATTGAAGTACAATTTTTTTACCTTTAACTAAGGTGGTGGGACAGGTGGTTATCCGCTGGTTCCACTTTTGGTTCTGCAAGTTCCACTTGTAATGTGCGGATTGATGGTGGGGGAACCCTAGTTACTCTTGTGGACCAGGACCTGAGAGAAGAAAGCAGCACCACCCGATGGAACAGCAATCTCACCCTACCAATGTAAAAAGTAAACACATTGCACCTCAAGATACATTCCTAAGTGGAATTTACCTTATCAAAGCATTTTTCCATTGCATTTCAGGAAGTTATTATAATCATTCATTAATTCATCACAATCATGCATTTGGTACCAAAATTTCAAAATTATCCACTTTTTGCAATATTGATTTATATTAAAAAATTACACATTTATTGGACTAGCTAAACTGGCAATGATGCAGAGGTTATCCTGAATAGTCGAGGTGTGTGAGCACCACCACAGTAGCATCGAGACTATTCATAATAAACAAAGATGTGCACACACACTTAGTTACAAGACAAATCCCATTGTACAGCACCACCAAGAGATGATGGGATTTTATAATGAATGAGACACAAAAAGAGCATGAGTTATGAGGTCCAACCAACCAATGACTAGGAACTTACAAAAAGGAATTAGGAAGGTACGAAAATGTCGTATTGCAGCAAGATATGTGATATAGTTAGGGAGAATAACACTAGTATGCTCCCTACAACCTGCTATGTTCTTCTGAACTCTTGAGCAAATTTTCATAGAATAAGTAACTATGGAAAGTCTTTCTAGGCACCTACCTACCCACCTACCTACCTACCTACCTGGGTCCCCCTAAAGTAACAGCTAGTACTGAAAAGAACGAACTTATCCAAAAAGTGCAAACGACCCATGCTTTCTCAGGGTCACCCTTATGGCTTCCCCGTGGGGGTCGCGCCCGTCCTGAAAGAACAGCGCACGGGTTCACTCTGGGGAAAAAAAAAGTTCCCGGTGCGGGGACGGGTATAAGAAACTGCGCACCAAACCCCCCCCCCAAGCGGGTATAATTCAGGGTAGCATAGTTGGTAACCGCGGTTAACGAAAATTAAAATTACCCGGGTATCCTACGTGACTGCGGTTCTCGTTTGTTGAAACGGTCACATAGGTGACCAGGTCGAAACCCGCCAGTTCTTTGGCGGTTCTTTCATGAACCTCTCGACACTGCTTTGAGAGGTTTGAAATACCCGGACCCGGTAGGATATTCAGATGTTTTAAAATAACCGGAACCGGGGGTTATCATAAGAATGGAAACGCCGCCTCGCCCCGCCCCGCACAAACAAATGAAAAGAACCCGGTCTCCTGAAAAGGCCTCGCGATTCCTTTTGGATTTACGGGGGTTTGTTGTCTGCCGTATGTGGAAGAACTCTCAAGCCGATTCCTCGTGAGAAAACATTTGTTGCAGGAGAGCTTTGTTGCACTGTTGTTTGTTTTGTTGCGGAAAGCACCATCCTGACATAGATACGGTTCAGTGAATCCGTTTTGCTGAATTGATTTCTCCACGTGAGAGAGGAAGAGAGTTTTGAGAGAAAAGGGAGGAGAATTTGCTACCACAAAGTTTTTCTGCAGATGGGTTGTGTGCTTTCAACAATTGCTGCTGCTTAAGAATTTCCATCTTGAAGAGGTGACTGTGAAGCATCAGCTCTGAGCTAAGAAGAGGAGAACAACAAGAGCAAGAACAAGAGTTGAAGAGATGGGAAGTGCAACAGTCATGGTTCCGGGTAGGTGCTACAGCCATCCCTGTGCCGACAGTAAGAGAACAACCCCAGCAGCATCGTCCAGGGGGTTGACAGGTTTATACTCATTTTTGCCTTTGCCGAGATACCCACAACATCATGTTGTGATCCGAAAGGTGCCGAGAGGAGGAGTGCAGTGTGCTGCTCGGGCAGCGGTAGTACTATCATCCGACAGCTTGCTGCCAACAACAGCCGATATGGAGATGGACAATCTGATGGCAGAAGACACGCCGGCTCGTCTGTTAGCGCTCTGCTCCGACCTGGATTGGCAAGAGAGCTCTCGACAATTGCGAGAAGAAGCCCTTGGGTCTTTGCAGAAGTTGGGTGGAGGAGGAGGAGGAGAGGGGTACATGAGGTTAAGGAAGCTGGAGAGCTCGATGCAGGAATGGTTGCATGACAGTATATGGGAGGTTTTGTTGCTGCAACCATCCCCGCCGGCCGCTGCTGCTGCAACTGCTCTCGATGAGGATTGTTTGCTCCATTGTGTGGAGAATTTGCGCTTTCAAGCCCATCTGCAGGTTTTCAAGCTTTACCCACCTCATCAAATGCATGTGTTTAGGATTTAGGGTTTCTGACCCTAAACATTGTGGTCGGGGGTTGGGTGATGATAGCTAATAGCAGAAGAATTGATTTGCTGCTGCAGGCAGCACAAGAGCTGACAGAAACAGTAGACAGCACCTTCGATTGGGAGACAGCAGCTGCTGAACTGCACAAACGTGTGCAAAGTATGGGTGATTCTCCTCTGCAGTCTGAGAAACGGCTATGGCCCTTATGGCTGTCTGCTTCTGAAGACATGGCACAGGCAGCTGACCGTTTGCACAAGGAGGCATTTGACAACCATCATCTTCAGGTCAGTAACTACTCTCCTTTGTAGGAAGGAAACCCTCGACTTCTTCACCTCCACTTCTTCACCCTAGCTTTTCAAATCTTGCAACATACATACAAATTTTCTTTCTGCAAAAGCTTGACAACAACAGCAAAATTGTCTACTTTTCTTCCACCATGTTCAGCTGTTATGGATGGTAAGGAAGCACCCTGGGGGGTCTGAGCTAGACAGACTATGGAATAAAAATGTGAGGCAAAGACCGGTTGTGGGTTTGGTTTGGTTTCATTTGTTTGTTCTCCATATGTGTTTTGACAACACATGACTTCCATCTTGTGAACTGAGCAACGCCCAGTTTCTCCCTTCTGCACATCATGTGTTATGAGCAAGCACATGTGAATCCATCCATTTTTAAAAATTGTTTCAGAGCAGTTTCTCCAATGTCATCATCAATGGGAATGAGTCCCATGAGCAAGAAGAAGCATGAGAAAGAAGTCACAAGAGAAATCTCAGTTTCCATGTCAGAATTTTGGGCATAATAGTTACCCTGATGCTTGAATGTATTTGTGGATCTTTGTTAATCATGTGTTCTTCATTTCACAACTGGGGCAGAACACTCAATGCATCCTGAATGTTGTTTTTGTTGTGTCCCAAATTTTCCACAAAACATAGTGGGCAAGATCCAGTTCACAAGATTTTTCATCTAAAGCAGCAGCAGCACCTACAATCTCTAACAGCCAGAAAATGGTGTGCAGGACAATAATCCATATGAAAAAGACACCACCGACTGGATGTTTGGTGTGTTATTGTCGCCAATGTCTTCAGGATTGCAACAACCTTAGGAGTAAGTGCATAGCACACCCAACTTGTAAAGCCCGCCCTAAACTGTATATTCACCACAATTTCTCATGCAAGTTTGACAATGTGTGATTCATGTCAGTCAAGTTCAAATCCTTTGATGTCCAAATATGTACAAATATTGCAATTATTATTTCTGTAATATTTGGGAAAATTCCATGACAAAAAATTTCATCAATCTAAGGACAAATTTTCCTTCATGATCATTCTCAGAGCACTGCGCAGTTTGAGCCTAAATTCAGATGTTATGGATTTTACAATACTTATTAAAATGAGTGATGGATGTTCAATTCTGTGATTGAATGTTTAACCATCTGAACCTTGATGCAGATTAGGATCAATTTATGATCTATTATGTGCTTGAGACGGCTAGCCTTCATTGTACTGAGTTTTAACCATTTGTTGCCTAGAGTGTTGCGAAACAGCTGACTTTTAACCATGTCATTGTGTTTTTCATGATGTGTCATTTTTTGTGTGTAATATGTGGCAGGTCCATTTGTATTGCAGCAGCTTCAAAACAACCAAGTCTAAATATACTGATACAAGAAATGTCTGGAGTTTAGGGGTGTGTACATCTGGGTGAAAGGCCACCCACCCATTGTCTGGGCAAGTAAGCATTAAAGGTTGATTTCATTTCTCTTCACTGAACTGGTGAACTGATTTATGTAATGACTAGTAGAGGATGTGAAGTTTATATTCTTACATGAAAAGTCCTCACAACCATCTCACTGAGTGCACTACTTTGCTCCACAATGGTTGAAGTAGATTCCATCCAAGCTTATTTGGTAGTTATGTTTGGTGTGCGGTGTCTAGAAACCAAGTTTCAAAAGAAACCCAAGTGTAATTCTGTGGATTGCCAATCAACTCAAAGTTCATTTCAGCACGATGGGTTATGCTGGCTGTGATTCTTTAAAAATTATAGCTGCCTTTGTTAGGGTCAGAACCATCTCTGCCATTAGAATCAGCAGCAAGAGCCAATTCTGTATGCACAGGTGTGTATAACCCACACTTTTGTGGCTATGCCCCCCAATCTGAAGTAAAGAACTTTGCCACTCATTCATTTGCTTCAACAATCAACTTCTTTAAATGTCAACTTCCACATTGCCCAGAGATATTGTAAGTTATATTAGCTTTCATCTTAAGTGGAGAATATAAAAACAAAATCTCCCAAATTTTTCCCAAATTTTTGTCAAAAGAATAATGGCCATTATAGGTCCATTGAATCACATGTGGACTTGGAAAGTTGGGAAATGAATGAAAGTGAAACTTATTGTGGAAGATGGAATCCAGGAAAGATCAAACATTAGATGATGCTATATGCGGGTTTGGGGAGCTTTAGAATTGACAAAGATAGTGGATGATACATGGGTTGGGGAAGATGGAAAATTTAAGAAAATCAATAAACAAAAAGAAAGATAGGATCTGAGAGAGTAATGGAGTTTTTTGTAAAGTCTTTGGGCCTCCTCTCACCCCTTATCACCTCTTCCAGCACTATCCGCATAGTAATGAAGTTTTACTAAATCTAGTACGAAATGCTGAAACTCAGCATTTAATGCACAAAGTTCGAGAGTAATTCTAGTAGTTGTCCGGGTAGGAACAGTGAAATTATATATTAACAGTGAAAATATATGTAGCAGCAATGGAGGCGCTACAGGAAAAAGGAAAGACGGCGTGAAACTCAGTTTACCACCTTTCTGAGTTCCCCTGCGCCACCCCACCCCCCCCTTGAAAGCTAATGTACTTTTTGGCAGGTTTTTTAAAAAATCTCATCCCTTGTATGATCAAACTCAGGGTTTTGATGCTGTGTTTTCCTTACTTTACAGATATCTCTAATATAGCCAATGTCAATTAGAAATGCGGAATCCATAATCAAGAAAGATCGTGAATGAAATGAATGCCAAAAAAGATGGAAGATTTGACTGGTAGCATATATTTGCTGACCTTCTAGACATGGTAGAACTTATTAGAATTACCAACAAACCACTCATGTCTCATGCCATCTAGGCCTGGTCAAATTAGTTGGTGCTTAGTCTTCTCCCTCTGGATAGATCTTGTAAATAATCCTAAGCCTTTGCAAGAATTGGCCCCAGCAATTCTTTGAAAAAGGTCAAAATTTCCCCCAACTTCATTTAATATCTCAAATGCTTCATTTTCATATGCCTCCACTCTAGAAGTGCATCGTACTTCAAAGTGTGCGTCAAAGATTCAATAAGCTTTGCAAACATGTGAATAAAAACACCCTAATATAACCAAGGTTGTTTGGTTTTTGGTGCTAA
>Ga0116227_10005017_pt1 | contig 28319 bp, 30 predicted proteins | sample S1TSphgellanicum_FD_89693 | JGI IMG/M metagenome (GOLD analysis project Ga0116227, IMG submission 89693) | Host-associated microbial communities from peat moss isolated from Minnesota, USA - S1T2_Fb - Sphagnum magellanicum MG | ecosystem: Host-associated > Plants > Peat moss > Unclassified...
ATGTCCTGCGGCACCTGCCACGTCTACATCAAGCAGGCCTGGAACGAGAAGCTGCCGGCCAAGAGCGAAGACGAGCAGATGATGCTTGAAGCCATTGGCGACCTGGTGGAAGTACGCCCGACCTCGCGCTTGTCATGTCAGATTGAGCTCAGCGATGCGCTGTCCGGCATCGAGATTGAGATTGCACCAGAAGTTTAAGAACTGCGTTACCCCTCTCTCTTGCTAACAAGAGAGAGGATTCTTCAAGCAGCTACTCATCAAACTCCGCTGCTTCACGCCCACGCTGGCGCCGCTCTGCCTCATCACGCGCCTCTTCAATCTGCGCCAGCACGCTGTCGACGTCTGCTGATTCTGTTGCGTGTTCGAAGCGGCCCGTCAGCACGCTGTCTGGCTTGAGCTCGCTGCACTGGTACAACTTCCAGATCTCGTAGGCGTATTCCGTCTCACGCAACTCTGGAGCCGAGCGACTGAAGTACTCCGTCATGTTGTTCACATCACGCAACAGCATGCGGAAGGCGTTGTTGTTGCTGGACGCATCGACCGCCTGCGGCAGGTCGATCACCACCGGGCCTTCAGCACCCAGCAGGACATTGAACTCCGACAAGTCGCCGTGAATCAGTCCCGCGCAAAGCATGCGCACGATCTGGTTCATCATGAAGCCGTGCCACACGCGCGCTTCCTCGGCGGTGACATCGACATCGTTGAGGCGCGGCGCGGAGTTGCCGTTGTCGTCGACGATCAGTTCCATGATCAGCACCCCATCAAAGAACCCATGCGGCTTGGGAACACGCACGCCAGCAGCATCGAGGCGGTAAAGCGCATCGACTTCGGCGCTCTTCCATGCCAGCTCCTGCCTGCGACGACCGTGCTTGCTGCGCTTGCCCATGGCGCGGGCATCGCGGCTGCCGCGCACCTTGCGGCCTTCCTGATATTCCGCCAGCTTCTGAAAACCGCGGTTGATCGCCTCTTTGTAAACCTTGGCGCAGCGGATGTGCTCGCCACAGGCCACCACGTAGACCGACGCTTCCTTGCCGCTTTTGAGGGGTCGGATGACTTCATCGACGATGCCATCGTCGACCAATGGCTCTAGGCCCAGGGGAGTTTTCATCCGCCATTGTGAACGATCCGCGCTGCCACAACTTTTTTATAAATGTGAAGATCGGTATCCGATGCTGGCGCACAGGGCCATCTAGGGCGATAATGCGAATCAATGACAATTGCCAAAGAACCCACCGCTGCGCCCAGCGCCACCTTGCTGACGCTGGCCTACAACCAACAGGCGCTGGTACGTGCGGTCCAGGCCACCAGCCTGCACGACCCCGTGGCCCGCCGCCTGCGTGAACTCGGCTTTGTACCAGGGGAACCGGTGCGCGTGGTGGCGAAAGGACCTGTCGGCGCCGACCCGCTGCTGATCCAGATTGGCTTCACCCGATTTGCCCTGCGCCGCGCCGAAGCTGCGCGCGTGCTGGTGGAGACTGCGCTATGAGCGTTGTAACCGCTGAACCCCTGCGCATTGCCCTCGTCGGCAATCCCAACTGCGGCAAGACCGCCCTGTTCAATCGCCTGACCGGCTCACGCCAGAAGGTGGCCAACTACGCGGGCGTGACCGTCGAGCGCAAGGAAGGCCGTTTCACCGATACCCACGGACGCACCGTCCAGGTGCTTGACCTGCCAGGCACCTACAGCCTCGCCGCGACCAGCCCCGACGAAGCCATCACCCGCGACGTTTGCATGGGCCGCTTTCCGGGTGAAGCAAAACCCGATCTGCTGGTCTGCGTCGTCGACGCCACCAACCTGCGCCTGCACCTGCGCTTTGTGCTGGAAGTGCAGCGCCTCGTCCTGCCGATGATCGTGGCGCTCAACTGTGCCGATCTGGCGCAGCATCGCGGCATCGTGATTGACCGCGAGCGGCTACAGAAAGAAATCGGCATGCCGATCGTCGAAACCATCGCCGTGCGCACGGGCGGCACGCAGACGCTTCTGCAGCAGCTGAGCCAGGCGACACCACCACCGCCCGCCGCATTGCCAGACGGCAGCGATCTGCACGCCATCGTCAATCGCATGCTCGCCAATGCCGTGACCATGCCAACGCGCACCTCCGCCGTGGATGACGCGCTTGACCGCGTACTCCTGCATCCGGTGTTTGGCCTCGCCATTCTCACGGTGGTGATGTTCCTGATGTTCCAGGCCGTGTTCTCCTGGGCCACCCCGGTCATGGATGGCATTACGTATGTGGTCGATGCAACCGGCACGTTCATTGGCAATGCGATGCCAGAAGGCATCCTGCGTAGCCTGGTAGTGGATGGCATCCTCGCGGGCGTCGGCAGCGTGGTGGTGTTCCTGCCGCAGATCCTGATCCTGTTCCTGTTCATTCTCTCGCTGGAAGAAAGCGGTTACCTGCCACGAGCCGCCTTCCTGCTCGATCGCTTCATGGTCGGCGCAGGCCTCACCGGCCGTTCATTCATTCCACTGCTGTCCAGCTTTGCCTGCGCCGTTCCCGGCATCATGGCGACACGCAGCATCCAGGATCCGCGCGATCGCATCGCCACGATCCTGGTGGCGCCGCTGATGACCTGCTCCGCGCGCCTGCCGGTGTATGCGCTGCTGATCGCCGCGTTCATCCCCGCAAAAACCGTATGGGGCGTGTTCAGCCTGCAAGGCCTGGTGATGTTCGCGCTCTACTTCGCCGGCATTGTTTCCGCGCTCGCCGTCGCCACCGTGATGAAGATGTGGAGCGGTAACCGCGCAGAGCACACGCTGATGCTGGAGCTGCCGAGCTATCGCCTGCCCAGCCCGATGAACCTTGCGCTGGGCCTGTGGGAACGCGCCGCCATCTTCCTCAGTCGCGTCGGCACCATCATTCTCTCGCTGACCATCGTGCTGTGGGCGCTGTCCAGCTTCCCTGCCCCACCGCTGGGGGCTACCGGGCCTGCCATTGAGTACAGCCTTGCCGGCAAGATTGGCCTGGCCCTGCAAGCCGTCTTTGCCCCCATCGGTTTCAACTGGCAGATCTGTATTGCCCTGATCCCCGGCCTTGCCGCCCGCGAGGTCGCCGTCAGCGCGCTGGCAACGGTCTACGCCCTGTCATCCACCAGCGGCGATGCCGAAAGCGCGCTGCTGCCGCTGATCAGTGCCCAGTGGTCACTGGCCACGGCACTCTCGCTGCTGGCCTGGTATGTCTTCGCGCCACAGTGCATTTCCACCCTCGCCGCCATCCGCCGCGAAACGATGTCGTGGAAAGTTGTTGGAATTACAGCAGGCTACCTCTTCGGTCTGGCCTACCTGGCCTCGTTCATCACCTATCACCTCGCTTTGGCGTTATCGTAGGGACATGACGCTCTATCACGCCATCGAGATCCTGCTGGTTGCCGCCATCGTCGGCAGCTGCGCGGTCGCGGTCGGGCGGCATTTTCTGCCCGGCGTGCGCGAATGGTTGCACCCGACGCCGCGGGCCAGCGATGGCAGCACTGCTGCAGCGTGTGGAAACGGCGGCTGCAACGGCTGTTCCAGCGGCAACAAAACCATCCCGCACTAAGCCAGGCCGACGATTGATCCATTGCGGCAGCAACAGCCGCATCAACGGCAACGGAGTGCCATCGCAGGGAGCAGGTGCGATGAAAAAATGGTTCGCATTGGGAATGATGTTCGCCGCACTTCAAAGCGCGTCCGCTGTGACGCCATCCCCCACAGACACGCCGGAAGCCTTGTTGCTGGAGATGACCTTGTGCATGGGCCCTGCCGGCTACACCGATCCAGAAAGCCAAATCTATTGGAACGCTCATAACAAGCTGTTTGATAAAAAAACCGACAACGCCACCAGAGAGTTCAGGCTCCTTGGCGCCAAAGCCGTTCAACATGGCTTGATGCTTGGAGAAATTCCTGGATATTACGTCCGCCTGCAAGGGCAGCCCGAAGAAATACTGCTGAACCTGCATCGCGAACAGGGGATCGATCTGAAACTGGACCCCAAATCCGACAGGCCTGCATGCCAGCCTGAGCAAAAGCGCTGCACCCGCATATGGACAGCAGAGCCAAGGCCAAGCAGCACACCCTTTGGCAAGTACCATCCGGTCATCACGCTGGCGGAATTCCGCGACCCGCAGGAAAAAACCACCATTCTGTTCGGCTGCGCGCTAACCACAATGTCGATGCTGCCTTAGGGCCCTGAACAGCGTTTCTCCGGCCAATGCCCACCGCTGGCGTTTGCGGCACCTTGCCCGCATCATCAAGAAGAAAACTTGGAGACGCCATGAGTGCCGAACAGAAACCACGCGCCAGGATTCCGCGCAACAAGGACAACGATTACACGCGCGATGCCGCTGCGGCGCGCCGTGATTTTGTTCAGGCGCAAACCGGCGCGACGCTGGAACACGTTGGCAGCTATTCCTTCGATCCAGCGATGCTGCCCGGCAACATCGAGAACTTCACTGGCGTAGCGCAGGTTCCGCTGGGTCTTGCAGGCCCGCTGCGCATCAACGGTGAACACGCGCGCGGTGATTTCTATATCCCGATGGCCACCAGTGAAGGCACCCTGGTTGCGAGCTACAACCGTGGCATGCGCCTGCTGAGCGAATGTGGCGGCGTGAAAACCACCGTCGTCGAACAGTTCATGCAACGCTCGCCAGTGTTCATCTTCGAGAATGCGCTTGCCGCCCGCGAGTTCGGGGCCTGGGTCACACAGCATTTCGATGACATCAAGGCCGCCGCCGAAACCACCACCAGCGTTGGCAAGCTGCAGCACATCGGCCAATACGCCATTGGCCCGATGCGCTACCTGCGCTTCAATTACAGCACCGGCGACGCCGCAGGCCAGAACATGGTGAGCAAAGCGACTCTCGCCGCCTGCGAATGGATCGTACGCACGCATCCGGATCAACCGCGCTTTGTACTTTCCGGCAACATCGACACCGACAAGAAGCACTCGCAGATCAATACGCTGCTGACACGCGGCAAACGTGTGGTCGCGGAAGCGGTGATCAAGAATGATGTGCTGAAAAACCTGATGGGCGTCACCACGCAGGATCTGTTTCGCATGCGCCAGATCTCGCAGGCTGGTGCGTTCATGGTCGGCAGCGCCAATAATGGCGCGCATGCCGCCAATGGCCTCACGGCGATGTTCATTGCGACCGGACAGGACGTTGCCAACATCGCGGAATCACACGCCGCCACAACCTATTCGCAACTGCTGGATAACGGCGACTACTACTGGTCGATCACGCTGACGTCCCTGATCGTCGCCACTTACGGTGGCGGCACCGGCCTGGCCACGCAGAAGGAATGCCTCGACATGCTCGGCTGCTACGGCAAGGGCAAGGCCGACAAGTTCGCCGAGATCTGCGCAGGCGTGGTGCTGGCGGGTGAAACCTCGCTCAGCAGCGCGGTGCTCGCGGGCGATTGGGTGTCGAGCCACGACCAGTTTGGCCGTAACCGCCCGTAGCAAGGCTTTCTCCCGTAGGAGCGCCTCTTAGGCGCGATGGTTCTGCACCCATCGCGCCTAAGAGGCGCTCCTACAAACATGCGCAGCTTCTGCGCAAAAGATCAATGGAGCCAGCGCGAGCGGGATCGAATAGACTCCGTGCACAAACTTTTCCCTTACTGAACCGTTCCCATGTCTCTACCAGAAAGACTGCGCCATCTCTCGATTCCCGTCATCGCTTCGCCGATGTTCATCGTCTCCAATCCTGATCTGGTAATTGCCCAGTGCAAGGCCGGTATCGTCGGCTCCTTCCCGGCACTGAATGCGCGTCCTGCGGCCGAACTGGAAATCTGGCTCAAGCGCATCACCACCGAACTGGCTGAGTGGGATGCCGCGCACCCGGAATCGCCTTCAGCGCCGTTTGCCGTCAACCAGATCGTGCACAAGTCGAATGACCGCCTCCAGCACGACCTCGACATGTGCGTGAAGTACAAGGTGCCGGTGATCATCACCTCGCTCGGTGCACGCACCGATGTCAACGATGCCATCCACAGCTACGGCGGCGTGGTGTTCCACGACATCATCAACAACACCTTCGCGCGCAAGGCGGTGGAGAAAGGCGCTGATGGCCTGATCGCTGTCGCCAATGGCGCGGGCGGCCACGCTGGCACGCTGTCGCCGTTTGCACTGGTGCAGGAAATCCGCGAATGGTTTGATGGCCCGCTCGCGCTGTCAGGCTGCATTGCGCACGGCGGTGCCGTGCTCGCTGCGCAGGCCATGGGCGCCGACGTCGCCTACATCGGCTCCGCCTTCATCGCTACGCATGAGGCCAACGCCCCGCAGGGCTACAAACAGATGGTGGTCGACAGCCGCGCGGACGACATCCTCTACACCAACAGCTTCAGCGGCGTGAACGGCAACTACCTCAAGCCCAGCATCGTCAACGCCGGTCTTGATCCCAACAACCTGGTGCAGGCTGATCCGACCAAGATGGACTTTGGCAGCGGCGATGGCAGCAAGCAGTCTGGCCCCAAGGCCTGGAAAGACATCTGGAGCGCGGGCCAGGGCGTCGGTGCGGTCAAGGACGTAGTCGGCGCAGGTGAACTGGTTGCCCGCCTCAAGCGCGAGTACCAGGCGGCCAAGCAGAAACTGGCGATTTAAGCGACACCCCCAAGGTATCCCGCGCGGCCTACCCGCCGCGCGGGATACCTTGGCTGGCTGAAACTGAGATAATCCCTTTATTAGAGCCGCTCCTAAGCAGCCATCTGAAACTTCATCTAGGCACGAACACCTCCGCTCCTGCGCATCCGTGCGCTCGCGCAGGTACCGTACATCCTGTACATAACATCCTGTACATAAAAAAGGGAAAACTCATGAGCCTGCCCATCGGCACTCAAGTACCACGCCGCGGCAATTTCATTTCACGTGGAATCGGATTCCTGATTCTCCGGCTCATGGGCTGGCGCTTGGCAGGCACGATTCCCGATGCCCCGAAGATGGTACTGCTGGGCGCGCCACACACGTCCAATATGGATGGCGTGATTGGCCTCTCGACCCTGTTCGCACTCGGCATCCAGGCCAGCACCATGATCAAGGACAGTGCTTTCAAGGGCGTCATGGGTTCGATCCTGCGCTGGATGGGTGCCATCCCGATCAATCGCCGCAGCCCCAAGGGCGTGGTGGAACAAAGCGTTGATGCCTTCAACAACAATGACAAGATGTTCCTGCTGATCGCGCCAGAAGGCACGCGCAGCAACGCAACGGAATGGAAGCGCGGCTTCTATCACATCGCCCACGGCGCAGGCGTGCCAATTCTTCCTGCGGCTTGCGACTACAAGAAGAAGATCATCACCTTTGGTCCCGCCGTCATGCCCGGTGGCGACTACGCCAAGGATCTTCGGACCATCCTCGAGTTCTATCGCGACTATGGCGTCGGTCGTCATCTTGATCGGATGTCCAAACCGATTTGCGATATCAAGGGCGTCGACTGGAAACCTTCGAACAAGAAGGACGATTGAGCATGAGCGAGGCAAAGATTCCTTGCGCGGTATATCGCTGCAGCAAGCAGATGGAGATGTATCTCTATCTGCGCTCCGATCTCAAGCCCGAGGGCCTGCCGCCGGAATTGCTCAAACACACGGGCCAGCTCACGCACGTGATGGACATAGACCTGAGCCAGCGCAAACTGGCGCGCGCGGATGCCGCAAAAGTCGCCGAGAAGTTAAGCGAGCCCGGCTATTACATCCAGATGCCTCCGAACGGCCACATCACCGGGCATTTGTACTTCGGCGATTAGCCTTCGACTGTTCTGCTTACGGCACAATCGCCAGAAACAGAAACACGAAGAACAGGACCAGATGCACCGCGCCCTGAAGAACCGTGGAGCGGCCTCCGGACAGGGTCATTGCCGAGATCATCAGGGTCAGCAATAGCAGAACCATTTCCTTCGGTGGCAGGCCCAGATCCAGTCGCAGGCCCAAGGCAATGGAGGTGACGGCAACCGCCGGGATGGTCAAGCCAATCGTGGCCAGCGCTGAGCCCAGCGCCAGATTGAAACTGATCTGCATGCGGTTACGCATTGCCGTTCGCACCGCCGCCAGTGTTTCCGGCAGCAGGACCATCAAGGCGATGGCGATACCGACGACGGCGTGAGGCGCGGATGCCGCCGCAACAGCGGCCTCGATATTGGGCGCCAGAACTTTGGCGAGCCCCACCACCGAAACGAGGCACAGCAGCAGCAGGCCAAGACTCGTCAGCGTAACCGTCATGGTAGGCGGCACTGGTTGTTGACCGTCCGACTCCACCCCTACCGGAAGAAAGTAACCGCGATGGCGAACCGTCTGCACGAAAATGAAAACCGCGTAGAGGGCCAACGAGACCACGCCCACAAAGACCAGCTGGGCCGATGACAGCGTGGGCCCGGGCGTCGTGGACGTAAACGTTGGCAGCACAAGCGTCAGGATCGTCAGCGTTGCCAGAACAGACAAGGCCGGATTCGTTCCCTCTACCCGAAATGCCAGCACACGATGCCGCAGTGCGCCCATCAGCAGGCATAAACCGACGACGCCATTGCAGACGATCATCACCGTGGCGAAAACCGTATCGCGCGCCAAGGTACTGGCAGTGGCGCCGGCGGACAGCATCAGGGAAACAATCAGCGATACTTCAATCACCGTCACTGCCAGCGCCAGCACCAGGGTCCCGAACGGCTCCCCCACGCGCAGAGCGATCACCTCAGCATGGTGAACCGCGACCACAACACCCGCAATCAGCGCCGCAATCACAAAAGGCAGCAAAACCCAATCCAGTGATTTTCCCCAGACGGCAGCGAGCACGGCGCAAGCCACGAACGGCAGCGCGGTGGACCAGGTCGATACACTGAATAAAAGTTTACGAATCATTGTTCCTCAATGCGCACTTGGAATCGTTAAGCCACGGATGACCGCAGGCCGTGCAAGAAATTCTGCCAGAGCACGCTGCACGTGTGGAAAATCCTGGATTCCAACCAGCTCTCCCGCCTCATAAAAACCCAGCAGATTGCGTACCCACGGAAAAGTCGCGATATCCGCGATGCTGTATTCAGCACCCATGATCCATTGACGGTTCTCCAGTCGCTGGTTCAAAACGCTGAGCAGGCGCCTTGATTCTGACACGTAGCGATCACGCGGTCTCTTGTCTTCGTAATTCTTGCCCGCGAATTTATGGAAGAACCCCACTTGACCAAACATGGGGCCCACTCCGCCCATCTGCCACATCAGCCATTGGATGGTCTCATAGCGACCGACGCCATCCTTGGGAATGAACTGACCCGATTTGTCCGCGAGGTAAATCAATATCGCGCCGGACTCGAACAGTGGCAGCAGTTTTCCATCCGGCCCCACCGGATCAATCATTGCAGGGATCTTGTTGTTCGGGTTGAGCGACAGGAATTCCGGCGACAACTGGTCATTGGTCGCAAAATCCACCAGATGCGCTTCGTAAGGCAGACCGGTTTCCTCCAGCATGATGGAGGCTTTGACGCCATTCGGCGTTGGCAATGAATACAGCTGAATCCGGTCCGGAGTCTTGGCTGGCCATTTCTGGGTGATGGGAAATTCAGCGAGTTTCATCAAACCGGTCCTTGGAAATTAAATGATTGAAGCTGATGAGTCATTAGATTGGCACCGATCAAATCGCCGTCCGCATCGTGACAAATTCTTCTGCCACGGTCGGGTGGATCCCGAGGGTCTCATCGAAAACGCGTTTGCTGGCCCCAGCCTTCAGCGCAACCGCAATGCCCTGGATAATCTCTCCAGCCTCGTCGCCAACCATATGACAACCGAGTACCTGATCGGTTTCAGCATCGACGACCAGTTTCATCAGGATCTTCTGCGGGTCATCGGTCAAAGTCAGCTTGAGGGGACGGAAGCGGCTTTCATAGATCTTGAGCGTGTGGCCCGCATCGCGAGCCTCATCTTCCGTCAGGCCCACGGTCCCGATACTGGGCTGCGAGAACACCGCCGTCGGAATGAGTTTGTAGTTGAGTGGACGATATTCTTCCGGGCGGAACAAGCGCCGCGCAAGCGCCATGCCTTCCGCCAATGCCACCGGCGTGAGTTGTACGCGACCGATGACATCACCGAGCGCATGGATGGATGGCTCGCTGCTGCGAAAGCCTTCGTCGACCTTGATGTAGCCCTGGTCAGTGAGCGCAACGTTGACGTTCTCCAAGCCCAGGTTTTCAAGCATGGGACGGCGGCCCGTAGCGTAGAACACGCAGTCGGCGTGCAGCACGCGGCCGTCTTTCAACGTTGCGGCAAGACTGCCATCGGACTGGCGGTCAATGCGTGCGATGTCGGCATTGAACTGCAGATCGACACCTTTGCGCTGCATCTCATCGCGCAGGTGTTCCCGGACGCTGCGGTCAAACCCGCGCAGGAACAAATCACCCCGGTAAAGCTGAGTGGTTTGCGCGCCAAGGCCATGGAAGATGCCTGCGAACTCAACGGCGATATACCCACCGCCCACCACGATCACACGCCGCGGCAGCTGCGGCAGGAAGAAAGCTTCGTTGGAGGTGATGGCATGTTCTGCGCCAGGAACCTTCGGCTTGTCAGGCCAGCCGCCCGTGGCAATGAGGATATTGGCGGCACGGATACGTTGGGCGTTGATCTCAACCGTATGCGCATCCAGGATTCTTGCGTGGCCCTCGTAAAGCGTCACGCCGCTGTTCAGCAGCAACTTGCGGTAAATCTCGTTGAGGCGATGGATTTCCTGGTTCTTGTTGGCGATCAGCGTCGGCCAATCAAAGCGCGCGCCATCGACAGTCCAACCAAAGCCTTTGGCATGCGCAAGGTCTTCATGAAAATGCGAGCCGTGCACCAGCAGTTTTTTCGGCACGCAGCCAACGTTGACGCAGGTGCCGCCGAGATAACGGCTCTCCGCTACCGCGACCCGCGCACCGAATCCCGCCGCAAAACGTGCCGCCCGTACGCCGCCTGAGCCTGCGCCGATGACGAAGAGATCAACATCAAAAGAGGGAGCAGCAGAGTTCATGGGGGCGATGTCATCACGGGTAGACCTAGAGATGATGCCTGACATCGCTAAAACAACCCCTGAATTCAGGTATTTCCGATCTGTTTGTTTTTAAATATTTACTTATTTAGTATAAGTAAATAAATTAAAAATTCAGATGTGCTGCACCACGAATCCAGTAAAGCGCTAGTGATGCAGCATCAGCAAAACCTGCAATTCACCGACCAGGAAACCCAGCACGGCACCGACCGTGATCAGAATCCATTCATCCTGCTGGAACGCTGGTCGCAGCAATCCCTCGAACTGCTCAGCGGTGAGCTCCTGCATCTTGCTCGATAGCGTGTTCTCGATATCCATCGCGTCGGTGGCGTACTTCTCGACATGCTTGAGCGTCTCGGGCATGCGCTGAACGATCTTGTCGGAGATGCTGCGCTTCATCTCCTGATAGCGGCGACTGCCCACGGTCAGCACGACAAAGGGCTTGGCGATACCTGACTGTGCATCGACCATTTTCTGCACGTGCTTCTGCACCAGATCAACCAGGCGATCCGATAAAGGGCCATGCAGGATGCCGTTGATCACGTTCGCTGGTGTCAGCAGTTCTTTTGCAATCAGGCGGCCATATTCGGCGGCGACTTCCTTGCGACGCTTGAGGAAAAGTCCCTGCCAGGTAAACAGCCCGAGATAGCGCGTCGGCTGCTTGGGCTCGAACACCATGCGCAAGGCCAGCCAGTCCGTCAGCCAACCGGTGAGGCCACCGAACAGCGGCATCACCCACACCGAATGCGTCAGCGCCCACGTCATTGCCTGAACGCAACCCAGGATAAACCCGAAGTACAGTCCGGAATTGCGAATGAAGCGGAACTCGGCGCGGCCAATATCCTGGAAGATGCGATTGAGCAGCTGCTTGTCGCGCGTCAGGCTGTCCACCATCGTCGACTTGAGGTCAAACACCTGGTTGATGTTGGCCTTCACTTCCACCATGAAGTCGCTGACCATTTCAGGCGAGTCATCCTGAATGCGCTTGACCATCAACCGCTTCAACGTTTCCGGCGCCGCTTCCCAGAGCCCTGGCGAATAGCTGGCCGCAACCTCGCGCGTGATCTCTTCAATCGCCGCGACCATTGGCTTTTCAATTTCTGCAGCGACCCGCTCCGGGTCAAGACGAGCAAAAATTTCCTCGGTCTTGATCAGCTTGCTGGTCATCATGTCGACCGCGATCTCGGTCATGCGCTTGGCGTTGCGCGGCACAATGCCCTGCCAGCCGAAATACGGTTTTTTACCGATGAACTCGATCGGCTCAAACATCATGCGGATCGCGACGATCTTGGTGCTGAAACCAATGATCGCGGCAATGAAGGGCATCGACAGGTACAGGATCCAGTTGGTCTGCACGTCAATCACAATGTCATGCCAGCCTTGCATAACGACTCCCTGATTTCGTCTAGAACCCGCGGGCTACGGCCCGTTCTCAGTTATTGTCGGCCTTATCCAGCGCCCTGCTACAACGTCATAATTTGCCCGAACGCCCTTTTTTGCAACCTAGCACCCCAGACATGACCCGCCACCAGCCCATCCCTGTTCCCGGCTTTGATACCACTTCCCTGGACCTGGAGGGACGCGAGCGCATCGTCTACCGGCGCGGCACAGGCCGGGCAGTGATTGTGATGGCGGAGGTACCAGGCATCACGCCACAAGTCGCGCGCTTTGCCACTCGCGTAGCCGACGCAGGTTTCTCGGTATGGATGCCGCAGCTCTTCGGCACGCCCATGCAGCCACTGACGCCAGCCAGTGCCGCCAACACACTGGCGCGCGTCTGCATCAGCCGTGAGTTCCGTTTGCTGGCGGCCCATCAGTCCAGTCCGATCGTGGATTGGCTACGCGCCCTCGCCCGTCATGCCCATGAGCAATGCGGTGGCCCCGGCGTAGGCACCGTCGGCATGTGCCTGACCGGCAACTTTGGTCTGGCGATGATGCTGGATGCGCCGGTGATCGCGCCCGTGTTGTCGCAACCGTCACTACCCGGCGGATTTACCCACGGGCAACGCAGCGGATTGCATGCCAGCGCAGAAGAGATTGCCGCCGCGCATGAAAAAATTGACCAGCAGGGCGCACGCATCCTGGGCCTGCGCTTCAAGCAGGATCCGATGTGTCACGGCGAACGCTTTGAACGCCTGCGCGAAGAATTCGGCGTGGCATTCGAGGGCATCGAGATTGATGCCAAGCACGCCAATCCGCGCGCAATGAAACCCGCGCATAGCGTGGTCACGACGCATCTGATTGATCGCGCCGGCGAGCCAACGCGCGAAGCGCTCGATCGCGTGCTCGCGTTTCTGGGCGAGCAGCTCAATGCAAAACCGTCCGCTGAAACCAACAAATTGGCCGCCACGGCCCCTTAAAACTCGGGCACACTGCGGGCCGATCAATTCCCTGTCCGAGAGACCCCATGACCATCATCAACCCCAACGCTCCTGTGCTCGTCACAGGCGCCAGCGGCTACATTGCCAGCTGGATCGTCAAATACCTGCTGGAAGCCGGCCATAGCGTGCACGGCGCCGTGCGTGATCCGGCCAAAAAGTCCGGATTGGAACATCTTCACAAACTGTCCAAGCAGCACCCAGGCCGTCTCACCTTGTTCAAGGCCGACCTGCTGGCCCAGGGCAGCTATGACGCCGCCATGGAAGGTTGCGAACTGGTCATGCATACCGCCTCGCCCTTCGTCATCAGCGGGTTCCGCGATGCCAACGAAGCGCTGGTACGTCCGGCACTGGAAGGCACGCGTAACGTGCTGGAAGCCGCCAACCGCATCAGCAGCGTCAAGCGCGTGGTCCTCACCAGCAGCGTTGTGGCCATCCATGGCGACAATATCGACTCCCTGCAAGTGCCCAACAACACCTTCACCGAGGAACATTGGAACAGCACCAGCAGCGCCGATCACCAGCCCTACCCCTATTCCAAGACCGTCGCCGAACGCGAAGCCTGGGCCATCAACAGCAAGCAATCGCGCTGGGACCTGGTCACCATCAATCCGGGCCTCGTGCTCGGCCCGACCCTGACCCGCAACAGCGACTCGGCCAGCATGGGCATCATGAAACAACTCGTCGGCGGCATGATGTTCCCCGCTGCGCCGCATCTGCAGATGGGTTTGGTCGATGTCCGCGACGTTGCCATGGCGCATATCAAGGCCGGCTATACCGCCAGCGCCAAGGGCCGTCACATCACCAGCGCGGGCAATCCGACGATGCTGGTTCTGGGCAGGTTGTTGCGCAAGCGTTTCGGCAACAAATACCTGTTCCCGATCATGGAAGCGCCGAAGGGCCTGATCTGGCTGATTGCGCCGCTGGCAGGCATGACGCGCAAGTACATCAGCCTCAATGTCGGTTATCCGGTGAAGTTTGACGCCAGCAAGAGCCGCAAGGAACTGGGTCTGGACTACCGTACGATCGAGCAGACCATGAGCGATCACTTTGAGCAGATGCTCAATGACGGCCTGATCAAACGGCGCAGCTAGTCACTCATCGCAGATACAAAAAGGGCCGGAAATTTCCGGCCCTTTTTTTACAGCATCATGCTGATGGAAATTGCTACTTTGCAGCAGCCGGCTTGGTCATGACCGGGCCTTTCATGGCCGGAGCAGCAGGTTCCGCTGCCTTGTCTTCATGCTTGGCTTCGTGCTTGGCCTCGGCCTTCACTTCCGCCTTGGCTTCAGCTTTTGCTGCGCCGCGTGCATAGACAATCTTCTTGGAACCGGCCTCACAGCTACCGACGACCTTGTGATCCTTGACATCTGCGGCAGCCACCGCATCCAGCGTGTAATTCTTCACGCCCTTGCCATCCAGCTTCTTGGCGATCTGCGCTTTGACATCATCGCAAGGCGTTCCAGCAAATACCGGCAGCGCTGCCACGGTCGCAAAAAGTCCGGCCACCAAAATCAGTTTTTTCATGTCACTCCCTCGCGCTAGATTTATTTACATTCGTGGGTCGCACGCACAGATTGATCCACTTCCCTGTGTCGGCCAGTCTTTGCCGCCGATGCCTGAAGATAACACTTGTCGCGACCGCTGCCAGCCCCCGCCGCAAACCCGGGCTCAACCCATATAGAAGAAAGCGAGCTTGTTGCCGTCCATATCGCGGCAATACCCGGCGTAAAAGCCGTCGCTGCGGGGACCCGCCGGACCTTCGTCTTTGGCACCCAGCGAGATCGCCTTTTTATAAAGCTGGTCGACCTGCGCCTTGCCACTACAGGTCAGCGACACCATCACGCCGTTGCCCACGGTCGCCGCCTTCTGGTCATAAGGCTTGATCACGCACAGGGCTGGCGTGCCCGGCTTGACCGCCCACATGATGAAAGTGTCGTATTCCATCACGCGCTTGGCACCCAGATCGCCCAGTAGCGCGTCATAGAACGATGCAGCACGCTGAATGTCATTAGTGCCCAGGGTTACATATCCAATCATTGTGATCTCCTCGAATTGATGTCTTTTTCGTGACCAGTCTAGCTGCGCATCCGTAGCGGCCGCATCCCCGTAACGTAGCAGACCCACCGCATCTGTGGTTTGATGCACTACTCCCTTTCAAAGGATCACCCATGATCACTGTCCACCACCTCAACAACTCCCGCTCGCAGCGCGTGCTCTGGCTACTGGAAGAGCTCGGCGTCGACTACCAGATCAAACACTATCAACGTGACAGCAAGACAATGCTGGCGCCACCGGAACTCAAGGCCGTGCATCCGCTGGGCAAGTCACCGGTGATTACAGACGGCGATATTACGGTCGCCGAATCTGGCGCCATCATCGAATACCTGATGGAGCACTACAGCCACGGCAAGCTCGGCATTCCGGCCAGCACGCCCGAGCGCATGCGTTACAGCTACTGGATGCACTATGCCGAAGGCTCAATGATGCCCTTGCTGGTGATGAAGCTGATTTTCGGCGTGATTCCCAAGCGCTCGCCGGCGTTGATCCGCCCGATTGCCAACGCGATTGTCAGCAATGTCGAAAAGAATTTCCTCGGGCCCAATCTGCGCACCCATCTCGATTTCATCGAGAGTGAACTCAACAAGAGCACCTGGTTTGCCGGTGAAGAAATCACCGCAGCCGATGTTCAGATGAGCTTCGTGATGGAGGCCTCTGCCGCACGCGGCCCGGATGGCCATCGCCCCAGGAGCGCGGCATTCGTGAAACGTATCCAGGAACGTCCGGCCTATCAGCGCGCGCTGAAAAAAGGCGGACCGTATCAGTTAATGAGCTAGACCCACATGAAACAAATCTTCATCAGCGGCAGCGGCGGCCCGGAAAAACTCGTTGTTCGCGAAGCCGCAGACCCGCAAGCCGAAGGCAAGAGTGTCCGCATTCGCGTCAAGGCCAGCGGCATCAACTTTGCGGACATCATGGCGCGCGAAGGCCTTTATCCCGATGCACCCAAATTGCCCTGCGTGGTTGGCTATGAAGTGTCCGGCATCGTGGATGCTGTTGGCGCAGATGCGGACCCGAACTGGCTCGGCAAGGCCGTCTTCGGGCTGACCCGGTTCGGCGGCTACGCGGATACGGTGGTAGTTCCGGAAAACCAGATTTTCCTCAAGCCCGAAACGCTCAGCCATGAGCAGGCTGCTGCCATTCCGGTCAACTACCTGACGGCCTGGCAACTGCTGGTCGTTGTAGGCTCGCTGTCCGCGAATGAAACCGTATTGATCCATAACGCGGGTGGCGGCGTCGGCTTGGCTGCGATTGATATCGCACGCCATATCGGCGCAACCATTTATGGCACCGCCAGCAGCAGCAAACATGAATTCCTGAAAGCGCGCGGCCTGCATGAGGCGATCGATTACACGCGCGGCGACTGGACCCGCGACGTGATGCGCCTCACCGGCGGTCTGGGCGTTGAGTTGATCACCGATCCGCTGGGCGGAAGCAGTTGGAAGAAGAGCTACAAAACCCTGCGCCATACCGGACGCCTGGGCATGTTTGGAATATCGAAGGCGACCGAATCCGGGCTGCCCGGCCCTTTGCGATTGCTCAATCCGGTATTGAACATGCCGCTGTTCAATCCGGTATCGCTGATGAATGACAACCGCTCGGTGTTCGGCGTCAACATGGGACACCTCTGGCATGAACCGATGAAAATCCGCCGCTGGATGGAATCACTACTGCAAGGCGTAGCCGACGGCTGGGTTCGTCCACATGTCGACAAGGTTTTTCCGTTTTCGCAGGCGGGCGAGGCACACGCCCATGTGCAGGGCCGCAAGAACATCGGTAAGGTCATCCTGACGCCCTGAGTCATCGTGACAACCATGAAAGCCGCGATCCTGCCCTTCGATGAGTCACGCGAAACGCTCACTGAAGAGCGGTGCCATATTCTCGAGTTATCCAATAGTTCCGACGATGAAGCCGTGTCGATCGCCCGCGCCCGCGTCACGGCGGGCGTGACAACACGTTGGCATCGACTGGATGGCATTGCCGAGCGCTACGTGATTCTCGAAGGCCAGGGGCTCGTCGAGGTCGCCGATCTGCCGGGCCAATCGGTCGGCCCTGGTGATATCGTGAGAATTCCACCCGGGGCACGGCAACGCATTCAGAACACCGGCACGCAAGACCTGGTCTTCCTGGCCATTTGCACGCCTCGTTTTCGCTGGGAAGCCTACGAAGACATCGACAGTACTCCACGTGAGCCCCTGCCATTCAGGTAAGCTGCAAGGGTTATGGCACTCACATCCACTCTCTATAATTTTTCCGTCCAGCTCTCGGACATCGATCGCAACGTCTACGAGACACTGGAACTGCGCATCGCGCGGCATCCCTCCGAGACCGCGGAATACCTGCTCACGCGCCTGCTCGCCTATTGCCTCGAATACCAGGAAGGCGTAGCCCTGAGCGAAGGCGTGGCGGCGACCGATGAACCCGCCGTCATGGTGCGCGACCTCACTGGGCGCATCACTGCCTGGATCGAAGTGGGCACGCCGGACCCGGAACGACTTCATCGCGGGATTAAACTTGCTGGCCGCGCTGCGGTCTATGTACAGCGCGATCCCTCGCAGTATCTGACGCAACTGGCCGGGCACAAGGTTCATCGTGCCGCGGACATTCCGGTCTACAGCTTTGATCGCGCGTTCATTCCGGCAGTGGCGGCGCAGTTGGAGCGCCGCTGCGCGCTGTCGATCTCGGTGACCGAGCGACAGATTTATCTTGATATCAACGACAAGAATTATTCGACCACGATCGAGGATCATCGCTTCGCCTAGATCGCATTGTTTCCCAATCTGCGTATGATGGATTCGCCATGCCTATCCTGACCGTTGAACACCAGACGATTTACCACTATGCGAAGTCGGTAATCTTCAACGAGCACCGCCTGATGTGTCGCCCGCGCGACAGTCATGACCTGCGCCTGATCGAAACCGCGCTGAGCATTTCGCCCGCAGCCAATGTCCGCTGGCTGCACGATGTTTTCGGCAACTCCATCGCAATTGCAGCCTTCACTGCACCGGCATCCGAGCTCACGTTTGTCTCATCGTTCCAGGCCGAGCACTTCCCCAGCGAGGCACAGGAAATCGTAGTCGAGGATTACGCTCGCTATCTGCCGTTCAACTACGCCGCGGAAGATGTCTCCGATCTCGGCCGCACGCGTGAGCGTCACTACGCGGACCCCGAACATCGCATTGACCAATGGGCCAAGTCCTTCGTGATGAACAGCAAGGCAGCGGGCACATTGGAAGTCCTGACGGCAATCACCCAGGCGATTCAGAAGCAATTTACCTACGCGCGCCGCGAAGAGATGGGCACGCAGACACCCATCGAGACACTCGAGAAAGGCAGCGGCAGTTGCCGCGACTTCGCGCTGTTCATGATGGAAGCCGCACGCAGCCTCGGCATGGCCGCACGCTTCGTATCCGGTTATCTGTATGACGAGAAACTGGTCGGCGCCGACCAAGGCATGATCGGCGGCGGCTCCACGCATGCGTGGGCGCAGGTATTTCTGCCCGGCGCCGGCTGGGTTGAATTCGACCCAACCAATGCCCTGGTTGGCGGACGCAACCTGATTCGCGTGGCGGTTGCCCGCGATGCCTCGCAAGCCGTGCCGCTGGCCGGTAGCTTCACCGGCGCAGCGGGTGATTACCAGGGCATGACCGTCGACGTGAAGGTCAGCGTCAGTTAGAACGTCAGCTTGAGCCCAACTGTTGCGTTGTCGACGTGGGCATCATCAAGGCGGAAGCGCTCATACTCCACGCGCACCGCAACGTTTCTGGCTACCGCGAAATCAACGCCACCGCCCAGGTCAGATCCGTACCGCTCTGGTTAAAGCCGCTACCGCCGCCTGGCGTGCCATTGCTGGTGAACAGGCCATCGGAGGTCCAAAAGACCGCGCCGACCTTGGCAAAGGGTTTAATGCCCGGTGCGATCGGTGCGCTCAGCACGAGATCTGTCGTCCAACCATGCGCCTGTACATTGTCGGAATTGTCGTTGTGCGCGCCAAAGTCGATATATTGACCTTCCACCGCAACCATCGGATTGAATTGCACACCGACAAAACCCTTCCACGTCGCATGACTATCGCCAAAGCCGCTGTTGGAGTTATTGGATTCACCGAAGGGCTGTCCATCCAAGCGGTTGTAGCCAACACCGCCGCCCAGGTAAATCTGCGGCTGATAATAGGAAGGCCCACCGTAATACTGTGCGTTGGCACAAAGTGGAATCGCACTGAGCGCGCCCAGTGTGGCAACTGAAAAGATCATCTTGATAGGTTTCACTGCGTTCACTCCATGATGCAAGAAATCTGGCGAAAGCAGATTGCATCGCGGGCACTGAACCCTAACTGAACTTGAACGATCGTTGCATTCCTTTACCGAGCGCGCTCAGTCCATTCAGAAATTGAACTGCAGTGCCGCGGTTGCATTATCGACATGCGTGTCATCAAGCCGGAAACGTTCGTACTCGACACGCAAGTCGAGGTTGCTCGTGATATTGAAGCGAACGCCACCGCCCCAGGTAAAATTGGTGCCACTCTGATTGAAGCCGGTCCCACTCACCGAACCATTTGAAGTAAATGTGCCGTCTGATTTCCAGAACAACGCACCTGCCTTGGCGTATGGCGTAATCGAATCAAAAATCGGGACATCAACCGTCGCGCCTGCGGTCCAGCCATGCGCTTTGACGTTATCGGAATTTTTGTTGTGCGCACCAAAGTCAATGTACTGGCCCTCCAGCGATAGCAAAGGCGTGAACTTGATACCGGCCAAGGCTTTCCAGGTCACGTGGTTATGGCTGAAATCGTGATTGGGATTGTTCGGATCCTTGAACGGCTGTCCATTCAGCCAGTTGTAGCCGACGCCACCACCCAGAAATATCTGTGGCGCACCTGCAGGAGCGTCCGCGTTGGCAGACATTGGAACTGTCGCGAGTAAACCCAGTGCAGCGATATGCAATACCGGCTTCAAGACTTTCATTGCTCATCCCTCCATGGACACTAAAGGCTTTGATCATCAAAGGCTCAATCGCCTTCCCCGGCGACAAGCCTGTCGAGAGTGACTCTTTCAATCTGGACGAATCCTGAACTCGCCGGAGAAAAGGATCAACTGTTATCCGTACAATCACGCGCACAACAGGGCTTGGCGAGTAGGCCGTTAGGCTGAGGCCTGGAAAAAACGTTAACGCTATCCTTACATGCAAACGGCAAATCAGCGTTGTACTTCTGGGAGAAAACCAATGGGCAGCAAATGGACCCTCGCGGATATGCCGCGACTCGACGGCAAACTTGCACTGGTCACAGGCGCCAATCGTGGCCTGGGGCTGGAAATTGTCGTTGGCCTTGCGGGCGCAGGCGCACGCGTGATCATGGCCTGCCGCGATGCACAGAAAGCTGATCAGGCCATCGCTGAAGTTCTACGCCGCGTACCCAGTGCAAACGTCCGGGCCATGACGCTTGATCTTGCCAATCTGAAATCAGTGCGTACATTTGCACACGAATTTTGCGGGGAATTTACATCCCTTGATCTTCTCATCAACAACGCCAGCGCCATTCTGGTGCCCCTGCAAAAAACCGGTGATGGGTTTGAAATGCACATCGGCACCAATCATTTTGGCCCTTTTACGCTGACCGCCCTGTTGCTCGACCTGCTGCGCGCAACTCCGGGTTCACGCATCGTCAATACTTCCAGCATGGCGCATCGCATGACCCCGGGAATTGATCTTGATGATCTGAACTTCACCCGCAATTCGTACAGGGACATGGACGCCTACGGTAAAAGCAAACTCGCTACCCTGATGTTCACGTTCGAACTGGACAAGCGCCTGCGCGCATCCGGCACCAGCGTGTTGTCAGTGGCTTCACATCCAGGCTGGGCTAATACCAACCCGGATCAGGGTAACGCCGTATTGCGTTTCTTCAACGGCTTGATTGCACAATCCGCGCCGATGGGTGCCCTGCCCGCGCTTTACGCGGCCACTTCGCCCGAGGTCTCAGGCGGCGACTACATCGGTCCCGGCGGATTCAAGCAGCTGGGCGGGCATCCAAAGAAAGTGGACTGCCGCCCGGAAGCACGCGATGCCCGATTGAATGAAAAATTGTGGAGCCTGTCTGAACAGCTCACCGGAACGAAGTATCACTTAAGCTGATTTCAAACTGCCCAGGAACGCCTTGAGCCCTTGCAGGAAATCGGCAGGTTGCTCCAGAAACGCCGAGTGACCGCCTGCAAATTTCGTCAGCTGCGCCCGCTTCATCTTGCGGATGCAGGGCATGCACATGCTTAAAGGAATGACACGATCCTGCTTCGCCCAGGCGAACCAGACCGGAACATCCAATGCCTGCGCCACCTCCCTGAGGTCTGCCTCCGGCTGTGCAAATCCGTGCCAGGCATCACGCAGCAGTGGTGCGATTTCATAGGCCGAGCGAACGATTTTATTGCGCTGCTCCGTCGCCGCGGCCTGCGGCAGCACGATGAAGCGGTAGTACCCGCGGAACATCGGCATGAACCAGCCTGCGCCGTGCGCGCCGGCATTGAAGAACCACGCGAATGCGGAACAGAACATGCGGACGAATCCGTTAACCGCCACGAGTCCGCCAGAGTCACACAGGATCAACGCGCTCACTGGTTTTTGCTTTGCATACATCAGTGCGGTAGCACCGCCGATGGAGTTACCCAGAAGAATGGGCCGCTGCACCTTCATGAACTGCAACACGCCATCCAGTAATTGCGCATAGCGCTGTGGACTCGGCGCCTGTGTATCCGGGCCCGAGCGGCCTTGGCCCGGCCAGTCGATGCGGATCACTTCAAAGCGATCATGCAGCGCCTCTTCCACTCCGGAAAAATCGCCGCCGCCATGGCCAATCGCATGCAGACAGACCAGCGCCGGCCCCTGCCCTCTGCGGCTACAAGCCAGGCGCACGCCGTCAACCTCGATCATCTCGCAATTCCCGGGCAATCCAACCGCAAGGCGCAGGTTCATCATTCTCTCCACGTGAGGCTTGCATCACTTCATGTGATATTTATATCACATAATGTTATCCTGCAGGAATTCACGTTGACCCAGCCAGGAAAAACGCATGAGCAAAGACCCGCGCGCCCGGGCACAAAATGAACCCGAGCCGGCAGCCAGCACCCGAGACAGGCTGGTTGAAGCCGCTGACAGCGAATTCAGGCAGTACGGCTATTCAGGAACAGACAGCAACAAGATTGCACGGCGTGCCGGCTTTGCGCCGCAGACCTTTTATCGCTGGTTTACCAGCAAGACGGAAATCTTCCTGTCCGTGTATCTGGCCTGGGAGGCCGAGGAAAGCACCGCGGTGAATGCCCTGGTGGCCAGAAAAGCCTCAGCCAAGCGGATCGCTGAAACCATCATTGCGCATCACCGCGCCTATCTGATTTTTCGGCGAAGCCTTCGACAGCTATCGCTGGAGGATCCTGAAGTCCGCGCAGCCAGGGCCCAAAGTCGCTTGCGGCAGATTTCGCAGATCGAAACATGGGCAGAGGCTGGCAAAGTGCTTCGCCCGGCGCTGGCCGCAACGCTGCTGCAGATCGAACGACTGGCGGACGCCGCCGCTGAAGGCGAATTTTCTGACCTGGGCCTGCCCGAGTCCGCAGCAACATCAGCGCTCTCAAGCCTGATCACACAGCTACGCGGCAACTGAGTATCTAAGTCAAGCGCGCCCAACCGCGAATCATCGCGGCGTTCTCTTCCACCAAACGCCGCCCCTCGTCAATGGCCTGTTTCGCACGATGGAAATCCATCAGGGCGTAATCTTCCAGCATGGGAATCAGGGTGATCTCAGGCGGATCTCCCGCCATGCGACTGCGGGTGACACGATCCTGCATGATGTTGACGCTGGAGGCGACAACGTCAAAGAAGCTGGGGGTTTCGCCTTCACTCTTCGAAAGATAATCGACGGCCTTATGCCACAAGGTGCGCTCACCCTTGGTCGTCACCTCGTGTTCAACTTCTTGTGTGCCAGGCCTCGACAAATGCGCGCGAACCAACTGTGCATTGAGGTTGACGGCAATCACGATCTCCGCACCCATGGCGCGGCAAGGCGATACCGGCACCGGGTTCACCAAACCACCATCCAGCATCCAGGTGTCGCGATGCTTCACAGGCGGGAAAATACCCGGCAGCGCACAGGATGCGCGCGCCGCTGGCAGGATCGGGCCTCTTTTGATCCAGATTTCACGGCCTGTTTTCATCTCCGTGGCAACGCTGACATAGCGCTGCTCCAGGTCTTCGATATTCGGGTTGCGATGATTGGCTTCAAAGAAGCCAAACAACTTTTCGCCTTTCATCATGCCACCGGAGAAACTGAGGTCCATCAGCTTGAAAACATCACGCGCACTGAGCGCCTGCACCCACTTCGAGAATTCTTCGAGCTGGCCCGAAACATAAACCGCACCGACCAACGCACCAATGGAAGTGCCCGCCACCACCTGCGGCCTAACGCCGATTTCTTCCAGTCCTTGAATGATGCCGATATGCGCCCAACCGCGCGCCGAGCCACTACCCAAGGCCAAACCGATTATCGGTGCCGCTTGTGTCTCTTTCATGGGAACCCCTGATTGCATTGCTGCATTCTAAACACAGAATTTAAAAAACCCGCCAGCGCATCTCTGTGCTGGCGGGCTGACACTCAGTGAAATCAGACGTTAGCCGGATGTCTTCAGCTGCAGATCATTTTGCACATCCTTGACGCCCTGGACGTGCATCGCGACATCTACCGCCTGGTCAATCTGGGCGCTCGACACCACGAAACCCGAAAGCTGCACAGTGCCATTGTGCGTCACCACATGCAGATCCAGAGACTTGAGATTCTTTTCTGCCAGGAATGCCGTTTTTACTTTTGCAGTGATGGCTGCATCAGAACTGTATTGCGCGACTTTGCTACTGCCCGTTGCGCCGTTCGCATCGCTAGCCGCGATAGCTGCCGTCGAAATACCCATGGTGGCCAAAATGGAGGCCAGAAAAATTGCCTTGGTTTTCATCAGTGATCTCCTTATCTGAATGAATCCGTAGCGCAAGCGCAAGGCCAGCATTACGAATATCGATCGCAACGCATAAAACCAGGAAGGAAGAATGGAGGATTCCGGTAGATGTTTACTACAGAGACCGGATTGGTTTTAATGCGGTGCAGGTTCATCCTTGCAAATCCAGATGAACCCCGCCTGAACCCGAAGGCAACCGCCGGGTCAGACTCTATACAGGATGGAAGCGAACATGAAAATCTTAAAAGCCTTGTTTCTAGGACTCTCTCTCGCAGTTGCGGGTGCAGCTTGGGCTGCAGAGCCTGTCGTCGTCCTTCATGGCAATACCAGCCAAAACCTCAGTGCACCTGCAAATTCCGTGGATATCCAGCAGAACACGGGTTCACGCTGCGAAGCACGCGCGGTTGGCAACTGCGGCTCCTGCGCGGTGTCTTGCCCGGTAGGCCAGGCAGCAACCTGCAAGCCAGGACGCGCTGTCAGCAGGGACGCCGACGCTTCCTGCACCACTGAGCCCTCCTGCACCTGCAAATAAGCCCCCGGCTTATTTCCGGAACTCAGCCAGCCCTTCGCTGAAGATATAGCCCTTGTAACTCTTCACAAGGGCTTGGTCTTCGCAGTCTTCCAGCTTGCCTTCGCACAAGCGACGCATGGCAGACAGCGCTTCAAAGTATTTGTCCTTCTTCACGCCGGAATAATCCGCAACAAGGCTCGGCACAAACGCGATATCCGTGAGCGGCAGTCGCGGCAGGGTTTGTGGACCGAAGTTAGCGCGGATCTGGAATTGCGTCACCAGATCAGGCTTCGCCAATTGATAGCGATAGGGCGGCGAGTCTTCCTCGTAATACGCCTGGTGATCACCAAAGTAGGTAAACAGCATGTGGCGCTTTGAAGCGGCAACATAGCGATCCATCGCCGTTACGCCGATATTGAGCACGCGAAGCTTGTTGATGTAGTGCGTGAACTTGGCCGCAAGGGTTTTACTGATCCCGGCGCGATCGAGGTTGTAGTCAATCTTGGTCTTTGCATCGTAGGGCGCATGCTCATGCACCGAGAGCATGTAAACAAAGATCGGCTTGTCACGATCGACGCCATTGCGATGCTGCGTAATCAACTCACGCGCAGCGTCTGACATGCGATCGCTATCGGCGATGTCCCATTCGTCGCCCTTGACCTTGTCGTACTCATGAAAGTCACGCAGTGTGAGGATGCGGTCGAAGCCCAGTGCAGCGTAGGTGCGGCCCGCGCCATAGAAGCGCTTGGGCGTCGGCATCAACGCAACGGTGGTGTAGCCGTTAGCCTTGAGCAAGCTGACCAGCGTTGATGTCAGCTTCGGGCTGACATTGTTGAAGACAAGACTGCGGCGCGCGCCAAAATCATCCGGCACCAGCCCGGTCAGCATCGAGAACTCTGACAGCCAGGTCTTGCCGCCAAAGGTATGCGTGCGCATCAAGCCTGAGGCGCGCGTGCGATCGTTTTCCTCAAACATTTCCATGCGCGGCAGGCGTGCATTCGGCAATTTGAAATTCTGCGGATTGAATGTGGACTCGTTGAGCCAGATCACGATATCCGGCAATGGCGCAGCAAGCACCGGTGGCAGCGGCGTCAGCAAATCCTTCCTGGTGACGAACAGGGTCGGATCTTCGGTATGCAAGGGCGCCTGGTACTCAAAGATGCTGGTGGAGAACACCAAGCGGCTCATCACGCCGCAGGTGTGCATGTCCCCGCAGTCGGCATCATCACGGAACACTTCCCACAGGTGATGCTGGCGATTGACGTAGTTGAAGGCCAGCAACGCCAGGAAGGTGATTGCCGCAAGCAGGCGCCAGCGCGGGCGCAGGGGCCGGGTGCCACGGCTGTCATACAAGGCATCCAATACCAGCAGGGCCACAAAGACCCCGAAGCCGGCCAGCGTTTTCCACAGCAAGGGATAGCGCCAAACGATGAGCCAGTTGGCCGGTTCGGTGACGAAGCTGTAGTCGGCTACGGCAAGACGATCACCGAAATATTTGTACTTCAGCTCGCCCAGCACGTAGAGAAAAATGCTGAATGCCGACGCAATCGACAAGCTGCTGACACGCCGGCCACTGATGGCCAGTGCCAGCGCAAATGGCAGGAAGAACAGGCTGAGGTTCATCACCGCACAGATCGCGTCGTCGGTGTTCTGCCACGCCAGATACAGCGCCACAGCCGCCGCGGCATAACGGATAAACATAAGCAGCGCCTTGAAGGCAGTGCGCCAAGGCAGGCTAGACGGTTTCATATTCTTGGGAGATTCCCGCGCAAGGGCGCGTTGCGGCGCGCATTTTAGCGAACGGCTGCCCGGTACGATACGGCGCAGTGCGTTAGGCTACATGACCCCCTATAGAGCGCCCTTCAGGTGCCATTCAGGCCCATCCGCTCTAATGGCACGTTGCAATCACACATGGGAGAACCGATGAAAAACCAGAAGCTTCTTGTTATTGCCAGCGCTGCTGCACTCTTGCTGCTGAGTGCCTGCTCCAAAGTCAACGCGGACAACTACGCCAAGATCTCGGCGGGAATGACCCGTGACGAGGTGCACAGCATCCTTGGATCGCCAGATGATTCCTCGGGCGGCGGGATTGGTGACCTGACCATGACCACTGAAACCTGGAAAGGCAGCAAGCAGACCATCCGTGTGAATTTTGTTGGCGAGAAGGTCGCCCTCAAATCGCTCGGCGGCAAAGACGACAAATAATCGATAGCGCGGGTTGAGTCAGTGCAGCGCCCTGCCCGTTCTCACGGGCAGGGCGCTGCGGCATTTAAAGCCGGTGAAAGCACTTACCCTTGTCGTGCCTCCCCTAGGATAAAAGTTATATTATATAAATTTAAATATAATTAATTAATAATATATAACAATCTTCCTTGCCTCGATGCGAAGCGTGTGTGGCCCCTACCCGTCGTAAAAATGCACGGCACACCCTGCTCGGCGATAATGCCGCCCGCAAAAACCAAACAACACCACTCACGAACTCCCGGAGCGCTCTTCATGTCGCAGGACCCTATCGTTATTGTTTCCATTGCCCGTACACCGATGGGTGGCATGCAGGGTTTCCTTTCTCCATTCAGCGCCAGCCAGCTCGGGGCCGTCGCCATCAAGGCTGCCGTCGAACGCAGCGGCCTGACGCCTGCGGACGTTGAAGAAGTCATCATGGGCAACTGTCTGCCCGCCGGCCAAGGCCAGGCCCCTGCACGCCAGGCCCTGCGCGGCGCTGGCCTGCCGGATTCGGCTGGCGCGCTGACCATCAACAAGATGTGCGGCAGCGGCATGAAAGCCATCATGCTCGGCCACGACCTGATCAAGTCGGGCACCAACAAGGTCGTTGTCGCCGGCGGTATGGAAATCATGACCAACGCGCCTTACCTGCTGCTGAAGGCTCGCGGCGGCTACCGCTACGGCCACGCGCAGATGTACGACCATACCGCGATGGACGGCCTCGAAGACGCCTACGAGCGCGGCACCGCCATGGGCGTGTTTGCTGAACGCACCGTCGAGAAATACGGCTTTACCCGCAAGGAACAGGACGACTACGCGATTGAATCGCTGGCGCGTGCCCAGCGCGCCAACAACGACGGCAGCTTCGCCTTCGAAATTGCTCCGGTCGAAGTGCAAGGCAAGGCCGGCGTCGAGAAGCTCGACAAGGACGAACAGCCTGCCAAGGGCAAGCCGGAAAAAATCCCGTCGCTGAAACCCGCCTTCAAGAAGGACGGCACCATCACCGCCGCCAACGCCAGCTCGATCTCCGACGGCGCCGCTGCCGTGGTACTGATGACGCAGAGCGAAGCGCAGAAGCGCGGCCTCAAGCCGCTCGCCAAGATCGTTGCCCACGCGTCGCACTCGCGCCTGCCGGCCGAGTTCACGATCGCGCCGGTCACTGCGATCAGCGATGTGCTCGCCAAGGCCGGCTG